>Ga0196963_10000130_pt1 | contig 80215 bp, 74 predicted proteins | sample S1_5metaG_FD_148600 | JGI IMG/M metagenome (GOLD analysis project Ga0196963, IMG submission 148600) | Soil microbial communities from Anza Borrego desert, Southern California, United States - S1_5 | ecosystem: Environmental > Terrestrial > Soil > Desert | place: USA: California | collected... | reverse complement strand
TCGGCGTGGCCGCCATAGTGCATCCCCGGGCCGTAGCGGCTCAGCATCGGCGGCGCGAGCACGACCGGGAAGGCGAAGTTGGTGAAGTCCTCGCAGCGGTAGAGCGCGCGGGCGAGGATGTCGGCGGCGGCCTTCTCGTAGAGCTGGAGGTTGTTCTTGACCGCCGAATGGGGGTTGCTCTGGCGGCCGTCGATCCATTTCGCGCTGGCCGCGATCCGCCGCAGCGCCTCAATCTCCTCGGCGGTCAGAAGGTCGGGGATCTGCTTGAACATCGCCTCATCGAATAGCGGTCGCGGCAGCGTCCGTCGAGCCGGCGGCGGCCGCCTCGAGCGCCCGCGCGACCGGGGCGCAGTCGCGCGCCGCCGAATCCAGCCAGCGCAGCCCGGCGGCGATCGCCGGCGCCTGTTCGCGCCGGGCCGCGGCCAGCACCGTCTCGCGAAGCTCGGCGCTGTATTCATATTCGGTCGCCTTCGAGTAGCGGCGCATCAGCGGATCGGCGGCGAGCCGCTCGGCGCCGGCCGGGTCGAGCGGGACTCCGAGGAAGCCGGCAAGCGCCGCCAGCGAGGCGGCGGGCGCGGCCAGGAAGGCGTCGAAATCGAGCCACAGGGCGCTCCCCGCCGGCAGGCTTTCGGCGGCGCGCGCCAGGCTCGCCGTTTCGGCGGCCCAGGCCATCGCCGCCCGCTCGCCCTCCCCCATCTCCCACAGCCGCCAGCGCGGCCCGCCGGCCGAGCGGTGGAGCCGCTTCAGCCGGTCGCGGGCGGTCATCGCCAGCTCCTGGCGGCTGTTGGGGCCGGCGAGGATGGTCTCCAGGTAGCGCTGCGGCCGGGCGTGGAGGAGCAGCGCCCGCGAGCCGGCCGGGACGAGGTCGGCCGCGATCTCGCTGACGAAGCTGGTCGCCTTGACCAGCGCGCGCTGCTCCGGTCGGAAGGTGCGGGAGAGGAGCGCGGTGAGGACGTCGAGCCGGCCGGGGATCGACTGCGGGTCCCACAGGGCCTCCGGCTCCCCGCGCTGGCCGAGCATGTCGGCGAAGACCCGAAGGATCAGCGGCTCGCGCAGCGCCAGCAGGCCGGGCAGCTCGCCGAGCAGCCGCGAGATCAGCGTCGAGCCGACATGGCCGATATGGAAGATGTAGCGGAGATCGCGCCGGGCCGCCGGCGGGAAGGCGGCGGCGAGGTGCCGCCATTCGACGGCGTGGCGGGGCCGGTCGGCCTTCAGCGAGCGCTCGTCGAGGAACGCCGAGTCGCGATAGTCGGCCTCGGTCTTCTCGACCAGCAGGACCCGGTCCGTCAGCGGATCGAGGAGGTGGGGGAACCAGCGCGGCGTCGCCGCCAGGGTCCCCGCGTCAAGGCTCGCGGCCATGCTCATTCCGGCCCCGCTAGCCGCGGCGGGGGCCGCGAGGCAAGCCGGGGCCGCCTTCCCAGCCGCCAACCCCTCTCCCGTCCTTACGGGAGAGGAAAGATGAGGTTCGCACTGACGACGGACCCTCCGCGGCTTGCGCCCGCTTTGGCCTTGCCCCAATATCGGAGCGACGAGAGCCTGGAAGGGGTTTGATTATGCGCTTGTGGGTGATGGCGGCCGCGGCGGCGGCGCTGGCGGCTCCGGCGGCAATGGCCGCCAAGACGGCGAAGCCGCAGCCGCGGCCGGAGGCGTTCGAGGCTCTGGTCCGCTGCCGCGCTCTGGCCGACGATTTGGCGCGGCTGAGATGCTTCGACGCGGCCGCGGCGACGCTCCAGCAGGCGGCCGAGAATCGCGACCTCGTCGTCGTCGACCGGAAGCAGATCCGCGAGGCCAAGCGCGGCCTGTTCGGCCTCGACATCCCCGATTTCAACCCGTTCGGCGGCGGCGGCGGCGACGACGGCGTCGAGGAGATCAAGTCGATCGAGAGCACGGTCCGCTCGGCGATGCAGGACGGCGACGGCCGCTGGATCGTCACGCTCGAGGACAACAGCACCTGGGCGCAGACCGACAACTACCCGCTCGCGGTGAGCCCGAAGCGCGGCCACAAGGTCAAGGTCGTCAAGGCCGCGATGGGCACCTACATGATGCGGGTCAACAACCAGCCCGGGGTGCGGGCGAAGCGGCGCCTCTGAGCCGGTCCGGCCGCCGGCCCGCGGCCCCAGGCAAGGCCGACGGGCCCGGAGCCTGGCGGCCCCCGGGCCCGCCCGGGCGGGTCCGGCCTAGCCGTCCCGGTCCTGCGCCCGGGCCTGCTTGCGCAGCTCGGCGCGGCTGATCGCCGAGACGAGGGTGTCGCCCTCGACCGTGAAATTGTCCGCCGGAAGCGCGAGCTGCGCATCGCGGACCTGGACGACGACCGTGTCGACGACGCCGTTGGCGCGGGTGCGGACCTCCTCGACCGCGCCGATGACGCGGCCGCGCGAGTCGGCGACGGTCATGCCGGGGCTGACGGTGAGCGCTCCGGCGACGTTCGCCGCCGCCGAGCCCGCCGCGGCGAGCATCGAGTGGCCGGGACCCGCCGAGCCGGAGCCGGCGGCCGAACCGGACGCCGCGCCGGAGCCGCGGAGCATCCCGGCGGCGGTGCCGGTGGCGCCGCCCGCCAGCGAGCCGGCGGTGGCGACGGCGCCGTTCAGAGCGCCGCCGATCGCGTCGGTGCCGATCGCCTGGGCGCCGACTCCGGCATTGCCGGAGGCCCGGGCGCTGCCGCGGCCGGAGGCGTTCGCCGAGCCGCCGGCGGCGGCGCCGGAGCCGTCGAACGCGCCGTCGAGCGCGCCGGCCAGGCCGGCATCGGCATCGGCGCGGCCGGAGCGCGTGTCGACCCGCTTGGCGGCGCGGCCGGACGCCTCCCCGCCGACGCGGCCGGAGCCGCTGCCCGCGGCGGTGCCGATCGGACCGCCGAGGACGCCGCCGAGCGTGCTCTGCACGCTGCCGCCGAGGCCGCCGCCGAGGCCGCCGCCGAGACCGCCGCCGAGAATCTGCGCCGAGGCCGGCGCTGCGGCCAGCGCCAGAGCGGCCGTCGCAAGGGTGAAGATCGGTTTCATGTGCCTGCTCTCCTTTGCTGAAGCTGGTCAGGAGGATCGTGTCCTCAACCCGCTAACGGCAGCGCCCGGCGGTTTAATCCCGCCCCGGCGATCTTTTCGAAAAACCCGATTCCCGGGCCTATTTGCCGGGCGGCGGCGTCCGGCAGGCGCCGCAGACGAGGCCGCGGCCGTAGATCCTGTCGGGGCCGCGGGGACCGAGGTCCACCGCCTCGGCGTCGAGCGCGGGCAGCGGCGGAAGCCGGCGGGCGACGGCGAGGGCGAGGCGGCCGGCGACGAGGGGCACCGCATAGGAGGTGCCGCGCACGCGGACGAGCCGCCCGCCCGGCGCCGCCGCCGCGAGGTCCGCCGCCGGAGCGGCATAATCGAGGTGGAGGGCGCGGCCCGCCTCGGGCAGGGCGCGGCCGCGGCCGTCGACTCCGGTGACCGCGATCACGCCCGGATAGGAAGCCGGATAGGGGGGCGGAGCGGCGGGGCCGTCATTGCCGACGGCGGCGACGATGTGGACGCCGCGCGCCCGCGCCTGCGCGACCGCCTTGCCGACCAGCGGGTTGGGCGGCCCGACCAGGCTCATCGCCACGACCGGCGCTCCGCGCGCGGTCAGCCAGCCGAGCGCTCGGGCGATCGCCACCGCGCTGCCGCCCGCCGGGTCGCGGCCGTAGACGTCGGCGACGAGGAGGTGCGCGCGCGGCGCCGCTCCGGCCACCGCGCCGGAGCCGACCGCGAGCGACGCGACCGCCGTGCCGTGGGCGCTCGCCGCCGGGGCGCCGCGGGCGAAGCCGCGCTGCTCGGCGCTGCCGGGCAGCGCCGGGTGGGCGGCGACTCCGCCGTCGATGATGGCGACGGTCGCGCGGCCGTCCCCCGCGGCTGAAGCGAGCGCGGCCGCCGGCGCCGCCGGCCCGCCGCCGCCGCTCCGGAAGTGGAGGTGGTTGGGGGCGAACTCGCCCGCCGGGGCGATTCGGCGGAGCTGCGCCACCGACCTGTCGAGCGACAGCCGGGCGGGCGGACGCAGCGTCACCGAGACCATGTCGAGTCCCTCGATCCGCTCCTCGGCGACGACGGTGAAGCCCGCCTCCCGGGCGGCCGCGAGCGTGGCCGCGTCGGGATCGACGGCGACGATCTCGCCGCGGACGGCTGGACCGAGATCGGTCATTTCGAGCAGGTCGGAATGGGCCCGGACGAAGGCGCTCAGGCGATCGAGGCGCGACCGCGCCAGCCCCTCGGCGGTCCTGGCGGCGCGGCCCGCCTCGCCGATCACGGCGTCCGTGACGCCGGCGCCGATCCGCCCGACGTCGCGCACCACGGGGCCCACCGGCGGCAGCGCCGGCAGCAGCTGGGCCGCCGCCGCGCTCGCCAGGGTCATCGCGGCCGCCGCCAGCGCCGCCCGTCGGATCAGGGTCGTCATCGAAGGAAGCGCCTCGCACAAATTGGCTTGCTCGTGGATTAAACGTACGAGACCAGCCGTTTCCTCCACGAAGCCACGGGAGACGCGCCTTTTGGCCTTCGAACGCGAGCTGTTGACACTGCTGCCCCGGCTGCGCCGGTTCGCCCGTGCGCTGACCCGCGACTCGGCCGACGCCGACGACCTCGTTCAGGCCGCGGTTGAGCGGGCGCTGAAGGCGAGGCACCAGTGGCAGGAAGGGACAAGGCTGGATTCCTGGATGTACACGATCGTTCGCAACAGCTGGATCGACGAGGCGCGGGCCCGAGCCCGCCGCGCCCAGACCTTCCTGCCCGAGGAATCGGGCGCCGCCGTCGGCGGTCCGGCGCACGAGGAGGTCGAGCGCCGCGCGGAGATGCGGGACGTCGGCCGGGCGATGGAGACCCTGCCGCCCGAGCAGCGCGAGGTCGTCGCCCTCGTCCTGGTCGAGGGCCTCGCCTACAAGGAAGCGGCGGCGATACTCGACATCCCGATCGGCACTCTGACCTCGAGGCTCACCCGCGGCCGCCAGGCGCTGGTGCGGATGCTGGAGCCGGCGTCATGAGCAGGATCGCCGACGAGATTCTGATCGCCTATGCCGACGGCGAGCTTGGCGCGGAGGATCGCGCGGCGGTCGAGGCGGCGCTCGCCGAGGATGCCGAGCTGCGCGCGGCGCTGCGCGCCCAGCAGGCCCTCCGGGCCCGGCTCAACGCGGAATATGATCCGGTCGCCGGCGAGCCGCTGCCGGCGCGGCTCGAGGCGCTGCTCACGACCGGGGCGGGGGCGGCCGTCATCGACTTCGCCGCCGAGCGCGGGCGCCGCCGCCGGTTCGCCTGGCCGCAGGCCGCGGCGATGGCGGCGAGCCTTGCCGTCGGCGTGCTCGTCGGCCGGCTCGCGCCGTCGCCGCCGAGCGACCCGGCGGCGGTCGACGGCCGGGCCATGCTGGCGCGCGGCGCGCTCGCCGAGATCCTCGAGACCCGGCTCGCCTCGGCTCAGCCGGCGGCGGCGCGGAGCCGGATCGGACTGACCTTCGCCGATCCGGGCGGGCGGCTGTGCCGGACCTTCGACACGCCGGACTTGTCCGGCATCGCCTGCCGGGAGCCCGCCGGCTGGCGGCTCGTCATGACCGTCGCCGGCGCCGGCGCCGGCGCCGCCGATTATCGTCAGGCGGGGTCGCCGCTGGTGATCGAGCAGGCGCAGGCGATGATGGTCGCCGCCCCGCTCGACGCGGCCGCCGAACGCCGCGCGCGCGACCGCGGCTGGCGCCGGGATTAAATCCCGCGCCCCGCCCGTTCCCCCTGAGCAAGCGTTCAGGGAGAGTGACATGCGCAGCTTCGTCATCCTCGCCGCCGTCGCCGCAACCCCGGCGGCGGCCCAGCAGAAGTCGGTCGAGGTCGGCGGCGGCGTCGAATATCAGCAGGGCGATTACGGGACGGGCGAGCGGATCGAGATCCTCTCGGTCCCGGCCAGGTTCAAACTCCAGAGCGGCCGGGTCACGCTCACCGCCAACGTGCCCTGGCAGCGCATCGAGGGGCCCGGCAACGCGGTCGGCGGCGGCGGGCTGCTCGGCATCATCATCGACCCGACCCAGCCGGCGGCTCGGACCGTCCGCCAGGGCCTCGGCGATGTCCGGCTCGGCGCCACCTACGCCGTCCCCCGCGCGAGCCTCGGCGGCGTCGGCCTCGCCGTCTCCGGCCAGGTCAAGCTGCCGACCGCCTCGTCGGCGAAGGGCCTGGGGACCGGCGCAATCGACTATGCCGTCGGCGCCGAGGTCTCGACCAGGGTCGGCGACGTCGTCCCGTTCGCGGCGGTCGGATACACGGTCCCGGGCGATCCGGACGGCTATGAGCTGAGGAACGGCCTCTCGGCGCGGGCCGGCGCCGCGCTCGGCCTCTCGAAAAGCGCCGAGCTCCATGTCGCCTACGGCTATGCCCGCAACCTCAGCCCGCGGCTCGCCGACGAGCAGCAGATCTCGACCGGCCTGAGCGCGCGAGTGTCGAAGCGGCTGTCGATCGGCGTCCAGGGCACCGCCGGCCTCTCCGACGGCTCGCCCGACGTCGGCGCCGGCCTCAGCCTCGGCATCAGGATGTAGCGCGCGGCGCCCGCGGCGAGGCGGCTTGTCTCCCCTCGCCTCCCGGCAACGGCCCGGTCGAGGCCGGGACCCCGCCGGGCCGCCGCGGCGCTCACCAGGCGCCGGCTTCGATCTTGTCGCGGCGCTCGAGCTCGGCGGCGCTGGGCTCGCCGGTCGCGAAGCTGCCCGGCTCGACCGCCCCGGCCGGCTCGTAGGCCGCGACGATGTTGCCGCGCGCCGTGACCCGGTGCTCGACCAGCCGCAGCGCGCCGGGCGCCGTGCCGTCGCCGAACAGGCGCTTGCCCGAGCCGAGGATGACCGGGAAGGTCATCAGGACCAGCCGGTCGATCAGGCCGGCGCCGAGCAGTTGCGGATAGAGGGTGGAGCTGCCCTGGACGACCAGATCGGGCCCCTCGCCGCGCTTCAGCCCGGCGACGGCGTCGAGGCTCTCGAGCCGGTGGCTGCCCCGCCAGTCGAGCGGCCGGTCCCGGCCGGTCAGCACATATTTCGACGCGCGGTCGAACCGCTCGCCGATCCCGCCCGGTTCGTCGGCATGATAGGGCCAGTAGGCGGCGAAGATGTCCCAGGTCCGCCGCCCGAGCAGCAGGTCGAAGGGCGGCTCGAACAGCGCGTCGATCCGCTCGCCGATCTCCTCGTCGAAGAAGCCGGCCAGCCATCCGCCCAGCTCGAACCCGCCGCTCGGATCCTCGTCCGGCCCGCCCGGGGCCTGCATCACCCCGTCGAGCGAGAGGAAGGCGGCCCCGATGATCCTGCGCATCCCTCTCTCCTCCTGCCGTCGCCGCGAGCAAAGCCCGGCACGGGGCCGCGGTCAACCCGGAGCGCGGGGCGCGAGGTCAAGGGCGTCGCCAGGGGCAGCTCCCTGCGGCCCGGCGAGCAGCGCGGTCAGCGGGAAAGCCGGCGGAGCGAGGCCGCCGGTCGCGCGCATTCAGCGTTGAGGTTGGCGGGGGACCAGGCCGGCGCTCGCCGCCAGGCCCTCGCGGTAGCGCGGGGCGTCGCGTTCGTCTCCCTCGTCGGCAGCAGGGGTCTTGACGAGGTGGGCGACGGAGAGAATCCTGGCCTCGGGTCCGCCGATCGCCTCTATGGTATGCGCCGCGTAGGGCAGATTCCGGGGCAATTGCACGGAAGTTGAGAAGGTCCCGTCCCTGCCGGTTTGCACCATCTGCTTGAGCACGCTCTGGCTGAGCGGCTCGGCCGTTCGAATGTCGAGCGTCACTTCCCGGCCAGCGGGGAAGTTGCGCCCTCGGATCTGCACCTGATGGTCCGGCCCGAGAACGGCGACCCCGCTCGCCGGATAAGCGGTCGTGGCGAACAGCTTGGCGACGCCCGGATAGGCGACGCCTCGCGGCGGCGGAGGCTGCTCGGCCTGCCCGGCAAGAAGCCCGATCGGCGGTTCCGCGCCGGCGACCGGCGGAATCCGATCGCGCCAATAGGGCGGGTCGGTCTGGGAACAGCCCGTCGTCCGATCGAGGTACCACAGCCCATGGCCCCAGCTCGCGATGTGCGCGGCGCCGTTGGGATAGAAGTGGAAGCCGGTGACATAGCTGATCCGGCCCGAATTCGTGATCGTACGCCAGGTCTTGCCGTTGTCGGTCGTGCAGATCACGCCGGCGTCGCGGGTGCCGACAAGGATGCGTCCCCTTCGATACGGATCGAACGCAATCTTCGTGACCTGCATGTGATATCCGTCGAGATCGTACATCTTGAGTTGGCCGCCTTTGAGCACCTGGGCGGTGAGCCGCTGGTCCGTCGCCCACGTCTGGCCGCCGTCACGGCTCACCTTCACCACTCCCGAGACGATGTCCGGCGCGATCAGGAAGCGCCAGTCGTTGGGATCGGCGCCGAAGACAGCGTGCCAGTCAAGCTGCGCCGCGCGTTTCCCGAGACTGCCCCCTCCGGGAAGACGGACGACGTCGCTGTCGTCGATCGTGTCGACGCGATCGGCGTAGAGATTCGACAAAAGGACCAGGCCGATCCCCCCGCTGCCGAGGTCGACGGACATCCACGCCATCAAGCCTTGCCGAAAGCCGCTCGTGACGGCGTCGGGAGCGGGACTCGCAGTCGCGGCGGCGATTACCGGTCCGCCCGCCACGTTCGTGCGCTGCACGGAGCCGGCCCAGGAGAAATTCAGATTGAAGCGCCGGCGCCAGTTGTTTCCGCTGTTGGTGGAAACGTAGATTCCGTTGCCCGGTGCGCCGCCGATGCGGAGACGCAGCCAGCTCGTTTCCGTTCCTCCCGCCGACGGCTCGAGATAGAAGGCCTGCTTCATCGTGTTTGACGGTCGCCCCTGCGGGTCGAGCGTTTCGAGCATTTGCCCGTTCTGGTCGACGTTCGGAACGAGGCGCTGGTTGACGAAGTTCGCGTCCGCGAACAGTTCGCCCGAATTGAACTCCACATATCCGATGGTGATCGGTTCGCCCGGCCGGGCATCGTGGCGGACTTCCAGATCGTAGCCTTCGGTGTCGTCGAATCGCGGCCATGTCCTTCCGCCGTCCGGGGAGGCCCACAGGTTGTTGTCCTGCGTGCCGAAGTAGAGCGAAGTCGAAATCAGCGCTCCGTCGGGGCGCCGGATGTTGGTGCCGGCGAGGTCGGTAATCTGCAGCGAGTTCATTGCGCTGCCGGGCACCGCGGCGCTCACCCAATCCCCGGTCGCGGTAAAAAGCGGCGGTCGAGGCTTGAAGATGCCGCCGTCGCTGCCGAGGAAAACCGGCTGGCGAGCCGCATCCACCCCAAGATCGCTCATGTCGGCATGGATCCCGGCCGTGGCGATGTAGCTGGTCCAGTCCCCTTTGGTCAGCGCCCGGAACTCGCCCACTTTCTCTCGGGTCACCCGGAATCCATCCCACCCGTGGCCGAGCCAGACCGTGATCGGCGACGGGCCGACCCCGGGCGCGGCTTCCGTCGTGACTCGGACGAACGGACCGCGCGAACGTCCCTGGGGCGTGGTCAGCAAAGTTCGCCTGTCGGTGTCGAGCTCATAAAACCAGAGCGTGCCGAAGCGGTCGGCCGGATCGTCAGAGTTGAAGTGATACTCGCGAAAGATGAACGCCCACGGATTGTGAGGTGAGCGATCCATTTTGCTGACGCCATACTGGAAGTTTTGACTGAAGGTGTCCGACAGCACCTTGCGCCAAGTCCCGCCCCGATCGTCGCTGCGGTAAAGAGCGCTCGGCGTCAGCGCGAGGACCTGGCCCTGCGGGAATGCCAGCACCGCCTGCACCATGGAGGGGGACGACGCCTCGAGCGCCTTATGCATCCACGTCGCGCCGTTGTCGGTGCTGACCGCCACTCCGAAGTCGGTGCCGACGTACCAGAGACGGTCGTCGTCGGGCGCTCTCGAAATCCCGTACGCACTCGTGCGCCGGATGAGCGGCGTCGCCGGCACGACGCCGGTCGCGGGTCGGGACCAGCTCCCGCCGCGGTCACGGCTCACATATATGCCGCCGCCATTGGCGACCTGGTTGTCGCGGAAGAGAGTTGCGACCACTGTCGTTCCGTCGGCGCCAAACTCGACGTCGCCGATCATCACCGCGGGCAGCGCGAAGACGCGGAACCAGCTCTCGCCGCCGTTGATCGTGCCCCACAGGCCCCCGAACTCCATCGCCACGAGGACGCGTTTGCGATTGACCGGACTGACCGCGATCGACTGGACGCGGCCCGCGTTGAAGGCAAGCCCGGGACTCTCTGCAAACGCAGGCGGGATTGCGGGCGGGTCCTGCACCAGATGAATGCGCGAGCAGCCTGAGAGGACCGCGAGTGAGAGGCCGCCGAGAAGAAGAGCGCGTAGCCGCATTCATCTTACCTTGCTGGTAGGAAGTACCACATCCCAAACGAACTGTCATTTTTACTCTCCTCGCACTCCACGGCCCCCTTCGCCTCTGGCCTCCAGGTCCGATCGCGCTCGGTCATCAGCGTCAATCGATCGCGGACGTCGGATCTTGTCTACCAACGTACGCTCCGGCCGCATCCGTTCGCGTCGAGCCGAATCCATGTCGGCCAAGCCTTCGGCTCGGAACGTTGACAGCGACGGCAGTCCCGAAGCGATCAACTCGTTCATGCATCCCCCTCAACCGGATCGGCTCATTTATTTTCGATACTCCAATCGGCGTCTCGAAGTTGCCAAATACGCTTGCCCAAGCGGATCGGAGACTCGGCTCAAGATAGTCGCATGCCTTTAAATTGTAACTTTATGTGGCTTCAGGACAAGATTAAGAGTATCAATGCTTTCCGCAGTGGACTTCCGATGATGTCAGGGGGCTTGTGATAAGTTCCGCCCCCATCCCAAATTTGAAATAATCTTGAACCTGACAACGCGGATCTCATTGCAGTCTAGTGGGAGCAGGAGGGATGAAATGACCATGTTGCAACACATGAAATGGGCGATGATTGCGTCCTTTGCCTGCTGCACTGTGCCGGCGTATGCGCAGCTGACGAATCCGGGATTCGAGGCGCCGCCGGCGCGGGCCAACGGCGACGCTTATTTCGGCCCGAATGCGGGCAATCTTGTTGGCTGGATGATCGAGGGCGGCGCCAGCGCCAACGTCGTGCAGGTGGATGGTTCGGGTGGTTACACTTATTCCAACGGCCCCGAGCAGGACGCCTCGAGCGCGCCGGCCGGCACGCCTCAGCGCTATCTCGATTTCGGGACCGGCACCAAAAGCGTCTATCAGAGCTTCACGGCCCCCTGCTCTGCCACCTACCGCTTTGGCGCGTCCTTCTCCGATCGTTCGCACGCCGGCGGCAGCGGCCAAACGATGATCCTGGCGGGAAACGGCCCGACGGGTACCCAGCTGGCGTCGAGCACGATGGTCACCATCGCCCCCAATGGCAGCTATGCGTGGCAGCCGTCCGTCGGAACCGTGTCGCTGGTGGGCGGGCAAGTCTACACGTTCAGGATCGTGATGGACGAGACGTACATGAATGCCGATACGGCCTTCGTCGAGCGTTCCGGCAATTGCGCGGCCCAGACCGTCGATGTGCCGGGCGACCATTATCAATGCTATCGCGTGGTCCGTACCAATGCGCTTCCCCCCGCGACGATCGCCGTGGCGGATCAGTTCGGACGCGCCCGGATCGTCCTCGCGCGACCGGTGATGCTGTGCAACCCATCGGTCAAGGTCCATCGGGACAAGCATTACCCCGTGAAGTCGCCGGAACTGCATCTGGTCTGCTACGAGCCGGCGAGGCCGGAGAAACCGCGGGTGCGCCGTGTGCGGATCGGCAACCAGTTCCAGGTCACGGATCTCAGAGTGGTCGAGCGGACCATGTTCTGCGTGCCGTCGAACAAGAAGCTGCTCGACGAGCGCGAGGTGCCGCTCGACTGACCGGCGTGGCGGCGTGCGCGACTCGATCCCGCGCACGCCGCCGCCCGCGATCGGTCCGCACCGGGATCCGGCCTGCCCAGCAGCCGCCTGACCGGCTTCCACCGCCACGGGACGTCGCCAGCGCTGGACGAGGTTCGTCACCTGCGACGCCGAACGTCTGCCAACGGGATGCCGTCCGATCCCCGCGAACGTTACGAACTGGGGCGCAAAGCGGCCCTGGCTTGACGCCTCCGCGGCCCATTGCGTGGCTAGGCGAAACATAATCATGGCTCAGGGATTCCGGCCATTCCGGACATTCGCGTCCCTCGGCCGCCAAAGATCCCGGTGGCGCGGGCCGTCGCATTGGTCCTAGAGGCAGTGCTATGAACTCGTCCGAAATGCCGGCGACCGTTACTGACGCGTTCGGAAGCGCCTTCTGGCGATCGGCGCCGGCTGCGCCCGCCGGCATCGCCCCGACAGCGGGCGGCGATCTCGCTCTGGAGGAGTTCCGGCTTCTCGCCGAGAACATTCCGACCCTTTGCTGGATCGCCAACGGCGACGGCTACATCGTCTGGTTCAACAGGCGGTGGCACGAATATTGCGGCACCACGCCCGAGGAGATGGAAGGCTGGGGCTGGCAATCCGTCCACGACCCCGAGCTGCTGCCAGAGGTCCTGAAACGCTGGCAGGCGTCGATCGCGACGGCCGAGCCGTTCGAGATGACCTTTCCGCTTCGCGGCGCGGACGGGAGCTTCCGGCCGTTCCTGACCCGAGTCCAGCCCTTGTGGGACGAGGCAGGCAAGGTCGTGCGCTGGTTCGGAGTCAACACCGAGATCTCGCAGCAGGCCGCCGCGGAGGAGCAGCTCCGGCGCAACCACAAGACCTTCTACAATCTCATCCACAACAACCCTTTCGGAGTCTATGTCGTCGACGCGGACTTCAGGCTCGCCGAGGCGAGCGTCGGGTCCCAGAAGGTCTTCGAGAACGTCCGCCCGCTCATCGGCCGCGACTTTGCCGAAGTGCTTCGGATCGTCTGGGCGGAGCCGTTCGCGGGCGAGGCGATCGCGCGGTTCCGCCACACGCTCGAGACCGGCGAGCCCTATACCTCGCCGAGCACCGTCGAGCGCCGCGGCGACAGCGGCGCAATCGAGGCCTACGACTGGCGGATCGAGCGGGTCGAGCTTCCCGACGGCCGTTACGGCGTCGTCTGCTACTTTTACGATCTCAGCGAGCGCATGACCTGGGAGGCCGCCTTGCGGGCTGCTTCCGAGCGGATCGAACTGGCGCTCGACGCGGGAGCGATCGCCGGCACCTGGATGTGGGACATTCCCGCCGACCACTTCACGGCCGACGAGCGTTTCGCCCGCTCGTTCGGCCTTGAGCCCGAGCTTTGCGCGCGTGGACTGCCTCTCGACAGGGTGGCCGCTTCCATCCATCCGGATGACTGGCCGCGGGTGAAGCGGCTCATTTCGGACGTGCTCGAGCGTGGCGGCCCGTATCGCGCCGAGTACCGCGTTCAACGGCCGGACGAGGGATATTGCTGGGTCGAGGCGGTCGGCCGCTGCGACCTGGACGACCAGGGAAAACCGATTCGTTTCCCGGGCGTCCTCCTCGACATCGATACGCGCAAGCGCGACGAAGCGGCCCTCAGGGAGAGCGAGGCCCGCCTGCGCGCTCTCACGGACCGTCTCCCCGCCGGCATGGTCTATCAGATGTACGTCTCACCCGACGGCAAGGACCGGCGGTTCCTTTATGTTTCGAAGAGCCACGAGAAGCTCACCGGGATCCCGGCGGAAGCCGTTCTTCGCGATGCCTCGGTCGCGTACAACCTCATCCTTCCCGAATATCGCGAGCAGTTCGCGCAGGCCGAAGAAGTGGCGATTCGGGACAGGAGCCTGTTCGACCAGGAGGTACAGTTTCGTCGCGCGGACGGCGAAATCCGCTGGTGCCGAATCACTTCCGAGGCGAGGCCGCAGCCTGACGGTTCATTGATATCGGATGGGATCCAGATCGACATCACCGAACAGAAGCTCGCCGAGCAGAAACTGCGCGATCTCAACGTCACCCTGGAGGAGCGGGTCGCGGAGCGTGCCGCCGAGCTCGCGCAGGCGCAGGAGGCCCTGCGGCAGTCCCAGAAGCTGGAGAGCATGGGCCAGCTCACCGGCGGCGTCGCTCACGACTTCAACAACCTTCTGTCGCCGATCATCGGTGGTCTCGACCTTCTCCAGAGGAGGCGGGTGGGGGACGAGCGCGCCCAGCGCACGATCGAAGGGGCGCTCGCGTCCGCCGAGCGGGCGAAGACATTGGTGCAGCGGCTTCTCGCCTTCGCACGTCGCCAGCCGCTTCAGCCCAAGGCCGTCGATATCCGCGATCTGGTGCTGGGAATGGCCCGCCTGCTTGAAAGCACGCTTGGGCCGCGCATCGCTCTCGAGCTGACTCTGGCTGAGGATCTGCCCCCGGCCCGGGCCGACGCGAACCAGTTGGAAATGGCTTTGCTGAACCTGGCGCTGAACGCTCGCGACGCGATGCCCGACGGCGGCACGCTGCGCATCTATGCCGAATGCAGGGCAGCGGAGCCGGGCGGTGCCCGCCCCGACCTGCAGGTGCAGCTGTCGGTGGTCGACACCGGCGTCGGCATGGATGAGGCGACGCTGGCCCGTGCGGTCGAGCCGTTCTTCTCGACCAAGGGGATCGGTCAGGGAACGGGTCTCGGCCTCTCGATGGCCCACGGTCTCGCCGCGCAGCTCGGAGGCGAGCTCGTCATCGAGAGCGAACCCGGCCGGGGCACGGCCGTCCGACTGCGCCTGCCGGTCGCCGACGAGCACGTGCGTTCCGGCGGGGTCGCGGCCGCCCGCGGTGCGCATGTGGGCGCCGGTACGGCGCTGCTCGTCGACGACGAGGATCTCGTCCGAGCGAGCACCGCCGAAATGCTGGTCGATATCGGCTACGAGGTCGTGGCCGAGGCTTCGGCGGAGGCCGCTCTCCGCCGAATTCGCGAGGGGCTCCGGCCGGCGCTGCTGGTGACGGACCATCTCATGCCCGGGATGACCGGAATCGACCTCGCCCGCGCGGCTCGCAAATTGCAGCCCCAACTGCCGGTGCTGGTCATATCCGGCTATGCGCAAGTCGAGGGCATTGCCGGTGATTTGCCCCGGCTCACGAAGCCGTTCCGGCGCGACGAGCTCGAAGCCAGCATCGTCCAGCTCAGGGGCGCGGCCTAGGCGCTGGGAAGCCGCGAAGCGCGAGGCGATACGCAGCGCCCGCTCCGTCGCGGGCGAGCAAGTTTGGCACGGCTGTCTGAACGTCAGCCACAGCATCTGATTCAGGACGAGCCTCGGCCTGTGCAAAATTTTGCGGGGACGACCGGCCGGCGCCCCCCGACGGGCTGCGGCGGACGTTCGGCGCGCCGGCCGCGCCGGCCGCCGGGGCCGCCGCGGCGCCCGGAAAGCGCGTCGATTCGTGTCGATTCGAAGCGGGAACGGGCGATTTCGGCAGGGGATCGGAAGCGCCGGTTCGAGCTCGCCCGCTCTCTGCGCGAAGCCGTTTTTCAGGGTCGAAACGGGTCCGAATCGCTCGGAATCGAACGGTTGGCGCGCGATTCGACCAGTCGCCGCCAGTTTCGCGATTCGCCGCGGTCAGCCGATGAGCCGGACGGCGGCGCGCTCGGCCTCGCTCAGCAGCGGGTTCCAGGAGTCGAGGATCAGGATCGCCCGCGGCCGGTCGCTGTCGTTCCACGCCTCGTGCTCGATCGTGTCGTCGAACGCCCACGCCTTGCCGGCCTCGAAGGGGCGGGTCTGCGAGCCGACCCGCAAGCCGCAGCCGGGCGGGACGACGAGCGGCAGGTGGATCGTCGCCCGCACGTTGCTCGAGCCGGTATGGGGCGGGATTCGGGTGCGCGGGTCGAGGATCGAGAACATCGCCGTCGGGCCCTTGCCGGGGAGGTCGAGCAGCGGGAGCGACTCGATGAGGGCGGCGGTGTGCGGGCAGCGGGCGCAGTTGGAGTCCTGCCGCTCGCCGTCCTTCCAGAAGAACCAGGCGCTCCAGCGGCGGCTGTGGTTCAATTCGGCCCACTGGTTGGCCGGCAGGGTCGGATCGAAGGCGACATAGGGGGCGAAGCCGGCGGCGCCGTCGTCGAGCAGGACGACGAGCTCGCTGCGGATCCGGTCGGTCTCCGCCTCGAGCCGGGGCAGCCACGGGAAATGCTCGCGCGGGAAGAATTCCAGCGCCGGCAGATACGGGAAATGGCCGTTGACCGGCTGCTGCACATAGACTTTCCGGCGGCCGGTGCGATGCTCCAGATAGGCCCTCGCGCGCTCGAAGTCGGCGTCGGGCCAGGCGGCCTGGAGCTCGGCCAGCGGGCCTTCGAGGGCGCGGGCGGCGCGATCGTCGTCGGCCCGGACCAGAGCGAGACCGCGCTCGAATGAGCGACGGGCCGGTTCCGGGAGGAGGTCCGTGGGCGGGTCCGAGGCGATGATCGCGCGATAGAGAGCGAGCGATTCCGAACCGCGTCCGAGCCGCTGCAGCACGTCCGCCTTCATCAGGATGGCGGGAAGATAATTGGGGTCGGCCGTCAGCGCGCGGTCAAGGCTCGCCAGCCCCCGCTCCGGCTCGCCGGCGCTGTCGCGGGCCTGGAAGAGGTTGAACCAGATCGGCGCCGATTCCGGCTCGGCGGCGGCGGCCCGTTCGAGCCATTCCGCCGCCCGCCGGGCGTCGCCGAAGTTGAGCGCGATCATCCCCAGGGTGTTGAGCGCGGCGGCATGACCGGGTTCGGTCTCGACCAGGGCCTCCAGAAGCTCGGCGGCCGCCTGCTGCCGTCCCTCCCCCCACGCCGCGGCAGCGCGGGCATACAGGTCGGGCGGGCCGGGGCGCGGCCCCATCAGCAACGCCTTGCTGCGCCGGGAGTCACCCCCGCCCCTCCGCCTTCACCGACAGCTCGGCCGAGGCATAGGCTTCCTGCCGGGCGACGCTCCAGTAGCGCAGCTCGTCGAGCGGGATCGGCTGGCCGGTCAGGGCGCAGCGGACATGGTCGCCGGGGGCGAGGATCCTGAAGGTGCCGGGCATGTAGTGGAGCCGCGCCTCGCGGCCCTTGTTCGACATCAGCATCGCCTTCGCCTCGCTAGAGCAATTTGGGCTGCTCTCCTTGCGGCTTAGCATAGGGTTTCCGCGGCGGGCGCTCAACCGGCGCGCTGACGGCCGCGGCGCCGCCGACCTGGGCCTCGACGGCGCCGTCGGCGAAGACGAGGCGGAGCCGCTCGGCGGCACGGGCGGCGGCGGCGGAGACCAGGGTGCGGCCGTCGCGGTCCTCGACGCGGGCGTAGCCGCGCTCGAGGGGACGGTTGGGATGGGCGAGCTCGGCGACCCGCCACAGCGCCTCAAGCCGTTCCCTGGCGCGGGCGTGAGCGGCGCGGAGCAGGCCGGGGCGGAGGGCACCGGCGGTCTGGCCGAGCGCGGCGCGGGCGTGGCTGAGTTCGGTCCGAAGCGCGCGCGGCAGGCGCTCGGCGAGGTCGTCGAGGCGCTGGCGCTGCGGCGCCAGCAGGGCCTCGCGCTCGGGCCAGCGGCGCTCGGCGGTGTCGAGCTGCTCGCGGCCCCGTTCGAGCGCGCGCCGGGCGCAGCGCTCGATCCGGTGGCCGAGCTCGCGCAGTTGGCCGACGAGGTCGGCGCGGACCGGCACCGCCATCTCGGCGGCGGCGGTCGGCGTCGGCGCCCGCACGTCGGCGGCGAAGTCGCAGAGCGAGGTGTCGGTCTCGTGGCCGACCGCGGAAATGGTGGGGATGGAAGAATCGGCGACGGCTCGGACCACCTCCTCCTCGTTGAACGCCCACAAATCCTCGATCGAGCCGCCGCCCCGAGCGACGATGAGCAGGTCCGGGCGGGCGATCGGGCCGTCCTGGGGCAAGGCGTTGAAGCCGCGCACGGCGGCGGCGATCTGCGCCGCCGCGCCCTCGCCCTGAACCGGCACCGGCCAGACGATGACGTGGCACGGGCAGCGGTCGGCGAGGCGGTGGAGGATGTCGCGGATGACCGCGCCGGTCGGCGAGGTGACGACCCCGATCACCCGCGGCTGGAACGGCAGCCGGCGCTTGCGCTCCGGGTCGAACAGGCCTTCCGCGGCCAGCGCCCGCCGGCGCTTGTCGAGCAAGGCCATCAGCGCGCCCTGGCCGGCCAGCTCCAGTCGCTCGATGACGATCTGGTAGCGCGAGCGTCCCGGATAGGTGGTGAGCTTGCCGGTCGCCACCACCTCGATGCCGTCCTCGGGACGGAACGGAAGCGCGGCCGCGGTCGCCTTCCACATCACGCCGTCGAGCACCGCCTTGTCGTCCTTGAGACACAGATAGCAATGGCCCGAGGCGGCGCGCTTCCACCCGGAAATCTCGCCGCGCACCCGGACGAAGCCGAACGCATCCTCGACCGTCCGCTTGAGGCGCATCGCCAGCTCGGAGACGGAGACGGGCGCCGAATTGTCGCCGGGGCTCGGCGTTGCTACGAGGCCGCTCTCGGCTGGAGGGAAGTCGTCCATGAATGTCCTGCTGCTAGGCTCGGGCGGCCGCGAACATGCGCTCGCCTGGAAGCTCGCGCAATCGGAGCGGCTCGGCAAGCTCTATGCCGCGCCCGGCAATCCCGGCATCGCCGAACATGCCGAGCTGGTCGCGGTCGAACCCGCCGACCACCGCGCCACCGTCGACTTCTGCCTGAAGCATTCGGTCGAGCTGATCGTGATCGGCCCGGAAGCGCCTTTGGTCGACGGCCTCGCCGACAATCTGAGGACGATGGGCTTCTGCGTGTTCGGCCCGAACCGGGTGCCGGCGCAGCTCGAAGGCTCGAAGGGCTTCACCAAGGACCTGTGCGCGAGGCACGGCATCCCCACCGCGCGCTACGTCCGCGCTTCCGACCGGCTCGCCGCCGAGGCCGCGCTCGCGGATTTCCCAGCTCCGCTCGTGGTCAAGGCGGACGGGCTTGCCGCGGGCAAGGGCGTGATCGTCTGCGCCACCCAGGACGAGGCCCAGGCGGCGCTGGAGACGATGTTCGAGGGCGGCTTCGGCTCCGCCGGCGGCGCGGTGGTGATCGAGGAGTTTCTCGAGGGCGAGGAAGCCAGCTTCTTCGCGCTCACCGACGGCCAGACCATTCTCCCCTTCGGCTCGGCGCAGGATCACAAGAGGGTCGGCGACGGCGATACCGGCCCCAACACCGGGGGCATGGGCGCCTACAGCCCGGCGGCGGTGCTGACGCCCGCGCTCGAGGCGCGGGCGATGGACGAGATCGTCCGCCCCACCGTCGCCGCCCTGGCCGAGCAGGGCACGCCTTATTCGGGCATCCTCTATGCCGGCCTGATGCTGACCGCCGACGGCCCGAAGCTGATCGAGTATAATGTGCGCTTTGGCGACCCGGAGTGCCAGGCGCTGATGATGCGCTTCGAGGGCGACCTGCTCGACCTCCTCTACGCGGTCGCCCGCGGCCGGCTGGCGGCGGTGGGACCGGTGGCGCTGTCGGACGAGGCGGCGCTGACCGTAGTGATGGCCGCCAACGGCTATCCGGGCCCACCGGAGACGGGCGGTCCGATCCGGGGCCTGGACAGGGCGGAGTCGAAGCGGGTGCGGGTGTTCCAGGCGGGCACGGCGCTGGCGGCGGGCGAGCTGGTCGCGAGCGGCGGCCGGGTCCTCTCGGTCACCGCCCGCGGCGCCACCGTCGCCGCGGCGCGCGACGCGGCCTATGCGGCGGTCGACAAGATCGACTTCCCGTCCGGCTTCTGCCGCCGCGACATCGGCTGGCGCGAGATCGAGCGCGGCGGCTGAGGCTGGACAGCAAACCGGCTTCGCTCCTAAGCGAAGCGGGTCGCTGCCGAAGGAAGGGGCGCCCGAATGCCGACCGCCGTCAAGCTTCTGATCGGGCTCGCGCTGGCGCTCGCCGCCGCGTGGTTCGCGCACGGCCCGCTCGGCGGCGGCGAGAGGCTGGTAGAGGGGCTCGAGCGACAGGCGCGGGCCGCCGTCGCCCGGGCCGAGCTGCCCGGCATCGACGTCCGGCTCGACCGGGACCCCCTGGCCCGCAACGCCGCCTTGAGCGGACCCGCCAACGACCTTCAGCGGGAAGGCCTCGGAAGCCAGCACGGCCTCAGCGACTATGTGCGCGACGTCGAGGGCATCGGCGCCGTTCGCTGGACCGACGAGCCGGAACCGGAGCGCCGCGCGCTGCCGCTGCTCGCGGAGACAATGATCCTCGCCGCTCTCGCCTATCTCATCGGCCTCGGCCTCGGTTGGCTCCTCTGGGGCCGGCGGCGGCGCGAAGGATTCGCCTGACCTGGAAGGACCCGACCGGACATGCTGAACGTCGCCGAAAACAACCTCATCCTCCTCGTCCTCGTGCTGGCGATCGGCCTCGCCGTGGCCCTGTGGATCTTCCGCGGCGGGAAGTCCGGATCGGTCGACGGGCCGGAAGGCAACGCCCTGCCGGACGAATTCGCCGCCGCGACCCAGGACGTCGCCGGCGAGATCCTCGGGGTCGACGCGCATCCGAAGATACCGGGTCCAAGCGGACCGCCCGACAATCTCCAGCTGCTCAAGGGCGTCGGCCCCAAGCTCGCCGCGCAACTGAACGAATTCGGCATCACTCGCTTCGACCAGCTCGCCGGCCTCACCGACAACGAGGTCGCGCTGCTCGACCGCCGCATGGGCGCTTTCGAGGGTCGAATCGCCCGCGACCGGCTGGTCGAGCAGGCCTGCTACCTGGAGCGCGGCGACAAGGACGGGTTCGAGGCGAAGTTCGGGAAACTGGGCGGCTAAACCCGCCCGGGCTCGTCTCAGGGAGGAATCGCTATCCGCCCCGCCTTTTGCGCACCACCTCGCTGGCCAGCAATTTGTCGATCTTGAAGCCGTCCATGTCGACGATCTCGAACTGCCACCCGCCGAAGGTGAAGCGCTCGCCGACCTCCGGTATGTGCTTAAGCACCGACAAAGCGAAGCCGGCGGTGGTCGCATAGTCGCGATCGCCGGGTAGCGCGATGCCGAGCCGGTCCGAGAGGGCGTCCGCGGAGAGGGAGCCCGACACCCACCAGCTGCCGTCGTCGCGCTCGACCAGGGGCGCTTCGGGTCCGCCCTCGAAACCGCCCGCCAGCACCCCGGAAATCGCGTTGAGCAGGTCGGCGGAGGTCACGATGCCTTCGAAATGGCCATATTCGTCGTGGACGAACGCGATCCGCGCATGGCTGCCGCGGAGCACGGCGAGCGCGTCCATCGCGTCCATCTGGTCGGGCACCACCGGCGCTTCCCGGGCCAGCGCGCGCAGGTCGAGCGGCCGGCCCTCGATCAGGGCGGCGACGACGTCGCGGGCCTGGACGATGCCGATGAGCTTGTCGACCGACCCTTCCGCCACCGGCATGCGGCTGTGGGGAGTCGCGAGCAGGGCCTCGCGGATCTCGTCCGGGCCGGCCTGGGCGTCGATCCACGCGACCTCGGTGCGGGGGGTCATCACCTCGCGGGTCGGCCGGTCGGCGAGCCGCACCACGCCGGAGATGATCGCCCGCTCATATTCCTCGAGCACGCCGGCGCTGTGCGCCTCGGCGACCACCAGGTGAAGCTCTTCCGCCGTCACCTTGTCGGCATTGTCCCGGCGCATCCGGAGCAGCCGGAAGATGAGGGCGCTGGTGCGGTCGAGCAGCCAGACCAGCGGCGCGGTCGTCTTCGCGATCCACAGCATCGGCGTCGCCATCAGCGCCGCGATCGGCTCTGGCGAGCGCAGCGCGAACTGCTTGGGGACGAGCTCGCCGATCACCAGCGAGGCGTAGGTGGTCAGGGCGATGACGAGGGCGAAGCCAAGCGACTTCGCCGTCTCCGGTTCGAGGCCGAGCCACGCCAGCCGCTCCGCCACCGGCCCGCCCAGGCTTGCGCCCGAATAGGCGCCGGCGAGGATGCCGATCAGCGTGATGCCGATCTGGACGGTCGACAGGAAGCGGCCCGGATCCGCGGCGAGGTCGAGCGCGGTCTGCGCCCCCCATCGCCCCGATTTCGCCATCGCCTTGAGCCGCGGCTTGCGCGAGGAGACGATCGCCATCTCGGCCATGGCGAAGACGCCGTTCAGCCCGATCAGCATCAGAATGACGACGACGTCGAACCAGGGGAATGGCGACAGGGGGGGAGCGGGCGGCATGGCGCGCCGGCATCCTTAGCCGGGAAGCCGGAGCCGCGACAAGGCGTTCCTCGGAACCAGCCGCAATGGAACCGGGCGGCCCGAGGGACGGTTACCTTCGCATTCTGCCAACCCCTTGACGGGGAAAGGAACGAGTATGCGTATCGGAAATCATGTCTTCGGAGCGGCCGCGGCCGCCACCCTTCTCGCCACCACGGCCTGCACCACCAACCCGGACACGGGCGAACGCAGGGTTTCGACCAAGGGCGCGATCGGCGGCGTCGTCGGCGCCGTCGTCGGCTATTTCGGCGGCGACCTGATCGGCGGCCGCCGCGACCGCACCGAGAAGATCCTCGGCGCGGGCATCGGCGCCGTGGCCGGCGCCGCGGTCGGCACCTACATGGACCGGCAGGAGAAGGAGCTGCGCGACCGGACCGCCGGCACCGGGGTCGAGATCGACCGCCAGGGCGACGAGCTGCTGCTGACCATGCCGGCCGGGATCACCTTCCCGATCAACCGCTACGACATCCAGCCGCAATTTCAGTCCACCCTGGACCAGGTCGCCTCGACCCTGTCGACTTATCCCTCGACGATGATCGACGTCTACGGCCATACCGACCCTTCGGGCGGCGATACGATCAACATCCCGCTGTCGCAGAACCGGGCGAACTCTGTGGCCGACTATCTCGCTGCCCGCGGTGTCCAGCGCGAGCGCATCGCCACCCAGGGCTTCGGCTCGTCCCAGCCGCTGCCGGGCAACACCAACTCTACCGAATCCGAACGCGCGGCCAACCGTCGGGTCGAGATCAGGATCGTGCCGGTGCAGCAGGGGGCCTGACCTTCCGATCGGAGACGGCACGATCAGGATCGCCGCTCCCTGAAGAAGGCCTTCAGCATGTCCCCCGCCTCGTCCTCCCCGATGCCGGAATAGACGTCCGGCGCGTGATGGCAGGTGGGCTGGTCGAACAAGCGGGGGCCGTGAAGGATCGCGCCGCCCTTGGGATCGGCGGCGGCGAAATAGAGCCGGCCGATGCGGGCCAGCGCCATCGCGCCGGCGCACATCGCGCAGGGTTCCAGCGTTACCCAGAGGTCGCAGCCGTCGAGCCGCGGCACGCCGAGCGCGGCGGCGGCGGCGCGCATCGCCACCATCTCGGCGTGTGCGGTCGGGTCGTTGTCGCAGCGCATGCGGTTGCGGCCGGTGGCGACGAGCGCGCCGGCGCGGGTCACCACCGCCCCGACCGGCACCTCGCCCTCGGCGGCGGCCGCCCGCGCCTCGTCGAGCGCGCGCCGCATCGGTTCGGAAAAGGCCCCGGTCATGGACATGCGCCTAGCCACGCCCGGCGCCGGCGCAAGACCTATTGCTGGTTGGTCGTCTCGCCGCCGCCGACGGTGACGGTCGGAACGTCGACCTGCTTGGTCTTCATCTCGACGGTCGGCGTCTGGATGTTGGCGGTGGTGGTACCCACCGACACCGGGTTGACCTTGACCTCGAACTTGGGCGCCTGGGCGTTCTGGGTCTGGTTGAGATCGACGAGGCCCAGCCAGACCGCGCCAATGGCGAGGATGATGACCAGGGCGACGATCATCAGGACAGCGCGCAACATGGTTATACTTCCTCCATCGTCCGACAACGGACGGTTAGGCGATCGGTTGCACCTCCGCAACGACCCATTGGCGGCTTGAGCCGCCGGCGCCAGGTTGACGAAACCGGCTTTCGCCGCTATCCGCCCCGGCTTTCCGGGACCCGCTTCGGCCCCGATTCAAATTCAGGACGAGAGATCATGTCGCGCATTTGCGAGCTGACCGGCAAGGGCCGGCAGGTGGGCCACAACGTTTCCCACGCCAACAACAAGACCAAGCGCACCTTCCTGCCCAATCTGCAGAACGTCACCTTGATCAGCGAGGCCCTCGGCCGCAGCATCAAGCTGCGGGTGTCGATGAACGGTCTGAGGTCCGTCGAGCATGTCGGCGGCCTCGACAACTGGCTGCTGAAGTCGAAGGACGAGGCGCTCAGCCTCAAGGCCCGGCGGCTGAAGCGCGAGATCGCCAAGAAGCAGAGCGAGGCCGCCGCCGCCTAGCGCCGTCGCCCCCGCGGAGCCGCGGGCCTCGGCGCCATTGCCGCCGCGCCGGACTCCGGCCTTCGGGCTGACGAACTCAGTCCAGCGCGAATTTCATCAGCAAGGTCCGCTGCAGCGGATTGTAATTGTCGTCCGACGCGATCCACAGGATCGTGCGGCCGTTCTCCCGTGTCACGCTCAAAGCCTCGAAATTGTCGCGGGTGACCGCGCCCTCGAAGGCCGCGGCCTCCACGCCCACGATCAAGGCCCCCGGCACCAGCCTGGGCAGGCGGGCGAGGGTCAGGCTGGCGCTGAAGCCCCCGAACAGGCTCACCCGCCGGTTGAGCAGGGCCAGCCGCCCGTCGGGCAGCAAGGCGGCATCGGTGATGCGATAGCCGGCGGACGGGCGGTAACGCAGCCGCACCGCCGGCGTGCCGGCCACCGCCGGGTCGCCGGCGAACAGCACGGCCTCGCTGTCGCCGCCGGATCCTTCGGCGAAGACGAGGAAGCGGCCGTCCGCCAGCCGCACCATCGCCTCCGGGCCGCGATTGTCGGTCCATGCGGCCATCGCCGAAGGGCGGGCCGAGGCACGTGCCGTGAAGCGGGCCCGCTCGTAGCGCCACACCGCGTTGAACTGCTCGTAGCCGAGCCACGCCTCGCCGCCCGCGACGACCAGCGCTTCGATGTCCCGGTTCTCCTTGTCGCCCCACGGCCCCGGCCCCTCCCGGACCGGGTCGATCCGGGCCCGGCCCGGTTGCCGGCCTGTGGGGAGTGACAGGCGGATGCGCCAGCCCGAGTCGCTCAGCGCCAGCGCTTCGTCCCCTTCGACATGCAGAGCGGAAATGCCGCCGAGGCGGGAGTCGTTGCTGGTCAGCACCCAACCGCCGAGAAATTCGAGCCGGCCAAGCCGCCTCGCAGCCGGCTCAGCGTCGCGCAGCGCGACCGGGGAGAACCACACCGCGCTGACCGCCGGGGGCGGCTCCGGCCGCTGCAGGCCGGGCGGCGCGACCGTTCCAAGAAGGACCCAGCAGGCGAGAAGGAGCGGGATCCGAACCACGAGCGCTAGCGCGCCCCTGGGCAACGGACTCGGTCGAGGCGGGTGCCGTCGCCGCTGATCGTCAGCCTGCCGCCGCCCTCCGAGAGGCTCAGCTCGCGGACGCTGCGCCAGCTCTCTCCCTCGCCCTGATAATCGGCTTCGACGCTCACTGTATCGCGCCCGGTGGTGGCCACCGCCCGGACGGCGCCGATGCTCTCATGGAAGCGGATCTCGGCGGGCGAGATGGTGACGCGCGCGTCGCTCGAGGTCGCGCAGGCTTCGAGCGACTGATCGTAGACACCGACCAGGCGGGCCGGGATGGTCTTGCCAGTCGCCGCCGGCGCCGCCGGCGCGGCAGCGGCGGGCCCGGCGGAATTGGCGGCGGCGGCCGGTTCGGGCGCGGGCGCCGCGGGTTCCGCGATGCCGGCTCCGAGATGGTTGGTCGTGTCGGCACCCGGGCGCTCGCCGCAGCCGGCGATCAAAGCGGTCGCCGCCAGCGAAGCCGCAAACCGAATCCCGCGCATCGCATCCTCCTCATTGACGCCGTCCGTGGCGCCAGAGCATCGCCCTACCGAAAAAATGCAACACCCGCTGTACCGAAACGTTGTGCGGTCGAAGCGGGGGGCCTGGTGGAGTATGTGTGATGAACAAGATTCTTCTTTCGATGGCCGCCGTGGGCGCGCTCGCCGTAGCGGCGCCGGCCGCCGCCCAATATGGCTATGGCACGAACGCCAACGCCGGCGGCGGGATGGGCATCTCCAATCGCATCGCCCAGCTCGACGCCCGCCTCCAGGCCGGCATCCGGGCGGGCGTGATCGACCGGACCGAGGCGCGGTCGATCAGGATGCAGATTCGCCAGCTGCAGCGGCTGGAGCGGCAATACAGCTATGACGGACTCTCCCAGGCCGAGCGGCAGGATCTGCGGCAGCGGCTACGCGATGTGCGCGAGGACCTCAGTCTCGCCGACAACGGCTACTTCGACCGCGACAACCGCTACGGCTGGAACGATCCCTATTGGAACGACGGCTATTCCGGTCAGGGCGGACCCTATGAGGAGCCCTATGATCACGCGTGCGACACACGCGGCGGCATAAGCGGCGTCATCGACAGCGTTCTCGGCCGCGACAGTTGTGGCCTCAGGGTCGGCGCGCGCGCGACCGGCAACCTCTACGCGGTGCCGTCGCAATATCGCTACCAATTTCGGGACGGCAACGGCGTCTATTACCGCTCCGACGGCCGGGCGATCTACCAGATCGACGCCCGCACCCATACCGTGCTCAGGATCTATCCGATGAACCGCTGAGCCTGGCGATAGGGAAAGAGAAGAGCGCTCCGGGACCGCCCGGAGCGCTCTTTTTTGGGTAGCGGCTCAGGGCCCGGCGGCGATGTAGACGAACGCTTCCACGCCCGACGCCAGCCGCGCCGCGATCCGTACGATCGCTCCCGACTCGTAGCGGTCCGCCATCTCGAGCTCGCCCGCCTTCAGGCCGAACAGGAGCCCGGGAACCGAGTCGGCCGGATCGCCCGACGGCCGGGCGATCGTGTGAATCGCCGATCCGCTGGTCGCGACGACCTTTGCATCGGTGATCCTCATCGGCTCCAGCGCGAAGCCCGGCAGCGCGTCGGGCCGCCCTTCCAGCAAACGCCCGAACAGGGTCCGCTGGACCTCCGGCTGCCGCAGCGTGCCATAGGCGAAAAGCAGGACGGTGGGCCGGTCCGGACCGCTCACGTCTCGATGCCTCCTTCGCTGGTCCGTCGCGGGCGGAGCCGGCACAGCTAGCGGCCCTCGCGCTGTCCTGCAAAAATAGAGACTGGCATAACTGCGCGCGTCGGCTAAATAGTTGAAGAAACTGGAAAGCTTCGGGGGTGGGGAATGAGGTATCGGCGATTCGGGACGGCGTTGGCGCTGATCGCCATGTTGTCGGCATGCGGCGGTGGGGGCGGCGGTGGCGGCGGTCCGCCCGCGCCGCCGATCGCGGGACCGACTCCGACCCCCCCGCCGCCGCCGCCGCCGACCAGCACCTGCTCGCTGCGATCCCGCCAGGATTGGGCGGCCGGGGTGCTGCGCGAATGGTATCTGTTCCCCGAAACCCTGCCCGCCAGCCTCGATCCGTCGCCCTACACCAGCGTCGAGGCCTATATCGACGCGCTGACGGCGACCGCGCGGTCACAGCGCAGAGACCGCTTCTTCACCCATCTGGCCTCGATCGCGGCCGAGAACGCCTTCTTCAGCTCGGGTTCCAGCGCGGGCTTCGGAGTCCGCCTGTCTTACGACACCGTCCAGGCCCGGGTGTTCGTGGCCGAGGCTTTCGAGGGCGCCCCTGCCCTTGCTGCCGGCATCGACCGCGGCACCGAAATCCTCGCGATCGGCACCAATGCCGGCGACCTCAGGACGGTGAGCTCCCTGATGGCCGCCGGGGGGCCGCAGGCGGTCAGCGACGCGCTCGGCCCCTCCACGCCGGGCGTCACCCGTCTACTTCGCATCGCCGACGCCACCGGCACCCGCGACGTCAGCGTCACCAAGGCCGATTACACCCTGACGCCGGTCTCTTCGCGTTACGGCGCCCGGATCATCGACGACGGCGGACGGCGCGTCGGCTATCTCAACCTGCGCACCTTCATCTCGACCGCCGATCCGGCGCTGCGCGACGCCTTCGCCACCTTCCGGGCGCAGGGCATCACCGAGGTCGTCATCGACCTGCGCTACAATGGCGGCGGCCTCGTCTCGACCGCGGAGCTGATGGGCGATCTGCTCGGCGGCAACCGCACGACCAGCCAGGTGTTCAGCTTCACCACCTTCCGTCCGGAGAAATCGTCGAACAACGACAGCCGGCTCTTCCGGCCGCAGAGCCAGTCGATCTCGCCCACCCGGATCGCCTTCATCGGCACTACCGGAACCGCCTCGGCGAGCGAATTGGTGATCAATTCGTTCATCCCCTATCTGCACGCGCAGGCGGCCCTGGTCGGCACCAACACGTTCGGCAAGCCGGTCGGCCAGATCGCAGTGGACCAGGTGGCCTGCGACGACCGCCTCCGGGTCGTCGCCTTCAAGACCGAGAATTCGGCGCGTCAGGGCGACTATTATGACGGCCTGGCGACCAAGGTGGAGGCGAGCTGCCAGGCGGGAGACGACCTCACCCGCCCGTTCGGCGACCCGCAGGAGGCCTCGATCCGAGCCGCGCTCGACTTCCTCGCCGGCCGCGCCTGCACGAGGATCAGCGCCGCAACCGGAATCACCACCCAGGCTATACGCGAGCGCCGGGAGCTGCTGACTCCGGACCGGCCCAGCACGGTTCAGCGCGAGGTGCCGGGGGCGTTCTGACCTCTGCTGGGGCTCAGCCCAGCCCGATATCGCATATCTGTCTGAGCTCGGGATCGTTGACCCCATGGTCCTTCTTGAGCGAGGCATTGCGTATATCGACTTCGCCGCGAATTACTCACGGCGGGCGCTGGCCCAAGTTCCCCATTCCGCCCCTCGCTAAGTAGCGAACTCGATACCTCCACCTGCGATAAGCCCCGACGGCATTGTCGTGCCGTGACGCGCCGCACCGGTGACGCGTTGGGCGATGAACCTCGCCTGTGGATGCTGTTCAGCTTGACCTCACCGCGCCGGGCGCTGGGTGGGGTCAAGCGTTGGGGAGCGCCCAACAGGAGATACCGACATGAACAAGATTTTCATCGCCCTCGCGGCCACGACGGCCTTCGCCGGCGCGGTCCCGGCCGTCGCCCAATATGGCGTCGGCAGCGGCCAGATCCGCTCCGACCAGCTGCAGCTGCAGCTCCAGGCCGGCCTGCGCAGCGGCGCAATCTCGCGCGCCGAAGCCATGCCGCTGCGCGACCAGCTCACCCAGCTGATCCGCCTTGAGCGGCTCTATGCCCGCGACGGCGTCAGCGGCCGCGAGCGCGCCCACCTGCAGCACCGGATCAACAGGCTCCGCCAGGGCATCCGGATGGCCGAGCGCAGCGGCGACTCCCGCTACGGACACGACGACGACCGCTACGACCGGGACGACCGAGACGACCGTTACAGCGGCCGCGACGGCTACGGCCGCGATAATGACGGCTGGGACGACGGCGACAGCGATCGCGACGGCCGGTGGGACATCGATGCGCGCAACGATTCCAACCGCGACGGCTGGGACGACCACGACTATAATCGCGACGGACGCTGGGACAATGACGAGGGCTATGCCCGCGATCAGGGTGCCGACCGCGGCGTCGTCGGCCAACTCATCGACCGCGTCACCGGCACCGGCGGACTTCGAGTCGGCCAGCGCGCCTCGGCTGATCTCGGCGCGGTGCCTTACGCCTATCGCACCCAGTACCGCGACGGCGCCAACGCCTACTATCGATCGGACGGGCGCCGGATCTACCAGATCGACGCCCGCACGCAGACGGTGGTCCAGGTCTACGCGATGAACCGATAGATCGCGCTCGTCCTCAGAGGCGTAAGCGTTCGGAAGGCGTCCCCGACCAATCGGCCGGGGCGCCTTTCCACGGTCGCGGCCGGGCTCGTTTGAGTCCGGCATCGTCAAGCTCCACACTGCCGGGATGATTCGGCATTTCCCCTGTTTCGCCCTGCTTGCCCTGGCCGCCGGATGCCGCGAAGCGCCCTCGCCCGTCGCCCCGGCCACCACCAACGAGACGGAGGCGGCGGAAGCCATTGCGCCGCTGGCGGATGTCGTCCGCGTCCGTCTCGACACCGACGCCGGGCCCATCCTGCTCGCCCTCGACTATGCCAAGGCCCCGGTGACCACGACCAATTTCGTCCGCTATGTCGACCAGCGCCGATTCGACGGCACCTTCTTCTACCGCGCCGCCCGCACCCGCGGCTCGAAGGAACGCGGCTTCATCCAGGGCGGCATCCGCCACAGCGCCCGCAAGGCCCTGCCGCCGATCGCCCACGAGCCGAGCACCAGAACGGGGCTGAGGCATGTCGACGGCACCGTCTCGATGGCGCGGGCCGCGCCGGTCGGAGCGATGGGCGACTTCTTCATCATCGTTGGCGGTGCCATGCCGGGGATGGACGCCAAGGGCGACGATCCGGGCTTCGCCGCCTTCGGCCGGGTCGAGGCGGGGATGGACGTCGTCCGCCGAATCCTCGCCGCGCCGACCTACCCCAATGCCGGGCGCGGCCCGATGCGCGGCCAGATGATCGAGAGACCGGTCAGGATCGTCACTGCGCGGCGGGTCGAGTGAGCCATAGCGAGCCGGGGCAGTTCCTCAGGCCCAGTCCTCCCGCCGCATTTCCCAGACGTCGCATGGATCGCGGAACGGCGTGAACCATTCGCCGGTGCGGCGCTCGCCGAGGCGTTCCGCCACTCGTTCGCTTGCCCGGTTGCGGGGGTCGATGATCGACACGATCCGGTCCAGCGGGAAGGTCTGGAACGACCAGTCGATCGCCGCCCGCGCCGCCTCGGTGGCGAAGCCCCGGCCGCGCGCCGAGGGCGCGAGCGACCAGGCGATCTCGAAGCCCGGCCAGCCCGGCGGGTGGAGCGGCCCGACCCGGCCGAGGAAAGCGCCGGTGGTACGCTCCTCGACCACGAACATGCCGTAGCCGAGCAACTGCCAGTGGCCGATCAGCCAGACCGTCTCGTTCCACGCCTCCGCCTCGCCGAGGCCGCGGCCACGGGGGGTGATGAAACGGGCGGTGTCGTCGTCGGCGAGCATGGCGGCGTAGGGCGCGACATCGTCGGACCGCCAGCCGCGAAGGATGAGGCGAGGCGTCTCGAGCGTGGGCGCGGCGGGCGTGCCGAGCGTCATGGGGCACAGCGTGGCACCGGCTTGTGGCGCAATTCGGGCGAGTCGGATCTCATCGGATGAAACGCCCCCTCGCACTGAACCGGGACGGCGTCGGGACGTTTGGTGAGCTGGTCCAGATCGGGAACCGGACATGGCCGACATGACCCTCGCCGAGCTTTCGAGGAAGCGGCGCGCACGGACGAGGCGAAGCTCGACCGGCTCATCGCCGGGCTGGGCGAGGGCGGGACGATGGTGATGCCGCCCGACAATTACGACTTCAGCCTCCCCCTCGGCTGGGTAAGCGACCGCTCTCGCGCATCGTCGCGCCTGAACCATGCCTGAGAGCGGGGCCGAAACTCGGGGCGGCCTGCCAATCCTGCTCTTCGCCGACCAGGCGGCGCTGGAGGGGTGGCTCGAGCGACAGCCGCACGACCATCCCGGCATCTGGCTGAAGCTTGCCAAGAAGGCGAGCGGAATTCGCTCGGTCAGCCAGAAGGAGGCCGTCGAGGCGGGGCTCTGCTTCGGCTGGATCGACGGGCTGATGAACCCGTATGATGAGCGTTTCTACCTGATCCGCTTCACGCCGCGGCGGCCGCGGTCGAAATGGTCGCAAATCAATGTCGAGAAGGCCGCCGCGCTGATCGACGCGGGGCGGATGCGGGCCGCGGGGCTTGCCGAGGTCGAGGCGGCGAAGGCCGACGGGCGCTGGGCCGACGCCTATCCGCCGCACAGCCGCGCCGAACCGCCGCCGGAGCTGAAGGCGGCGCTCGACGCCAACCCCGAGGCCGCCGCTTTCTTCGCGACCCTGAAGGGCGCCAACCGCTACGGACTCATCTACCGCGTGCTCGACGCAAAGAAGCCGGAAACGCGGGCGAAAAGGATCGCCGGCTACGTGGCGATGCTGGAACGGGGCGAAACCTTGTTCTAGCCCGCGTCAGGGCTCGCCTTCGATCACCGCGAAAGCATTGGGAATGGCGCGGCCGTTGCGGTCGGGAAATTCGTTGCCGAGGAACCGCTTCATATCCTGGATGAGAGCGATGACTCGGCGCCGGCTGCCCGGATAGGAGATGTTCTCCGCCGCATCGGGAAGGCGCGTGCAGAGGTTGATGCAGCCGATCGAGGCAAGGAAGCCGATGCCCGGATGGATCAGTATCTCGCGACGAGCGCCGGTCTGCCTGAGCTCTATGCCCGGTTTGGGCCGAAGATGCGGATTCTCCGACTCGCGATAGCCGTAGGTGTCGTATTTGGTGCCGTCCTGCGTGGCGAGCGGATAGCGGCGCGCCTCGACGCGGCGGCCGTTTTCAGCGGGACTGTTCGCGCCCGGTCCACGCGACTCGGCGGTCGTGCCGGCCAACGGCGTTCCTTCGAAATCGGCAACCGGCTGTCCGTCGTGGAACACCTGGTAGGTGCCGACCGTGCGGGCGCGGCTGCCGCGCCGCTGCACGCTGTGTCTTTGTATGCGGATTTCCCAAGTCGCCATGATGGTCTCCCCTTCTCTTCTCGGCATCGCCGCACCGTAGCGAGGCCGCAACGCGCCGGCGCGTGACCTGCGTCACGCCTTCCCGGGCAACGCCCGGCTGCCGTCTTAGTCTGCTTGACCAAGCGGACCTACGACGTCTCGCCGGCTGAACTCAACCAGGTCCCAGAGATTGCCGTAAAGATCCTCGAACACGGCGACCTTGCCGTAAGGCGCCTTGGGCTCGCGACGAATCGAATGCCCCGGGCGAGCATGGCTTCGAAGTCGCGGTCGAAATCGTCGGTCTGCAGGAACAGGAAAACCCGTCCGCCCGCCTGGTTGCCGACCAATTCCGCCTGCCCGGGCGACGCGTCGCGGGCGAGGAGGAGGCTGGTCGCACCCTCCCCGGCGCCGGGCGGCGCGACCAGCACCCAGCGTTTGTCCTGCTCGGGCTGATACTCGTCGGCGGCGAGCGCGAAGCCGAGCTTCCCGGTGAACCAGGCGATCGCTTCGTCATAGTCGCGGACGACCAGGGCGATATGGGCGGAGGACTGGACCAGGCGCTGTTCTGCCCGACTCGCCTGTCGATCTCCAGGGCGGAGTTCGGTCGCCGCGGCGTCGGCGACGCGCGCAAGCGCGGCGCCGCCGCTCCCGAACGACAGCCGCTCCTCGCTTCACGCTCGGTCGGCGCGAACACGCCTGGGGTGCCGCGACCTTGCGGTAAGTGGCCGCAATCTCGGTTCGGCCGCCACGGCGTCGAGAGTGTCCTTGGAAGGCCAGGTCACGGGTGGTCAGGCGTGTTGCCGTGGCCGTTCGCATTATCTATCCGCCTTTGGCCGGGCTGAACGACCTGGCCGGCAAGAAGGTTGGAAGATCCGGATCGGACGCCACCCGACAGGCCGGTCGAGCGCCTGGTCCCCCGCGTCAGGAAGGCGGCGAAGTGACGGAGATGAGCGGTTCGGCGGAGGTGGAGGCGAGGATCGAGGCGCTCGGCGACTGGCGAGGCGAAACGCTGGCGCGGCTGCGGGCACTGGTCAGGGACGCCGACCCGGACGTGGTCGAGACGGTCAAATGGCGCAAGCCGTCCAACCCGCTGGGCGTGCCGGTATGGGAGCATGGCGGAATCATCTGCACGGGCGAGACCTACCGGGACAAGGTGAAGCTGACCTTCGCCCGCGGTGCCGCGCTCGACGACGCTGCCGGCCTGTTCAACGCCGGCCTCGACGGCGGCACGAGACGGGCGATCGACTTCCGCGAGGGCGAGAAGATCAACGAAGCGGCGCTCAAGTCGCTCGTCCGTGAGGCCGTGGCGCTGAACCTGTCACGGAGCGCATGAGGCGAAGCCTGATCAACCCCGCCGCGAGGATCGAAATCGTCAGGCAGGGGCGCGAGGCGCAGCCGGTGATCGTCGTCGACGACATGCTGAGCGAGCCCGATCTGTGGCGGCAGGTCGCCTCGCGGGCGCGATTCGCGCCGATCCGGCCGTTCCACCCCGGCGTCAGCACGCCGGTCCCGGCGCGACTCGCGGCCCAGCTCCGCGACGAGCTCGCGCCGCTGGTCGGCGAGACGTTCGGCCTCGACCCGGTGCCGCCGGCGGCGGGCTGCTTCCTGTCGCTGGTGACGACTCCGCCCGAGGCGCTGGCGCCGATCCAGCGCCTGCCGCACGTCGACGGCCTTGAGCCGGAGCGAATCGCCATCCTCGTCTACCTCTCGGGCACCGACAAAGGCGGCACCGCCTTCTATCGTCAGCGCGCCACCGGCTTCGAGACGGTCAACGCGGAGCGCCGCGACGCCTTCGAGGCGGCGCTCGTCGCCGGCCTCGCGGAGCAGGGCGAGCCGCCAGCCGCCTACATGGTTGACGACACTCCCCTCTACGAACGGATCGCCCGCTACGAGGCACGCGCGAACCGCGGCCTCATCTATCGCAGCCACACGTTGCATTCGGCCGCGATCGCGGCGGGGGCCGAGCTGCCGGAGGATGCGGTGACCGGGCGGCTCACGCTCAACGCGTTCCTGAACGGGACCAAGGCATGACCGACCCGCGGCGTCTGATCGACGCCCTCCACCTCGCGCCCCATCCGGAAGGCGGCTGGTATCGCGAAACCTGGCGGCGGAAGCTCCGCAGGGCGGCCGCGCCCCGGCGACGGCGATCCTGTACCTGCTCGAATCGGGCGAGCGATCCCACTGGCACAAGATCGACTCGACCCAACTGTGGCTGTTCCACGCCGGCAGCGCTCTCAACCTGCGGACCGCGCCCAGCGATTCCGGGCCGGTGCGAACCATCCGGCTCGGCGGCGACGTTGTCGCCGGCGAACGGCCGCAGCTCTTGGTCGCGCCGGACGAATGGCAGTCGGCGGAGGCCGAAAACGGCTGGACCCTGGTTTCCTGCATCGTCTCCCCCGGCTTCGAATTCGCCGGCTTCACGCTGGCGCCGCGGGGATGGTCGCCGGGCGGATTGCAGCTCTCCTCGCGGCCCGCACCTAATCGTCGCCGATATGGTCGTCGTGCCTGATGGCCGGCGCGGGAGCGGCGGCCACATATTGCGCGAGGCCGCTCCAATCGGGATCGGCAAGCAACTCCGGGTGCCTTTCCGCCGTGCGCCGCGCCGCCCGGTCGAATGCGACCGCCGTCGGCGTGTCCGCATCGGGCGCGTCGTCCATCGAGGCGAGGCCGCGCTCCATGCCCGTCACCGACTCGATCGCGCTCATCGCCGACACCGACAACGGCCGCTCGATCCTCGCGGGCGTCCCGGCGCGGGCGGTCGGCCGCAGCGCCGCGGACAGCCGGCCGAAGCCGGCGTAGGAGGACTGCCGCTCGGCCACCGCATCGGAATAGGGAAGGCCGGGCGTGAACCGCTCCGCGAGCAGGGCCAGAAAGGCGGTGTGATCGACCGGCTCGCGAAAGACCCGGCCCGGATCGACGTGCGGCGAAATCAACAGAGCCGGGACTCGCGGGCCGGTTTCGGGGAAGTGCTGCGGTCCAACCTGCTTCATGATCGGGAGGGGCGGCACGTGGTCGAAGAACCCGCCATGCTCGTCATAGGTGACGATCAGCAGGGTCTTCGCCCAGCGCTCCTCGTTGCCGGTGAGGATGCCGTAGAGGTCCGCGACCAGCCGCTGGCCGCCCGTGATCCGGGTCGGCGCGTGATCGTCATTGGCCTTGCCGATCGGGATCTCGCTATATTTCGGCTCGATGAAGAGCAGCGAGGGGAATTCCTCGCCGGAGAGCCAATCCTGCTCAAGCCGGTCGAACCTCCGGAACCGTCGGCGCTCGGAGGCGACCACATTGTCCCACCATTCCCACATCAGCATGAAGAAGGGCGGGTAGCCGCCCCAAGTGTAGACCCGCCAGTCGACCCGGTTGCAGCTGAGCCAATTGTAGACGAGGTCGTGCTCCGGGATTTTGACGCCGCTGTTCCTGAATATCCTCGTGTCTCCGCCCATCGCCATCAGCCGGTTGGGCTGGGTCCCGGTCGGGAGCGGGGTGAACCACCGGTCGCAGACGCAGTAGTTTCGAGCCAGGGAATCATAGGCCCAGACGTCGTCCTTGTCATAATAGCCCATCACCGCCGCCGCCCGACGCGGCGGCTCTTCGCCGGCGCGCGAATCGATGTAGGACTGGACGAAGCCGCCCATCCGCCGCGGGCCCGGGACGTCGGCGGGCGTGTTGATCTGGTCGGGTACCCGCTCGTGGCCATGGGGCGGATCGGATATCTTCTCGCTGGCGGAGATCGGATGCATCGGGTGAGGGGTTCCGTCCCGGGTGCAGTTGGCGGTCGAGTCTTTCCAGGCCTGGTCGGAGCGGAGCCCGTCGACCGGCAGCGGATGCTCAGTCTCGTCGAGGCTGAGATAGCCGAGCATGTGGTCGAACGAGCGGTTCTCCAGCATCAGGAAGACGATATGCTCGACGTCGTTCAGAGCCATTCCAGTCTCCTGTCCGAACGGTTTCCGGGGGAACGCCGCCGTCAGTTCACCACTAGCGTAAGTCGCGATTCGCCGGCGTGATCGCGGTCACGCCGCTGCCGGGGCCAGGCCGGGCTCCCGAGCGCCGCCGCCGGGCACGCTGAACTTCGCGGCGACGTAGACCGGGCCTGTCGCCGTCATCGTCCGGTCGATCCGCACTTCCTCGTCCGCCGCGACGATTCCGAGGTCCTTCTCGCCGTCCGGAAGGATGAGAATGCACCGCCGCCCGATCCACACGTCGACTCCCGGCCAGGACGAGGACGGGTTCTCGGCGCGCTCCCGGGCCCACCGTTTCAGGGTCTGGTAGTAGCGCGGCCGTCGCCAGGCCGAGGGAAAGCCGGGATCGACGCACGCCGCGAGGTGGCCCGTGGGGGTCACCATCAGCGCGAACTTGGCCCGGTCCGGCCGCCACTCGGGCCCGAGCTTTGCGTTGCGCATCCACTCGCAGTGGAAGTCGCGGCAGCCGGCGGGGCGTGAGTCGTAGATCGTGCAGCCCTTCGAGCGCCGGCAATGCGCGCACCAGGCGCCGGCGGGCTTAGCCAGCTCGACGACGGCGACCGTCTTGCAGCAGAGCGTGCAGCTCCCGCATTTGCGTCCGGGTACCAAGGCGGCGGGCGCGGACGTTTCGGCGGTCGTCGGCATGATCTGGCCGCTCCTCCCGGCTTCGCCTAGGCTCCGCGCGATCCCGATCGACCCGGAACGTAACGGACCCTGGCCAAGCATCGCATCTACACCACCCGCTTCGCCAGCGTGTATCCCCACTATGTCGCCAAGGCGAAAAAAAGGGGCGGACTAAGGCGGAGGGCGACGCGATCATCGCCTGGCTGACCGGTTACGGCCCGGAGGCGCTGCAGGCCGAGCTGGAAGCGGGCACCGACTTCGAGACCTTCTTCGCCAAGGCTCCGACGATGTTTGTGTCCCTGGATCGGCGCTTTTGTTTGGGCTTGCTGCGAGGCGATCAGCTGTCGACAAAATTCAGTACGAAGCGGTCCTCGCCGCTGTTTCGTGCATGTAGCTCGATTCCCTCGATGCAATATTCGATGTTGATTGTGTAAGCGCCAACCGCCGCATTGTTGATCAGCAAGGCATATTCCCGCGTAGCGCATGTCGCTGGGCCAAGATCGCCATAGCAAATCAGGCTTGACGCTGCGAGTTCAACTGCCATTTCACCATTTGGCAAGACCGCGTTAGGCGATATGGTCAATTTAATGATTTTCAGATCCTTGAACGACAGATTGCAATAGGGATTGCAGACCGTGATGTAGACGATCTCGGTATCGTGGGTTTCAAGCTGATCGTTTGGTCCGTCCCCCCAATGCAATGAGAAACACGGTGCAAACTCCGGAATTTGAAGGGTCGTGCATTCGCGCTGTCCGGTCGGGCCGGTGCCGGCCAGCAGGGCGCACGCCGGGCTGTAGTTGGCGGAGGTCACCGTGAATTGCTTCTTCTTCCGCGCATTGAGCAATGCGCGCCCTTCAAGGACAGAGCGATAGGTGCAGGGAGAACAGCCGCATCCGCACAGGATTTCCTCCAGATCGGCGAAGTCGATTCGTCCGGCGCCCATGGGAAGCGCGCTGTTCACCGGCTCCACATAGGTCTGCACAATGGCAAGATAGTCGGACTGCATCAGCCCGTGGAGGCGCGAGCGTATGATCGCCACCATGGCAGAAACATGCGGTGCGGCCATCGAGGTGCCGCTCAGCGGCCCATAGTTGTTACCCGGCAGCGTCGATATGATGTTGACGCCGGGCGCGGACACTTCGACCGTCGTCCCCCAGTTCGAAAACCCGGCCTTGGCATCGGCTGGATCGGTCGCCCCGACACAAATGACGTTCGGGTCGTTGGCCGGATAAAACCCCGCCGCATCCATATTGAAATTTCCTGCGGCGGCGACAATCACAGGACGCCGCGGCTGGTTGATCGCCCACGCTATCGCCGCAGCTACGAGGGGATCAAAGGCAACGCTTGCACCCCAACTGCAATTGATAACATCGGCCCCGAGGGCTGCCGCGAGAAAGATGCCATTGGCGCCCATGGAAAAGGTGGCCGGATTGGCACCGAATATCCGCATGCCCATCAGCTTGGCTTCAGGCGCCACTCCCACCACGCCGACGACATTGTTACCCCGCGCGGCGACGGTGCCGGCAACGTGCGTGCCATGGCCGTTACCGTCGGTGAGATTAAAGAAACCCGCGCTATCGTTTAGATTCAGGCCATGGATGCCTGGCATGAATTCCCACAATTGATGTTTCAGATCGTCATGGTTGACGTCAATGCCGGTATCGACGATCGCCACAACCTGCCCGCATCCCGTTGAACAGTCCCAAACTCGGCCAACGTGCGTTTTCTGCAAGCCCCATAATTGCGGAAACTGCTGGTCATTCGGAACCGCCGGCATGCCAAACAGCTCAATTTCCCGATCCGGTGTTATAGATTCGATCTCGTCGTTTCTTTCTAAAGATACAATTAACCTGTCGCGTGCCTCGAGCGTTTTGAAAGAGACACGAAAGCTGCGCAGCAATCTTTGCTCTTCTGGGGGAGCCGAGTCATACTTGGCTGCCACCGATTCTTCATCATTGATTATTAGTCGCGGTGAACCGCTTTTTCTGTCAGCGGGAGCCGAAAAACCGAATATCCGTCTAACTTCAATAACGTCTTCAGAACCAACGATTCGACGAGCATCTTCGAGTTTATAGATCTTTTTGAAAATAACATTGGCCGCTTTTATCTCACTCATTTCAATTCTCCCAAGAAAATGAAAGTCTGTGGGTTGATCTTTGCCAACAATAGCGACCCCGCATCAGCTTTGCCGTGCTCCTTCAACTAATGACGGAACGTGGAATCCGAAATCCATGCTCTCGAGTTCGCTTACGAAGCCGTCAAAGGCTTTCGGCGTGTGCAGCAAGAATTATCTTACAAAATTCCCATATTCTCCGCGGCACCAACCTAGGAGCGCTGCTTGCCAAGCGCACGGGCAACTGACTCCATAGCGGAGGAAACTGCTCGCACGTCGTCGTCGGGTGTGCGGCCGCGGTCTACTCTTCCGCGGCCGGGAGTTAGATTTCCCCACCCTTGGGCGTGAAATCTCTCGCTCATCTCCACCATCCTCTGCTCGGCTTCGGCTTCGCCGAGGACGAAATCGCGAGTGCGCGCGGGCTGACCATCCCCTGGATGGTCAGCAACATGTTTGCGTCTCGCACGCGCGCACTTCCTGCGTAATCTTCATCAAGCAGAAGTGAGCGGTCCTGGCGCCTTCCGCCGTCTGCTCATGATATTGCTCGCCGGTGCTCCTCTTGCCCAGGATTGGGACGAGAAGCGCACGCCTGCGCGCGGTCAACCGCCCGGCGAAGGCGGATCGACGAGCCATTCGATGGCACCCCAGAGGATCTGCTCGCCTTCGACGATCCCTGCGATACGCCGGCCATCGGCCGAGACGCGGCAGCCGTGACGGTGCCAGGTGACGATCTGCCCCGCGCAGGCGCCGAAACGCTGGTCCATATGGGCGAGCGCATAGCCGTCGGTGCCGCGCGCGACGAGGCGCCCGGGCCAGTTGCCGGCACGGGTCCAGAGCAAGCCGGCCGGGCCGGCGAGCGAATAGGCGCTGTACTCGTCGAACCGCCCGAGCGTTTCGGCCTTGCCGGTGTCGCGGCGACGCGAGTGACCGTGCCGGTGTCCCAGTCTCCCGGGTCCTGCTGCCAGATGCGAAGCTCCGGGGCGCCGCCCGGGAGGGTCGCGCCGACCATGACGTGACGGGCCGCCGAAAAGCTGTGAACCAGCCGGCCATCGGCCATGTCGACGATCCTGCAGTCGTACGTGCTCTCGGAGCTGGGAATGTAGCGGAGTTCGCACAGCGCCGCGTAGGTCCGGCGGGCCGCCTGCGTCCAATCGATCATCGTCGTGCCGATGAGCGGTTCGCCCATGTCGAGCACCGACCAGCGGCGCGTCTCAAGGTCGAACAGATAAAGGTTGGGGCCGTCGACGTCCCGCCTCACGCACACGGGGCGTGGACCGAGCGGCTCGCACCAGCGCTCGATCTCGATCTGGGTGAGGGCCTCGTCGGCAAGGTGCAGCGTCGCGTGCCACACCTGCTCGGCCACCTGCCGCGTCGTGACGCCGGCGGCCCAGTCTCGCCCGCTCGCATAGCGAACGGGCGAGCCGATCAGGCGCCGATCGACGATGCGGCCCGACGCGACCGAGACGAGCAGCACCTCGTCAGAGAGACCGGATCCTTCCGCCCGCGCTCGCATCAGCAGGAGCCCGCCCGGCAGCAGCCGCTGCAGCGTGCCGTCCCGCGGCAGGTCGCTCAACCGCGAGAGCTGCTTGCCCGTTCGCGCATCGACGGTCAGCAAGTCGCCGTAGGACGTGAGGACAAACAGGCGATCGCCGGCAAACAGAAACTGCTCGCTGCCGCGGACGGCCGCGTCGAGTGTGGCGATCACGGCCCCAGCCTCGTCCCAAAGCTGGACCCTCCCTTCGACCGTCGCGCAGGCCAGAAGGTCGCCGCGCTCGTTCATGGCCACGGCGACGAAGCCGCATTGCTGCCCCTCTTCGGGTATGAAGACGCAAGCGTGGGTTCGCATCAGGCGCGCGTCCTCGGCTCCAGCGACGGTGCTCGGCAATTCAGGCGCAGCCGCGGCCGCGAGCAGGACAGCGGAGGCGGCAGCGGCGCCGCGCACCTATCCGGCCGCGGGCAGGTAGATTTCGCCGCCTTTCTCGCGGAACTTCTCGCTCATCTCGGCCATTCCCTTGTTCGCCTCCTCAGCGGCCAGGAAGGTGTCGGCTCCGGCATTCTGCCTCGCCGCGAAGTCCCGCACGTCCTGGGTGATCTTCATCGAGCAGAATTTGGGGCCGCACATCGAGCAGAAGTGGGCGGTCTTGGCGCCTTCGGCGGGGAGCGTCTGGTCGTGATATTGCTCGGCGGTGTCGGGGTCGAGGCTGAGGTGGAACTGGTCTCGCCAGCGGAATTCGAACCTTGCGCGGCTCAGGGCGTCGTCCCTTAGCTTGGCCGCCGGGTGGCGCTTGGCGAGGTCGGCGGCGTGGGCGGCGAGCTTGTAGGTTACCACCCCCACTTTCACGTCGTCGCGGTCGGGGAGGCCGAGATGCTCCTTGGGGGTGACGTAGCAGAGCATGGCGGTACCGAACCAGCCAATCATCGCGGCGCCGATGGCGCTGGTGATGTGGTCGTAGCCAGGGGCGATGTCGGTGGTGAGCGGGCCCAAGGTGTAGAAGGGGGCCTCGCCGCAGGCTTCGAGCTGCTTGTCCATGTTGGTCTTGATCTTGTGCATCGGCACGTGGCCCGGGCCCTCGATCATGACCTGGACGTCGTGCTTCCACGCGATCTGCGTCAGCTCGCCCAAGGTGGCGAGCTCGGCGAACTGGGCTTCGTCATTGGCGTCGGCGATGCTTCCCGGCCGCAACCCGTCGCCGAGGCTGAAGGCGATGTCGTAGGCCTTCATGATCTCGCAGATCTCCTCGAAGCGGGTGTAGAGGAAGCTCTCCTGGTGGTGGGCGAGGCACCATTTGGCCATGATCGAGCCGCCGCGGCTGACGATGCCGGTCACCCGGTTCGCCGTCATCGGGATGTAGGGCAAGCGCACGCCGGCGTGGATGGTGAAATAGTCGACGCCCTGCTCCGCCTGCTCGATGAGCGTGTCGCGGTAGATCTCCCAGGTCAGCTCCTCGGCGACGCCGCCGACCTTCTCGAGCGCCTGGTAGATGGGGACGGTGCCGATCGGCACGGGCGAGTTGCGGATGATCCACTCCCTCGTGTCGTGGATGTTGCGGCCGGTCGAGAGGTCCATCACCGTGTCGGCGCCCCAGCGTATCGCCCAGACCATCTTGTCGACCTCCTGGGCGACATCGGAGGCGACCGCGCTGTTGCCGATATTGGCGTTGATCTTGACCAGGAAGTTGCGGCCGATCGCCATCGGCTCGCTCTCCGGGTGGTTGACGTTGGCGGGGATGATGGCGCGGCCGCGGGCGACCTCGTCGCGGACGAATTCGGGGGTGACGCAATCGGGGATCGAGGCGCCGAAATCCTGGCCATCCCTCGCCTTAGCGAGGGCAAGCGCGTCCCTTCCGAGATTCTCGCGCTCGGCGACATATTCCATCTCCGGGGTGACGATGCCGCGGCGGGCATAGTGCATCTGGGTGACGTTGGCGCCGGGCTTCGCTCGAAGCACCTTGCGGCGGACGTTGGGGAAGGGCTGGACGCCGCCGGAGCGGTCGGGGCCGAGCTGCCCGTTATCCTCGGGCCGGACCTCGCGCTGGAGGACCTCCTCGACGTCGCCGCGGCCGCGGATCCAGTCGCGGCGAAGCTCGGGCAGGCCGCGCAGGATGTCGATCGCCGCGGCCGGGTCGGTATAGGGGCCTGACGTGTCGTAGACGCGGAGCGGGGGCTCCCCGGAGGTCGGCTCGAGGTCGATCTCGCGCATCGCCACGCGCAGCGGGCCGACATGGACCTTGCGGCTGCCGCGGATCGAACCGGCGGTGACGTTCAGAAGCTCGCTCTGGGCGGGGGCGTCGGCCATCTTGCTCTCCTCAGGTGGAGGAAGAGCGGACCTGCCGCGCTCCCTCCCTACGCCGGTGTCAGCCGGATCAGGTTCGACGGGTCGCAGGATCGCCTGCCTCTCAACCGCCCTCGCGCGGTCCCCCGGGGACGCTTCGTCCTAGGCCGATGCAGGTCCGGTTGCAATCGTGCGTCAGGCGGGCGTGAAGGTGACCGCGCCTTCCAGATAGTAGATTTCGGTTCGGCCCTCGAAGCCGGAGTCGGTTCCGACGACGAACCACAGGCGGCCGCTCGAGTCGGCGGTCAGGGTCGGGATCCGGTCCCCCGTCGAGCGCAGCGTCTTGAGCGCGTAGACGCCCTGGTTGCAGGTGCCGCCGCCGCCGGCGAAGTCGCCGATCGTGTAGAGTTGGTCGCCGCCGACGGTCAGCGGCCCCTGGTCCTTGCTGAAATTGACTCGGACGTTGCCCGAGGCGGTGACCGCCTTCTCCGGGCGAACGGGGCTGGCGCCGGCCTTGATGGCCACGCCCTCGCCGGGCGAGCCGCCGACCCCGACGCAGCCGGCGGGCACGTTGGTCGCAATGGTGACCTCGGTCTCGACCCGGTAGCGCTGCCCCGGAACGAGGCCCGACACTTCGCGCCAGATGAACATGAACAGGTCGTCCGAACGATTAGTGCCGCCGACCAGCAGGCCGAACCGGTTGTCGAGCGGCGGCGGCAGGCGCCGGAACTCGGAGACGAAGAGGATGCCGTTGGGGCCGACCTCCTGGCCGGGCGAATAGTCGGCGAAATCGGCGGTGAAGCCGTCGGTGCCCGCCGCGAAGCTGAACGTTACTCGCACCTGCGCCGGAGGCGACGGGGGAGGAGGGGGAGCGGGAGGCGGTGGAGGCGGCGGCGCTGGCGGAGGGGGCGGAGGAGGGGGAGGCGGAGGCGGAGGCGAGCCGCCGCCGCCGCCGCCGCAGGCGGCGAGCAGGGCGCAGCCGCTGAGGAGGAGGCAGCGACGGGAAACGAGCATCCTAGTGGCCCCCTATTCGAGCTCGGCGAGACCGAGCGAAGCTAAGACAGTCCGCCACACCGGCGCAAGCCATTGATCTTGCCCGCAATTGCCAGTTGCGGCTGCGGCCGAACGACCCGCTCGTCGAGATTTTCTAGAGCGGCAGCGCCAGCTCTCTTTCGTCGTGCGGGCGCTCGCTCTCGGCAAGGCCGGAGAGGCCGAGGCCGAGCAGGCGGATCGGCTTTTCCGGCGGCAGCAAGCCGTGCAGCAGCGCCGTCCCGATATCGAGGAACTCGGCCTCGCCGCTCACCGGCCGGTCAAGCGATCGGGCGCGGGTGACGATCCGGAAGTCGGCATATTTGACCTTGAGGTTGACCGTCCGGCCGGAGAGGCCCTTCCCCACCACCCGCTGGGTCCAGACGTGGCGGCCGATTCGGACCAGCTCGGCCAGCAGGGCCTCGGGATCGCTGAGGTCCTCGAGGAAGGTGTCCTCGGCGCTGACCGACTTGTACGGACGGTCGGCCCGGACCTGGCGGTGGCAGATGCCACGGGCGAGATCGTGATAGTAACGGGCGCTGGAGCCGAAATGGACGGCGAGCCATTCGAGGCTCCTCGCCTTGAGGTCGGCGCCGGTCTCGATGCCGAGCCGGGCCATCTTCTCGGCGGTCTTGGGGCCGACGCCGTGGAAGCGCTTGACCGGCAGAGTCTCGACGAAGGCGGGGCCGCGCGCCGGAGTGACGACGCACAGGCCGTCCGGCTTGTTCTGGTCGGAGGCGAGCTTGGCGAGGAACTTGTTGTAGGAGACCCCGGCCGAGGCGGTGAGGCCGGTCTCGGCGCGGATCCGGGCGCGTATCTCCTCGGCGATCCGGGTGGCGACGCCGATCCCCTTGAGATCCTCGGTGACGTCGAGATAGGCCTCGTCCAGCGACAGCGGCTCGACGTGCGGCGTGTAGTCGAGGAAGATGGCTCGAATCTGATCGGAGACGGCGCGATAGGCGTCGAAGCGCGGCCTGACGAAAATGAGCGGCGGGCAGAGCCGCCGGGCGGTGACGGCGGGCATCGCCGAACGGATTCCGTATTTGCGCGCCTCGTAGCTCGCCGCCGCGACGACCCCGCGCACGCCGCCGCCGACGGCGAGCGGCCTGCCCCTCAGCTCGGGATTGTCGCGCTGCTCGACCGACGCGTAGAAGGCATCCATGTCGACATGGATGATCTTGCGGATCGCCGCTTCGGCGGGCGCGTCGTTCACGCCATGTTCCTAGCGCGGGCGGCGGCGCGGGGAAAGGGAAAAGCGTATCGGTCGAGCTTCGCGCGCCCCGCGCCGCGCCGAGTCGCCGGGCAGCGCGAATCGGGGCAAAAGAACGATTTTCCGCGACTCGGGCCGAAACTCGGCTCGTCGCACGGCGACGAGCCAAGCCTCTGGAAACGCGCGGTAAATCGGCCCTCAAAATAGGATTTGCATAATAGGGTTTCGTTTGTTCTACTTGTGTTCTGCGGCGATCCGGGCCGCGACAGCGAGGACAGGCGGATGACGGGCAGGGACAGGATCGCGATCCTGCTGGCGGGCGCGGCGGTGGCGGCAGTGCCGGCGCTGGCGATCGCGGCCGAGGCGATCGCCTACGGCTACGACGCCCGCGGCCGCCTCGTCCGGGTCGAGCGCAGCGGCAGCGTCAACAACAACGTCGCCACCAATTATTCCTACGACAAGGCCGGCAACCGCACGGTGAAGACGACCACCGGATCCCCCAACCCGCCGCCGCCGTGAGCCCATCCCCGCGAAGCGAGGCTTCGCGGGGCCCCGGAAGGGGACGAGACCGAGGCTCCCGCGGGAGCCGCGCCAAGATCGGAGAAGAGATGAAGACGACGTCCATCCGGACGCGGGCGCTGGCCTGCGCCCTGCTCGCCACCACCGCTTATTGCGGCCTCACCGCCCAGCCGGCGGCGGCGCAGACGGCGCGCGAGCATCGCTCGCTCGACGCGAACGGTGTCGACCTCACCTGGGGCGACTATCTGATGCGCTTCACCGAGGGCTCGATCGGCTCCGGCGAGGCCGAGCTGGCACTGGTGCGCACCGGCGTCTTCACCCCGGCGGCGAGCAACGGGCACGAATGGGACGGGGTGATCCTCGTCCAGAACTCCGCCTCCGGCCTCGTCAACAACGACGTCTATCTCGGCACGACTTTGGTGCCGTTCCACAATACGGACACCTCGCCGGACGGATCGGCGACTCTCATCGGCGGCGGCTCGAGCTACGTCTACAGGACCGCCGACGGGACCGAGATCATGTTCGGCGACCCCACCGGCAATTCGGAGCCCGGCTCCAATTTGTGCAACGGCAGCGAGGGCCAGACGAACTGCTCGCTGCTGCCGATGGCGATCGCCTCTCCGGACGGGAAGACGGTGACGATCGGCTGGGACACGTCCAGCTACTGCCCGTTCAACTCCAGCTGCACCTATTACACGCGGATCGCCTTCACTTATGCCGGCGGGCTCAACCCCAACGGCATTCCGACGAGCGGCTGGTTCCAGCGGACCGGCGCCGCCTTCTACAACGACAATGTCAGCACGATGACCGTGCAGGCGAGCACCGGCTATTCCTATCCGGCGACCGGGGTCACCCAGGTGACCGACACCGGCGGGCGGGTGTGGCGGTTCAGCGGCACGGCCAACGGGATCACGGCGATCCGCCGGCCGGGCGCCTCGTCCGACACGACCAGCATCGCTTATTCCAGCGGCAGCAGCGTCTCCTCCGTGACCAGCGAAGGCGTCACCACCAGCTACTCGCGCAGCGTCTCCGGCCCGGTCGCGACGATGACGGTGACCAATGCTCTCAGCCAGGTCTCGACCGTGGTTTCCGACCTCACCAAAGGCCGGCCGACCTCGGTCACCGACCCGCTCAACCGCACCACCGCCTATCAATACGACACGAGCGGCCGGCTGACCCGGGTGACGGCGCCGGAGGGCAATTACGTCCAGTACAGCTACGACGCGCGCGGCAACGTCACCCAGACCCGCGCCGTGGCCAAATCGGGATCGGGCCTCGCCGACATCGTCACGTCGGCGAGCTACGACGCGACCTGCTCGAACCCGGTGACGTGCAACCGGCCCAACAGCGTCACCGACGCGCGCGGCAACGTCACCGACTACAGCTACGATTCGACCCATGGCGGCGTGCTGACCGTGACCGGGCCGGCGCCGACCCCGGGCGCGGTGCGGCCGCAGACGCGCTATGCCTACACGCTGGCCAACGGAGAGTACCGGCTGACCGGCACCTCGCAATGCCAGACGACCGGCGCCTGCGCGGGCGGCGCCGACGAGGTGAAAACCACGCTCGCCTATGACGCCAACGGTAACGTCACCTCGACCTCGACCGGCAGCGGCAACGGCGCCCTGACCGCGACCGGCGCGATGACCTATGACGCGGTCGGCAACCTGCTGACGGTGGACGGCCCGCTCTCCGGCACCGCCGACACGTCACGCATCCGCTACAATGCGGCGCGGCAAGTGATCGGCGCGGTTTCGCCCGACCCGGACGGCGTCGGCGCGCTCAAGCATCGCGCGGTCCGCAACAGCTATACCGACGGCCTGCTCACCAAGGTCGAGACCGGCAATGTCGACAGCCCGTCCGACGCCGACTGGGCGGCCTTCTCGAGCGTCCAGGAGGTGCAGACGGACTATGATGGCAATGCCCGGCCGGTGAAGCAGAAGCTGGTCGCGGGCGGCACCATCTACGCGCTGGCCCAGGCGAGCTACGATGCGCTCGGCCGGCCGCAATGCATCGCCGAGCGGATGAACCCGTCGGAGTTTACCTCTCTCCCGAGCGATGCGTGCACGCTCGATACGCAGGGAAGCTACGGCCCGGATCGCATCACCAAGACTATCTACGACAATGCAAACCAGGTGACGCAGGTGAAGACCGCGTTCGGCGTGTCGGGCGAAGAGGCGAACGAGGTCACCACCAGCTATACGAGCAACGGCCTCGTCCAGACGGTCACCGACGCCGAGAACAACAGGACGACCTACGAATATGACGGTCACGATCGGCTCAGCCAGACGCTGTTCCCCGACACGGCCAAGGGCGCGGGGACGAGCTCGACCGGCGATTACGAGCAGCTCGGCTACGATGCGGGCTCCAACGTCACCTCGTTCCGCAACCGAGCCAACGAGACGATCGCCTTCAGCTACGACGCGCTCGGCCGGCTGACGCTCAAGAACCTGCCGGGAAGCGAGCCGGACGTGAGCTACGGCTACGACCTGCTCGGGCGGATGACTGGGACCAGCCAGAGCGGCCATGCGCTCGCCTTCAGCTACGACGCGCTCGGCCGCAACCTCGCCCAGGCCGGCCCGCTCGGCACCGTCTCGAGCCAGTGGGACCTTGCCGGCCGGCGGACCCGGCTCACTTATCCGGACGCTTTCTACGTCACCTACGACCATCTCGTCACCGGCGAGGTGACGGCGATCCGCGAGAACGGCGCCACGTCCGGGCTCGGCGTCATCGCCACCCTCGCCTATGACGATCTCGGCCGGCGCACCAGCCTCACCCGCGGCAACGGCGTCGTCACCGGCTACACCTATGACTCGGTCTCGCGGCTGGCGCAGCTTGGCCTCGATTTCCCGGGCACCGCCGACGACCTGACGCTCGGCTTCGCCTACAGTCCCGCCGGTCAGATCGTCTCGACCACCCGCTCCAACAACCTCTATGCCTGGACCGGCCACGGCTCGGGGACGACCTCGACGACGTCGAACGGCCTCAACCAGATCGCCGGCTGGGTGTCGGCGCTGGGCCACGACGCCAGGGGCAACGTCACGAGCGACGGCACCTACACCTACAGCTACTCGTCGGAGAATCTGCTGACTGCGCTCGCCAATCCGAGCGGGACGGTGCAGACCTCGTCCACCTACGCCTACGACCCGCTGATGCGGCTGGCGAACATCGATTCGAGCCACGCCGCGCTCGACGCGCAGCTCGCCTATGACGGCGACGAGATTGTCTTCGAAGGCCTCAGCGACAGCCGCACCCGGCGCTACGTGTTCGGGCCCGGGATCGACGAGCCGCTGCTCGCTTACCTGATCACCAGCTCCGGCACCTCGCGGCTCTGGTACAAGGCCGACGAGCGCGGCTCGATCGTCCGTCTCAGCTCCGACGCCGGCGTGCCGGGCGGCGTCGGCAAATATGACGAATATGGCGTCGGCACCGGCGTCAGCCGGTTCCATTACACCGGCCAATACTGGCTCGCCGACGGCAACCTCCATTACTACCGGGCCCGCATCTACGACGCGCGGCTCGGCCGGTTCCTGCAGCCGGATCCGATCGGCTACGGCGCCGGGATGAACCTCTACGCCTATGTCGGCGGGGATCCGGTGAACCGCACCGATCCGTCGGGCACGCGCCTGTGTTATCTGGAAAGCCACCGCCGCTCGGGGCTGCCCTGCGGCAACGAGAATGACGGTGACGTGCTGGAGAAATCCGACAGCAGCGGCGGCACGGGCGAGTCGAAAAGCGGCGGCGGGGCACCCGTGGGCGAATTGTGGAAAAGCCTCTATCCGACGCCGGGCGTGCCGAAAGAGACGGACACCAGCCCCGGCTCCGGGTGGATGAGCGACGCCGAGGCGCTGAAGGCTAGCGACATCGTCATAACTGGCCGTCGCGATCCGTTCCTCATCTTTGCAGGCGATCCTCGAGCCCCCGGTGAGCGCGGCACCACCAGCAGCTCAAGCGGGTCGGGCGACCCCTATAAGAATATGAAGCCGCACCCAACGAAGCCGGGCTATGTCATCGAGAGGCACCATCAGACGGGGAAAAAAATCATAAAAAAAGCTCCTCCTGGCTTCCCTTGGGATAAGTTCAAGTTTTTTCCTCCCCTGTTCATCTTCCCACCCGACTTTTATAACCGGTGCAGCATGATCGCATTCCCCGATTGCCCGAAGCGACCCATGGCGTAACACGTCCAAATCAGGAGCAGCCGATTATGACCAGCGCGCAGTGGAAAGACGCTGAAGAAGCTTGGGAACGAGGGCTAAGCCTCTACGAGGCCGGGGACTATCCCGGTGCAATTGCAGCTTACGAATTTGCTGCCAGGAGGAATCATTCCTGTGCGCAGGTGAATTTGGGAACCTTACTCGACGACAATGCTTGCCCCCCTGACCCGGAAGGCGCCGTCTACTGGTATTGCAAGGCCGTGGACAATGGCGAAAGCGCTGCTGCCTACAATCTGGCGATCCACTATGAAAAACTCGGCAGTCCGCACTTGGCGACAAACTGGATGAAGCGGGCCGCGGAGATGGGAGATTCCGACGCGCTTGAAAGGCTGGCTACGGGGGACCCCGGCACTGATCTGCAATCTCCGGGAAAATCGGGACAGTAACCGATTTCAGTCTGGCTGCATGTCCCGTTCAGAAATCCGTTACCGTCCCGGTTTTTTCATTCGATGCCAGCTCAATCAGCGAGCGGGTGTTGGGAAAAACCGGGACAGTAACTAATTTCCCATCCGGACGGCGCCGGCAGCCTCAAGCGCCGCGCGGTGCGCAACAGCTACACCGACGGCCTCCCGACCAGGGTCGAGCAGGGCCATGTGAACAGCCAATCCGACGCCGACTGGGCGGCGTTCTCGAGCGTCCAGGAAATGCAGACGGACTATGATGGCCATGCCCCGCCGGCGAAACAGAAGCTGGTCGCGGGCGGCACCATCCACGCCCTCACCCAGACCGGCTACGACGCGCTGGGGAGGCCCGAATGCACGGCGCAGCGGATGAACAGCGCCCTCTTCCCCGGCCTCGCGACCGGCGCCTGCAGCCTCGGCGCCCAGGGCAGCTTCGGCCCCGACCGGATCGTCAGGACGATCTACGACGCGGCCGGGCAGGTGACGCAGGTGCAGAGCGCCTACGGCACCTCCGACCAGGCCAACGAAATCACCACCAGCTACACGTCGAACGGCCTCGTCCAGACGGTCACCGATGCCGAGAACAACAGGACGACCTACGTCCATGACGGCCACGACCGGCTCAGCCGGACGCTGTTCCCGGACGCGACCAAGGGCGCCGGCACCAGCAACGCCTCGGATTACGAACACTATGGCTACGACGCCAGCGGCAACGTCACCTCGTTTCGCAACCGCGCCGGCGAGACGATCGCGTTCGGCTACGACGCGCTCGGGCGGCTGACGTCCAAGGACCTGCCGGGGTCCGAGCCCGACGTCGCCTACGGCTACGACCTGCTCGGCCGGATGACGCCCGCCTCGCAGCCCGGCCATGCGCTGGCCTTCGCCTATGACGCGCTCGGCCGATTGCTCGCCGAGACCGGGCCGCTCGGCGCCGTCGCCAGCCAGTGGGACCTCGCCGGCCGCCGCACCCGGCTGACCTGGCCCGACGCCTTCCACGTCACCTACGACCGTCTCGTCACCGGCGAGGTGACGGCGATCCGCGAGAACGGCGCAAGCTCCGGCCTCGGCGTCCTCGCCGCCTTCGCCTATGACGATCTCGGCCGCCGCACCTCGCTGGTCCGCGGCAACGGAGTCGCGACGGCCTATGCCTACGATCCGGTCTCGAGGCTGGCGCGGCTCGACCTGGACTTCCCCGGCGCGGCCGACGACCTGACCCTGACGTTCAGCCCCAACCCGGCCTCGCAGATCGCCGGCCGCACCGCGTCCAACGACCTCTACGCCTGGACCGGCTACTCGTCGCAGAATCTCAGAAGCGCAGGCTCATGCCGACGGCGGCGACGCGGGTGCCGGAGCGGAGGAACTCGCGGGCGGGATCCATCCGGCGGCGCCACTGCTCCTTCTCGGTGCTGCCGACGACGGAGAACAGACCGACGCCGAGATCGAGATTGTCGCCGACCGGCACGCTGCCGAACAGGCGCGGCGCCGACGGATCGACGTCCGGCACGACGCCGCGCGCGTCGAGCGCGACGATTTGCGACACAACCGCGCTCGACCGGCCCGCGGCCGCCGCCGTTCCCAGGCTCGTGGCGTCGCCGCCCTCTCCGGGCCGCTCCCGCGCCGCCGCCGGCGACGCCAGGACCAGCATCATCCCCATCACGGCGAGCCCGGCATATCCTCTCATCGCGGGCTCCGTTCGGTTATCGCCCCCATAGCGCGCGACTATGTCGTGAAGTTCCCGCCCTGTCACCTCCCTTGTCACCGCGTCCGCCGAAGGGAGGCGAAAAGCGGCCGGCAGACGGCTCAGAAGGTGTAGCTGAGGCCGCCGATGGCGAAATAATGGTCGCGATCCCCGGCGACGGCGACGATCGGGCTGCGGGCGAAATCGCCCTTGAGGCGCGAATAGCTGACCCCGCCGAACAGCGACAGGCGGGGGTGGCGGAGATCGCCGGTGAGGGCCTGGGCGAGCAGCAGCGAGGCGCGCCAGTTCTTCCAGCCGCCGTCGGCGGCGTAGACCGGCAGGCCGCTCGCCGCCGAGCCGGCGGGGGTGACGCCGAAATAGGTGCCGGCATAGCCGTCGCCGACCCGCTCCATCTGGACGCCGAGCTGGGCGTAGGTGCGCTGGCTCAAGGGCGTCGCATATTCGACCGCGGGGGTCAGAATGGTGCTGCCGTGGGTGTCGCTGACGTCCTTCTGCCAAGTCAGCCGGAAGCCGAGGCTGTCATATTTGTGGAGCAGGCCGTTCTTCTTGACGCCGACGAAGGCGCCGAGCTCGAACGCCCGGTCGAGCTCGCCGAGCGCCCGCACCTGCGGGTCCTTGATGCCGCTGGTCCGGTCGAGCCGGACATGGGCGAGCGGACCGAACTCGAACGAGACGGGGGCGTCGCGGGCGTCGCGGATCAGGTCGATCGACAGGCCGGTGCCGCGGGTGGCGAAGCTGAATCCCGCGACCTTGCCGAAGGCGACGCCGATCGGCGTGAACTCGTAATCGTCCGATCCCTCGTAGGACGGAATGTAGCCGCCGCCGATCCCGATCGTGAGGCTGTTGCGGTCGTCGGGCCAGCCCTCCTCCTCGGCCTCGGCGAGCGCGGGAGTTGCGGCGAGGAGCGACAGCGCGAGGGCGGCCGCACGGCGAGCGGTGCTCAGGTTCATTCAGGTCCCTCCTGTTGGTGCCAACAAGCGCGGGCGGGGCAAAGGGTTCCGGCGGCGTTACGAAAAAAACGTGCCGTTATGGGCCTTTCGCGACCGGGCGCGATGGGCGGGCTTGGCCTCCCCGGCCTCGGGGCGGTAAGCAGGGTGAAATGCGCAGGGGCAGGAACCACGGACTGCTGATTGCCGGCGGCGGCGTCGCGGGGAGCGTCGCGGCGCTGGCGATGGCAAGGCTTCGGCCCGAGGCGCCGCTGCTGCTCGTCGGCGAGGAGGTGCGCTTCGGCGGCGGCAGCGCGATGCTGCTGCTCGATGCCGGCCTCTCCGCCGAGGAACGGAACCTGCTTGGCCCGGTCACGGCGAGGAGCTGGGAAGGCTGCTATGTCGCCCTCCCCTCGCGCAGCCGGAAGCTCAAGCTCGCCTGCCGCCTCGTCACCGCCGAGGCGATCCACCTCGCCCTGGGCGACGCGCTGGCCGACGGCCGGCTGAGGACGGCCAAGGTGGTCGCGATCCGCGACGACAGCCTGCTGCTGCCGGGGGGCGAGACGATCGCCGGCGACGGCGCCCTCGACGCCCGCGGCTGGGCGCAGCAGACGACTCTGGAAATAGGCTGGCGGCACCGCACCGCCCGCACCTGCCGGTTCGAGGAGGCCCACCGGGTCGACCTGCCCGTCCTCGCCGACCTGACGCTCGAGACCGGCGGCTGCGGCCACTTCACCTGCGTGCCGCTGGACGAGCGGACGCTGCGGATCGAACGGGTCGATTATTCGCGCAGCGCCGACCCGCCCGGCGACGGGGCGGCGCGGATCGACGATTATGTCCATCGCCGCGGCTGGACGAACGGCGAGCCGCGCAAGGCGGAATCCTCGTCGCGGCCGATTCCGCTCGGCGGCGACTTCGCGGCCTTCTGGCGGATCGGCGGCGCCCGGGTGGCCAAGCTCGGGGCGCGCGGCGGCTTCTCGCACCCGTTCACCGGCTCCGCCCTGCCCGACGCTCTGCGCACCGCCGCCCTCCTTACCCGCCAGGACGACCTTGCGGGCGTCGCCCTGCACGACTTGTTCGAGGCCGAAGCCTCGGCGGCGTGGAAGCGCCGCGAATTCCACCGCGCCGTCAACCGGCTTCTGCTCGACGGCGGCGGCGCTGCGCTGGCCGGGCTGTACGACCTCGACGGCCCTCTGCTCGAGCGATTCTTCGCTGAGGAAGTCGGCCTGTTCGACCGCCGTAAGATCCTGGCGGCGGCGGGGGGCTGACCGCTGCCGGGCCGGCACGGCAGCTCCCCTTGGAATCCCCCCGCCCCTGTGCTTTAGGGCGCGGCGATGAACGTGCACGAATATCAGGCCAAGGTGCTGCTCGCCGAACTGGGCATCGCCGTTCCGGCCGGTCATGCGGCGATGACCGTCGAGCAGGCGGTGGCTGCGGCGGGCAAGCTTCCGGGCCCGCTCTGGATCGTCAAGGCGCAGATCCACGCCGGCGGCCGCGGCAAGGGCCGGTTCAAGGAACTCGGGCCGGACGCCAAGGGCGGGGTCAGGCTGGCGCGTTCGATCGACGAGGTTCGCGCCAATGCCGAGGAAATGCTCGGGAACACGCTGGTCACCGTGCAGACGGGCCCGGAGGGCAAGCAGGTCAACCGTCTCTACATCACCGACGGAGTCGATATCGCCCGGGAATATTATCTCGCCTTGCTGGTCGACCGCGGTTCCGGGCGGGTGGCGATGGTCGCCTCGACCGAAGGCGGAATGGACATCGAGCAGGTCGCCCACGAGACGCCGGAGAAGATCGCCACCATCACCATCGATCCGGCCCAGGGCTTCCAGCCACATCACGGGCGGGCGCTGGCCTATGCGCTTGGGCTGGCGGGCGAGCTCAACCCGCAGGGCCAGAAGATGGCGCGGCAGCTCTACGACGCCTTCCTCGCGCTCGACTGCTCGATGCTCGAGATCAACCCCCTGGTGGCGACGCAGGACGGGCGGATGCTGGTCCTCGACGCGAAGATGAGCTTCGATTCGAACGCTGAGTTCCGCCACCCCGAGCTGGAGGCGCTGCGCGACGAGAGCGAGGAGGATCCGATGGAGCTGGAGGCGTCGAAGTTCGACCTCGCCTACATCAAGCTCGATGGCAATATCGGCTGCATGGTCAATGGCGCCGGCCTCGCCATGGCGACGATGGACATCATCAAGTTGAACGGCGCCGAGCCCGCCAATTTCTGCGACGTCGGCGGCGGCGCCTCCAAGGAAAAGGTGGCCGCGGCGTTCAAGATCATCCTCTCCGACCCGGCGGTGAAGGGCATATTGGTCAACATCTTCGGCGGCATCATGCGCTGCGACATCATCGCCGACGGCATCGTCGCGGCTGCCAAGGAAGTGGATTTGAGGGTGCCCCTGGTGGTTCGCCTCGAAGGCACCAACGTCGAAGAGGGCAAGCGCATTCTCGCCGACAGCGGCCTCGCCATCACGCCCGCCAACGATCTCGGCGACGCGGCGAAGAAGATCGTCGCGGCGGTGAAGGAGGCGGCTTGAGTTTGCACGTCGCCCCAGCGCACGCGGGGCCCCGGCGGGTGAAGAGCGCGGCGCCATTCACCCCTGGGATGCCAGCCTTCGCTGGCATGACGAGAAGGGAAGGATGAACGAATGAAACTTCTCGTCCCGGTCAAGCGGGTGATCGATTTCAACGTCAAGCCGCGGGTCAGGGCGGACGGCAGCGGGGTCGATCTCGCCAACGTCAAGATGAGCATGAACCCGTTCGACGAGATCGCGGTCGAGGAGGCGATCCGCCTCAAGGAGAAGGGCCTCGCCATCGAGATCGTCGCGGTCTCGATCGGCCCCGCCAAGGCCCAGGAGACGCTTCGCACCGCGCTGGCGATGGGTGCCGACCGCGCCATCCTGGTCCAGACCGACGACGAGGTCGAGCCGCTCGCGGTCGCCAAGATCCTGGCGAAGATCGCCGAGGAGGAGCAGCCCGGGATGGTGATCCTCGGCAAGCAGGCGATCGACGACGATTCGAACCAGACGGGACAGATGCTTGCGGCGCTGCTCGGCTGGGCGCAGGGGACCTTCGCTTCGAAGGTCGAGGTCGACGGCGAGCATGTCAGCGTCACCCGCGAGGTTGACGGCGGCCTCGAGACGCTCCGGCTGAAGCTACCGGCGATCGTCACAACCGACCTCAGGCTCAACGAGCCGCGCTATGCGAGCCTTCCCAACATCATGAAGGCCAAGTCGAAGCCGCTCGCCCAGAAGATTCCGGCCGATTACGGCGTCGACACGGCGCCCAGGCTGCAGACGCTCGGTGTGCGGGAGCCCTCGAAGCGAGAGGCGGGGATCAAGGTGCAATCGGTGGACGAGCTGATCGACCGCCTCCGGACCGTGGGAGTGATCGGATGAAGACACTTGTCCTCGTCGAACATGACAACGGCCAGCTGAAGGAGGCCACCCTCTCGGCGGTCACCGCCGCCGCGAAGCTGGGCGAGGTCCATCTGCTCGTCGCCGGCGAGGGGGTCGGCGGAGTGGCCGAGGCGGCGGCGAGGATCGCCGGAGTCGTCAAGGTCCATGTTGCCGACGATCCGGCCTATGCGCACCAGCTCGCCGAGAATGTGGCGCCGCTCGCGGCGAAGCTGATGGAGGAGCACGACGCGTTCGTCGCCGCGGCCACCACGACCGGCAAGAACGTGGCCCCGCGCGTCGCCGCCTTGCTCGACGTGATGCAGGTTTCCGATGTCATCGCGGTCGATGGCGAGGACACGTTCCAGCGCCCGATCTATGCGGGCAATGCGATCGCGACGGTCAAATCGTCCGACGCCAAGAAGGTGCTGACGGTGCGCGGCACCGCCTTCGAGAAGGCGGCCGCCGAGGGCGGCTCGGGCGAAGTCGAGAGCGTGTCCGGCACGGGCGACGCCGGCCTTTCCAGCTTCGTCGGCGCCGAGATCGCCGCGAGCGAACGGCCGGAGCTGACCAGCGCGAAGATCATCGTCTCGGGCGGACGCGCGCTCGGCTCGTCGGAGCAGTTCCACGCGCTCATCGACCCGCTCGCCGACAAGCTCGGCGCCGCCGTTGGCGCCAGCCGCGCCGCCGTCGACGCCGGCTATGCCCCCAACGACTATCAAGTCGGCCAGACCGGGAAGATCGTCGCTCCCGAGGTCTACATCGCCATCGGCATATCGGGCGCGATCCAGCACCTCGCCGGAATGAAGGATTCGAAGCTGATCGTCGCCATCAACAAGGACGAGGAGGCGCCGATCTTTCAGGTCGCCGACCTCGGCCTGGTCGGCGACCTGTTCAAGCTGGTGCCGGAGCTGACCGAGAAGCTCTGACATGGCCGAGCCGAGGCTCGACGAATTCGTCGCCTGGTCGCTCGACGCTCGGGGACGGATCGAAGGCTTCGCCGGGGCCCGGCGGCCCCATCGCATCTCTCGGCTGAGCCGCTTCCTGCTGCCAGGTCTCGATACCGGCTTCGCGGAACCGGGCCACCTTCTCAAGATCGAGCGCGTGCCGCTGCTGCGCTCGCACGTCGCCGGGCTCGCCAATCTCACCCGGCGAATCGTCGTCACGGCGGAGCCGCCGCGCACCCGGCTGCAAGCGGCCTTCGTCGCCGCGATCCCACTGCCGGCCGTCTATTCCGGCTATTGGTGGCTGCTGATACTCTCCGGCCTCGCCGCGGCGGCCACCTTGTTCCTGTTCCGCGAATCGCGGCTCGACCTGCGCCACGCCGCGAAGGAAGAGAATGCCTCCGAGACGCTTTACCGCTGGCGCCTCCTGCGCTCCCACATCGCCCCCGACGCTCCGCCCTTGCCGGTGACGCCGGAGCCGACCGAGGCGGAGTGGATGGAGCGGATCGCCCTCGCCTATTCCGGCCGGCTCGACGATCAACAGGTGGAGGAGATCGCCGTCTTGCCGGTGCCCGACGGCAAGCTCCTCGCGTGCGAGCCCTTCCAGATCCATTCGCCGTGCGACAATGTCGTGCCAGTCCCCGCGGGCGACCATTCCGTCTTCGTTTCGGTGGCACGCTTCAGCGACGGCCAGGGTGAGCTGGTCGACGAGCGCGTCGCCTATGCGTGGGTGCGGCTGCGCGAGGGAGTGCCGGCCCGGTGGGAGCCCGCCCGAACCCGCCGCGGCACCGAGGTCGAGGTCGGCGTCGATTCTGGAATCGCCGCCTTCACATCGGCCTTGGCCGCTCCGCGCTTCGTCCGGGCCTATGACCGCGGCGATAAATGGGGCTACGTCGAGCCGCTAAGCGACGCCATCGTGGCGGCGATGGACGAAGGAGGGCGCGGTTCCGCGGGGCGGGCGACGCTCGACGTCGACAGCGGCGCGCGGCTGGTCGCCTTCCATTCCGGCTTCGGCGACGGCCTCTATCCGGTCCTGCGCGCGCTCGACAAAGCGGGCCGCCGGCTCGCGGTGGCGATCGATTTCCGCGTGTAGGAAGGCAAAGCGCGGCGCGCGCCCTAGGGCTTGGCGAACTTGCCGACGAGGCTCGCCTTGGCGAGGACGTGGCCGCGCATCGCCTGGATCAGCTGCTCCCGGCTTGCGCCGGCCTTGAGGGACAGCTGGCTGTCCAGCGCGAACATCTGGAAATGGTAGCGATGCGCGCTTCTGCCCGGCGGGCGCGGCCCGAAATAGGCGGGATGGCCGCGGCCGTTGCGACCGAGCTTCGCGCCGATCGTCACCGAGCCGCGCTCGATCGCGCCCGCGGCGGGATCGATGTTCCAGGCGAGCCAGTGGACGAACGGCTGGGACGAGGAGGCGTCGGGGTCCTCCATGATGACGGCAAGGCTCTTGGTGCCCTGGGGCAGGCCCCGCCACACCAGGGAAGGCGACATGCCGATGTCGTAGTCGGTGAATTTCTTGGGAATCATGGCGCCGTCAGCGAAATCGCGCGACGTCAGGGTGAAGGTGGCCGAGGCCTGCGTCTCCGGACGGTCGGCGGCGAGGACACCCTTGGCAGCCCCTTCCTGGGAGCAGGCGACGGCGAGGAGGCAGGCGATGAGCAAACGAGTCTTCATGCCACCAGCGTAACTTAATCCAGCCCTTTCAGAAAAGAGGCGACGTTGGCCCCGAGCGAGTCGACCGCATAGCCGCCTTCCATGACGACCAGCATCGGCAGGCCGAGCGAGGCGATTCGCCGCGCGACCGGCGCATAATCGGCGGTCTCGAGCGCGAAGAAGCTGATCGGATCGCCGCTGAAAGTGTCGGCGCCGAACGAGCAGACCAGAAGGTCGGCGCCGAAGCCGGCGATCGCCGCCAGCGCGCGGTCGAGCGCGGCCTCGTAATCGCGGATACCGGTTCCGCGCGGCAGCGGCAGGTTGAGCGTCGCCCCCTCACCCTCGTCCACCCCGGTCTCATCGGCATGGCCCCAGAAGAAAGGATAGTCGGTGCGGGGATCGGCGTGGAGCGAGGCGAAGAAGACGTCGCCTCGGGCGAGGAAGATGTCCTGGGTGCCGTTGCCGTGATGATAGTCGATGTCGAGGATGGCCACTCGGACCTTGCCGACGGCCCGAGCCGCCTCGGCGGCGACGGCGGCGTTGTTGAGGTAGCAATAGCCGCCCATGTAATCGGCGCCGGCATGGTGGCCGGGCGGGCGGCACAGGGCGAAGGCGGCGCGCTCGCCCGCCACAACCGCGTCGAGCGCCGACAGCGCGGTCTGGGCGGACCAGTAGGCGCTCTCCCAGGTGCCCTGGGCGATCGGTGTCGAGGCGTCCATGCTGTACTGGCCGAGGCGAGCGTCGATGCGGTCGAGCCGGAGTGGGCGGCGGCCGACCACCGGCCAGACATAGCCGGACGCGTCTCCCGGCCGGCCCGCGGCCTTCCAGTCGGCAAAGGCCGAAGCGACGAAATCGAGATAGTCGCGGGAATGGACCCGAAGCAGCGGCGCTGCGCCATGATCGACCGCGTCGGCGCAGGCGCCGAGCGCCGCCAGCATCGAATCCACCCGTCCGCAATGCTCGGCATAGGGGACGAAGCCGCCATTGTGCAGCTCCTGCGCCGGAGCATGCCGGCGCTGCCGCTCGTCCCAGAAGAGGCGGATCACGGCACGACCAGATCGCGCGGCAGGGTCGGGCCGGAAAGCAGCGATTCCATCGCCGCCCAGCGCCGCTCGGGCGCCTCGCCGAAGCTTTCCAAATAGGCGCGGACATGGTCGAGGCCGAGGCCGTAATTGATCACGTAGGAGCGGTACTGCTCGGTAAAGGCGATCGATTGCTCTGCCCGAGCCTTCGAGACGAGCTGGTATTTCTGCGCCAGCCCGACCGCGCGAGCGCGATCGATACGGCCTTCGAGATAGTCGCGGGCGATGGTGAAGCGGGCGCCGGCGAGGTCCTGCATAGCTTCCCGCAGCTCGAAATAGGCGGCGGCCTCCCTGGTCGGCAGACCGGCAAGCGGGTAGAGGACCGCCGTCTCGAAGCGCAGCCTTTCCTCGTCCGGGAATGCGAGCTCGACGCCGTAATTGGCCGAGCCTTCGGCGATGAAGCTTTGCGGCGAATAAAGCGGATAGAGCGTGAACTCGACCCACCCGCGCGCCTTCGCCAACTTCTCCTCGAGCAGCACGTTGTAGACGTGATGGCCGGGATAGCCTTCGTGGCAGCCGAGATCGACGGCGCGGCCGAGGCGGATGGGCAGGTCGGTATTGACCTGGATAAGGCTGGTCGAATTGCCCTTGTACCAATTGTAGCCCGACCAGCTCTTGCCGGTGACGAATTCGAGGGTGAACGTCTCGCCGGGCGGAAGCGCGATATGGGCGAGAGTGCGGCGCCGGCATTCGGCGATGGCGGCGCGGAACACGGGCTCGAGCCGGTCCTTCGGGATGTTGAAGCGGTTCTGGAAGGCGTCGACCCGGTCGGCGAGCGGACCGGCGCCGGGAACGAGACGCTCGATCCGCGCGAGCACGGCGTCGTAAGCGGCGAGCGGCTTCAGCTCGGGCCGCACTCCGAACTGCCCCTCCGCCTCGTCGGCGAAGCCGAGCTTCGCGCCCTGGAGCATGCGGAGCCGCGTCGACGCGGCGCGAAGCTGGGCGAGCAGGAAATCGCGGCGGCGGCGCTCGATCGGCTGCAGCCGCGCATCGGCGAGGCTGCGCAGGCGGACCGTGAGGACAGCGGCGCGCACCGCGAGCGCGGGCAGGGTCTGCGGCTTCGCCTTGGCCTCAGCCTGCCATTCGGGCGGGCCGTAATAGGCGTCGACGTAGCCTTGCTCCTTCTCGCCGATGGCGAGCTGGAGCTTCACATAATCGGCGGCGATGCCGTTCAGGCTCTCGCGGCCGCCGTCGGCGGAGACGCAAGCCGCGAGCAGCAACGGCGCGAGAAGGAACAACCACTTCATGCGTTGCGCTCCTCCAGCCGCGCGACGTCGCCATCACTCTCGATCTCGCCGTCCTGCAATGCCTCCTCCTCCTGATGGCGGCGATGGCCCGACGCAAGCCGGAGCACGAGATATCCGCCGAGCGCGGAGAGGAGGGAGCCGGCGAGGATGCCGAGCTTCGCTTCCTCGACCCGCGGCGGATCGCCGGGGAAGGCTAGGGCGCCGATGAACAGGCTCATGGTGAAGCCGACGCCGCAGAGCATCGCCACGCCCCAGACCTGCAGCCAGGTGGCGCCGCGAAGGCGGGAGGCGAGGCCGAGGCGAACGGTCAGCCAGACCGCGCCGAAAATGCCGAGCTGCTTGCCGAGGAAGAGACCGGCGGCGATTCCAAGCGGCAGCGGCGCGAGCAGCCGCTCCACACCCACCCCCGCCAACGACACTCCGGCATTGGCGAAGCCGAAGATTGGGACGATCAGGAAGGCGACCCACGGGCTGAGGGCGTGCTCGAGCCGGTGGAGCGGCGAATCCGCCGAGTCCGGAGCCCCCGGGGTGGCGACGATGGGAATCGCGGCGGCGGCGAGCACGCCCGCGACCGTGGCATGCACGCCCGACTCCAGCACGGCGCACCAGAGGAGCCCGGTGCCGATGACAAAAGGCCAGAGCCGGCGAACGCCGCTCTTAGCCATCACGTACATGAGGAACAGGATCGCTGCCGCGGCCCCGAGCGCCACCGTGTCGAGCGCGGCCGTGTAGGCGAGCGCGATGATCGCGACCGCGCCGAGATCGTCGGCGATGGCGACGGTGGTCAGGAACAGCTTGAGTGAGGTCGGCGCCCGGCTCCCGAGAAGCGCCAGCACGCCGATCGCGAAGGCAATGTCGGTCGCCGCCGGGATCGCCCAGCCGCGGCTCAGTCCGTCGACGCCCGTGGTGAGCGCAAGGTAGATCAAGGCCGGCACCACCATCCCGACGAAGGCGGCGATCACCGGCAGCCGCCGGCGGTCCCAGGTCGACAGCCGACCATCGACGAACTCCCGCTTTATCTCCAGGCCAACGAGCAGGAAGAACAGCGCCATCAGGCCATCGTTGATCCAATGCTGGACGCTCAGCGGGCCAAGTTCGCGATGGAGCAGCTCCTGATAGGCGGGGGCCAGCACCGAGTTGGCGACGACGAGCGCCGCCGCGGCCGCCGCCATCAGTAGGGCGCCGCCGCTCGCCTCGCTCCTCAGAAAGGCCCGCAACGCGGAGCGCGGCCTGCCGCTTGGTCGATCCGTCATGGCAGCGGCTCTAACGGCGGCGGCACGCCTGGGGAACAGGGCTCAGCGGGCCAGCCCTTGCCGGAAGCCCCGAGCGCGCCGCCCCAATCTCCTATGCAGGGACCGATGGGCCGGCCGGCGGAGCGGCCTTCGCCGCGGGCGTTTCGCCGGCCAGCCCGTTGCGGACGGCCGCGACATAGTCCGCCATGGTGTACTGGCTGGTGGACTGCGACTCGATAATGTTGTCCAAGGTCCAGACGAACCCGCCGCCGAGGCTCGGCTCACCCGAGAAGCCCGCGATCAGCGACTGAACTTCGTCCGGACGGTAATCGGCCGAGTCCCCGGCGACGATGAAGCCGGCGGTCGGGAAGCCCGGTATCGCGCTCGCGATGGCATTGGCCCAGTCTTGAGGATAATTGCCTGCCCCTCCGGAATAGCATTGCAGATTCCACCACTTGACCGCGCCGGGCGAGATCCCGTTTGTCGCCTTGAGCGCGTTCGCCCAAAAAGTCTTCTGCAACCGGTCATAGGGGCAAAAGGTAAGGCTGAAGCCCATTCCAGCCAGCATGCTGCAAAAGGCGTTGAACGACGGCTGGTCGTAATTGTCCTCGCAGTCGAGGTCTATCCCGTCGATCGCGCTGAAGTCGTCGCGGAAGGCCAGGAAATTCTGCTCGAGCGCGGTCCCGCTGAACGAGTAGTTGTTCTGCTCGTAGATATGCTGGATGGTGGTGAAATCTATGACCGTGTCGCCGCCGCCGACCGAAGCGTAGATTCGGGTGATCGAGCCGCCCTGCTTCAGCTGCGCGATCTGGTCGGGCCAGCCTTGATACTCCTCGCTCAGGTTTCCCCCGGTAATGACTATGGGGTCGTTGAAGACGATGTCGCCCAACGCCTGATTCCCAACTCCCGGTCGGCCGATGTGGAACAGGCCGAGGATGATGGTGGTCCACCCGGCCTGCTGAACTGCGGCGAGATTCTGGTCGATCTCGGTGGGCGCCAGCTGGCCTTGGCCGTAGGCGGCGATGATTGGCGTGCTCATCCTATCCCCTTCCCTGTCGATGGCGGGGAGGCGCCGCCTTGGCCGGTCGATCAGCCGTTGCAGGCGCAGCCCCTGCCTTTGTGGCAGGTCTTCCAGCGGGCGATGCAGCTGTTCCCGCAGGCTTTGCCCTTGGTGCAGATTTTGCAGCAGGCGTAGCTTTGGGCGGCGGCCGCCGAAAGGCAGGGGCTGAACGTGGCCGGACCGAGCGCCAGCGAGGCCGCGGCGGCGGCGATGGCGAGGCCGCGGATCATTGCGCACAGCCGAGCTGGGCGTCCAGTTTCTGGAAGTTGCGCGTCTTGAGCCGCGGGAACAGTTTCAAGGTCGCGCGCCGCTCGATCTCCGCGATCGACTCGCGCATCTTGCAATGATCTTCCGCCTTGGGCGTCATCTGGTCGAAGATGAAGCTCGACAGCTTGATCGTGCTGCCGCTCTCGATCGCGACCACTTTCCAATACCCCGATGGCACGCGATGGGGTTCGTTGGCCTTCGCCATGCCCTCCATCTCGCGCTCGTAGAGCGGCCCGGTCAGCACGTAGACGGCCGGATTGCCGGTGCCTTGCGCGAGGGCGCGCTCGGCATTCTCTAGGCGTACCCAGCTGCCCTGGTTGAGGTCGGCCTTCTGGGGGGTGATGTTGGACAGGAAGTTGGTCGCCGCCGCCTGCGGCGTGCCGGAGAAGCTGGCGAGCGGCGCCTGATGGCCGCGGTCGATCTTCAGCTGGGCCGGCGCGCCGTCATAATCGTTGGGCTCGAGCGTCTCCGCGTCGGCCAGCCACGGATCGGCCTTCCAGGCGCGTCCGCCCGACGGGCCGATCGAGTCCCTGGTCACGCGATAGGCGACCCAGTCGGCGAACTTGGTGAGGTCGTTGGACGACAGGGTGTAGATTTCGCGGACGATGAGGTCGTTGGTCTCCGCGGCTCCCATCGGGCAGCCGTGGAGGCAGTGATAGGTATGGATCTCCGCGTCGTCGGCGAAGAGCGGCGCCGGCGCGGCGAGGGCGGCGAGGGCGATCAGGAGCGAGGCGGGCTTCATGACCGCCACCCGTCGAACGCGGGGTCGAAGCTTCGGTTGAGGGCGTCGGCCAGCCTTATCCCGGCCCGCCTGAGGCGGGTCTCGACGATCGGCTTGGCGCGGTCGAGATACGCATCGTCGACCGTTTGCGTCCGTTGCGGGTCGCCATTGGCATAATCGCGCTGGGTCGGCGAATACCAGCAGGCGCCCTCTTTTCGGACGCAATAGCCGGTCGGCGCAGCGAGTGTCACCTTGTACGATTCGCCCGCCCACTGCCAAGGGCGCGAACGTATCCAGCTGCGCCGCTGGGCGTGGGTGATCGAGCCGTTGAGCAAGGCCGCCGTCGCCCGGGCCCGCGACACCCGGTCGGTGCCGGGGCTGAAGATCCGGCGCTCGATCACGCAGGTGTCCCAGACCGAGTGGAGGCTGCCCGAGCAGGGACCGCTCTGCCGCACGCTGTTGCCACCGCGGTCATCGGCGAACGAGATGTGGAGCGGCTGGTGGAGGTCACCGAACCAGTGTCCGATATAGAGAATGGCCGTCGCCTTGTCGCGATCGCTCGCCGAGCTGGAGCGCAGGATGGCGAGGTCGCTGTCGATCGCACCCAGCACACACGGGCGGCCGCCCGGGCAGCCGGGCCGGATTCGCCGGTCGGTGCGCGCATAGTTGGCGTAATGCTCGGAGGCGCGCGAAACCGGATTGTCCGGGAAGGTGCAGGTCTCCGTGAAACTGGCGAAGCGGCCGTCGAGCGCCACCAGCCGATCGACCTCCGCTTTGGCCGTCGGCGTCAAGTTCAGATAGCCGATCTCGCAGACCGTATAATGGCCGCCCTGCCCCCACGCATGCGCGACGCCCGGCGCCAGGAAGAAGACGGATGCGATAGCCGCCGCGATGATCCAGCGCATGTGCCGAGCCCCCGAGACCGTTGGCCGCGCCCGCACGCGGGGGCGCCACGGCCATTATATCCATAATTCGGATATCGGAGAACTCAATAATGTGTCCAAAATGGCGGATCAGGCGCTTCGGTGACCGCTCCGTTCAGCGGTCGCTGTCCTACGGCGTCGGCGTCGGAGTCGGCTTCGGATTGTGGCACAGGGACGAAGGCCGGTAGCCCTCGAACGGCCACAGCGTTCTGCTTTCGATGACTTTCATCGCCTGCGGGAACAGGTCGAGCCCGGCGAGGCGCTCGAGGGTGGCGATATCGGTCACGTGCGCATTGAGGTAGGTGAGCGCCGCGGCCCCGGTCGGATTGGAATCGTCGTGCGGAAACAGCACCGAGACCGTTTCCACGCTGCCGTCCGGTTTGCGGAAGGCGACGATCTTGTAGAAGGCTGACGGGATCGCGACCCGTTTCTTCCCGTTGTTCGACTTCATATGGGCGGCCGCGCTGTCGGGATCGCGCATGCCGTCGCCGTCGCGGTCGAAGACGCTGCCGGCGACCACGTAGAGCTGGTCGTGCTGGTCGGCCCAGCGCCGGCTGATTTGCTCGAGGATCTGCCAGATGCCGCGATTGAGCTGGCAATTTTGCGGAGCCATGTTGGTCATGACGAATGAGTTGTGGCCCGACATCTTCGAGTAGCGCTGGTCGGCGAAGGGCATCATGTGCCCCTGGTCGTAAACCGGCTCGCTGTAATCGGGTTTCTGGGAGGAGGTCTCGTCATCGAGCCGCGGATCGCCGCGGAAGCAGTCTTCCCGGTCGACTTCGTCGTCGAGGCGTTTGCCTTCGATGCGCTCGGCCGTCCACAGCGGCACTCTGAGGTCCTTGTCGTAGCGGATCACGTAATCGGCCTGGACCAAGGTGATCTCGTTGGTAGTGGGCGAGGTCTCGGCGGGCACGCCCCAGGGCAGGTGGGCGGCGACGGCGGCGTCGACTTCGGCGGCGCTGCTCGAGAAGCGCACCAGCTCGGCATCGGCGGCCGCCTTGTCCTCCTTGCTGCAATTGGCCGCGGCGGCGGGCGCCGACCAGCTGATGATCGCCGCGAGGGCGATCAGCAGCCTCCCGCCTCGGCGGCAAGTCGCGCGCGATACGAAATCGAGCCGGACGAATGTGAAATCGCTCATGGCAAGCCTCCCCCGAACCCCAAGGCCGCGTTCCAAAAACGAGCGCCGGGAGGCATCATTATCCCAAATAACGATGCGTGTATTTACTATTCGGATTGTCGATCCGAAACGGCGCAAGTTGACGCGCGCATGGCCGGATCTCAGCTTGCGTGCGTTCACATCGAAAGATTGCTTGTTTTCGAAAAAGTCTTGCGGTCCCTTCTTTGAAAAGAGAGAATGATGCCCGTTCGATTCAGGGGGCCGAATCGATGGACGGGGCGGGACCGCTGTTCGAGGGACTGGACTTCATCATGCGAGAGGCGGCGCTGTTCGCCGCCACCGGCTTTCTGATCCTCGGACTGAACGACGTCGCCGTCGATCTGACCTGGTTTGGCTTGCGGCTTCGCCGACTGGGCCGGCCTGGTCCCCTCGTGGCGGAGCTGGCACCGGCCAAACCCGGCCGGCTCGTGGTCTTCGTTCCCGCCTGGGACGAGGCGGCGGTGATCGGCGCGATGCTGCGCAACGCCGTCGCGGCCTGGGGCGACGGCGACTGGCGACTCTACGTCGGTACCTATCCCAACGACCCGGCGACGGCGGCAGCCGTGACGGTGGTCAGCGAACCGCGGATCCGGCTGGTGACGGGCAACAAGCCAGGGCCGACAACCAAGGCCGATTGCCTGAACCGTCTATGGGAGGCGCTGCTCGCCGACGAGGCGGCGGAAGGGCGGCGGAGCAAGGCCGTCTTGCTCCACGACGCGGAAGACCTTGTCCATCCCGACGAGCTTCGCCTGTTCGATGCTCTGATCGAGCGGTTCGAGCTGGTGCAGCTTCCGGTGCTGCCGCTGATCGACCCCAATTCGCGCTGGGTCGGAGGTCATTATGCAGACGAATTCGCGGAATCGCACGGCAAGGAGCTGGTCGTGCGTGGCGCGCTCGGCGCCGGCCTCCCCTCGGCCGGCGTCGGGTGCGCCTTTTCCCGCCAGGCGCTGGACCGCCTTGCCGAGCGGCGGGGCGGCCGCCCGTTCGACGCGGACAGCCTGACCGAGGATTATGAGCTGGGGCTGAGGATCGCCGAAGCCGGCGGCCTCGGCGCGTTCGTCCGAGTGTACGGCGCGAGTGGTCTCGTCGCGACGCGCGAATATTTCCCGGGCACGATCGCCGCCGCGGTCCGCCAGAAGGCGCGCTGGATGACGGGCATCGCTCTGTCGGGCTGGGACCGCCTCGGCTGGGCCGGCGGAGCCGCAGAGCGCTGGATGCGTTTGCGCGATCGGCAGTCGCTGCTTGCCGCCCTGCTGCTCTTCGCCGGCTATCTGGCGCTGGCGCTGTGGCTGGCGCTGAAGGCATGGCAGGGCGCGGGCGGGCGCGGGCCGGCGCCGCTGCCGACGCCCCTGTCGACGCTGGTCGCGGTCAATCTGGCGCTGCTCGGCTGGCGGCTGGCGGTTCGGGCCGGCTTCACCGCCGCCGCTTATGGCTGGAGCGAGGGGCTCCGGTCGGTCCCGCGGATGGCGGTCGGCAATGTCGTGATGATTATGGCCGCGGCCTCGGCCCTGTCGCGCTACCGGGCGCTTCGCCAGGGCGGCCGGCCGCGCTGGGACAAGACGGCGCACGTCTTTCCCGTCCGCCAGCCGGAAGAATGACGCGCTCGCCGCCGCTCCGCTTCCTCGCCGCGGTGCTGGGAGGCTGGGCGGCGATTCGAACGGTCCTGCTGATGCCGCCGGCGTCGACCGACGCCGCCGACGCCGCCCGGCCGGCCGCGCCGGCGCGCCATTCCCGCCCGGATACGCGCGCGCCGGACCGACTCGTCGTCCCCGCCCGAGCCGAGCGGCCACGCACGATGGTCCGGTCAAGCGTCAAGGCTCCGGAATCGGCCGCCGCGTCCCAACTGGCCGCGGCCGCGCCGGCGCAGATCGACTGGCGGCTGGCGAGCGCCGCCCGAATCCTCCAAGCCCCCGGACGGTCCGCGGCGTCGGCTCCGCCTGCAACCGTCGCCAGCCGCTGGACCCTCTACGGCTGGGCCTTCCTGCGGCCGCCGGCGGAGCCGGGGCTGGCGCCGGGCGGAATGCTGGGCGGGGCGCAGGCTGGATTGAGCCTGCGCTACCGGCTCAACCGCGACCCGAGCCGGCCGCTGGCGCTCGCCGCCCGTCTGTCGTCGCCGCTCACCGGGTCGGCGGGCGCCGAGGCCGCCCTCGGGATCGACTGGCAGCCGTCGCGGCAGCTGCCGGTGCACCTCCTCGCCGAACGCCGCCAGAAGCTGGGGCGAGAGGGCCGCTCCGCTTTCGCCCTGACGCTCCATGGCGGCGTCGGCGAGCTGCCGCTCGGCCCAGCGCGCGTCGACGCCTATGTCCAGGCCGGGGTCGTCGGCGCGCGATCGCGGGACCTGTTCGGCGACGGCGCGCTGCGCGTGTCGCTGCCGGTCGGCCGCCGCGCGCGCTTCGGCGCCGGAGCCTGGGCCGCCGCCCAGCCGGGCGTCGCCCGACTCGACCTCGGCCCGCAGGCATCGCTTAGCCTGCCGCTCGACGGCCGCAGCCTGACCGTCGCCGCCGACTGGCGGCTGCGCGTTGCCGGCAACGCCCGTCCCGGCTCCGGCCCAACCCTCACCCTTGCCACCGATTTCTAGACCCGCCTTCCGCCGCGCGGCGGCAGCGGCTAATCCTCTGGAGTGGACATCTACCTTCCCATCGCCGGCCTGTCGGTCAACGCGCTGGCGATCGTCCTACTCGGCGGCGTCGTCGGTCTGCTGACCGGAATGGTCGGGGTCGGCGGCGGCTTCCTGACCACGCCGATCCTGATCTTCTACGGCATCCCGCCGCCGGTCGCGGTAGCGTCGGCGACCACCCAGATCACCGGCACCAGCGTCAGCGGCGTGCTCGCCCACCGCCGCCGCAAGGGCGTCGACTATCGGATGGGGGCGGTCATCATCGCCGGCGGCCTCGTCGGGGCGCTCGCCGGCGGCGGTCTGTTTCGGCTGCTCCAGGACGCCGGGCAGATCGATACCGTCATCTCCTTGCTCTACGTCATCCTGCTCGGAACGATCGGAATCATGATGGGCAAGGAAGCGGCGACCGCGCTCGACATCATCAAGCCGAAGGCGAGCGCGAAACCGCCGAAGCGCCACAACCCGCTGATCGCGGCGCTCCCGATGCGCTGGCGCTTCTACCAGTCGGGCCTCTACATCTCGCCGCTGGCGCCGCTTCTGCTCGGCTTCGGCGCCGGCATGCTGACCGTTTTGCTCGGCGTCGGCGGCGGCTTCATCGTCGTCCCCGCCATGATCTACCTGCTGGGCATGTCGGCGCAGGTGGTGGTCGGCACCTCCCTCCTGCAAATCCTGTTCGTCACCGCCGCCACCACCCTCATCCATGCCACCACCACCAAGTCGGTCGACATCGTCCTCGCCGTCCTGCTCCTGCTGGGCTCGGTGATCGGCGCGCAATTCGGGGCGCGGCTCACCCAGAAGGTGAAGCCCGAATTGCTTCGCATGTTCCTCGCCATCATCGTCCTCGCGGTCGCGGTCCGAATGGCGATCGGCCTCGGCTGGCGGCCCGAGGAGATCTACACGCTGCAGGTGCTGTGAGAGGAAGGCGCGCCTTGCTCCTGCTGTTCGCAGCGCCGCTCGCGCTCGGCGCCGCCAAGCCGCGCCTCGTGCCCGACGTGTCGCAGGACACCGTCGAGATACGCTACAGCTTCACCGGCGCCGAATTGCTGCTGTTTGGCGCCATCCTCTATCCCGGCGGGCGGACGCCGACCGAGCATGCCGACATCGCTGTCGTGGTGAAGGGTCCGGTGCAGCCGCTGGTGGTGCGCGAGAAGCAGAAGGTGGCCGGCATCTGGATGAACGTCGAATCGGCGCGTTTCAGGTCCGCGCCCGCTTTCTACGCGGTCGCCTCGTCGCGGCCGCTCGCGAAGCTGGTCGACGAGCGGACCGCCGCCATCTACGAGCTCGGCCTGCAGAACCTCTCGCTCTCTCCCGGCGGTGGCAAATCGCCCGAAGTGCAGAGGCGGTTCGAGGCGGGCCTGATCGATCTGATGCAGCGCCGCCAGCTCTATTTCGAGGACCCGCAGGGCGTGCGGATCACCGATCACGTGCTTTACCGGGCGCGGATCCCGATCCCCTCGCTCGTGCCGGTCGGCGACTATACGGCGGAGACCTTCCTCATCAAGGACGGGCGGGTGATCGCCGGCGCGGTGCGGGACATCCGCATCGAGAAGCTCGGCTTCGAGCGCGACGTCGCCGCCGCCGCCGACCGCTGGTCCTTCGCCTACGGGATCGCCGCCGTGGCGATGTCTCTGCTGCTCGGCTGGGGCGGAAGTTTGGTGTTCCGGAAGGGATAGGAGACTGGTTCCCGGCGGAAGCCGGGCTGCGGTGGCGCCCGCGAATGGCTGTGTTCCCCCCTTCGCGTTACACTGCGAGGAAAAGCAGTTGTTTACCCCTCGCTGTTAGGACCGCCTTCGCAAGAACAGCCCGGGGGTCAGACAGGCCGCATGACCGACATGATGAACTTGAGGACCGTTACGGTCGCCGAGGAGGCGGAGGAATTCGCTCCAACCATCCGTCCGCGCATCCCCCAGCCGGTGCGTCATCCCCCGATCGGTCGCGTGGTTGAAGTGGGCGGCGGCGGCGGCCGCATCGAGCTCGAATCCACGCGCGTCGCCGACGTCGCCCGCGACCCCGACCCGACCGTCGCCCTGTCCGGCCAGGTCGGCGGACACGTCAAGCTCGAGGCGGGGAACCGCTGGCTGCTGGCCAACGTCCGAGCGCTGAGGCTGCGCGACGGCGAGGCCGGCATGGTCTCGGCCGACATCGACTTCCTCGGCGAAGGCGAAGAGCATGAGCAGACCGGCAAGCTGATCAACTTCCGCCGCGGCATCACCGGCTACCCGCCGCCCGGCGCCAAGGTCTTCCCCGTCTCCGGCGACGACATGAAGCAGATGTTCGCCGCCGACGAACGCGCCCATATCGAGATCGGCACCGTCTATCCGACCAAGGACGTGCGCGGCGCCCTCTACGTCGACGCGCTGCTCGGCAAGCATTTCGCCCTCCTGGGCTCGACCGGCACCGGCAAGTCGACCTCGGCCGCGCTAATCATGCACCGAATCTGCGACCTCGCGCCCGAAGGCCATATCGTGATGATCGACCCGCACGGCGAATATTCGGCCGCGTTCAAGGGCGTCGGCGAGCTGTTCAACGTCGAAAACCTCGCCATGCCCTACTGGCTGATGAACTTCGAGGAGCATTGCGAGGTGTTCGTCACCTCCTCCGGCGCCGAGCGCCAGCGCGACATGGACATCCTCGCCAAATGCCTGCTCCAGGCCCGGGCCAAGAACCGCGCCGCGGAAGGGATGCTCAAGCTCACCGTCGATTCCCCGATCCCCTACGCGCTGTCGGACCTCGCCTCGGCGATCAACAGCGAGATGGGGCTCTTGAACAAGGCGACCGACACTGCGCCCTACATGCGCCTCAAGACCAAGATCGACGAGCTGAAGGCCGATCCCCGCTATCATTTCATGTTCTCGGGGATGCTGATCGCCGATTCGATGACCAGCTTCATCGGCAAGATCTTCCGCCTGCCGGCCAGGGGGAAACCGATCTCGATAGTCGACGTCTCCGGCGTGCCGTCGGACATCGTCTCGGTGGTCGTCGCCGTGCTGTCGCGGCTGGTCTTCGACTATGCGATCTGGTCGCGCAACGAGGTGCCGCGGCCGGTCCTCCTCATCTGCGAGGAGGCGCACCGCTACATCCCGTCGGACAAGACCGGCGGCGGCCAGTCGGTCAGGAAGGTGCTGGAGCGGATTGCAAAGGAAGGCCGCAAATACGGCGTCTCGCTCGGGCTCATCACCCAGCGGCCGTCGGACCTCGCCGAGGGCGTGCTCTCGCAATGCGGAACGATCATCGCGATGCGCCTCAACAACGAGCGCGACCAGCATTTCGTCAAGTCGGCCATGCCGGAGGGCGCGCGTGGCTTCCTCGACGTCATCCCGGCGCTGCGCAACCGCGAGTGCATCGTCTGCGGCGAGGGCGTCTCGATCCCGATCCGGGTCTCGTTCGACGACCTCGAGCGCGACCGTCGCCCGGCCTCGTCCGACCCGCTCTTCTCCGAGCTATGGCGCCAGACGGGCGACGAGGAAGCGATGGTCGCTCGGGTCGTGAAGCGCTGGAGAAGTCAGGGCCGCTAGACGTCCGGGCGATTGCCTAGAACTGGTCCCGCCCCAACCCATGGGTGCGCATGTTGCCGTCGGGGGCCTTGTACAGAGTGATCGTCAATTGGTCGTAATGGATGCGGCCGGCCGCCTCGGTTTCGGTAAGGGTGAAAGGCTCGGTTCCGACGAGGCTGCTGTCCCACAGGTTCATGTAGCGCACATCGTAGGTGCCGGCCGACACCCCGGCCATAGTGAAACGTCCATGAGCGGGAAGGAAGATGTGACGCACCGGCGTCGCCCCGGCCGCTTCGTGGGCGAAGAGCTTGACCCACATATTCCGGTGGTTCGCGGCGTTGTCGAGCGTGACGCTCGACCGGCCGCCGCCGTGCAGGATCTCGTAGCCCTGAAGGCCGGCAGCCGGCGGCCAGGGGACTCCGTTCGGCGCCCACAAGGGCCCGGGACGCCTGACATTGAGGGCGGCCGCCAGGACGGGCGGATCGCCAGGGACCGCCGCGACCTTCTCGCCGCCAACGACCGGAGTGGAATCGCCGCTATCCGGCCCGGTCGCAGCGTTGGCCGCTGCCCCCGCATTAGTCTCGATCGTTGCCGCGCCGGCGGGGACCGCGGCCGCCACTGTCTGGCCCGGCCCGACGCCGTCGACTTGCGACTCGAGCGTCGTCGTCATGCTCTTAGTTGATTGCTGCGGCGACCCACCGCCGCCGCACGCGGCGACCAGCGCGGGAAGTCCGCAAATCAGAGCTTGCAGCGGACCGACCCGCCTGAGTTGAAACGGGCTCTGAAATCGATTCCCGCAATATGTCCGAATGGACTTCATCTCATTTCGCCCGCGACCGGCGTGCCCAGCACCCGAGTCGGCGCCGCGATACTAGCATGACTTTTGCACGGAAACGACCGGTCGTCGGCTGTCCCGGATTTTATGCCTTTCATGTCCTTCCCCGCTGAAAGCTCTTACTGTGCAGTTCGGTAGATTATTTCAACGGATCTAAGCCAATTCCTTGGACGCGCGCTTGTAACGTCCTGACCTCGATTCGCCGAGGCCCGTTCGCCGAGACCTATGCCAGGCGCGCAGCGTCTTCTTGCGGGCCGGATCCGCCAACCGAGCACGCCCGCTGCACCGCAAGCTCTGGCGCGGCTAGCGAAAGCGCCTAAGATCGCCGCCTCGTTCGGGGGGGACGACATGCCGTATCGCCACGCCCATTGGTACCTGCTGCTGCTGTTTCCCCTGACCGGGCTCGCCTTCTGGCCCAATTATTTCAGCAAGCTGAGCGATTCCCCCTACGCCTTCCACGTCCATGGCGTGACGGCATCGCTGTGGATCATGCTGCTCGCCTTCCAGAGCTGGTCCATCCATCGGCGGCGCAACTCTCAGCACCGCTCGGCCGGCCTCGCCAGCCTGGCGCTCTTCCCGCTGTTCATCACCGGCGGATTGCTCGTGATCCAGACCATGGCGGTCAAGTTCGCCGCGGCGAGCTATCCCTTTTACGCCGTTTTCGGTGCCCGACTGGGCGCGGTGGACGCTGTCTCGTCGGCGACGATGCCCTGTCTCTTCTACATGGCGCTGAAGTGGCGGCGAAAGGTCCATCTCCACGCAAGGTACATGCTGGCGCCGGTCCTCTTCCTGCTCGGGCCTATCCTGTCGAGGCTGATGCCGGTGCTGCCGCCGCTCGCCATAACCGGGCCTGCGGACTTTTACCGCTTCGGTTACGGCGTCCATATCGCCAACGCGATGGCGGTCGGGGCCGCGGCGGTTCTTTATCTTCGCGCTCCGAAGTGGGGGCGCCCGTTCCTCGCGGTCGGCGCTCTCGTGGCAGTGCAGAGCCTGATCTTTGAAACCCTGGGGCGAACCGCCGCATGGGAGGGGCTATTCGCGGCGATCGGGACTGTCCCGACCGCGCTTGTCGCAAGCTTGGGTCTCGGCGCCGGGGCGGCGGCCGCGTGGTCGGGATGGGCGGCCGGGCGGATTCCGCCGCGCGCCGTCGCGACAGCCTGAGCGTTTGCTTCCCGGACGGGGAGATCCAGGCATTGCGCCGGTGCCTCTGGGTCCCGGCTCAGGCTCCGGACCAAGCTAGGCGCGGGGCTTTTTCTTGCCCGCGGAATCCGCCATCCGGGCGGCGCCGGGCTTCACGGAGAGCAGACTCTTCAGCTTCGAGCGAAAGGCGGCGAGGTCGGGTCCGTCGAGCTGGGCGCGGCTGACGAACTTGACCGAAGTCGGGTTGACCGGGACGCCATCCTTAAGCAGCTCGTAATGGAGGTGGGGGCCGGTGGCGAGGCCGGTCGAGCCGACATAACCGATGACCTCGCCCTGGCGGACTCGCTCGCCGGCCTGGGCGACGATCCGGCTCATGTGCGAATAGGTGGTGACGAGGCCGCCGGCATGGGCGAGCCGGACCTGGTTGCCGTAGCCGCCGGCGCGGCCGGCCGCGACCACCCGCCCGTCGGTGGCGGCGAGGATCGGCGTGCCGTAGCCGGCGCGGAAATCGACGCCCTTGTGCATCCGAGTGTAGCCGAGGATCGGGTGGAGGCGGAGCCCGAAATTGGACGAGACGTTGCCCGGTACGGGCCGCTGCAGCATGCCGCTCTCGCGCCCGACGCCCGACGCCTCATACCATTCGGCGCGGCCGTCCTGCTCCCACTGCATCAGCCTGAGATCCTTGCCCGAGCCGCGGTCGAGACCGGCATAGAGGAGGCGGCCGGTCTCGGCCTCTCCGGTAGCGGCGCGGCGATGCTCGAGGAGGCGTCCCAACCGGTCGTCGGGCGCGAGGGAACCGATGCTGGTCTGGCTGGCGAGCGCGCGTATGTACGCCTCCACGGCGCGGGCCGGAGCGCCGGCGGCGCGGGCGGAACGGTAGAGGCTGGTGCCGACATGGCCCTGGATCCGCAGCGGCGTGGTGTCGACCGAAATCGGGGTTCGCGTGAGGGCGAGCTTGCCGGCGACCCGCTTCAGCGACAGCTTGAGGTCGAAGCGGGCGCGCAGCGACAGGCTGGCGAGCGGACGGGCGACGGTGCGGTTGGGACGCCGGCCGAGCACGATCGCCATCGGCGTGCCGGCCTTGAGCTGGTCGAGCGGGATCGCGGCGGCGACGAGCGCGGCGACCTGGTCCGCCTCCTTCTCGGCGACGCCGGCGCGCTCGAGCGCTCGGACGAAGCCGTCGCCCTCGCCGATCGTGGCGTTCAGCTCGACGGTCGGCCGCTCGGGCGTGCCGAGCAGCGGCTCGACCGCATCGGTCGGCGCCATCCGGCGGCCGGTATCGGCGCCGAGCGCGAGCGGGGCGATGGCGAGCGAGCGCGCCTGCGCGAACTGGGCGTCGGAAAGCGGCGCCGCCGAGGCGGCCGGAATCGGGTCGAAACCGGGCGCCAGCCACCAGGCGGCGCAGCATAAGGCAGTACAGGTGAAGGCGCCGCGGAACCAAGTGCGCGAGCCGATCCGGGCGCCGAGATCGACGACCAGGTCGAAGTCGCGCGGCGGCGGCGCGGCGCGGCTGCCGAAAGGGCGCGGTCGTGGCGCGATCCCGAAGGCGAGCGCGGCGCCGCCGCCGCTATCCGGCCTGATCTGGCTATACTGGTACAAGGCGGAAAAAGCCCCCGCGACCCGTTTGAACACCCCCCGGCCGCGGCGCGCGGTCAGGTGGCAAGAACTGTGGCGATTCAGGGTTAAAGTCCAGTAAAGCGGGCGCTTCTCGGCGCCGGCTTGCGATGAAGCGTGCCGGGGGAGCCGCCGAGTCGTTGCCTTGTCCGGGAACCTTCGCTTCCTTGTCCCGGCGAAAGCCGGGATCCGGCCGAACTCGGGACTGCGCGCAGCCCTCGCCGGGGAGCAACCCAAGTCATTGCGCTCGGACGGCGAAGGCCCGATCTAGGGGCGATGAGCGACTTCGCCCGGGCGCCGCTGGCCGCCATCCTCGGGCCGACCAATACCGGCAAGACCCATCTCGCGGTCGAACGCATGGCCGCCCATTCGAGCGGCATGATCGGCTTTCCGCTGAGATTGCTGGCGCGCGAGGTCTACGACCGGGTGGCGAAGATGAAGGGGGCGAACCGGGTCGCGCTGATCACCGGCGAGGAGAAGATCGTCCCGAAGAACGCCCGCTGGTTCCTGTGCACCGCCGAATCGATGCCGCTGGAGCGCGACTTCGCCTTCGTCGCGTTAGACGAGGCGCAACTGGGCGCCGATCCCGAACGCGGCCATGTCTTCACCGACCGCATGCTCCACGCCCGGGGCCGCGAGGAGACGATGATCCTCGGCTCGGAGACCCTGGCGCCGATGGTTCGGGCACTTCTGCCCAAAGCGGAGATCATCGGCCGGCCGCGCTTCTCGACCCTTTCCTATGCCGGCCCGTCCAAGCTGTCGCGGCTGCCGCCGCGCTCGGCGATCGTCGCCTTCTCGGCCGAGCAGGTTTATGCCGTCGCCGAGATGCTCCGCCGGATGCGCGGCGGCGCCGCGGTGGTGATGGGGGCGCTGTCGCCCCGCGCCCGCAACGCCCAGGTGGCGATGTACCAGGCCGGCGAAGTCGACTATCTGGTCGCCACCGACGCGATCGGCATGGGACTCAACATGGACGTCGCCCACGTCGCCTTCGCCGGCCTCTCCAAATATGACGGCCACCGGCGGCGGCGGCTCACGCCCGCCGAGATGGCGCAGATCGCCGGCCGGGCGGGCCGCCATCAGCGCGACGGCACGTTCGGGGTGCTGACCCTCGAGGGCGAGCTCTCGGCCGAGTTCCGGCCCGAGGAGCTGGAGGCGATCGAAGGCCATCGCTTCGCGCCCTTGGACCATCTCTACTGGCGCGAGGGCGATCCCGATTTCGGCAGCGTCGCGGCATTGGTCCGCTCGCTCGAGCGCCGGCCGGAGCGACCGGGCCTGAGGGCGGCGCCGGAAGCCATCGACCTCGCCGTGCTCAAGCGGCTCAGCGAGGATCCCGACGTCGCCGCGCGCGCCCGCGGCTTCGATTCGGTGCGGCGGCTGTGGGCGGCCTGCGGCCTGCCCGATTTCCGCAAAACGGGGCCCGAGCACCATTCCAGGCTGGTCGCGCGCCTCTACCTCCATCTCAGCGAGGGCGACGGCCGAATACCCCAGCCTTGGTATGCCGCCCAGGTCGCGCAGCTCGACAATATCCAGGGCGACATCGAGACTCTGGCCGACCGGCTCGCGGGGGTGCGGACTTGGGCTTATATAGCCCACCGCTCCGACTGGCTGGCGGATCCTGCGACCATGGCCGAGCGCACCCGCGAGGTCGAGGAACGGCTGTCCGACGCGCTCCACGACCGGCTGACCCAGCGCTTCGTCGACCGGCGCACATCGCTTCTGCTCAAGGATATCGGCCGCAAGGGCGCGGGCGAGTTGCCGGTGATCGTCGACGAGCAGGGCGAGGTCACCGTCGGTTCCTTCCCGATCGGCCGAATGGAGGGCTTCGCCTTCGAAGTCGATCCGACCGCGCGCCACGCCGACCGCAAGATGCTGCTCGCCACCGCCGAGCGGCGGCTGGGCGGCGAATATGAGAAGCGCGCCGCCGCCCTCGCCGCCGACACCGACGACCATTTCACCTTGCGCACCGAGGCCGGCCAGCCGGTGGCGGTGCTGTGGCGTGGCCACGAAGTGGCTCGGCTGGGCGCGGGCAAGAACCTCCTCAGCCCGCGCGTGCTGGTCGACCGGCGCCTCGACCGGCTGTCGGAACGCGGGCGCGAGACGGTGGTCGAGCGACTCAATGTCTGGGTCCGCCATCAGGTGGAGCGCGCGCTCGGCCCGCTGCGCGAGGCGGGCCTCGCTGCGCAGGATGCGGGGTCGTCGGCGGCGGTGCGTTCGATACTCGCGATGCTGGTCGACGAAGGCGGCATCGTCGCCCGCGAGGCGGTGGCAAAACCCCTCGCCACGCTCGACAAGACGAAGCGGCGGACGGTGACGGGGCTCGGCATCCGGATCGGCGCGCTCGACCTGTTCATGCCGGACGTTCTCAAGCCTGAGGCGCGGCGCTGGCGAACCGCGCTCAGGGCGGCGGCGGGAGGCGAGCCGATGCCGGAGCTTCCGCCGGAATCGGCGGTGGTGGTGCCGGCGCCGCCCGATGGCGGGCGCGAGCGCCTCGGCCGCCTCGGCTTCCGCCCACTCGGTCCGCAAATGCTGCGCGTCGACCTCGTCGAGCGGCTCGCCCGCCATGCTCACGAGGCGCGCGCCGGCAAGCCCCAGCCGGTGGTGGACGAAGCGCTGGCCACCTCGCTCGGCCTGCAGCCGCAGGCGGTGGCGAAGCTGATGCGTGAGCTGGGATTCCGGCCGGCGGAAGGGCCGCAGGCCTGGGTCTGGCGTGGCCGCGCGCGGCGCCTCGACGAACCGCGGCGGCCCGAAGCGGCCAATGCCTTTGCCGCGCTGGCGGGCCTGAAGCGTGGCTGACAGCCTGAGGCTCGACAAGTTCCTCTGGTTCGCCCGGATCGTGAAGACGCGGGCGCTTGCCCAGGCCCTGGCGGAGCAGGGCCGAATCCGGATCGGCGGTCGGATCGTCGACCGCGCGCACGCGCCGGTGCGGGTCGGCGACGTGCTCAGCTTCGCGCAGCGCGGCGCGGTGCGGGTGCTGCGGGTCGAGGCGCTGCCCGCCCGGCGCGGGCCGCCGGCCGAGGCGCGAGCGCTCTACAGCGAGGTTCCGGAAGGCCCGTTGACGAGCGAAGGGAGCGGCGACTAGGGATTCGCTTCAGGGAGAAGAGCATGACCTACGTCGTCACCGATGCCTGCATCCGCTGCAAATATATGGATTGCGTCGAGGTCTGCCCGGTGGACTGCTTCTACGAAGGCGAGAACATGCTCGTCATTAACCCTTCCGAGTGCATCGACTGCGGCGTCTGCGAACCGGAATGCCCGGCCGAGGCGATCCTTCCCGACACCGAGGCGGGGCTCGAGCAGTGGCTCGAGGTCAACGCCACCTATTCCGCTGAATGGCCCAACATCACGCGCAAGCGCGAGAGCCCGCCCGATGCCGACGAGCACAAGGGCGAGGAAGGCAAGTTCGAGAAATATTTCACTCCGGAGCCGGGCAAGGGAGATTGAGCTCTTACGCCCCCGCGCAGGTCGGGGGTCCCGCCGAAACGTGGGTAGGTGAAACCGGGCCCCGGCCTTCGCCGGGAATGGGCGTGCCGCACCGACTTTGCCCATTCCCTCCAAAAGGGTAGCTTTTCGGCACCTTTTCCGATATAAGGGGCCATCGAAGCGGATGCGTCGCGCATTCCGCAACCGGTGGTCAAAGAAGAATCGCCGCACATCGCAGTTTGGCAACGTCCTTGGGGCGGAGGGAGTCCGGCACGGTGGCGGCTGTTTCCAATGGAAGGTCTATTAAATGGCAGCGAAGGCGTTGAGCTTCGACGTTGGCGATTACGTAGTCTACCCCAAGCACGGCGTGGGCCGGGTGATCGAACTGCAGAGCACGGATATCGCCGGCATGCAGCTCGAGCTCTACGTGCTGCGCTTCGAGAAGGAAAAGATGACGCTCCGCGTTCCGACCAACAAGGCGGAGAGCGTCGGCATGCGCAAGTTGTCGTCCGACAAGACGATGCAGGAGGCGCTCGCCACCCTTAAGGGCAAGCCCAAGGTCAAGCGCACCATGTGGTCGCGCCGCGCCCAGGAATATGAGGCGAAGATCAATTCGGGCGACCTGGTGTCGATCGCCGAAGTGACCCGCGACCTGTTCCGGGCCGACGACCAGCCCGAGCAGAGCTATTCGGAGCGGCAGATCTTCGAGGCCGCCTCGAGCCGGCTCGCCCGCGAGCTGG
>Ga0196963_10000128_pt1 | contig 80837 bp, 148 predicted proteins | sample S1_5metaG_FD_148600 | JGI IMG/M metagenome (GOLD analysis project Ga0196963, IMG submission 148600) | Soil microbial communities from Anza Borrego desert, Southern California, United States - S1_5 | ecosystem: Environmental > Terrestrial > Soil > Desert | place: USA: California | collected... | reverse complement strand
GGGCCGCGGGGGCGTCAGCCGCCCCGGATACGGCGGGCACGCGCGGCAAAGAGTTTCAGGGCGGACACCGTGCATTGGTTGTCCGGGTCGTCTACCCACGCGGCCAGCCAGTCGAGCACATCCCCATTCGACGAACCCGCGCCGTACAGCAGCCGGGCCTGCTCTCGCTCGGCTTCGACCGCCTCCCGAATTGCCCCCAGGATCGCGGCCCGCATCTCGCCGTCGTCGGCGTACCGGACCCCGGCGTGCTTGGTGACGTGCATCACGCGGTCGGCGTGCTGCTCGGGGGTGATGGGGTCAGGCAACGGGGGTCCTCCGTTGGGGGGCGGTCACGTCTGCTTCACCCACCACTCGACATAGAACGTCCCGTCCGGTTCGATGGCCACCGGCACGACCCGGCCGTCGGGCAGGGTGGCCTGCGCCCATCGGAACCCGGTGCCGTCGTGGTAGGCCCGGACCTCCAGGGCCTCGGTCGGGCGGCTGAACCACCGAAAGGGCGCCGCCAGACGGGAGGCGCACCGGCGGATGGCGTCCAGGATGCTCATGGTGCCTTCTCCCGCTCCGCGGGCGGCCTCAAGCCCCCGGCCGCCAGGGCGTCGGCCTCCATCCGGTCCGCGGCCGGCCAGCAGAGGTCGCGGTAGGCCGGGTCGGCGAGGCGGGCCAGGAGTTCGCAGGCGTCGCAGCGGTCCGGGGCCGACATATCGCACTCGATCAACTCCACCAGCGTCTCCAGCGGCGGCGAGTAGGCCGACCGCCAGACGGGGCGGGAACGGCGGCAGCGAGAGCAAGTGCCGGAGGCGATCAGCGTTCGCATGTCGGACTCCTCGGTGTGGGCTCACCCTCTGTTCCCGGCCGCGGCCCGAAGTGCGACACGGATTCCGCGGGACAGGGGGCCGCCGGGGGTGGCCGGCGGCCCGCGGGGGTCAGCGGACGGCCTCCCCGTTGACCGACTCGACGTCTTCCGCGAAGACCGCCCACGAGTCGCCCCGAGCGTCCACCGCCCGATAGGCCCGCCGGGTCGTCGTGGTCAGATTGGACGGGGCGACTACAACCCCGTCAGCTTCGACGCCTTCCGCCTTTGGGCCGCGGCTTCCCGTGGTGAATTCCTGGTCGCCGTGAGTGATCGTCAACTCCTCGCCACCGACGACAACTTTGTCACCCACTTTGATGGTCGCGGTCATGTCCGGCTCCTCGGTTCGGGGCCGCCACCGCGGCGGCCGTCTGATGGGTGATTCGCTCACCACACCCAAGATTGTAGTCACTGGATATCCACTGTCAACTCATTTCTCAAGAATCCGGGCTTGGCGGCAAGTTCGGCTCTGCCGGGGTAACGGGCGCGTATTCAAGGTAGAAAAGGCAGGCGATGTGCATCAGCTCAGACCGGGACCTTCCTTCTTGGCGAGCCCGTTCGTCAATGGCCGCCACAACCTCTACAGGCATCTCGCTGGACGCGAAAAACCGGTCCGGCCTTGCGGATGTCCCCCACGACGGGCTGTCCGGGTCGGGGCAAGGGTTGTGCCTCTTGTTGTGACGGGGGTGGACGCTCGAAATCCAGCGGCGTTCTTCGGCCCACATGTCTTCGATGGCGATTGGAAGATACATCGCCGCCTCAAACGCTCGGCCCTCCTTGGTTCGGTGGAGGCCGACCCGGACCGCCGGTTTGGCACTACTGCCGATGTAGACGCACTCTCCCCCGGCCATGAGGAAGTAGACCGCGCCGCCCACGGGCGGCGACATCAGGAGTCGTCCGGCCAGTTCTGGGGGCAGGACTCCCCGGCCCGGCGGCAATCCCGCTCGATTATCTGCTGGAGGATGACCGTCACCGGTGCCCCGGACCGCCGCTTCCTCGCCTCCAGGCATTCTCGGTACTCCTCTGGTAGCCGAACCATGAACCCGCTCTTGTGCTGGTCCGGCTTTGCCACCTTCTTCTTCGCCATTGTGCCCTCGGCTGGTCATGTTGCCACCTCAGTAGCTTAGCGTTCCCCACGGGTATCATGGTATGATTCTGGAGATTCTTTGTCAACCAGTGTTGACAGATGATATCCAGTGGATACAATCTTTGGCATGGGGCGGCGAATGACCCGGTGGCCGCCCACGGGAGGCGCGACGATGACGACAGGATTCCCCGGGCACAACCGGAAGCGGACGTGGGAGCCGAAGCCGAAGTCCCGGACGTACTATTGCGCCCGCTGCTGGCAATCGATCCACACGAAGTGCATCGTCACCCGCGACGGCCGATGGCACCCGGAGTGTTTCCGGGAGCAGTTCCCGAAGAACGCCTAACCCCGGACCCCCGACAATGCCATCCACCCTCCCGCCCGGCTGGCACGCGAGCCGATTGAACGACAGGCTGGTCGTGGTGAGCAACGGCACCGCCCGCCCCGTCTACCTCCGGACCGCGGGGAACCGGACCCGCATCTGCGTGTACCATGCGGATGGCCGCGAGACGGTGTGCCGGGACTTGGGGACGGCGTGCCGGCTGGCGGGGGGCGTGAGATGAGCGAGGTGACGGACCTGAAATTGACGGACATGCAGACCGAGGCGCTTCGCATTCTGAGCGAGCGGCACGGCCCCAGTACCAACGCGGTCGGCTACCTGCTCCGGCGGCGTGGTCACCTGAAGCGTTCCAGCGGAACGCGGGGCAACTACGTCCTCGGCGCCGCCTCGGTGCTGCGGGCACTGGACCGCCGCGGGCTGGTGAAAGAGTCGCTTTCCGACCAAAGCGAATGGGCCGTCAAAATCTGGTATCTGACCACGGCCGGCCGGGACCTATTGGCCCGGATCGGCTCACGGCCGACCACGGCCTGACCCGTCGCCGGGGGCGCCCGGCCAAGGCCCCGCCTGCCTAAAACCGGACCCGCCCGTCCGGTTTTCCCCGAACCCGCCCCCTTCCGTGCGCTATCATGTGTGTAAGTGTTGATGGGACGCCCTGATGCGCACCCCTGGGGAGGCCCTGACATGGACCCGGTTGAGCTGGAGGTCAAGCTGACGGAGCTGCTGGCCGGCCTGGACGACGTGGCCGCGGACTACACCGGGACGCGAGATCCCCGCGACGCGGAGGACCTGGCCGTCGTCCGCCGCCGGCTCCGGGGGATGCTCGCCCGCGTGGTGGCGGCCCGGCGGGAGCCGGCGGCGGCGGCGTAGGGCCGATAACGATTCCACACCGGACACTTGGCCCCGGTAGGATGGGGGGCCAGACCGTGCTGCTCAGGGCCGTGACTCGCAAGGGTCGCGGCCCCCTTTTCATTTCCCGTCCGCTCCTCGTGGGGGCCGCCTCGCCGGTTATAATCGGCACGGTACGCCCTCTCACCCCCTCCCGCGCATGAAATCCGAACCCGTCCCCCTGTCCCGCATCCGCCGGTCCGGCCCCGTCCGCGGCACCGACGCCGACCTGGGCGTCCTGGTCGAGTCGATGCGGGCCCTCGGCCAGCTCCAGGAGGTCGTCCTGAACGCCCGGTACGAGGTGGTCGGCGGCCGGCGGCGGCTGGAGGCGGCCCACCGCCTGGGGTGGTCACACATCCGGGCTTATGTCAGCCCCGCCTTTGACGACGCCGTGCAGGCGTTGCGGGCGGAGCGCGACGAGAACTGCCCCGGGTGCCGCGTGCAGTTGACCCGGCAGGAGCAGTTGGAACTGGCGAGGCGGCTGGAAGAGTTAGAGAACCCGGAGGCCGCGAAGCGGAAGGCCGCGGCCCAGGCCAAGAAAGGCGAGGGCCGGGTCGGGGGGGCGGCGGCGGCGGAGCCGGCCCGGCGGGGGGACGCCCGCGACAAGATCGGCGAGGCGGTGGGGATGAGCGGGCGGACGCTGGTGAAGGCCCAGGCGGTGCTGGAGGCGGCCCAGCGGGAGCCCGACCGGTACGTGGACCTGGCCGAGCTGGTCAGCCAGGACGGCCAGCCGGTGGACCCCGTGTACCAGGAGTTCCGGGCCAGGAAGCAGGTGTTCGCCGCTGCCGACAAGGACGCCCGGTACGCCCCGGTTGCCGAGCGCCTCACGACCACACGGGACACGGACAAGGCCGTGGCCGAGTACGAACGGCTCCGGGACGAGCAGAGCCGGGACCGCCTGGGCGTCCCGCTCCCGAAACCCGTCGTCAGGCCGTTCAACGAGTACACCCGGCGGATCGGGGAGTGCGTGGCGGTCGTGGACGGCATCCTGTCCGGCCCCCTGCGCGATCTGGCGAAGGCGGTCGGCAAGCTCCGCGAGTGCCCGCACCTGCCGGCGGCCGTGTCGAGTTGCGTGGACGAGGGGGTTTCGATGCTCGAAGGGGCCCGCGAGGGGTTGGTCGCGGCCACGCCTTACGCCGTCTGTTCGGCGTGTGGGGGCGAGGGGTGCAAGGCGTGCAAGCAGGGGTGGGTGACGAGGGACATGGTCCCGAAGGGGCACCGGTGAAGCTGTTCGAGATCACCACCGGCTACGTCGGCGAGAGCTACGTCCGGGCCTATGCGTGGGCGGCGGACGAGCGGGAAGCGACTGCTTTATTCCGGTCCGCGAACCCGGACCAGGACGACAACTCCATCATCGTCCGCGAGTTGTTCGACGGGTCCGTCGCGCCGTTCTGCACGCAAAGCAACGACCACGGGTGGCCCGACTAGTCCTCCACGTCCCACGCCAGCCCCCCGGCCCGCTCGCTCGCCTCCGCCTGCTGAGCAAGCGCATCCGTCAGCAGTTCCCGGAACCACTCCGGGGGTTCCACCCGGGCATCAATCCCGCAGTACCGGCGGTACCAGTCCACGATGATGTCGATGGCCCCGCCGCGGTCGTCGGCGTACCCCAGGTGGATGTTCGTCCCCCGGCCGCCGTTGGCCCCCGGGTCCCAAATCTGTGCCCGCCAGTGCGGCGGGTCCCCTTTCTTCTCGCCCGCCACCAACTTCACCCCCTCGACGGTCCAGCGGATGCCCCGCTCGGCCAGGGCCGCTTCGCGGAGCGCATGTCCCAAGTCCACGAGCGACTTGAGCCAATCGACGGGCTTCGTCATCGTCGCGTCCGACGAGTGCCAGAGGGACATGCGAAGGCGGTGCCGGAGGGCCAACACCTCGACCTTGGACGGGCCGGGGTGGGCGGTGCATGGCAGGGGCGTGAACAGGGTCGGTTCGGGGATCTCGTTGGGCCGCCCCCGTTCGTCGTACCCGCCCCCGTCCTCCCAGCGCTGGGGGGTGGGGGACGCTGACCGCGCCGCCCTCGTCGCCACCGTGACCCGCGTCTGACACGTCTGCGAGTGCCTGACCGTCATGTGTCGCCCCGGTGCGAGCTTAGTGTCTGGGCATGCCGCCCCCGCTGCCCACCCGCGTACCGCCGCCGCTGCCCAGCCGCCGGCCGACGTCCGTCCCGCCCCTGCCCCACCAGCCGCCCCCGCTGCCCGGCGAGCGGCCCGGCGAGTTCGACCCGTTCGCCGACGTGCAGAGCGGCCGGGACGTGCCGGCGTTGCCCGGCGGGGCGATCCTCGGTCGGTGGGTGGCGGTCAACTCGACAAACGTTAATCGCATTATGGCAGAGCAGGACGTGGACGGGTACGGGCGACGGCTGCCGACCTGCACGATCTATATCGAGTTCCTGAGCCTGGCCCTCTACAAGTACCCCAACCGCCCCCTCGGGGACTTCCTCGACCTGTACACGTCGTCCAGCAAGGGGAGGTTCTGCTACTACGAGGTCCGCGGCCCGGGCACGGACGGGCCCGGCATGGGCAAGTGGCCGTGCGTGAGGCTCCGCGGGCCCCAGCGCTCCGCGGTCCGCGTCCGGCAGTTGGCCAGGAACCGCCAGCCCAAGACGCACGCCCAGGCGCTGCGCTACTACACCGTCGGGGGCAAGGCCCGCGCCGGCGGGGGGACGCCGAGTATCCGGTGACCGGCCGTGTGCTGCACAACTGCGCGCTAGAAAAAACCGATGGAATCAAGCGACGACGAACGGCGAGCCTTCTTCTTGGAATACCTGTCCGAGACCGCGAACGTCACGGAGTCCGCGAAAGCGGCGGGGATCTCGCGGCGGACGGTGTACTTCTGGCGGGAGGGCGACGAGGACTTCGCCAAGGCGTGGGATGAGGCCGTTGAACTGGGGACGGACGCCCTGGAGGACGAGGCGGTGCGACGCGGGCGGGACGGGGTGGACGAACCAGTCTTTTACCGCGGGCAGGAGTGCGGGTCGGTCCGCCGGTACAGCGACACTCTGTTGATATTCATGCTCAAGGCTCGTCGGCCGGGCAAGTTCAAAGACCGCCTTGCGGCCGAGCACTCCGGCCCGGAGGGCGGGCCGATTGAACTGCGGGACGTCCCCGATGACGAACTTGTGCGGCGGATCGCGGAGACTCGCGCTCGAATCGCTGCGGTTGAATCAAAGCTTGCTGGCGATGGAGGAGGAGCTGGCCAATCGCCGGGTTGAGGCTGGCCTTATCGGTCCCCCGGCCCTCTTCCACCCGACCCGCCAGCCTGACCCGTCCGGCGACTTCGTCACCGTTCACGAGAGCGATACCGAATGGGACGGCGTGATCGTCCCCGCCGGCACCCCCGTCCTCCACTGCCACGAGCACCAGTTCGAGGCGTTTCACTACGAGGACATTCACGACGTCACCTACCGCGTCCTCCTCATCCTGGCCGGGTGGCAGTCGGGCAAGTCGTCCGTCGGGGACTGGTGGCTGGTCCGCGAGATGCAGAAGTGCGGGCCGGGGAATTACCTGGCCGCGGCCCCGTCGTTCAAGCTGCTCGACAAGTACCCCATGCGGGCCATCTCGTCGCACCTCGGCGGGATACTCGGGCTCGGGGAGGTCATCGGCGGGGCGATGGGCGAGTTCCGGGTGAGTGAAGGCGGGCACCGCAGGTTGTGGCCCCAGGCCAAGTGGCCGACGTACAACCCCCACGACCCGTCCCGGATCATCTTCGGCCACGCCGACAACCCCGACTCGCTGGCGTCGTTCACCGGGAAGGCGGCCTGGCTGGACGAACCCGGCCAGGCCCGGTTCAAGACGGAGAGCTACGAGGAGATCCGCGGGCGGCTGGGGGCGACCGGCGGCCGGATGCTCCTGACCACGCGCCCCTACGTCTTCAACTGGGTCAAGACCGAGATCCACGACCGGGCGGCCCGGAACCAGAAGACGCGGAGGCAGAACGCCGAGCTGGCGGCCGCGGGCGAACCGCCCCTCCCACTGATGCCGGCCGACGCCGGGTTCGAGATGGTCCACTTCGAGTCCATCGACAACCCCCGGTTCAGCCGCGAGGAGTGGGAGCAGGCCAAGCTCACCATGCCGGGCTGGAAGTTCAACATGAAGTACCGCGGCCGGTTCACCCGGCCCGCCGGGGCCGTCTACGACTGCTGGAAGGGCTGGCAGGGGGTGAACGAGGACGGGGTCGTGGGGCATGTCGTGCCCGCGTTCGAGCCCGACCCCAAGTGGCCGCGGTACGTGGGACTCGATTTCGGCAGTCCGAATTTCGCCGCGGTCTTCATCGCCGAAGAGTTAGACGACAAGGGCCAGAAGACCGGCCGCCTGTGTGTGTACAAGGAGTACGCCCCGGAGGAGTCGCGGAAGATCAAGGACCACATTGGGGCGTTGAAGCACGGGGAGCGGGGGCTGCCCGTGGCGGCCGTCGGGGGCTCCAAATCCGAAGGCAACTGGCGGACCCAGTTCGCCGTGGACGGGTACCCGGTGCATCCCCCCGACCAGCCGGACGTGGAGGTGGGCATCGGGCGGGTGTACGCCGCGATCCAGACGGACCAACTGTTCGTCACCGCCAACTGCGCCAGACTCATTGACGACCTGAACACCTACAGCCGCGAGGTCGATGAGGCGGGGAACGTGCTGAATGACCTGATGGACAAGGAGACCTACCACCGCGCTGACGCTTTACGCTACGTCGTGGGGTGGCTGAAGCAGGCGGGGGTAAACCTGTTCTTCAGGGTCGTGAACACGCGGTAGAATGGCGGCATGAGCGAGCCAATCACGATCCCCGTGTCGATGGCGGTCCCGCTGTGCGAGGTGGCCGTCAAGGATGGCTACAACTTCGTCGGCCACGAGGAATGGGGGCTGACGGCCGTGCTGAAGATAGTGGCCGAGGGCGAGGTCGTTATCACGCCGGCCGACACCCCGGTCATCGTGGAGGCCCGCAGCCGCCCCGCCTGACCGTTCTACTGGCGACATGCCGCGCCAGAAGCCAAAGAAACCTGCCCCGAAGCGCAAGCCCGCGACCCCCAGGGCCAAGGCGAAAGCCTTTCCCGGCGGCCAGCGCTTCAGCCCGCCGCCCCCGGTCCTCAACCAGGCGTGGCTGAGCGGGGCCACGCCCGGCTGGTGGATCAGCGACCATCTGGAGGAGCTCAAGCACTTCGTCTCGTGGATCTACGTCGGCGTCCACAAGGTGGCCCAGCAGGTGGCGCAGGCGACGGTCAACATCTACGACCGCAGCGAGCAGGCACAGCAAGACGTCTACTTCGACAAGGCGATGCGGTTCGGGCGGTCGCGGCGGCTGGCCGAACTGGGCCACTACCTGCGGCTGTGCCGCCGGAAGTCCCACACGCCGGACACGGCCGCCGAGCGGGAAACGCCGATCCCCGACCACCGGGCGGCCCGGCTCCTGGCCCGCCCCAACCCTCTGACCAGCGGCACCGTGTTCCGCTACCAGTTCGAGTGCCAGTTGCGGCTGACGGGCGGCTGCTACGTCTGGGAGGTGCCCAACCAGTTCGGCGAGCCCGAGCACCTGTGGGTCATCCCGAAGGGGTGGGTGCGGCCGATGGCCCCCACTCCTGCTTCCCCACTCGGCTGGTACCAAGTAACCCCCGTCTTCAACACCTTCACGCAGGGGGTCGCCTCCCCGTCCACCTCGACGTGGATGATCCCCTACGAGCAGATGATCGACGTCAAGTGGCCGAACCCCTTGTATCCCGGCGAGGGGACGAGTCCGCTCAGCGCTTGCAGTCAAATCATCGACATCATGGAGCAAACCGACACGGCGACGTGGGCGTCCTTTGTGAACTCCGTGAAGCCGTCGCTCGTCTTCAACCTCGACCCGAGAAATGGGCAGGTTGTGACGCAAGAGATGATCGACCAGTTGATGACCCAAATCGAGACGTTCAAGGCGGGGTCGAACAACGCGGGCAAGGTGCTGGCCATGCTGGGCCTGACCGTCCAGCAGATGATGAGCGGGCCGGGCGAGTTGGACTACGTGAACGGGCGGGTGCAGAACCGGGAGAACGTCCTGGCCATCCAGGGGGTTTCCCCCGTCGTGGCGGGTCTCGCCGGCGCCGGCAGCTACTCCGAGGCGGCGGTCGGGGCCAAGTGCACGGTCGAGTTCTCCGTCCAGCCCGACCTCGTCCTGTTCGGCGACACCTTCACTCATCACTGGCAGAAGCACTGGGGGGACGACTTCCGGATCGAGCTGACCGCCAAGAGCATGGACGACCCGACGCTTCGGTTGCAGAAGATGGACAAGGTCGCTCAGGCGTTCCAGTTGGGCGTGGTGAGCGCCAACGAGTACCGGGCCGCCATTGACGAGCCGCCCCTCGAAGACCCGATTGCCGATATTCCCCAAGTGCTGCTTCAGTCGATGGTGCCGGGGGTGGGCTCGCCTGACCCCGGCCTGGCGGGTCTTGGTGATGCCGAGGACCCCTACGCGGCGTTCGCCACCGAGGGGGACGAGATGCCGACCGACACGGACACGGGGATTGCGAACCCCATTCAGGCGGAAGCCCCTGGTAGAATGGCGAAGGCGTTCCGGCTCAACGGGTTCAGCGCGAACGGCACCCACTGAGACACCCCATGTACGAGCGATTCACGGACCGGGCCCGGAAGGTGATGCAGCTGGCCAACCAGGAGGCCCAGCGGGTCGGCCACGAGTACATCGGGACGGAACACCTCCTCGTGGGGCTGGTCAAGGAGGGGTCGGGCGTCTCGGGGAGCGTCCTCAGAAACCTTGGCGTGTCCCTTGTCCAAGTCCGGGCCGAATTGGAAAAACTGGTCCCGCCCGGCGTCTGCTCCGATCAGGTCGTGCTCGGCAAGCTCCCCCACACGCCGCGGACGAAGAAGGTAGTCGAGTGGGCGTTGCACGAGGCGCGGGACCTCAATCACAACTACATCGGGACCGAACACCTGCTACTCGGCCTGCTCCGCGAGCCCGAGGGGGCGGCGGCCCGGGCGCTGGCGGCCTGCGGCCTGACGCTGGAGGCTGCCCGCAAAGAGGTGGTGCGGGTGCTCGCCAGCAACCAGCCGGAAGCGATTCCCGAGGCTGGCCCGGTCGCCCGGCCCAACAGGGAATTCACCTACGTCACCGTCGGAGGAGCCACCTTCTCTGCGACCTACGCCGAACTCGCCAAGCGGCGGGGGGTGCCGACCCCGGAGGAGGAGATGGTGGCCGCGAAGGTGGCGGCCCACCTGTTCTCGCAAGGGAAGATCGACATTAACGCTGCGCGGGCGTTCCTAGGGATGACCCCGGCGACAGGTGAGTTCTGGGCCGTTCCGCGGCAGTGGATCAAGCCCGACGAGAAGCCCCCCGAACCCGACAAGCCGGCCACCCCGGAGCCGCCGAAGCGGGGCCGGGAGTTCATCTGAACGGGGCCGGTGGTAAAATGGCCCATGAGCAATCACGGCGCTGGTCACATCAGTCCGCGAGAGCGGTTCGAGGCCAACCAGCGGTTGGCGTACAAGGTGCTGCACCGGTTTTGCAAGCGGCGGGGCGCCCACTCGTCTGATTACGAGGCCGCCGCCCTCTCCGGCCTCTACCACGCCGCACGGCACTACAAGATTGGTCGCGGGCGGTTCTCAACCTACGCTTGGAAGTGCATCGAATGCGCTTTGAAGTCTGAGCACCAATCCAATCAGTGGTACAGCAAAAACCCCAAATGCACGCTTGACTACCCGCTGGAGCGGCTCCCAGATCCGGCGCCCTCTCCGTCCGGCGACAAGATGGGACTGCGGGACCTGCTGGATTCGGTGTTGCGGTTCATCGACAAGCGACAGAGGCAATGTCTGGAGATGCGGTTCGGGATCGGCCACCCCGACGAATGCACGCTAGAAGAAGTCGGGCGATCCGTCGGGGTGACCAAGGAAAGGGCTCGGCGAATTATCGTCGAGGCGATGCTCAAACTGTCCAGGGAGTATGACCTTTACCGGCTGGCCGAGCAGTTTCTTGCCCCCGACGACCGCAGCCACAACAGTCGGCCGGCTGCCCCGGTGAGTACCGGAGAGGCGGACCCACTCTTCGAGGACGTGGTGCGATGCTTCGAGGACACGCTGGCAACCGTCTAACCCATTCCCCCCCGCCCCGTCCCGGCCCGACAACGGGTAGCACACCCGCTGAGGCCGCGACCCATGCAGATCGATACGACTCCCTGGCGCGTCAAGAAGCTCGATGACGAGTCCCTCGCCTATCTGGTCCCGGACGCCGACATCAAGGCGGACGGCGCCAAAATGGCCGTGCGGGTCATCGTCTCCACGGAGACGATGGACCGCGAGCGGGACATCCTGATCGCCAAGGGCTGCGACACCCGCGACCACAAGCGGAACCCCATCGTCCTCCTGAACCACCGGAAGGACTGGCCGGGGATCGCGCGGGCCCAGGACCCGGACGGCCACTATACGCTCAAGTCCTTCGAGGACCGGATCGAGGCGGTCAACTACTTCGACCAGTCCAGCAAGCTGGCCCTCCAGTCCTTCCGGCTGGTGGAGTCCGGGGCCCTCCGCGGCGTCTCGCCCGGCTTCCAGACGGTGCCCGGGAGCGTCCACAAGGTCAAGGCCCACGACGGCCACCCGGCGTTCATTTACGACAAGTGGCGGCTCATCGAGATCAGCCATTGTCCCATCGGGATGAACCCCGACGCGCTCGTGGTCGCGGTGGAGAAAGGCTTCGGGGGCGAGTCCCTGGTGCCGGAACTGAAGGACATGCTGGTCCCGTACCTCCCGGCCAAGAAGGCGCAGGTCACGGGCGGGTTCGTGAAGGCGAAGGCCGACGACGGGCTGGACGACCTCGGCGACCTCGACCCGCCCGCCCCCCCGGACGACCTGCTGGACGACGAGCCGCTGGAGACGGAAGCCGTCGCCCTGACGCCCTCCACCCAGTTCTACCACGCGATGGCCGGGGCCTCCCTCAAGATGCTTGGACTCGCGAGGGAACTCCACGGCGTCCAGGAGAACGAGCGGACCAAGGCGGACGCCCGGCGGTGTATTGCGCTCTTCGGCAAGGCGCTGGAAGTCTGCCAGAAGGGCCACCTAAACCACGCCCAGGACTACCCGGACCAGCCGGCCGTGCCGGGCAACCCCGGCGACGACATCAACGAGACGATGATGTTCGAGTGGCGGCAGAAGGCGTTGCGAGACTGGGACGACTACCTGAAGCGGTACAAGAAGGCCCTCTCCGAGGACGACGCCCCGGTTATCGAGAAGGCCGTCCAGTACCTCCGGACCCAGGCCCGGGACCAACTCCTCCCCCACCGGACCCGGTGCGTCAGCAAGAAGATGGCCAACGACCTGGAGGCCGTCCGGTTCGTCCGGCTGCCGCCCGACCAGCCGGACGAGGAGGCCGACTGGGAGCGGGTCAAGAGCGAGATGGCGGGCGCCAAGGCCGTCCTCGACGCCGTGCGGGGGGTGTAGGATGGCCACCGACGCCGCGATCCTGACCGCCGCCCGGAGTTATGCCGCCGCCGTTCAGGCGTTGAAAGACGCGGAGGCGAAGCTGGCCGTCCTTCAATCCGAAGTGACTCGCGCCGGCCAAGCCGTGGACGACAAGCGCAAACACGCCTCGGAGTGCCAACGGCACTTGCTCCAAATTGGCAGCCAAAAGCCGTCCGAGCCGGCGCCGCCTGCGGTCGTGCCGCAAGCGGTTTCGCAGACGCCGGTTAAGGTCGCCGAACCGTCCCGGCCGTCCGGTCCCGGTAATTTTCCGGGACCGGACCTGAAGCCCGTCCCGGAGGCCCCTCGGGAGGCCGCCCAGCCCGCCCCGGAGCCGCCCCCAGTCGTTGCGCGGCCCGCGGTCCCGTCGTCGGTCCCCAACCTCGGGGGCCGGCGGCGGGACCGGGTCTGACGGGAGGGTTGGCCGTGGCATTCCGCCTATCCCCCATCGTCACCAAGTCCGTCCCGTTCGACCCCACCAAGCACCCGCGGGACGCGGGCAAGTTCTCGTCGGCGCCCGGCCGGCACGGCGAGCCCGCGGGGCCGGCCGGGCGCACCCCCTCCGAAAAACCATCCCTCCGGGAGCGGGCCAACGCCGCCCGGGCCCGCGGCCGGAAGGAGCGGGCCGACCTCGTGCGGGAGCAACTGGCCCACGCCAAACGGGTGATGGCCGACAAGCCCCTCGTGCGGGACCTGTACCCACTGGTCGCGGAGCGGTACATCGCGGCCATCGAGGCCCCGACGGAGGCCGCCGCGTATGAGGCGCTGGACTTCCCGCGGCTGAAAGAGGAAGTCGCGGAGCACATCGACAACCACGTCCGCTCTACCTTCGCGGCGTTCTGGGAGGCCCACCCGGATATCGCTTCCGGCATTCCCATCGACGCCGCTGCCGCCGCGGAAGAAGTCCTCACCGACGAGTACCGCAAGGCCCTGGACGTCGGCTGGCTGGAGTTCGCCGAAGAAGACCTGCGGCCCGGCGGCGACACGGCCCGGTCCGACCTGCTCCGCAACGTCCGGGAATCGCTCCTCGGGCCGGCCGCCAAGGTGCTAACCGAGGCGCCGGGCAACTGGGACGGGTTCGACGCCCGCCAGTACGCCGCCGAGGCCATCGGCGAGCACCTGGAGGTGTCGGAGGACGAGGACGACAGCCGCGCCTACGACGCCGCCGACCGGATCGTGACGGCGTTCGAGCGGCACGCGGGGCTGGCGGCGAGGGAGAAGGCCCTTGGGTTCGCCCTCCCGGCCCTCGTCACCAAGGCCCGCCGCGGCGGCCTGCTGGGCGGGGTCGCGCGGGCGGTCGGGGCCGCCGCCGTCCTGGCCGGCCACTTTGACGAGTCCAAGCACCCGAGAGGAAACGCGCAGAACCGCGGCCAATTCGCCCGTGGCGGGGGCTCCAAAAAGCCGCGGGCCAGCGTGCTTTCGGCCGACACCCCGAAGCCGGCCCGCGCCCCAAAGTTCCGCAACGCCGACCGCCGGTTCACGCGGGTGGCCCCGCCGCCGTCCCTACCAGGGCGCGCCCGCCCGTCGATGCCCGGCACCGGTAATCCCCCGCCGAACCTGGGTAGCCCCGCCAACGAAACCGAGGCCCGCGAGCACCTGATCTGGGCGATGGGCCGGGCCAACATCCTGCGCCGGCAGGCCCAGGCCGGGCGGCCGTTGAACGCCCGCCAGCAGCGGGAATTCAAGCTCAGCCTCAGCCTGGCCAGCCGCCTCCACGCCCAGCACTTCTCAGAGGAAGCGCAGGCCCGCAAGGAGTCGGGGGAGTCCACCGACGCCTTCGGCCTGCCGACGGTAGCCGGGAAGCCGAAGGCCGAGGCGAAGCCCAAGCCGGCCCCGAAGGGCACGCCGCCCTCCGACCCCCGGCACAACCCGGACCTGGACGCGGCGTTCGCCGAGCCGGAGCAGGCAAAGCCCCGCCCGCGCACGGGCCGGACCGAGCTGCGGCCGAACGACCTCCTGGACGAGGTGTTCGGCAAGGCCCTGCGGTTCGCCCTTCCCGGCTTTATCCAGAAATCCCGCGCGGGGACTTGACAAGCCCGCCGCCCGCCCCACTTTCCCCCCGCCCCACCCCGCCCGCCTAATGGACCCACGTAGCTTGCGGACTGCCGCATCCCCATTGGGTCCACCGATATGAGCACGCTCGCCGGTAAGTCCGCCGCCGCGGAAGTCCTCGAACTCGTCGCCGAGGTCAAGAAGGGCGTCGCCGACGTCCAGGCGGAGCAGAAGATCCAGCGGCGGGAACTCGCCGAGTTCAAGGAGAAGCACGCCGGTGCCGTGTATCCCGCGGGCGTCAACCCGAACGGGGTGTACGCCCAGATCGGGCGACTGCCGGGCGACTCCGAGGGGTACAGCGTCCTCCGGGCCGCCGGCTACATGGCGGGCTTCGTGGACCGCGAGAAGGTCAAGTACGAGTTGGACGTCCACGAGAAGCTCAAGGCCAGCTACCACGACCACGGCTGGCGGCCGACCCCGAATCAGGGCGGCCGGTCGATGGTCATCCCCTACGACACGAGGTGTTTGCCCCAGGGGTCCTCGGCCGAGCAGCGGACCGTCGCCGAACTCAAGCTGAAGATGGTGGCCAACGCGGATCAGGTGGACCCGCTGGAGGCGGCCTGGATCGGCCGCAAGATGGGCCTGCGGCAGAAGGACCTGGGGACCGTGGACGAGAACACCGGCGGCGTCCTGGTCGGGTTCCCGACCCTGATGGAGCTGGTGGACATCCAGCGGAACCTGGAGGTGTTCGCCCGGGCCGGGGCCTCCGAGGTCGGCCTGCCCGCCAACGGCCGGATGCAGTACCCCAAGCTGACCAACGTGACCACGGCCTACTGGGTCGGCGAGGGGGCCACGATCACGGAGTCCACCCCCGCCACCGGGTACCTGGACTTGCAGGCCAAGAAGCTGGGCGTCCTGGTGGACCTGAACAACGAGCTGATCCGGTTCGGGTCCATCACCGCCGAGGCGATGGTCCGGGGCGACATGGCCAAGGTGGCGGCGCTCAAGGCCGACCTGGCGATGCTGGAGGGCACCGGCGGGACCCAGATCAAGGGCCTCATCACCTACCCCTCGGCGGCGTCCTGGAGCACCGGGACGGACCCCCTGCTGGCCTACACCGTCACTTCCAACCTGTTCCAGATCAGTGACGCGGCCGAAATGGAGTCCATCCTGCCGGACACGGCGGGCGAGCCGACGGCCTGGGTGATGGCCCGGCAGTTGTGGGCCAAGATCCGGAACCGGCGGGCCGCCGCCGTCACGGCCGGGGACAACGAGGGCCCGTACCTGGCCAGCGTGTGGCGGAGCCTCCAGGAGCGGCAACAGTACCAGCTCGACGGGACGCCCGTCGTCCGGTCCACCCAGGTGTCCCGGACCCGCGACAACGGGTCCCGGACCTACGTCATTCTGGGCCACTTCCCGGACTGGGTGACGGCCCGGTTCGGGGTCCTGGAGTTCCTGAGCAGCAACGTCGGGGACACCCAGATGACCAACGACCAGACCCGGCTCCGGTGCATCCAGCACATCGACGCCGGCCCCCGGCACGCGAGCAGCTTCGTGTTCGCGGATGCCATCAACGTCGCGTGAGCCTTCGGCCCCGCAGGGCCCCTGTTGTCCTCCCCCGGAGCCGAGAGTTCAATGTCCAGCAAACTCAACGACATCAAGGTCCTCCACCTGGCGGCCGGGAACACCAACCCGACCATCGCGGTGTCCACGGACATCACGGCCGCCGCCGTGGACATGCTGACGTGCGACAACAACTGCTTTGCCATCCAGGTGGTCGGCACGGTGGCCGGGACCGAGTTGACGTTCGTCGGGAAGGTCCAGGAGTCCCCGAGTACGACCGCGGCGTCCTTCACGGACGTGGCCGGGGCCGTGTTCACGACCATCACGAGTACCACCGGGGTCGGGGGCATCCAGGTCCTCAACTTCCAGCGCACCCAGCGGTTCGTCCGGTACGTCGGGGACATCGCCGGGACCACCAGCGCGGTCGCCCTGAGCGTCCTCATCGGCGGGCAGAAGAAGCAGTATTGAGAGCCAGACGAGCCAGACGGCGACCTCACCCGGGCCACCATGAGCAGCAAACTCGGCGACATCAAGGTCATCCACGTCGCGCCCGGGATCACCAGCCCGACGGCCGCCGTCACGGCCGACGTGACCGGCCCGGCCGTGGACCTGATCACCAGCGACGCCCGGTGCTTCGCCATCCAGGTGGTCGGGAGCATCACGGGCGTGGCCGTCGGGCTGGCCGGGAAGATGCAGGAGTCGCCCAGCACCACGGCCGGGAACTTCGTGGATATTCCGGGGGCCACGTTCACCCCCCTGGCGGGCCTGTCCACCGGGGTCGGCGGCCTCCAGGCCATCGCGTTCACCCGCACGCAGCGGTATGTGAGGTACGTCGGGGACATGACGGGCACCACGCTCATCAGCGGTACGACGACCACGGTCCTGGCCATCGCCCTGGACGTGGTGATCGGGGATCAGAAGAAGCAGGTGTGAGGCCACAAGGGGGCGTGATGGCGTCGTTCGTTCACATCGGCGGGTACACCGTCAACCTGTGTCACGTCTGTAGTGCCGTCTGGGCCTCCGACGGGTCCGTGGTCGTCGGCCTGGACAACGGCGGGACGCTGAAGTTCAGCGGGGCCGAGGCCGACGAGTTGGCGGTCGCCGTCGGGCGCGAGGTGGCGACCTTTGAGGGTGTGATGCCGGTGGACGGGATCGGCCTCGCCGGCCCGCCCGTCCAACTCCCCAACGGCCTCAAGGAATTAGACGACACCCCGAGCGACGAGCGAGTATAATACCGCCACTCGTCGCCCCGCGCAGACTCGCGCATGCAAATCTCCCTCACCGACCCCCCCGTCCCGCCCCACCACGTCATTGTCACCTTCGGCCCGGGCATCGGGAGTGATGCCCAGGGCCGTGCGCTGTTACGGCTGGAGCGGTATTTGAGGGAGGAGTTGGGGGTGCCGGCGGAGGTGTTCAAGGTCACCATGCAGGACGACCTTAAGCGGCGGCGGGACATGACGGTCGAGCAGAGGGCCAGCCTGTGAGCATCGAAGAAGAGTTGGCGATATGCGCCCGCGACCTGGCCGCGTTAGTCACGGCCTACCGCGAGGCCGAGCAGGAGTGGGAAGTGTTGAGGCGGCGAGAACAGGAAGCGATCAGCCGCCGCGATGCCATTTACACCAACATGCGGGACCAGCGCATCAAGCTCATGGAAGTCATCGAGACAATGGCGACCACGCCGGCCGACCCCGAGCCGCGGGGAGAACTCGTCCGCGACCGCCGGTTCCGCGAGTTCATCTGATGACCGCCGCCCCGCCCATCGACGCCGAGCGGATGCCCCTCGTGGGGGGCGACGTCATTGACACCGTTGACGAGCGCTGGGCCACCGGCGACGGCGGCTGGTACGGGGCGGCGGCGGACTTCGCGGAGACCCGGCTGGGGGCGGGGCGGGGCCGTTTGTGCCTCGTGATCGGCTCGCCGATGCCGGAGTTGAAGCGGCTGTGGGCCGCCGCCTGGCGGACGACCTACATGGACGTGCGCCGGCCGCCGAACCTGCCCGGCGTTTACTGCGACTGTGACGCGACGGAGATGGGGGGGGTGGCGGACGGCCTGTTCGACGCCGTGTCTTCGACGTGCGTCCTGTGCCACGCGGGCCTCGGCCGCTACGGCGACCCGGTCAAGCCGAACGGCGACCTGCTGATGCTCCGGGAAATCTACCGGGTGCTGCGGCCCGGCGGGCTCGCGGCAATCATGGCCGGCCCCGCCGTGGAAGCGCTGCCCCGGTCCGTCGTGTACGGGAACGTCCACCGGATCTATGCGCCGGCCGATGTTTACTGCATGGCGGCCGACGTGGGCTTCGAGGTCATCGAGTCGCAGCTAGTCGAGGCGGCGGAGCCGATGGGGGCCCCGGAAGTGGAAGAGGTCATTGACCCGCACGGCTCGCCGGTCATCACCTACGCCTACCTGTCCGTGCTGCTGAGGAAACCATGAGCGCTGACGAGAAGACCGCCACCCTTGAGCCCGAAACGCTGACGGTCAAGGTCGGCACCCTGGAAGTGGTCGCGACCGGCCCGAGCGGGAGGCACGCGAAGGTGAAGGTCAACGGCGTCCACGTACCGGCCAAGCGGCTGGTGCTGACCGTGGGCATCAATGAGGTGACGACCGCCGAGTTGACGTACATGCCGGGTTTCGAGTTCCGCGAGGACGGCAGCGGACGACTCTGGCCGGTTCAGACCGGCGCCGACGACCCGATTGTGAGGGACGCTAAATGAGCGTGGCACTCCCGGACTTCGTTGACCAGCTCATCATCGATGGGACGAAGGTCGGCTGGTACCCCGACCGCATCGCGGCGTGGCAGCGGGGGGAGAAGATCGCGCCCATCACAATGGACGTGTCGATGACACGTTCGTGCAATTATGCGTGTGACTTCTGTTACGCGCAACTTCAGGCCAGCGAAGGAGTTGGGAAGATCACCAAGGATATCTTCCTCGACTTTCTCACCGACGCGGCGGCCATTGGGGTCCGGGGGATCTCATTCATCAGCGACGGGGAGAGCACGGTTGTTCCTTGGTGGGCGGATGCCGTCGAGCACGCCGCCAAGGTCGGATTGAAGGTCGGCGCCGGCAGCAACGGGTACAAGCTCACCAAGCCGATTCTCGAAAGGACGCTCCGCCACCTTTCGTTCTTGCGATTCAACTTCTCTGCCGGCGAACCCAAGCGCTACGCCGAGATCATGGGCGTGCCGCGCGACTGGTTCCATCAGGTGGTTCAGAACATCAACGACGGGATGGAGATCATTCGGCGGGACGGGCTCGGCTGCACCCTCAACATGCAGATGGTCCTCAACCCGAAGGATGGGGACCAGATCATCCCCTTCGCTCGCCTTGCGGCCGAGTTGAAACCGACGTATGCGGTCATCAAGCACTGTGCCGACGGGAGCGACGGCCAACTCGGTGTGGACTACAGCCGCTACGAGGAACTGTACCCGGCCCTCGAAGAGGCCGAGCGGATCGGGCGTCAGGCGGGCGTCCGCATCACGGCGAAGTGGGAGCGGATCAAGGCGAAATGTTCGCGCACCTACTCGCAGTGCTACGGCCCGAGGTTCCAGCTCCAAATCAGCGGGAACGGCACGGTCGCACCATGCGGAATGCTGTTCAACGAGGCTCACAAGAAGACCCACATCGGGAACATCATCACCACCCGCTTCCGTGACATCTGGGCGAGCGAGCGCTACGACGAGGTGATGGACTATATCGGCGGGGATCAATGGGACAGCCGTCGGAGATGTCCACCGGGTTGCCTGCAAAATCCCAGCAATGAATTCCTGTACGCCTACAAGCACGGGAGGGTAGCGCTGCCGACGAGTCCGGCCCCTGCGCACATTGAGTTCGTGTGATGTGGGATCGTAGAATGCGGTGCCGGGGAGTCGTTACCTCCCCGGACACCTTGACACAGCCGACCCGTGGAGGGGCCGACCATGTCCGACATCCATTCTACGAAGCGATGCAAGCAGTGCGGGGTCGAGAAGGCGTTGGAAGAATTCACCGCTCAGAAGAACGGCAAGTACGGCCGAACTTCTCGTTGCCGGCTGTGTGTGAACATCAACCACCGCGCCCATCGGGACCGGGTAAACCCACCCGACCAGAGGCCGATCAACATCCGCCGGAGGCTGGCCGAGCAAGGGCTGAAGAAGTGCAGCGGGTGTGGCGAGATCAAGGCGTTCTCGGAGTTCCGCAAGACCAGACGACCTGACGGCTACATCCCCGGGCCACTGTGCAGGCCGTGCGATTCGGCCCGGTGTGCCGACTGGGAGGCAAGGAACAAAGAGTATCGGCTGGAGTACCATCGCCAGCACGGCCGCAGGCCGGAGACGTTGGAGCGGAAGCGGGCGTACAAGCGGAAGATGTACCTGGGGAACGTGCGGTACGTCATGGCGATCCTTCTCCGCCACGCCTTAAAGCGAAGGCCGACGGACAACCCGGCGACTCGCGATGAACTGTGGGAGATGTGGGACAAGTCCGGCGGCCGATGTGCGATCAGTGGGATTCAGATGGTCTGGGGGAAGGGCCGGGTGATGCCGAACTCCTTGTCCCTGGACCGGATCGACGCCGACCAGGGCTACTCGAAGGGTAATGTTCGGCTCGTCTGTCACGCGATCAACGCCTTCCGCGGTCGCATGACCGACGCCGAGATGCTGGACATGGCGAAGGCCATCGTGGCGAACCTGGACCGCCCGGCCCCGCCGCCGGGCCTGTTAGCACTCGCGGGGGTGACGTGATGGGCCAGCGCATCGTCCGGGTCAGCTATGCCCTCCTGGCGGACGTGCTCAAGCTGCCGCCCGACGCGAAGGTGGTGGCGGTCTCGACCCACGACCGGTTCGATTGCGACGAGCTGTCGATCAAGGTGGAGTCGCCGGAGTTCTCGGCCATCGAGCCCGGCTGGTGCATTCCGGCGGTGTCTCCGATGTATTCCGTCGTGGACGGCCGGCCGCAGTTCGACGGATGGGACGGGTTGACCCCGGCCGTGAAGACGGACCTTGTCCGGTACCTCAACGAGATTAAGGCGGAACTCCTTTTGTCGAAGCCGGGGGTGGAGGTCGTGCCGGCCTCGCCGCCGCCGGACGAACCGGCAGTGACGTTCCGCGAATTCCTGTAACCGACTCGCCCGCCCATTCCGGCCCATACCCGGAGCAGACCCGTGCCCGACACCGCCGCCCGGAAGATCGTGCCCCTGGAATCGCTGGCCGCCATCGCCGCCGACCTGCGGCGGGAGGGGGCCCACATCGTCATGGCCCACGGGTGCTTCGACCTGTTGCACTACGGGCACATCCAGCACCTCCAGAACGCCCGCAAGTTGGGGAACTGTCTCATCGTGACCGTCACGGCCGACCAGTTCGTCCACAAGGGGCAGGGCCGGCCGCGGTTCAACCAGCACATGCGGGCGATGGCCCTGGCGGCGCTGGACTGCGTGGACTACGTGGCCGTCAACCACGCCGAGACGGCCGCGGAGGCTATTGAGCTCGTGTCCCCCCACACGTTCGTGAAGGGGGTCGAGTTCAAGGGCATCGAGTCCGAAAAGGAGTCGCTCCGCCGGTGCGGGGGGCGGATGGAGTACGTGAGCGGGGAGACGATCCTGAGCTCGACCGCCCTCCTGGCCGGCCAGCCCGCCTGAACCGGGGGCCTGTTATCCTCGGGGCCGTAGCGACCCCCTGGCCACCTCTCGCGGCCCCGCATGTCCCTCGACGCCCGTAACGTGCAGACGACCGCGACCGGCCAGGGGGCCCCGGTGGCGGTCGATAGCGCCGGCGGGCGGGACTATCAGCTCGTCAAGTTGGCCGCCGGCCAGACCAGCGCCACCGTCCACCTCGAAGGAACGACCGCGGCCCCGAGTGCCGCCGCCGCGGGCCTCGTCGTCCGGCAAGTGGACGGCCTCAGTGTCACGGCGGCCGTGAGCGGGTCCGTGAGTCTGGTTGGCGGGACGGTGGCGGTCTCGGGCGTCACCCCGGTCACCACCCAGGCGTCCGTCTCCGTCACCGGGCTGCCCGTCTGGTGGAACCCCACGGCCACCGTCGGCCTCGCGGCCGGGGCGTCGGTCTCCCTGGCGGGGACCGCCGTCGTGTCCGTGGTCCCCGGCGTCAGCGTCGTCCTGGGCGGGCTGGCGACCGTGGACGCCACGACCGCCGGCCTGCCGGCCGCGGCCTCGACCGGCCTGATCGTGGCCCTCAAGCAGGGGGCCATCGTCACCGTCACCCACCTGCCCGGCAACAACGTCACGGTGGTCTCGACGGTCCGGACGGTTGACACGGTGCTGGGGGTGGTCGCCGTCTCGGGCAACGTGGCCATCGGCGTGAGCGTGACCGGGACGACGGAGCAGGGGTACGCCGCCGCCCACCTCTCGACGGGCCCGTTCGACGCCGGGGTCCGGGCCCTGGCCGTCCGCCCGGTCGGGTCGGTCCCGGTGTCCGGGACCGTGACCGTGGCCAACGGCGCCAGCGTCACGATCCAGCAGGGGGCCAGTGTCAGCGTCTCGGCCGTCAACACGGTCGGGACGGTGCTGGGGACCGTGGCGGTGAACGTGGTGGCGGGCGGGGCCGCCCCCGGCACCACGGTCACCACCCAGGCCGCCCTCACGGCCCAACTCGTCTGGCTCGCCCCGACCCAGACCGTGGCCGTGGTCTCGACCGTCGCGACGATCCTGGGCACCCAGATCGTCAGCGTCGTCCCCGGCCTGTCCGTCAACCTGTCCAACTTCGGGTCGGTGGCCGCCACGACCACGGCGTCCGGGCTGTCGGGCGTTACGGGGTTGCCCGTGTGGGTGGCCAACCCGGCGACCGTCACGGTAACCGTCACCGTGACGACCACGGGGACCGTCTCAATCCTGAACGTCGTCCCCGTCACCACGCAAGCCTCGGTCTCGGTGACCGGCCTGCCGGTGTGGTGGAACCCGACGGCCGCCGTGGGTATCGCCGGGACGGCGGTCGTGACGCTGGCGACCGGCGGCACCCTGGCCACGCTCCTGGGCACGGTCGCGGTCAACGTGGTGGCCGGGGGGGCGGCCCCGGGGAACACGGCCACGAGCCAGGTGGCGACGACGGCCCAGGTGGTCTGGCTGGCCCCGACGCAGACCGTGTTGGCCGTCTCGACCATCGTGACCATCCTGGGCACCCAGGTCGTCACGGTGGTGCCGGGCCTGTCCGTCTCGGCCGTGGTGAGCGGGACCGTGACCGTCCTGAACGGGGCCAGCGTGTCGGCCGTCGTCTCCGGGACCGTGACCGTCAACAACGGCGTTTCGGTCACGGTCCAACAGGGGGCGTCCGTCTCCGCGGTCGTCTCGGGGACCGTGACGGTGGCCACCGGGACGGTGACCCCCCTGGACGTGGGCCGGACGAACGTCTTACTCACCGTCACCTCGACGTCCGTCGGCATCAGCGGGACCACGGTGCCGTTCGCGTTCCAGGTGGGGCTGAGCGTGCCCGTGGCCAACACCACGTCCTGGGTGGTGCCCGCGGACAAGACGTTCCGCATCCTGGCAATTAATGGGGTTGTCCAGAACAGCGTCACGACGAGCCCGGCATTGGTCCGCCTGTTCGTGCTGGCGTCCACGGCCCTGCCGACCTGGACCTCGACGGTCCCGGTTGCCGCCCAACTCGGGATTCAGGCCGTGAGCCAGACTGTGGCCTACTCGGGGTGCGCGGTGGGGATCGCGGACGTGCCGGCGGGGGCCACCGTCGGGCTCGCGTTCAGCGTCGGGACGAGCGGCGCATCCATCGTGCATGCCCAAGTGGCGGGGTACCTGTTCCCGTAACGCGGGGGAGGCGGCCGTCGCCTTCCCTCCGCCCCGCCGGCCGCCGACGCTCGGCGGCACACCTGGACACCTTGACTGACACGGGAGGGGAGTCCGTATGCAACTGACCCAAGCCCAACTCGGCACGCTCAAGACGTGGCTGACCGCCAACGCCAGCGGCGTCCCGGACGAGGAGGCGGCGGCGCTGCTGAACGCCTTCGCCTCGCCCGACTACTTCGTCTGGCGGCGGAACGTGCCGGTGGCCGAGATTCTCGACCAGGTGACGTGGACGAACTACACCCCGAACGACGCCCCGGACAACACGAACACGTTCAACAACCGGGCGTTCACGGTCCAGATCAAGCAGCAGAACCTGGCCCTCCTGTTCGTCGGCCGGACCGAGTTCGACGCCACCAAGACCAACCTGCGGGCCGCCCTCAACGACGCCACCACCAACCTGCTGACCGGGGCCGCCGGGGCCTCCCGGTCCGGCGGGTGGACGGGGATTCTGCCCGTCCTCCGGCGGAGGGCGACCGTCGGCGAGAACCTGTTCGCCGTGGACGACGGGGCCGGGGTCGGGAACACGACCGGCGACCCGCGGGGCAACTCGACCAACCCGGACAACTGCGGGACGGGCCTGAACGGGGCCGTCCTGGAGGGCCAAGTCACCGCCGCCAACGTGTCGGAGGCCCGGAACCTGCCGTAGCCGGCGGGCGGGGTTAGCGCATGGCCGACCAGGCACGATTCGTCGAGCGGCTGGGAACCCCAATCGTCTTCGGGGAGGCGTCCGGCACCATCGGCGGGCAGGCCGTAACCGCCACCCTGTCGCTGGACGCCCTGGCGTCCGGGTCCGGCCGCATGTCCGCCGAGGCCGACCTGGGGGCCGACCTGCCCGAGGAGCTGCTGGTCATCCCGTTCGCCGAGACGGGGACCGCCCCGACCGCGGGCGGGACGGTTGACTTCTACCTGGCCGGGTCCCACGACGGGACCAACTACCCCGGCGGGTGTACCGGGGCGGACGGGGCCTGGCCGTCGGACGGGAACGAGGACGAGTGGCGGGTCCAGCTCGGGCAAGCCTTCTCGCTCATCGCCACGAACGACGGGAACGTCGTCCAGATGCAGCAGCCGTACCGGACCAAGCCGCCCGGCCGGTACCTGGTGGCCGTCTGCGACAACAACCTGAGCCAGGCGTTGCGGGACGAGGCGACGGCGAGCAACAACGGCTCCGGCCTCGTCGTCTACCCGATCTACCGGTACGCCATCGACCCGTAACGGAGGGGGCCGCCCATGCCGCGCCCCACCCTCCAGGGCGGGTACGCCGACTGCCGGGACGACTCCCTCTACCCGGACCTGTGGCCGGACCACGGCTGGTGCCCGTCACTCGGCATCCAGGGGGCCAGCCTCCGGAACGTCGCCCACCGCCGGCACCCGCCCCTCACCCTCTCCACCGGGAACACCTGGAGCGTCAACCCGGACCCGGTCGGCCCGGCCCCGCAGTACAACGGGACGAGCCACTTCGCGCAGACGGCCGCGGCCATCGACCTGACCGACACCACGGTCCTAACCCTGGCGTTCTGGCTGTACTGGGACTCGTTCTCGAACAATGACGACCTGGTTCTGGAGTCGTCGGCGAACTTCAACAGCAACCAGCACGGGCTGATTATCAACGCCGACGCCAGCGACCAGGGCGGGGCCGGGTACGCCGGGATCAACGCGAGCGGGGCGGCGCTTAACTCCGTCACCTACCCCCGCCCGACGGCCGCGGCCTGGCACCACTGGGCGTTCGTGCTGGACCGCGGGGCCGGGGCCCAGCAGGTCCGGGCGCTGTACATCGACGGCCAGCCGGTCACCCTGACCCAGGTGGCGACGACCACGACTTCCGGCACGTTCGGGAGTTTCACCTGGAACTTCATGTGCCGGAACGGGGCCAGCCTGTTCGCCGACGGGCGGATGGGCGACTTCCTGATGTACAAGCGACTCCTCGGCCAGGCCGAGGCCGTCCGCCTGTACCGGGGCGAGCACCCCCTGCACCGGCGGCGGCGGGGGCCGCTGTACGTCCAGTCGGCCCCGCCGCCGCCGCCGCCAACCGGCCCCCCGCCCGTCCCGGCCGGCGGCGGCGAGCAGGCCGTGATTGCGCTGTGGAGCCAAGTCGGCCTTCTCACGCCCTGATCACAGCCCGGCATTCGTTCAACGTCCGGACGCTTTTGCCGTTCTACAACTCGCGCCGCCGGTTATAATTCCACCACGCCCATCCGCGAGAGACCCATCGTTGCAGCCCTTCACGTTGTTGCCCGCCACGGGTAGTGAGCAGGTGGACGAGTGGATTCGCCTCGGGACCGAGGCCCAGATCGGCGGGAACTTCCCCAAGGCCGAACAGTTCTATCGGAGTGCGCTGCGGCTCAATCCCAACCACGCCACCGCCACGCATAATCTGGCGGTCCTCCTCGCCTGCACGGGCCAGCTCAATGACGCCTGCCTGGCGATGGAGCGGGCCACGCTGTTCGACGGGGTGGAGCCGGTGTTGTGGGCGAACAAGGCATTGTTAGGGCTGGAGTCGGACAGGATCGATGAGGCCCTGGCGGCGGCGGCGCGGGCTGTTGCGCTCGCCCCGGAGCCCCCCGCGGACCCCACGGCCGACCCCCTGAAAACGGCCGGGTACCTCAACTCCCGGTTGGCGTTTGCGATGGTGTCAGCGGCAGCCGGGCGGCCCGGCGATTCCCTCCCGGCCTACAACGACATGCTGGCCATCGAGCCGAAGCACCCGGCGGCCGGCCCGAATGCGTGCTTCGTCACATCCCTGATGGACGTCGGCCCCCGCGAACTCCGGGCCCAGCGGGACCGGTGGTACGCGGCCCATAGGGTCGGGCGTCCGGCGTGGCCGCACCGGAATGCGAAGGACCCGGAGAAGGTGCTGCGCGTCGGCTACGTCGGCGGGGATTTTAAGAGCCACTCCGCGGCGATGATGTTCTCCAATGTGATCCTCCACCACGACAAATCCCAGGTAGACGCCTACCTGTACTCGTCCCTCCCGACGGACCCGGCGAAGGATGATGTCACCGGGTTCTTTCGCAAGGCGGCGAACTGGCGTGAGGTCGTCGGGAAGAGTGACGAGGACGTGGTGTCGATGATCGAGGCGGACGGGATTGACATCCTCGTGGATTTGGCGGGCCATACAAACGGCGGCCGGCTGGGCGTCTTCTGCCACAAGCCGGCCCCGGTGCAGGTGACCGCCTGGGGGTTCGCCCACGGGACCGGGCTCCCGGAGATCGACTACTTCTTTGCGGACCCCGTCGCCGTGCCGGCGGCCGAGCGCCCGGCCTTCTCGGAGCGCATCTACGACCTCCCCTGCGTCGTCACCTACCGACCCCCGACCGAATACCAGATCCGGGAGACGAGCCCGCTCCCGTACTGGCACAACGACTATGTTACTTTCGGCTCGTTCAGCCGCTTCGAGAAGTTGTCCGACGACTGCCTGGCGGCCTTCCGGGAGATATTGAAACAAGTCCCCAACTCGCGGCTCTACCTCAAGGACCACTCGTTCAAGCGCCCGTATTCGATCCGGCGGGTGCTGAACGCGATGGAGGGCATTGAGGCCGGGCGGGTGATCTTCGGGGGTTCCACGAGCCACCCGGAGCACCTGCTGGAGTACCAGAAGGTGGACATGATCCTCGACCCGTGGCCGCACGGCGCGGGCGTTGTCACTTTGGAGACGCTCTACTGCGGGGTGCCGATCCTGACCCGGTACGGGACCCAGCCGAGCGGGCGGACGGCGGCGAGCGTCCTGACGGTCCTCGGCCGCACGGACTGGGTCGCGAAGGACGCCGCGGAGTACGTGGCCAAGGCGGTCGAGTGGGCCGGCCGCCCGCACGACCTGGCGGCGGCCCGGAAGACGCTGCGGGCGGAACTCGTGAACTCGCCGGTCATCGCCGGGTACGCCGGGGCGGTCGAGAGCGCCTACCGGGCCATCTGGCGGGAGTATTGCGCCAAATGAGCGACGTAATCGACGTGGCGACCGGCGAGGCGGTCGGAAGATGCTGGCCGATGGCCATTGACCGCGACTGCCCGCGGTGCGGCGGCGTACACCTGGAGGCGGCGTTCCAGCCGCTCGCAAACCCGCAGGACGAATACGGCCTCTACGCCATGTGCCCGGCGACCAATCAGCCGGTACTGGCGGCGACATTCGCGGGGGCCGGCGGCAGTTGGTCGCTGACCGAGTTGCTTGACGACTGGAGGCGTTTGAAAGGTCTCTACGAGCCGGAGCCAAAGTAGTGCCGGTTTGTCTCTACATGCGGGGGGAGCCGGGGACCGGGAAGAACACTTGCGCCCGGCTCCTGGAACGCGACCTCGGCTGGCCGCGTCTGTGGGTCCACCACTTCGACGCGGTCTACCGGGTCATCGGCGAATACCGGGTGCCCGACCTGACGGACAAGCTCATCCGGTCGGTGGCCGCCCACCTGATGCAGCAGAAGCGGGACTTCATGGTCGTCCGCCCGTCCCGGCAGACGTGGGGGATGGACGGGGTGGCGAATGATGCCAGACGCGAGGGGCACACGTTCGTCCCCGTGCGGCTGACGGCCGACTACGAGACCCTCGTGACCCGCGTGACCCGGCGGTGGGCCGAGTCCCCGTTCCGGCTGACGAGCAAGGAGGCCCTGGACGAGTACCTGGGCGGGCGCCAGGGGCAGCCGTTCCCCGGCGAGCACGTCATCGACACGACCGACCTGACGCCGGAGCAGGTCGCCGGGCGGGTCAAGGAACTGCTGCCATGAAAGAGGCGGACGTACCGTTTTGTGGCCTGTGGCAAGACGAAACAGGCAAATGGCACCCGCTGTCTGACGCATCACGGGAACAGCGGGCGAAGCTGTTGAAGTGCAGAAAATGCAAGTGTCTGGCGCTGGCACCGTCCGGCCGTTGCTTCTCGTGCTCGGCCGCCCAATGACCCGCGAGCCCCTGGTCGCCTTCCGTGGCCGGGCAGGGGAAGGAGTTGTGACATGGCCCCGCCATCCCTAACCCCCGACAAGGGGCTGACGACCCGCAAGCCGGCCCACGAGTGGGCGGCCACGCCGGGCTCGTTCGACAAGGACCGCCTGCGGCTGAACCAGCGGCTCGCGGCCGGGCTGGGGGCCCTGTTCGTGGCCCGGTGCCGGCGGCGGCAGCGGGCCGGCAAGTGAGGGGGATGCCGTGAAACGGATATGCGCGATTTTGGCCGCCGCTTTGACTTCGATTGTCTTTACCGCCGGCGTGACCGTCCTAGGGATACGCGACAGCAACCGGCGGTGGCAGGAAGGCTACGAGGCCGGCCGTCAAAACATCCCCGTTGAGGCGTGCCCGTATGCCGGGATGGACGGGGAGACGTGGCGGAAGGGCTGGATTCGCGGAAAGGTAGATAGGTGACCCACCACGTCCCCACCACCCCGCCGCCGGCCACCCACGACCTCAAGGCCGCCTACGCCTGGCGGGAGGGCATGGTGCCACGGGCCGACGGGACCCTGAACAACGCCCCGGCGTGGAACGGCTGGGCCCTGGTCGAAGCCTACCTGGCCGGGTACCAGGCGGCGGTGGCGGCGCTGACCCCGCCGCCGGTCACCGAGTGGGCGGGGGAGTGAGCGTGGACCACGGGCACACCATCGAGTCGCTGATCCTGTTCGAACAGCGGGTGGCCGAGGCGTTCGAAGCCGGGAAGATCCGGGCCCCGATCCACCTGTGCAGCGGCACCCAGGCCGAGCCGCTCCTGGACATCTTCCGGGAGATTCAGGCTGACGACTGGGTGTGTTCGAACTGGCGGGGACACTTTCACGCCCTGCTGAAGGGCGTCCCCGAGGACGAGGTGTTCCGGCAGATCGCGGACGGCCGGTCCATGTTCTTGGCCTCCCGGCCCCACCGGTTCGTCGCCTCGGCCATCGTCGGCGGGGTGCTGCCCATCGCGTGCGGGCTGGCCCTGGCCATCCAGCGCCGCAGGGGCCCGGAGTGGGTTAACGTGTTCGTCGGCGACATGGCCGAACGGACCGGGCTGTACCACGAGTTCGCCCAGTACGTCCGGGGCCACGACCTGCGCGTCCGGGTGTACGTCGAGGACAACGGCCTCAGCACGAACGTTCCGACGGAGGAAGTATGGGGTCGCTACTCGGGTCCGCGCCCGCTAGTCCGCCGGTACACTTACCGGCGAACCCGCCCCCACACGGGAACGGGTCGCCGGGTGACCTTCTGAGGGCGGCGATGAAGCTGCTGGCCGACGCCGGGGCCGTCTTCGTCGGCCAGGGCATCGCCTACGACGGGATTGCCACGTTCGCGGACTACGCCGACGTGCCGGCCGGGCGGAAAATCGAGTTCCCCATCTGCGAGGACCTGAACGTCGGGGCCGCCATCGGGATGGCGCTGGCCGGCCTCGAACTGCCCGTGGTCTGCATACCGCGGATCGACTTCCTCCTCCGGGCCGCCGACCAACTCGTCAACCACCTGGACAAGCTCGCCCTCATGTCCGCCGGCCAGTTCCGGCCGAAGGTTATCATCAGGACGCGGGTGGGGGCGAGGGTGCCGCTGGACGCCGGCCCGCAGCACTCCCAGGACCACTCGGAAGCCTTCCGGCTCATGCTCACCACCGTGGACGTGCGGAAGATCACCGAGCCGGGGGAGATCCTGGCGACGTACCGCGACGCGCTGGCGAGCGAGCGTAGTTCGCTGGTCGTGGAGGCCCTGTAACATGCTCCTCCTCCTCTTCCGCGGCCGGGACTCCGGGGGCGGCCCGCCCGTCGTCATTAACGTGGACAACCGCGACGGGACGGGGGCCCCGAGCCGGAACGCCACGGGGACCGGGGCGCCGAGCCGGAACGCCACGGGCGCGACGAACAAGGGCGTGAACCGGGCCGGCACGGGCCGCCCCCCGGATTGAGAGCCGCATGAAGTTCAACATCAACCACAAGGTTCGCGTCCGCCTGACCGACGCCGGGCGGAAAATTCTGGCTGACGCCCGCGACAACCTGTGCCGGTCGTACCCGAACATCAAAGGGCTGAGCCGCTACCCGTTGGCGGACGAGGATGCCGGCGGGTGGAGCCAGTGGCAGTTGTGGGATCTGATGGCGAGGTTCGGCCCGCACATGCGTCTCGGCGGCCCGATGCTGTTCGAGACAACCATCGAGATTCCAGACCCGGCCGCGTGATATCTTCGACGCATGGCCTTCTGCCAACCCCTCTACGTCGTCGCCGAGGCCAACCAGGACCTCACGGTGACCGTCACCGTCGCCGCCGACACCACGTCCTGGACGATGACGGCCACGCTCCGGGCCAACCTCGGCACGGCAGCCCTGGCAACCAAAACCGTCGGCTCGGGCATCTCCAACACGCCGGGGGCCGGGTCGTCCACGGTCGTCGTCTCGTTCTCAGCCGCGGATTTGGCGCTGGCGCCGGGCGGGTACACCTGGCAGCTGGAGCGCACCAACAGCGGCCTTGCCTACCCGATCATCGACCCGTCCACGTTCCGCATCACCGGCGGGGACGGCGACGACTACCCCCAGCTCACGAACCTCTCGGACTACCTGGCGTTCGCCGGTTACTCCGAAACCGTCTCGGACGCCGACGCCAAGGCCCTCCTCTCCTACATCTCGGCCGCGGAGACCTCCATCCGGGACTGGTGCGGGCGGAAGTTCAATTTCGATCAATACACGGAATACCCCGTGGGGACGTGGCACGAGAAGACGATGCTCCGGGAGACCCCGGTTGCGACGACCAGCATGGACATCCGGGTGGACTTCTCTCGCGGCTTCGCCTCCACCACCGCCCTGACCGCGGAGACGGACTACTTCCTCGACATCGACCACACGGGGAAGTCCCCCAACGGCATCCTGCACCGGATCGGGCGGGTCTGGGAGGGGTACCGGGTGCGGCCGGCGGGGCAGTTGAGCTACCTGAAGAAGCCCGGGCGGGGGATGATCAAGGCGACGTACTTTGGCGGATTCACCCTGGTGCCGGATGATTTGAGGGTAGCCGTCTTCCAAGTGGTGCAGCAGCGGTTGGGGGCGCGGGCCCAGGGGCACGACTTGCAGAGCGAGAGTGGACTGAATTACGCCTACAGCAAAGGCCCCTGGGATGACGAAGCAAAAAGCTTGGGCAGTGTCCAGCAAGTCATCACCCGGTACCGGCGCGGGGACGTGCTGGTGGGCTAGATCAGCCCGTAAGCCCGCAGCGCCTCGCGGATCAGGTGCCACTCCGGCAAGCCCCGCCGCTTCTCGGCCGCCTTCAACTTGGCCTTCTCCTTCTTCGTCAGGCGGACGGTGGCCGTCTCCGTGTTCTGGTCGCTCACGTCGATCTGCTCCAGCGGTCCGGCCAGTTCGGCAAGGGCCGACAAGATCTCAACAGCCGTGGCGAACCCGTTGCCGATCTTCACCCCGTTCCGCTCGGGGTCCGCCTGTACCCGCCGCTTCTCCGGCTGCTTCGGGGCCTTCTTCTGCCGCTCCTGTCGGATGAACGCCCGCTGCTCGGCCGGCGTGCGGACCTTGCTCTCGCCGAACACCTGCCCGTAATACTGTTTCGGGACCTCTCGCAGCCCAACCTCTTGCTCCCGGCCATCGACTAGGACCGTCACGCTCCCCGCGTCCAAGATCGCCTGCTGCTGCCGGATGGGCAGCCGGGCCACACAGGCAACCAATTGTCGCTTGTCCCCAATGTGCAGAACCACTTCCGGCAGGAGTTGCCGGGCCGCGATGAGGCGGAGGTAGCCAATCAGGTTGAGCTTCAGATGCGAAAGATCGTGGCCCCGACGCTCCAACTCGGCCGTGGCGGCTGCCAGCCGGAGTAGTCCGTCGGCCGTCTCCTGAAGGGCGGCCGTGAACTCTGCTTTGAGTTCGTCGTCGGTCATCGCCGACAGGTCGGGCAGGGTGATGGTTGCCGGTCGTTCGACAAGTGCCGTGGTCATTCGGACTTTCCTTTTAGGTGGGCACGGAGAACGATGAGTTCAGCTTGGAGCTTGGCAAGGGCCTTCCTGCTGCGGTAGGCGGCCCGTGTCTTTCTAACGCGCTCGCGGTTTTGCTCTCGGTAGATCGTGTCGCGCCTTTTCTTGTCCGCAAGAAGGCGATCCCTGTTGGCCCGGTAGAAGGCTTTTCGCTGTTCGCTGATCCTTTTCCGGTTGTGCTGGTTGTAGGCTTTCTTCCGCTTCTGGATGCGATCACGGTTTCGTTCGCGGTACTCTTGCTGACACTTGCGGACACGCTCCGGGTTCTTCGCGCGGTATTCTTTGTGTTGGTCAATGATGTGGCGGCGCCTGCTTTCGTAATATGCTTTGCGGGAACGGCGATAGGCATCGTTCTGGGCCAGACTCCTGTGCCTTGCCCGGTTTCGCTGCCGGATTTTCTCCCGGTTGCGATCACGGTAGGCCCTCTGCGCCAGCAGCAGGCGTCGTTTGTTCTGTTCGTAATAAGCCTTTCTCTTCTCCGCAAGAACAGCCCGGTTCCTCTCGCGGTAGGATTTGGAATAGGCTTGCTTCCGCTTTTGGATTTGCTTGCGGTTCCTCTGGTAGTAAGCCCGTTCATAGTCTCGGGCGCGCTGACGGCGTCGCTCCCGGTAGGCTTTCTTGCGAATCCGAACGCGCTCCCGCTCTTCGGGCGTCATCTTCGTGGCCATGAGCGGGACCTCCAATGGCGTTATTCTAACGCCGAGGAAAGGACGACGACACCGTGTGGGGGTAAGAGGCTAGGCCGGAACGGGCCAGCGGGGCGAGGGCGGCGCCTTTCTTTTTGCACCCACCGTTGGTGCGATTCGGATAGTACCAACGCAAGTGTATTGAAGTCAAGGGTAGTAGCGGCGAAATACTTACAGGGTAGGACCGGAGGCGCTTATGGCGGTTGCCACGATGACGTTCGGGGAGCGGCTGAAGAAGCTGCGGAAGGCGGCGGACCTGACCCAGGAACAGTTGGCCCGTGCGGCGGACATTACCGTCGCCGCGGTCCGCAATCTGGAGCAGACGGACGCCGAGCCGACGTGGGCGACCGCGAAGAAGCTGGCCGCGGTCCTGGGCGTCTCGCTGGACGACCTCGCCGAAGGCTGACCCATGCCCCGCCGGAACAACCAGACCCTTCTTATCGGCCTCGCCGTCGGAGGCGTGGCCGCCCTAATCTTCGTCGCCGTCTGCGGGCTCCTCGTGGTGCTGGCCCTGTCGAAGTCGGCGGCGACGACCGGCGCCGGCTCGCCAGCCGTGGCCACAGGTGCCGCCCTGGACGGAGACAACGGCAACCCGATCATCAACGACTTCCAGGCCAACCCGATTGCCGCCGAGAAGAAATGGATCGGCAAGCCCGTCCGGTTCTGGAACTCGGTGGGGAAGATCGACCGGGACAAGACCGGGTGGTACGTGTCCTTTCGCCACTGCGACATCACCGTCTACATCGCCAGGGGGGAAGAGGACAAGTTCAGCAAGTTGGCGCCGGAGGCGACCATCGAAGTCGAGGCGATTCTCGACAGGTTCACCATGACCGGCCGCGGCGGGATCATCCCTTACTTGTGGGGTAAGGAAGCAAGGCTGATCGCGGTCAGGAAGGGCTAATCCGACCAGTGGGTGAAGAGTTTCAAGAACGAGGTCTGGGCGGGGAAATCTTGCTTGGCGCCGGTGACGCTGTTCTTGGCGGGGTACCACTTTCCATTCGCGGCCAAATTGAGAGCCCACCCCGCCGTGGTGTCCCCGTCCGTGCGCCCGTTGGGCGGGTTGAAGTGTTTGAAGGTAAAAATCAGGTCCAAACGACGGGTCATCCCCTCGAAGACGGCAGACGCAATCGGATCGGCATAGACCTCGTTATTCACCGTATCCACGTCCTCTAGCAGCCAGGTCCCAGGCCGGCCCGGCGACCCGATGGGTCCGGTCGGATCGCCGAAGAAAACGTCGGAGCTCACGCGGCCAATTGCAGCGTCGATCTTGGGCATATACCCGTAGTCGTCGGTGACGAACTCGATGGGGACGTTGTGCCAGACGACCCGGCGCGTTTGCTTCTCGGCCCGGTAGACGTGGCGCGGGAGGATCAGCGGGCGGTCGTTAAACGCCTCGCCCGGGGCGTCGAAGACGAACATCCCGCCCGGCAGTTCGAGCAGGTCAACGTAGGGCTTGGGGCTCCAGTTGACCCATCTTCGAAGTTCCTGGCCGCGGTACGCCTCCGCGCTCGTCATATCCAGGTCGGCGTCGGACAGGATCTCATACGGCGGTTGAGAGTATCCAACAGTAATCCGGGCGAGGGAGTACGTCGCGTAAGGGAGGGACCACTTGTGCGGCTTGGCTGCCTTGGCAACGAACTTGACGCCGACGCACTCGGTAATCTCCGTGGCAAACAGGGTCGGGAAGATTGGATGGGTGGCGGGGACCTGCCGGCGGAGGAAGTTTCCCCCGTCCACCCAGGAGAAGCCGAGGAAGTATTTGACGGCGCCGGAGATGCGGGCGAACGGGATATAGCCGGTCAGGGTGGCGTGTGACCTCTTGCGGCCCATCGCGAGTTGCGAGGGGGCGTAAAGGCTCACCGCCTCGGCCCAGTCCTCAGAACTGAAATCAATGTCGATCCATTCGTATGGATTCTGGTTATTCGTGAGTTGGCCGCCCAGGAGTCGCATCGGTTAGCTCTCCTGAAGCATCGCCTGCCGCTGGCGGATGAGATCGGCCAAACTGAACTCGCGGACCGCCTCGATGGACAGGCCGGACCTGCTGCCGTCATCATCACTGCCTAGCAACTTCAGGCCGGGGCCGGCGAGCGGGTGGTCGGTGACGGCATTCTTGGCCTCCTTTAGGGCCCTTACCATCGTGTCGTGAAGCACCTTCTTGGACAGGTTTTGGTTCAGGAAAGTGACGACCGCCTGGAGTAGACTCGGCACATCCCTCTTCTGCTGCTCGTCCGGGTTCAGCGACGCCATCAGGCTGTTGCGAGCGGCTTCCCTCTGAATACTCTCGACCGTCCCGTACCGCGGCTCCCGCACGGCCACGTCGCTCCGCGCCCCCTCATCCACCCCCGTCGGCAGCCCGAGCAGCTCCAGCACGCCCCGCCGCAGCTCGTTGAACTTCCGGTTGAGTTCGGTAATCGGCCGCTGGAGGGTGTCGATGACGCGGGCCATCGCGAGGAAGTGCAGGCTGGCCATCTGGAGGGTCGGCCCCAGGCTGTCGGCCATGACCCCGCCCCAGTCGGTGATGGTGTCGATGAGTTCGGCCACGCCGCGGGCCACCGGCTCCATTGCCGGCCGGAGGCGGGCGAAGGCGTCCCCGACCTTCTCGGCCGAGCGGGTGAGGGCCTGCATGATCGGTTCGAGCGTGCGGCCGATGGTCGCGAACGTATTCTCGATGCGGTACTCAAACATCTTCACGGCGGCCGGATTGCTTAGCCGCGTGAATTGTGAAATCGAGTCCCCGAGTTCGCGAACGACCTTCGCCGGCGCCGCGAGCGCCTCGACCCACGCCCGCCCCGTCGAAACAATCATCTCCTTGGCCTTGAGGACCTCGGCGGGCAGGGCGACGAACGTGTCGTGGAGTTTCTTGACGCCGGCCGCGGCGAGTTCCGCGGGCTTGGGCATCCCCCCGATGGACCCGACGAGGGCCTGGATGGCGCTGACGGTCTGGAGGGCCTGCCCGCTGTTGCCGGCGAGCATGTCCGTCAGGCCGGCCAAGCCCCCGCCGGCGCCGGCCGCCCCGCCGCCCTTATAGAGGGCCGCGGCCCCCTCGATCCCGTGCGCAGCACCGGCCGCCCCGCCCCCGGACCCCATGAGGGCCGGCGCGATCCTCCCGAGAGCGGCGACGATGGCCGGCAGGGGCATGGGTTACGACTTCTCCGCCGTGGCCTTCTCGCGGGCGAGGAGCTTGGCCCGCATGGCGTCCAGGTCGCCCGCCTTCGGGGGCCAGGACTTGCGCACCGCCTTCCCCACCTCCAGCGGATCGGCCCCGAACATCAGGGCCGCGGCCTGGGCGGCGGCGACCGTGTGGTCGATGGTGGCGGGGGCGGAATCGGGAAGGACCGGGCCGTCCGTGTTGCCCGCGTCCTTCCGCAACTCGGCCTGCGCCTTCAAGATCGGCTCCACGTAGGTCTCCCACATTTCGCGGTAGGTGAGTTGGGCGACTTCGGGCCGCTTCAGGCCGACGGGTTCGTTGCAGAGGGAGGCGTAAGTTCGCTTCCGGCCTCCGGGCGGGGCGAACCAGGCCCGCCCTTCCGGGCTTTTGGGTCGGCGGCCTCCCGGATGAGGGCCATCGCCCGGTTCAGGTCCGACCCCGGCTCGGCCTCCTTCGCCTTCACCATCTCGTCTAACTCGTCGTCGCCCATCGTGTCCTTGTCGATCCCCAGCACCAGCCGCATGAGCTGCCGCTGGCCCCACTGGGTGTTGAAGGACTCCAGCACGTCCCAGCCGGGCAGGCTGGTCCATTCCGGGGGGTTCGCCGTCAGCTTGCGGTCGAAGTCCAGGTAGTCCTTCGCCGTCTTGAACTTCCGGGCGTTGTCCAACAGGTGGCCGTAGAGGGCCACGCAGTAACGGTGCTTGATGTCGTCGGTGAGGTCGCTGGCGTGGTAGGTCTCGCCGCGCCAGGTGACGGGGTAGGTTTCGGCCACGTTGGTCAGGGCCCCGTGAAGGAGTAGACGCACTCGCGGATGCGGAGGTCGAAGTCGAACATGGTCGCCCCCGGGCTGGACAGGGACACGGCCGGGCGGACGTTGATGACCCGGTAGGACACGATGAAGCCGACGGTCCCGGTGTACCCGAGCCAGCCGGTCCCGGTGGCGTCCAGCCAGACGCCCTTGTTACTCGGCAGCCGGGCGTTGGCCGTGTTGTCCCACCGGCACCGGAGGCGGGCCGACCCGCCGGCGAAGGACGTGATGTCGTCCTTCCAGGTGATCAGGTTGACGTCCGGGGTCATGCCGAACGTCTTGTACTCCTCGTTCTCGATGGCGATGTCCATCGCCCACTCCTCGCCGAAGATCGAGAAGCCGGAGAGGAGGACGACCCCCGTCTTGCACGACAGCGGGATGATCGGGCTGGCCATGAGGGGTCACCTTTCGCTGCGGTCAGTTCTGCGATTCCCACGTCCGGTACAGCAGGCCGAAGCGGGTCACCTCGACGCCGTTGCGGAACGAGGGGACACCCCAATCCCCGCGCGGCGTCACCTCGAAGTCCCAGACGGCGGGGGCCCCGGCCAGGGTCGTCACGGCGAGGGCCTGGACGACCCGTTCGACAAAGGACAGCCGCACGTCGTCTTCGACCTTCACGTCCGGCGTCTCGCGGCCGTAAACCGTGACCTGCCAGACGTACTCGTACCCGACCGAGTTTCCGAAGGCCCGGCCGTTGGGCGTCCGGCCCCCCCCGGTCAGGATCACCGCCTCATCGGGATCGCCCCCGCTCCCGTCGTCGCGCCGGGGGTGGAGCACGTCGGTCTTCCGCCACTCGATGAGGCCGGGCGCCCCGGAAATCCCCTGGATCGCGGCTACCATCGCGTCGGCTTGTTGCTTCGCCTGCGACACGGGTCACACCAGGACGACGTTCGTGATGACCGGCCCCTGCGTGGGGATAATCAGGACGGTGTTCGAGTAGGCGTAGCCCAGGAAGGTCGAGAACCACGAGCTGGTCAGGTCGGCCGCCGGGTTGATGTCGCCGGGCGAGGTTGCGCCCACCCCGTACCACACGCCGGTGGACAGAACAGTGGTCCCCAGCGCAACCGCGCCGGCCTTCTGGTAGATGACGGGCTGCGACGCCTGGGCGTTGACGAGGGCGATCCCGACCGCGGCGGCCTGAGTGCTCGACACGTTGGCGTCGGCGAGCTGGACCTTGTTCGAGGCATCAACGTAGACCGCCTTGCCGGCGACAATCGCCGTGCCGGCCGTGCCGACGACGGTCACGTTGGCGATCCCGGTGACGGACGTCGGCATGACGTTCGCGGTGGCGATGGTCAGGGCAGCCATTAGGGGGCCTCACGCCTTGCGGGTGCAGATGCAGTCGTAGATCGCGTAGCCGGAGGATTCGTCGTCGCTGTGCCGGGCGGTGGCCTGCAAGATCCCGTACACCTTCCCGCCCACGGCCCAGGTGTCGTCCACGCGGGGGGGTTGCGCCTCGCCCACCCGCCAGGCGGTCACCGTCGCCTCCTGGTGGGCCGCGGACTCCTGCCCCAACCCGCTGACTTCCGTGTGCGGCCAGACGCAGACGTTCGCGTAGGCGACGGTGCCGCCCCCGAGCAGGTTGAGCGTGCCCGCCCGGACCAATCCCGCCTGGGCCTTGTGCAGCCGGAGGTCCGCCAGCACCGTATTGCGGCCGAAGAACATGGGTCCGTTGTCACAGTCGGGCGGGGCGGGGGGAACCGCCCCGGAGTGGGGACAGAATCGCGGGCATGATCCGGCCCGGCCCCCTGTCCCCGGCAGACGCGGCGTACCTCAACGAGCAGTTGGGCGAGTTCGCCCGCCTGCGGAATCAGGTGCAGTCGCTGCTCGGGCAGGCGCCCGAAATCTTCCCGGCGGCGATCACGTCCGGGACCACGGGGCAGCACGGGTGGTACGAGGAGGCGTTCGGGGCCGGCGGGGCGCGGACGACGATGATCGGCGGGCGGACCGGGACGCCGGCCGTGGACGTGGCCCGGATGCCGGACGGGAGCACGCTGGGGGCGACCCCGACGAGCCCGGTCAAGGTGTGGCTGCGGCGGATCGGCCTCGCCGCAGCCACCGGCATGAACCACGAGGTCATCGGCGGCGGGGGGACGTCCGGGGCCGTCCTGCAAGTCCAGTCGGGTGCCGCGAACTCGTTCGGCTACCCGGCCCGCGTGCAGGCGTGGAGCGCGTCGGCGGGGACGTGGGGGGACGCGAGCGCCACGGAGGTGCGGGTGGAGGACCCGGACGGCGGGGGGTTCGCGGCCGGCGACTACGTCGCCAACGCCCTGTTCTTGGGGGTGAACAACTCGGGCGTGGCGTGCTACTCGGCGCCCCCCCGCCCGACCGGCACGCTGAGCGTCCACGAGACGGACGAGGGGACGGGCGGGGTGTCGAGCACGAGCGGGGTCTGGGTCGCGCACGCCCTGACCGGGTTCCTGAACGTCCCGGCCGGCCAGTACCTGCTGACCGGGGCCGTGCGGTTCACCGCCCCGACCGGGTTCGGCATCGAGGCCCAGGTGGACATTACCAGTTCCGGGCTGACGTCCGCCGTCCCGCAGAGCTACTCCGCCAGCAACTGGGGGACGGCCGCCTCCCCGAGCCAGGTCAAGCTCAGCCACACGATCAGCAGCTACATCCTGCTGGGCAGCACGGCCGACATCGACCTCACCTCGACGGGGGTCAACCGCCCGCTCTCGTCCGAGACGATCAACACGGACACCAGGCTGGTCCTGTGGCGGGTCAATTAGTTGTTGCGCGGCGGTTAAGTGCGAAAGGGGGATCTCATGCCGGTCGGCCACCTGACATACGCGGGCGGGGGGAGCTACCCGGCCCAACTCCGCGGCAGCCTGGCCCGCCTGGAGCAGGGCCTGGACGAGCTGATCGACCTGCGGGCCACGATGGTCCAGATGATCGACGGCGACACGGGCCAGGACGCGAGCTACCCGTACCTGCGGGACAAGTTCGGGTTCCCGGACAACGCGACGGCCAAGGCCGCGTTCCTGGAACTGGACTCGCTGTTGGCCAAGCTGACCGCGGACGGGGAGGTGACGCTGGTCGCCACGGCCCTGCGGCAAGCCTTCGCCAAGTTCCGGTAGGGGCGCCCCTCCCGCCCGCCCCGCCGCGGGGCGACAGTCGCCGGCATGGACTGGAGACAGCGACCGCAGGAGACCGCGTACCCCCGGCCCTCGTATGCCGGGGTGTGGCTGCTGGGCGGCCTCATCCTGACCACCCTCGCCCTTGCCGCCTTGCTGTCGGGGGCCCAGTGATGCGGTCCGAACTCCGATACCTGCTGGCCGGCCTGCTCGTCCTGGCCGTCGCCTTCGTCCACTCTCCCGCCTGGACGGCCCCGGCCCCGAAGGACGCCCCCGCCGTCGAGGGCTACCTGGAGTGGCGGCACGAGCGGGCGCCCGTGGTCGTCCTGCCGGGCCAGCCGGACGAGCCGCGGAAGGAGTTCTGGCTGGTGTTCGAGGACACCAAGGCCGGGGCCGAGGCCGAGACCCAGGTGGGGAAGTTCGAGGCGGGGAGTCGGGTGCGGGTGTTCGGCCGGCACGGGGGCGGGGGCCAGTACCGGTACGTGGTCGTGACCGGGGCCGCCAAGGTGCCGGAATGAGCGAGCGGGCCGACTACGACGAGCCGGGCGGGGCGGCCTGGGACGGGTGGCCGCTGGCGTGCCTCGGGTTCGCGGGCCGGACGGCGATGTGGGCCGGCTTCTGGGTCGTGGCCATCTTCATGGGGGTGGCCCTCCCGGGCGACTGGCAGGGCCAAGTGCTGTTCGGCGGGATGGCGGTCGGTTTTGGCGGGGTCCTGCTGTTCGCCTTTGTCGCGCACGACATGGGCGAGATGCGGCAGGACCGGGACCGGCGGCGGGAGTGGGAGCGGAAGTTGATTGAGGCGGCCCGCCGGGGGGCTTCGTGAGTAACGACGAACTCCGCCGGCTGGCCGCCTCGCACCCGCCCCCGCAGGCGTGGTTTGACGACACCCTGCCGGAGTTGACCTGGGTCATCGGCCCCGCCGAAGCGGAAGCCCTGCGGGTGGAGAACTTGGGGGCGGACCTTGCGGCCCGCCTACAAGACCGCCCTGTGGCCACCGGCGACCCCCGGATGCTCGGCGTGTACCGCCCGGTGATGTCCGAGGTGTGCGACTCGGACTGCGACAGCGAGGCCGACACGGGGGAGTGGCCGGCCGTGGCGGAGCCGCCCCCTGACCGCCCTGGTTCGCCCATGTGAGGTTGTCCGATGAGCGACGAGACGCCCCAGACCCCGCCCGTCACGCCCCCGCCGGAGGGCGACACCCCGGCCTGGCTGCGGTACATCCCGGCCAAGTACCGGGCGTGGCTGTGGCTGCTCCTGGCGGCCCTCCTGACGGCCGGCGTGGGGGCCCTGTGGAAGTATTGGGACCTGCCCGGCGAGCCGCCCCCGGTCCCGTTCGAGGCCCCGGCCGACGTCGTCCCGCTGGACGAGGGGCCCGTGGTCGGTCTGCTGCCGGGCGAGGCCGAACCGGAACTGACCATCCGGGCGGACCAGTTGGCGCCGTCGCGGGACTGGGGCCACGAACTGCTGGGCCTGCAAGCGCTTCACGCGCAGGGCTACGACGGCAGCGGGACCACCATCGCGATCTGCGACACGGGGGTGGACACGGACCACCCCGACCTGGCCGGCCGCATCGCCGACGGGGCCAAGGACCATAGCGGGAGCGGGACGGGGTACAAGGATTACCAAGGCCACGGGACGCACGTCGCCGGCATTGCCGCCGCGGGCGGGAGCCTCATTGGGGCGGCTCCGGGCGCAAAGATCCTGCCGATGAAGGTCCTCGGGGACACCGGGTCGGGGTCCTCGTTCCGCATCGCCCAGGGCATCAAGGACGCGGCGGACAAGGGCGCCGATGTTATCAACCTGAGCCTCGGCGGCTCCTCCCCCGACCCGTACACGCGAGCGGCCATCGAGTACGCGATCAGCAAGGGCGTGTGGGTCGTGGCGGCGGCCGGGAACGACGGCCGGGCGGCGGATAATTTTCCGGGGCACTTCCCGTCGTCCGTCGCGGTCGCGGCCGTGGACCGGAACGCCAAGCGGGCCGGGTTCAGCACGATCAACCCGGAGAACGACGTGGCGGCTCCGGGATCGAGCATTCTGAGCACGCTGCCGGGGGGCAAGTACGGGACGCTAAGCGGGACCAGCATGGCGACCCCTTACGTCGCGGGCTCGCTCGCCATCGTCCGCGGGGCCTTGAAGAAGGCGAACAAGCCGATCCCCTCGCAGGGCGACCTGCTCGTCCTGCTCGCCAAGCACTCGAAGGACATCGACCCGGCGGGCCACGACGCCGGCACCGGCCACGGCCTGATCCAGCCGGCCAGGTTGCTGGCTATCCTCCTGCCCGAGGCGCCCCAGCCGCCCCCGCCGCCCAAGGACCGCGTGACGATGGAGCTCACGCCGAGCGAGGCCAAGTTGGTCGAGGCGGTCCGGGCGATGGTCGAGGCGGGCCGGAAGAAGTAGGGGGCGTTCGCGTGGCCATCGACGCCGTGATCCTCCGGGTGCGAAAGGACGACGACGGGAACGCCACGTTGGTGCTCGGGGCGCGTCGGACCAGGGACGGGCTCGTCGGGCCGGGCCAGCGGGAGGTGACCGTGGTAGATCCCCCGCGGTTCCTGGAAGCGGCCGTCGGCACGGAACTCCGCGAGGACCGCGACACGATCTTCGTGGGTGAGACGGTGTGGGCCAAGCGGCTGACGAAGCACCGGATTCAGCTGGTCGGGCGGGGGAGGACGGCGTGAAAGGGGAGGTCATCCAAGGCGACTGTCTCGACGTGCTGCGGGGGATGCCCGCGGCGACGTTCGACGCCGTGGTTACCGACCCGCCCGCGGGCATCGCGTTCATGGGCCGCGAGTGGGACGGCGACCGGGGCGGCCGGGCCGCGTGGGTCGGATGGCTGGCCGAAGTTCTGGCCGAGTGTCGGCGGGTCGCCAAGCCGGGGGCGCGGCTACTGTGCTGGAGCATCCCCCGCACGTCCCATTGGACGGGAACGGCCGTGGAAGACGCGGGGTGGGTGATCGAAGACGTGGTGGCCCACCTGTTCGGGACGGGGTTCCCCAAGGGGAAATCGAAGTTGAAGCCGGCCCGCGAGGACTGGTGGCTGGCCCGGAATCCGAGCAAGGGGGTTCCGCCGCTGAACGTGGATGCGTGCCGGGTGCCAACGGAAGAGAACCCAAGCGGCAATCGCCGCCAGTACGCCAACGCCTCCGAAACCGGAACCTTGGATGGCGACCGGTGGGTGGATCGCCGCAGGCCCGAGACATTCCAGGCCGAGCGCCCCGGAGAGGCTGCCGGCCGCTGGCCCGCCAACGTCACCCACGACGGGTCGCCGGAAGTGCTGGAGGCGTTCGCGGAGTTCGGGGAGCGGAAAGGGAGCCCGGAATCCTGGCGAGACAATGGTGGGCAAAAAAATCGGGTAGCGATGAACTGCGCCGATGACGGCTCGCTGGCCACCCCTCGCGATTGTGTGGGCTACGGCGGCTCCGGCACCGCTGCCCGCTTCTTCTACTGCCCCAAGGCGAGCAAGGCCGACCGGGGGGAGGGCAACGACCACCCGACGGTGAAGTCAACGGCCCTCATGCGCTACCTCTGCCGGCTCATCACGCCAGCGGGTGGCGTGGTCCTGGACCCGTTCGCCGGGTCGGGTTCGACCGGGAAGGCCGCGGCGCTGGAGGGGTTCGGGTTTGTCGGGATCGAGCGGGAGCCGGAGTACGTCGAGATTGCGAGACGGCGGATCTCCGAGGCCCTTGCCGCCCCGCCGGAGGCCGCCGCGTGACGTGCATCACCTGCGACACCGACATCCCCACCTCGGGGCGTAAGCAGCTCGTGCGGCTCGGCTGGCTGCTGACGGGCAAGCCCGGCTGGCAGTGCCCGGCGTGCCGCCCGTCCGGCGGGCAGGTGGTGGGCGTCCACGGGGGTGTCCGCGAGGGGACGACGCAGGATCACCCATCAAGTCCGACTGATCGGACAGGGCTGGGCTGATGCGCCAAGTCGAGGTCTGGGGCTCGCTCGCCGTGGCCTTCCTCCTGGGGGTCGTGTGCGGGCTGTGCTGGGGGAGGCTGTGATGCTGGCCGCGTTCTTCACCCTGTTCGGCCTGTTCGCCTTTGCCGGCCTCCCCGTGGGCATCGAGGGCCGCATCACCGCCGACATCGAAGAAAAGGAAGACCGCCGCGTCATCGACGGCGAGAGTTATCGGGTGCAGGCGGGGAAGGTGACGCTGGGGCTCGACCTGCAAGAACGCGACGACCTGGCGGGCCTGCTGTGGAACCTCCGGCACCGCCCGATTTTCGTCGGCGGCCTGCTGGTCGCGACCGAAGCCGGCTGGCGGCTGCGGGTACTCGACGTGCGGCTCGACTTCACGAAATCGCCCTTGCCCAAAGACGACTGAGGGGAGCCTCGTGCGTGCTGCGGTGGCCGCTGTGGTTGGTCTGGCGTGGGCGGCGGGGGCTTACGCCGACCCGGCGGTGTCCCCCGGCGAAGCCAAACCGCTACGGGGGGCGAAAGCGGCCCCACTGATCGCGGCCACCCCGACGCATCCCGACGTGGCCCTGCGGCTGATTATCGAGCACCTGACCGTCCGGGTCCTCCGCGAGGACCGCCCTTTCACCCGGTTCTTCTGGGCGGGCGCCACCCCGGCCAAGCGGTTCGCGGAGGACTGGACGAACTGGCGGGCCTACCTGCAGACGGTGAACAGCGACCCGGACATTGTGTTCCCCGTCGAGGTGAAAGGGTCCAACGGCCTCCTGTGGGCCATCGACCTGCGCGACCCCCGGTGGACGATTGAGGGGTTCTCGGCCGTGGCCCGCCGGGACTTCGTGTTCCGCGAGCCGCATGTGGACAGTGCGCTCGCCGAGCAGGTCCGCCAGCTCATCGGGATCAAGCAGGACCCCGAGACGTTCCACGCGGAGGCCGTGGTGCCGATGCACTGGTTTTTGCGCGGGGTGATGGACGCCGAGGGGACGCAGCGGGCCGACTACTACGACCTCCTGTACTCGGTGGAGCGGTTCGGCGCTGATGCCGGCACTGTGGCGAACCCGGTGGTGGTCGCCCCGGCCGTCATTCCGCCAGAGCCGGAGCGGCCGAAGGGCAAGCCGTGGGCGGGCGGGGTGTGGCCGGCGGACGGGTTGTACTATCCGCCCGGCGCGTTCACGCATATTCCCCGGGCCGAGATGGATGCCTACGAGCAGGCGCTAGAGCGGTGGAAGGAGATCAAGAAGTCGGCCGTCCTGAAACCGCCCGCGGCCCTTGAAATCTTGGGCCAGGGCAACGTGGTCAAGGCCAAAGTGGTCAAGGACTTCCCGGCCAACCTGGACCAGTACGAGGAGCGGTGGGGGACGAAGGCGAACGCGGATTACCTCAAGCAGCAGAAGGTCTTTGTCAACAACGGCGAGGTGGTAGCGGGGAGTAAGAGCGACCCCAAACGGGGCAGCTACGTCAGTTATCAGGACCGCGTCATCCGGTTCGCCGACGGGCAGTTCGCCAACGGCGGGTTCGGGATGAGTACGCAGGACTTCCTGCGGACCAGCCTCAAGAAGAACCCGTCGGCCTTCCCGCTCGAAGCGGCCCTGGGCCAGCTCCAGGAGGACGCGGGCGAACACCTGACGACGCTGCCCAACGGGTTCCAAGCGGCCCTGCTCACCGGCCCGGCCGGGGACGGGCGGAAGCGGGTGGAGTTCGGGGACGCAAGACTGGTTCACAACTCCCTGGACCGGGACAAGGACGTGGTGGTCAAGACGCAGTTTTCCTGCGTGATCTGCCACGCCCCCCAGGACGGGATTCTGGCCCCGAGCAACCGCAAGGTCGGCGAGCGGCTGACCAAGGGCATTGAGCTGTTCGTCCGCGGGAAGGAGAACCAGAAGACGGTCCGCACGTTTTTCCACGACTGGGAGTGGAAGTTGGAGGTCGGGCGGATCGCCTACCGCCGGGGGCTGAGCCGGGCGACCGTCTCGGCAGCGTTTCCAAACGGGTGGACGGGGGAGGAGTGGGCGCGGGCCACGGTGAGTTTCCGCGATTGGTACGACGCGCCGTTGACCCTCGACCAAGCCGCGGCAGAGTTGGGTTACCCCCGGCTCGTGGTTCTCATCGCGTGCCTGTTCGACCCGAGCGGGGACGCGGCGGACCTGTTCCTGGACGCCGGGGTGTCGAGGACGGTCTTCGATGACGAATTGAAACAACGCCTGACGTTCATCATCGCGGCCCTCCGGGACGCCGAGAGCCCGGACCCGCTGTTCGCCCTGTTCTTCCCGGAGTTGGTCCGCCAGGCGGAAGCCAAGGCGAAGAAGTGAGTCACTGAGCGAGAGAGCCCATGCGCAAGATTCTGGCCGTCTCCCTGTCCGTCCTGATCGCCCTGCCGGGCCCGGCCCTGGCCGACTCCTGCCGCCGCGTCGGGTACACCGCACCGGTATATGCCCATCAGGTATATACCCCGCCGGTATATCACGCCCCGAGCTACGGGCATCACGCCGACGTGGTCCTGAAGCCCTACGCGATCCCGTTCGCGTTCAACCACCACGCGTCGCAGTTCTACAGCGTGGCCCCGGAGCTGGCCTACCTGCGGGTGAACAAGGAAATCGCCCAGGAGGCCGCCGACAAGGCCGCGGAGAAGGCGGTGGCGAACCTGATCGCGGCCCTGGCCCAGAACCGGGCCGCCCTCGGGCCGGCCCCGAACGACGGGCACCCGGCCATTCCGCCCGCGGCCCCGCTCGTGGCCGCCCCGAAGACGGGGAACAAGTCGGCAGCGGCCAAGGTGCAGCAGATGGCCAACGAGTCGTGCCTGAACTGTCACGGCAAGGGCGCCAAGTTCGACCTGTCGGACGTGACCAAGCTGAGCCGCGAGAAGCGGCTGGAGATCTTCGCCCGCCTGGGGGCCCGGCCGGACCACCCCAACCCCGAGGTGCGGAAGTTGTTCATGCCCCGGAACGGGGAGCCGGTCGCAGACCAGTTCTACAACGCCGCGAACGAGTTCGCCATCGAAGCCGAGAAAGCGGCGGACAAGAAGTGACGTGCAAGGGTGGGACGCACCCCGCGTTCCCCCGATAGAGGATTCACACTCGGGAGACATCGTCCATGCGAAGCATTCTGATCGGGTTCGCGGCCACCCTGTTCGCCCTGCTGGTGACCCAGGCGAGTAAGGCGGGGGATTGCCGCCGGTGTGGCGGGGCGGCCCAACTCAACACCGGGTATGGCTACAGCCAGAATCTGAACCTGAACACCGGGTACCACGGCGGGCAGGCGTTCCGCTTCCAGCGGCTCGACGTGTACAGCCGGGGCGCCCAGTTCAACGGCAACGGGTACGGCGGGGGCGGGCTGAGCCGCCGGGACCTGGAACTGATCGAGATCCAGCGGCAGCGGGACTTCGCCCGGCTCAGCCGGGGCCGGCAGGGGTTCAACGACGGGGGCGGCAACGGCGGGGGTGGCGGGTTCGGCAACCGGATCGGCGGGGCCGTTCGGGGGGCCATCAGCGGGGCGATCACGAGTACGATCAGCGGCGGGCGTCCGGAGACTGGTGCGCTCGTCGGGGCCGGCCTGGGCTTCCTCCAGGGGGGCAACCAGGGCAGCGGGTTCGGCCGACAGCAGGGCGGCAACGGGTTCGAGGACCTGCTCCAGGGCGGCGTCGAGGGTGCCATCATCGGCGGGGCTTCCCGCGGCAACGTCGGCACGGCCGCCCTGACGGGCGCCGGCCTGCGGTTCCTGCGCCGGTAAACGGCCGGGCGGGATCGCCCGCCCCGGGTCGCGGCCGAGAAGCCCACGGACAACCGTGGGCTTTTTTCGTCGGCCCTCACAGCGGCGGGAGCCCGGCGGCGCGGGCCCGCCCGAAGCCGGAGCAGGCCAGGCAACGGAACTTGTGCGCCATCGACTCCCAGAGGAACCCCCTCCCCTCGCACGCCCCGCACTGGACCTCGTGGCTGTGCCCCGCCGCCACGCTGCGGCCGTAGGCGACTGCGGCTTGGCCCAGATCGTTCAGGGCCTCTCGCTCGGTCGCGTAGTCGTAGCCGAACTCGGACCCGCCGCCACTCATCAGGTTCCACAAGCACATCGGTACCCGGCCAGGGGCGTCCCTCAACAGTGGGTCATCGTGATCCATGTCCCACCGAAACAAGGGATGTTCCGGGTCGAAGGACGTGATGGCCCGCGGCCTCTTATCCGTCAACCGCACCTCCGTCACCGGCTGCCCCCTAAACAGCCCCGCCGCCGCGGCCAGGAAGGCGGCCGTGTCGAGGCGGATGGAGGCGACGAAGCCCCGGCGGAATTCGACCCGCGCCGTCGTGCTGTTGTCCGGGGCCGACAGGAGGACGGCCGTCCCGTCAACCCCGTGGGGCGTCCACGGGCCGGGGACTTCGAGGCCCCAGACGGGCCAGTGGGCCGCCCACAGATCCCGCTCCCGCTTGGCCAGCCACAGCACCCGGCCCCGCCAGCGGAGGCGGCCGGCCTCCGGCACGTCAATCTCACGGGGGTAGCCGTCTGGCCCGGCGTGGAGTCCGATCTGGACGCGGATGAACTCGGCGCGGGCATGATCCCCCCGCTCGTCCAGGTGGTCGGCGTAGACCAGCCGGGGAGCGTTGTCCTCTGGCTTGTGCAAGATCGCGGCGAGCAGGGCGGCCTGGTCCGTCACGGGCGGCCTCCGGGTGATGGGGTTCGTCGCCTCAACGCCTCCCGCACGTCCTCGAACGCCAGATACCCGCGGGCGTACACCTCGTCCACCGGCAGCCCGTCGAACCAGTTGGCCACGTCCCGGCACGCGACCCGCAGCCGGGCGTATTCCCGGAACAGCCGCTCGTGCTGCTCCCGCAGCCGCCGGATCGTCTCGATGGCCCGCGACAGCCCGCCCATGAGGATGACGCACGCCCACGCGATGGGGAGCGTCAGGGGCATCTGGACGAGCAGGGACAGCAGCAGGTCGCTCATCTCACGCCCCCCGCCGGGCCCGCCCCCGCGGCCCGCGTTGTGGTGTCATGGCTCATGGTCCCCTTGGCCCCTCATTTTCTTTGGGGCCGTCCTCCTCAAACTCCCCGTATGGCACAACGTCGTCCGACTCCAGCGACTCCCGTAGCCGGTCCAGAATTTCCGGCTTGTCGTGAAGCCGCTTGGCGATCCGCTCTTTTATCTCGTCCATTTCGTCCCCCACTTGTACCCTCCCCGGCCCCCGCGGGCCGCCGTGTCAGGCCGTCCGTCACTTGACCATCAGCACTTCGCACGCCTGCTCCAACAGGTCGCGGACCGGGAGCCGGCCGGTCGGGCTGAACCCCAACCGCTTGGCCTCAACGCCCTCCCACTTCTCCTGGAGCGTCAGGATCTTCGCCCAGTCCGTCCCTTCGACGGTCCGCCGGAGGCGGTGCCGGTCCGTGTGCCACGGCTTGTCCCGGTCCAGGAAGTCGCACAAGAGGGCGTAGGCGCCGGCCACTTCCCCCCGTTCGGCGTTGCACGGGACGCAGGCCCGCAAAACGATGGTCTGCCGGCTGAAGCACTTCGGGACGACGTGTTCGCGGCTGTCCCCGTCCCGCGCCCCGCACCAGACGCACCGGTGGGACCGGCGGAGGCGCGCGCGGTTGGTGGCCTTCACCCGGTCCAAGTCGTGCCGGTCCCAGAAGAGGGACGCCATCGCGGCCAACTCGTTCAGCCGCTCCAGCCGGTCGGGGTCGTCCAGTGTCCCGTTCCGGGCGGCCGACTGGAAGGTGGCGACCGCCCGGAGGACGGCTTTCAGATCGGCCCGCGGGTCGGGCACATCCAGTTCAGATTCCACGTCACCCCTCCCTCTTGTGGCCCCCCACGGGCTACCAGTTGCTCCGGATCGACTCCACCAGCAGTGCGCGGCCCCGGAGGGTCTGGACCTCGCGGGCACGAACAAGGATCTTGGTGCCCGACGGCTTGTACCGGCAGATGTCCACGGCTTGCCGCAGAATCTCTGCACTCTCAAACACTAACTCCCACTCGATGAGCTGCCCCGCGTCGGCGGCCGGCAGGTAGGCCCCGATGCTGACCGGCTTCCCCGTCTTCGGGTCGCCGTCGAACTCGCGGCTCAGGTACACCTTGCGGTCGCTCACCCGCAAATCCTCCAACCTCGCCGTCACGTTCAGCTCGGCCGCGGTGGGCGTGGGCAGCAGGACGGCGAGCAAGAGACAGGTCCGCATCGCTAGGCCCCCTCGGTGTGTCACGCCATGTCCAGGGCTTTCAGCGCCCGGCCCAGCCGCCGGACGAGGGTGGCCTCGTTGGCGGCGACGTTGTAGTTGACCCACATATGGGCACGGCTGTCCCACCGCACGGCGGTGCCGGACATTAGCTTTTGCCATAGGCTGGTCGGCAGCAGGTGGGCCGGGGGGTTCAGGAACCTGTGCCCCACCTCCCAGTCCCAGTGCACCCGTCGGCGGTCGTCTCGCGGGCCAAGCCGATCAACCGGGTACGGCCCCGGCCACTTGCGGTGCTTGGCACACCAGCGGAGGCCGGCACTCAGGTCCGGGTCCCGCCCCCGATCATCCAGCCAGTCCGCGAGGATCAGCAACCGGGCCGCGTCCTCCGGCTTCTCAACGACCCCATCCCACAGGCGGTGGAAGTCGCTCCGCTTCGATGCCGTCATGCCCACCCCCCTCACGCCGTCGTGTGCTCCGCCGCCCACGCCCGGCACGCCGCCAGGGCCAAGGCGGCTTCATTCGCGGCGGCCTCCGCCTCCGCCCGCAGCCGCTCGGCCGCAGCCGTCTTCTCTTCCCACGCTTCGACTAGGCTCGCCAAGTCGCACAGGTCGTACACGGCCCGGCGGCGGCCGTTCACCCGCACCCACCCCCGCCGCCACACCCGGCCCATCAGCAGTTCGCCCCGGAGGGCCTGCCAGACGCCGTTCCGCCCGTGGCCGACGGCGGCCATCAAGTCGGCGACGGTCATCGGCCCGCGGGCCTTGAGGGCGGCCAGGACGGCGGGCTTGACGCGGCCGTAGTTCGGGCTCCGGCCGAAGTCTTGATGCCCCATCCGTGTCCCCCTAAGCGTCCTTCCGCAGCCCCAGGTACACCGCCGCCGCCATGAGGCCGGCCCCGGCCCCCAGGGAGGCGCCCTGGAGCGTGCCGAAGGCCCCAAAGCCGATGAGCAAGCCTGTCAGGGCCAGCACCCCTAACAAGGCCACAGCACAGCCGACATCGGCCGCCACGTCGGCGGGGGTGTAGCGGGTCATGCGGGCTCCGGGAACAGGTCCGGGGCGGACGGCTTGGGGGCGAACAGGCCACCCTCGCCGTTCGCCTCCCCGATGCGGCGACGGGCGATTTCCACATAGCCGGGGTCCTTTTCGATCCCCAAGAATCTGCAGCCGACGGCCATGGCCGCGATGCCGGTGGAGGCCGACCCGGCGAACGGGTCGAACACGACCCCGCCTTTCGGGGTGGTCTTTTCGATCAGCCTGCGAAGCAACTCGACCGGCTTTTGGGCCAAGTGCTCGCGGTCGTCCACCGGCACCGCCCGGCAGTCGAGAACGTCCCCGTCGCCCGTCTTGACCGCCGGGCTTTCCGGCATCTCCGCGAACAGAATCAACTCGTGCTGGTGCCGCCACGCGAACCCGTTCACGCTGACCCGCTTGTCCCACACCAGCGGCCGGAGTCGGTGAACGAACGGGTACGCGGTCGCGTAGAACACCGGATAACTCTGGCCGTCGCAAAACGCATACAGGAACCCCGTCGGTTTCAACAGGCGGGCGGCGGCCCGGAACACGTCCCGGAAGTAGTGTTCCAGGATGCTCAGGTCGCTCAGGCTCCGATAGGTCTTCGACCGGAGGCTGTAATGCGTGGCCGGCAGGAAGTACGGCGGGTCCGTGACCACGGCGTCCACGCACCCGTCCGGCAAGCCGCGCATGACCTCCAGGCAGTCGCCTTCCACGACCACGGCCGGCTCGTCCTCGGTCGGCAGCTTCACCACTTCACGCTCCCTCAAACAGGTCGGCCATGACCGGGATCTCTTTGGGGCCGAACAGCCCACCCACCCCGACCGGCTCGGCCAGCCGCTTGCGGGCGAGTTCCAGGTACTCGGGGTTCAAGTCGATGCCCACGAACAGCCGGCCCAGCTGGGCGGCGACGGCCCCGGTCGTGCCGCTGCCGCAGAAGGGGTCCAGGACGATGCAGGGGGCGGGCTCGTGGGCGGGGCACTTGCAGCCCGGCTCCCAGCCGGTTGTCTGAATCAGCGTGCAATGCCGCTGCGGGTCGCGGTTGCCGATGACGTTCGGCCGGTTCCAGCCGGCCGTTTCGGCGGTCGCCGCGTCCCCGTCGGACTTCGGCAGGTACTTGACCGCCTTCCCCGGGCGGGTCGGCTTCCGGTCCCGAACCGTCTGCCGCCGCCACGGGGCCCGGCACGTCGGGCAACAGCCCTTCTCGCTGGTCCCGGCCCGGACCATCGGTTCGACTAGCTTCGGCGGCCACATGGCGAAGTGGGCGAAGTCGGACGGGACCGGGTTCACGATGAATGCCAGCGGGTCGCCGTCGTCGTAGAGGCCCTGCCACGACTCGAAAAAGGGGTCTGTGTTCCGGCGATTGCGGGTAGTGGCCCCCTGATTGGTTCCGAGCGTCCCACCGTGGTTAAACACTTCGGACTTGTGCTGCCCGGTCCTCGCCGGAACCCCTTCGGGCTGCAAAGCGCCCACCCGCACGGCCGCCGCGTCGTAGAAGTACCGCTCCGACTTGCTCAGGAGGAACACATACTCCAGGGCGTTCGCCGGCCGGTCCGTCACCGACTCCGGCATGGAGTTTCGCTTCACCCACGGCAGGCCCGCCCGGAGGTACCAACCGTCCGCTTGAAGGGCAAACGCCAACCGCCACGGGACGCCCATCAAGTCCTTCGGCTTGAGGCCCGGCGGGTCGGCCGGCCGCCAGCGGGTCGCAGCCGTGTGGTCACCCGTAAACGCCGGGTGTAGCTTGCTCTGGCCCGGGTCCCGGTAGGTCCTGCCGCCCGACGTGTACGAGTCCCCGAGGTTCAGCCAAACGGTACCGGTCGAATGCAACACCCGCCGCACTTCGCGGAACACTTCCACGAGTCGGTCGGCGTACCCAGCTGGGGAGTCCTCCAGGCCCACCTGCCGGTCCAGTCGCCTCGCCCCGCACTTCCCGCACTCGGCCTTGGCCACATGGGAGCCGTGGCACGTCTCCCGGCTACCCCCGAGCGTGGACGACGCCCGGGACTTCGCCTGTCGCATGGCGGTCGTCTCTCGGTGGTCGCAAGCTGGGTCGCCGCCCTCCCATTCGCCGGTCCCGTAGTCCCGCAGCCCGTAGTACGGCGGCGACGTGCAACACGTCTGTACGCACCCGTCGGGCAGGCCGCGCAGGGCCGCCCCCGCGTCCCCCTGTACCAGCACGGCCGGCTCGTCCTCGGTCGGCAGTCGCATCCCGCACCCCTCCCCGCGTCAGCGGTACCCCCGCCCGTTCCACCGCCGGTCCGTGTAGGCCCGACATTTGGGCTCGTAAGGCTCCGCACCCCTCACCCCCAGCATCCCCCGCTGCTCTCGCTCCTCGCGCTCGGCCTCGGCCGCCCACCACGCAGGCAACTCCCGCAACTGCGCCTCAAACACCGCCTCCACCTCCTCCGCCGTCACGTCCCCGTCGGACCGGTACAGGCGGGGGTAGAGGGCGCGGACGGCGGGGTCCGAGTGGCAAGGGCCGCACAACCCCCGCGCCTTCGTGCGCCCTCGGTCCCGACAGTGGCGGCAGGCGGGCACGGCGTCACCCCCGTCCGTTGGGCACCAGTCGGCCGGGGATGCCGGACCGGCGAAGTGCCTCGACGTTGCCAGCCCCATACGCCGCCAGGATCGACCCGTGGCCGGCGTTCCCCGCCTTGCTCCCGTCCGGCTTGCGGAAGTACAGCCGCCCGCGGAGGAACAGGATCGCGTCGGCCGCCTCCCACACGAACGGCCAGAACCACGACTCGACTTCCGTCCGGGACGGCACCAGGGCGATCCCGTCCCCGTGCCGGGCCAGCCGCTCCAGCCAGATCCCGAGCTGGTCCCCATACGGGGGGTTCAGCCACACCCGCCCGGCCCACTCCTCGGCCAGCCCGTCGTCGGGCGGGGCCACCATCCGCGTGGCCGTCCGGAAGAACTGGTCCGGGAAGGCACACGGGTCCAGGTCGAACCGCCCGAGGGCCTTGACGATCTCCGGCGGGGTCAGCCAGTCGTTCGTCAGGCCGCGGTTGGGCCGGCTGTGGATGCCACGCTTGGACACGGCGTCACTCCTTTGGCCGGATGGGCTTCGGCTTGAAACGCCCATTGGACAGCGGCGTAGTCAGCGCCTCTTCGTAACTCATGCCTCGCCTGTGCCTGTCCCACACCGTCGGGTAACTGATGCCGAAGATCTGGCACCATTCGACGAGCGCCCGCGTCTCCCCACGCATGGTCACGCGGACATTGTTTCGCCTGTTGCGGTTATTTGTTTCTCGGGTCACCAGCCTGACGTTTGACGGTTCGTAATTGCCGTCGTTGTCTATTCGATCAATGAACAACCCAACCGGGATGTCATCACACCCGAGGGGCAAGAGGGTTCGGACGTGGGCGTAGAAGCCGTCAAACGTCCGCCACCCCTCGCAGACTTTTATGCCCCGCCCGCCATAATCCTTCCATTGACTGTTCTTCTCGTTGGTGCAGCGGGCAATCATGTTGGCCCACACCTGATAGACTCTCGCCCGACGCCGCCCGTGCGTCCGGTTTCTGGCCACCAGGACCTCTCTTGGCAGACAGCCGCACGAACGGGTTTTCCCGCGAACCACCTGCTTCCTGGGTATCCACTTCTCCGAGCCGCATTGGCAACGACAAAAAACAGACATGACGGTCTGCCCGGTTTCGTAACGGTGGCGTCCCACTTCCAGGACTGTCAGGCGGCTGTCCGGGGGCAGAACGATAGACTGGTGCGTAGCCATGACGCGCGTCTCCCTGAAGACGGGTGTTGTGGTCAGGGTCGGTGTGGTGTTACCAGCACCCACCGGCCCGCTACACTTTATACGCTCGCCGACCATCGCTAATTCCCTTATTTTTCAGGCTTTTCTGATCGAAAGGACCACCCCCGCGGCCCCGGCCGGCCCCCGGAGCTGCCCGTAGGACCACGCGATCCGCGGGTCCGAATCCCTTTGACCCGGAGTGCCGCCCAGGAGGAAGACGGCGATTTGGTCGCGTATGTGCTTGAGCGTGGCCGGGACCGCGTCGTCATCCAGCTTGCCCGCACTGACGCGGGTCAAGGTCACCACACAGCCCGCGGCCAGCGCCTCCCGCGTCTCGTCGTCTACCCCGAGCAGGCTCAACGCCGTGGCGTCCCGCTCCCGCTTGGCAGCCGTGATCCGCCAGCCCATCGCCGCCTTGCCGGACAGATTCAAAGGATTCCGGGTTTTGACCGGCACCGTGACACAAATAAACGGCTCCCCGCCGAGCCCCCGCCCGGCCCAGCCCGCGTCCGCCGCCAGCTTCTCGCGCGGGCTTTTCGCCGCCCTCGGCACGCACATGCGGACCGCGTTGACGGGGTCGCGGGGCGGACCAAACGGCTTCCGGGGGGTCGTCTCCCGCGCGGACCCGTCCCGCAGGGCGGCCTCGATGCGTGCCAGGCTCTCGGCGTCCACCTTCATGGGCGGTCGGCCTCCACGGGCTCCCGGCACACCTCGACCACGCGGGCGCAGGTGTCCGCGTCGAACATGCCGATATGGGCGTCCGCCACCGCCATCCCCAACTTGTCCGCCAGCCACCGGTAGGCCGCATTCCGCCCCGTGCGGCCGGATCTCCACAGCGGGTCGAACGCGGCGTGCGCCCTCTTCCTGGCCTCCCGCGTCGTCCGGTCCGCCAGCGCCCCCTTGGGGCCGCTCCCATCACGGTGCATCCCGACAAAGGCGTCGCAGCCGGGGTATTGCGTGCAGATCAACACGTCCCCGTAGCTGCGGCCGTAGACGCACGCCGAATCCCTCATCTCCGTCGGGCAGCCGCAGTACGGGCAGGGCGGGTAGGTCTTGCGTCCCATGTTCCTTGCTCCCTCATGGCCCACCGGAGCGGGCCCGCCTGTTACTCCCGCCGCCGCGCCCCCGTCGGCGACCCGCTCGGCACCCGGCACAGCGGGGCCAACCGCCAGGCCGAGCGGGGCGGCGGGCGGTTCCGCTCGCTGGCCGGCCTCCGATGGCCCCGTGGCCGCCGGTCCGCCTCCGGCTCGGCCGGTTCCGGGCCGTCCCAGCCGAACGGCTCCGGGAAGTCCGAGGCGTTGATCTCGACCGCCGGCCGCCGCTGCTCGGCCCAGACCACGACGACGGAACTGTCCGTGTTGGCGACCGTCACCGTCCCGGCCGTAGTCGAAGCCTTTACCGACGCGCACGTTCCCGACTGCCACAGAGCCGCCATGCGGTCACTCCAACCCGGCCAGCCGCCGCCCGAGCCTCACGCATCCGTAGTCCAAAGCCTCCATCGCCTCCTCGCGGCCGTCGTACAGCAGGCAGTTGTCCCACGGGTCGTCCGGGTTCACGGGCCGCCCGCGGATGGCCGCGACCAACTCCGTCGGGAGGTCGAACGGGTCCCGGCACTCGGCCGCCCCCAGCCAGAAGCACATCCCGCCTTCTTCGGGGCCGTGGACGAAGTACGGCCCGCGGTCCGTCAGGGTGACGGCCGTAATCGGGTGGGCGGCAAAGAGGGCGGCGGCCACACCGGGCGTGCGCCCCTCACCGCCACACCGGGGGCATCCGCCGGGGATCTCGATGTACTCCGCCACGTCCGGGCACGCGCCGGCCCCGGTCCCCTCGCACACCTCACACTCGGCCCCGAACAGGACGCCCAGCGGGGCCGCCACCCGCTCCACCCACCCCCGGCGGACGACGGCCACGGGGTTGGTGAGTTGCGGGTCTTCCTTGAGCATGTGCTCGGGCATCCAGTCCAAGCCGGTCCAGGGGAGTTCGTTCAAAATCTGTCGCCTGACCCACGCCAGCTCTCGCTCTCGCTCTTGAAGGGCAATGAACCGCGGGTTGTCCACTTGGGAGTAGGACTCATCTCGGTCGAACGTCGGCAGCGTCCGGGCCAGTTCGACCTGGCACTCGATGAAGTCCGCCCGGTCCTCATCGCCGGCCTCCCGGCACGCATCCGCGTAGAGCAGCCGCGGGGCGTCGTCGGCCGGGTCCAAGCAAATGGCCCGGAGCAGGGCGTCCCGGTCCGTCGCGATGAGCGTGGCCATCAGGGCTTGCCTCCCGCCGGGGTCGGAAACTCACGGACCCTCAAGTCGGCCGGCCACTCGGTCATGTCCCCACCCTTGCGGTCTTTCAGCGTGAGGGTCCAGCCACCGCCCGGCCGGGGTTCGCTCCACAGGCCGGCCCGAAGGGTGGCGTCGGTCCATTCGATGCCGGTCGTGGCGTTCATTCCCTGTCTCCGCTTGAGAGTCCGCCGTCAACCACCTCACCCACGGGGCACCTCCACGCCCCGCTCCCGGAGCCACGCGGCCAGGGTGCGGACGGTGCCCGCCGTGTGGACCAGCGGGTCGCCCCTGCGGGCGTCGGCCGCGACGCGGGCGAGCGTGGCCCGGAGGGCGGCGATCTCGGCGGCCATCTTGTCCCCGTCGGCCTCGCACCGGGCCAACTCCCGACGGAGGTCTTCGACCTCGTTCCACTTCAGGGCGTCAGCCATCGGCGGTGCCCCCCTGCTCCCGTATGGCGATGGCGATCATGCCGGCGTGGTCCGACCCGCCCTCGAAGTACGGGTTGGCTCGTTCGGCCCCGTTCGTACTCCGCTTGTACTTGAACCAGCAGTCGTCATGGACCCGGTCGGCGATGACCGCACACCGTTCCCGTTCGGCCGCCAGTTCAGCCTTTAGTCGCTCGACTTGCGCCCACGCCGCCTCCAGGGCGTCGCACAGCCGGGGCACGTCGGTGCGGGCCGCCTCCATGAACTCCCCGTCCTCCTGGGTCGGGTCGGACGCCCCGCGCCCGGTGTTGGCGAACACCACCACGGGCCGCCGGGACTCCGGGTCCCAGCCGGCCTCCATCGTGCCGTTGTCGCCGTCCCACTTCCACGGGCCGGTCGTGGCCCGCTTCTCCCTTTCCCGGATGGCCGCCACGTCGGCCGCCGTCACCGCATCGTCAGCCATCGGCGTCGCCCCCCTTTACGGCCCGGCGGACCAGTCGCCGGAGCAGCAGCCTCGCGTCCTCCAGCCGCCACGGCCGCCCGGCCAGGGGCGACCCGCAGCGGTCGCACGGGGCCGGGGGCCGTACCCGGCCGCGGATGGCCTCGGCCCCGCACACGCACTCGTACACCCGCACCTTGGACACGGCCGCCGGGGGCACGACGGGCCCGCCCGCTTCGTCCCGCGTCATCGCTCACCCCTCCCCGCTCGCGGCCCGCCTCGCGACGGCCGCCAGCCCGTTCTGCTCCAAGAAATGCCGCCCGGTGCAGACCACGTCCCCGTTGGTGATCGTGACCTCCGGTCGGGCCAGCCGGGCGAGGACGGCGGTCAGCCGCCCCACCTCGCGCTCCAGCGACTCGCCGTGTGTCACAGCAACATGAACAGCCTCGACATCGCTTGGGAACGGCAGCAGCAGCCCGCCCATCAGGTTCCGGCAGCGGGCTTTGGCCTCATCGAGCTTCATGGGGCTTGCCCTCCCGAATCTTGGGTGTCTTGCTCACCGCGTTCGGTCTCACAATCGGCATGTGCCGCGGGGCCTCGATGCCCACCTTGATCCACCGCTCGGCGTCCTTGCCCACCTCGGTCACCGTGACCACGATGTTGTCCCCGATCCGGATGCGCTCCCCGCGCCGCCTCTCGATAATCAGCACGTCACGTCCCCCTCCGGCTCACGCCGGGATATTCGATGACCGTCCCACCCCTCAGCCGGTCTTTCACCCGCGCGTCATAAAGCTTGCCGATGGTCTCCAGCCCGTGGTTCGACAGGCACACGGTCGGCAACCCCTCCCGGCGGTCCAGGACTCGCTTGAGGACTTCCAACTCGAAGTCTCCGGCCGCCCGCAGCCCCAGCTCGTCCAGAATGACCAGCGGGGCCTTCCACACCCCCTGCCAGACCGCCCACTCGCTCACCCGGACCATCCCCTCGTCCGGGCCCCCCTCCCGCCACAGCTTCCCGTCGCGGGCCTGCAAAACGTGGTCGTGCAGTTCCCGGACGGACTGGTACAGCGCCCCCGGCACGCGGTCGGCCAGGGCCAGGGCGGCACACGTCTTCCCGCACCCGACCCGGCCCCACAAGAACAGCGGCCACGCCGGGGCGGGAGAGGCCAGCAGGGCGCGAATCGCGGCCCGCACGGCGGGGTCAACCAAATCCAGGTTCCGGGCCTTCGCCGGGAGGATGCGGGCCACGGGTGGCCGGAGGGCCAGCCGGCGGGGGTCCGCCCTCGGGGGCGGCGGGGTCGTCGTCGTAGACCCGGCCCGGGATGCGAGGCGGGCCATGACCGCCGCCAGCGGATCGGCCACGGGTTCCGGATGCGTTTCCATGTTGGCCCCCCTCCGACCAGCCGTCGTAACCGCCTTCGAGAATCCGCGTCACGGTGTCCGGCCGGAGAAACCAGTCCACGTTCGCCCGCCACTTCCGGGGGTTCTCCCCGCGCAGGCCGGGGATCGGCCCGGCCCGGACCAGGGCCTCGCGCCACGAGTCCCGCCAGTTCGGGTCCCGGAGCCGCTGGCGGAAACTCGCCTTGCGGTCGGTGGTCATCTGGCGGCACGGCTTCCACCCGCTCACCGACGCGGACTCGTTCCACGCGGCCTGAAACTCTTCCGAGGTCAGGACCGCCGACCGGGGCGCCTGCCCTTCTGTCAAGAGGGAATCAGCATTCAGAGAGTAAGCCGGATCGCTCGCGTCCTTGGCTGTCTCGCGTGCGCCAATGGTTGAAGGACTTGCGCCATTGGTTGAAGGGCTTTCGCCAGACGGCTCCGGCGGGGGCGGGATGCGGCTGTCCGGCTCGTTCGGGTGGGGCTTCTGGTGTTCCAGGAAGTTCACCACCTCTAGGTACTTACGGCCGGCCGACTCGTACCGGACGATGAACCCGTGGTCGGCCAGCCAGGAGAGCATCAGGTCCACATCGGCGCCGTCCCGATAGGGGAACACTTCCGCCCTGATGCGCAGGGGTCGGTCCTCTAATCGCCCCTCGCGGTCGGCTAACATCCACAGGCCCTCGAACAAAATCGTGTAAAGGGCGTCCGCCGATCCCAAGATTTCGTTCTTGAGGATGCCCGGCTTGATGTTCCTGGACCGCGCCACGTCAGTTGCCTCCGCTCGGCCATCGCCGGTTGGCCGATTCAACGAACGACTCGATGCCGGCTTCCTCGACAGGGTCAGGGCCGCCGAATACCTGGCCCCGGATAACCGCCGGGTCCTCGTCCGGCCGGACGTCGGCCGAGAGGATTAGCCCCGCAGCAACAAGCCCGCTGACCATCACGGTCGTCCGCCAGTCGTCCCGGTGCCAAGGGCGCAGCGCCACGGCCTCGGGCAGCCGGTCGTAGTCCCGCATCATCGCCGACAGCCCGACAACGAACGCCTGGACGGCGGCGAACGAATGCCGATCCAGGCCCCCGACCATCTTGTCCAATTCCAACTTCTCGGCCGTCCGCCGCTCGTGGCACGGCTCGCAGAGCGTCATCAGGCTGTCGTTCGGGTACTCCCAAGGGGCCTTCCCGCGTTCGTAGAAGGTGTGGTGGACATTCAGCGTCGTCTCCTTGGTGCCGCAGTAGCGGCACTTCCACTTGTCCCGCTCCATCACCTCCAGGCGCTTCTTCTGCCACCGGGGGTCGCGGAGCATTTCCCAATAGCTCGGCTTCTTCTCGGCCATCGTCCGGCTCCTTTCGGTCTGGCCCCGCGCGGGGGCATTTCCGGTAAGGGTTGTTGGGTTCGGTCAGTCCCTCTCCAGCCGCTCCAGTTTGGCCCGCACCTCTTCCAAGACTTCACTGGCAACCTCGGGGGGAACGCCCGGGTCGCCGTCCAGCGTCCGACGGAGAACCACCAAACGGTCAATTTGCCGAAGAGTCAGGCCCGTCGGAAGCCAGCCGTTCCCGTCGCAAAGTCGGCACCGCGAATCGCCCTTGGGCAAGGACTCCCGAACACGAGCGTGGCCCAGCCCATCGCAATGCTCGCATCGGGTGTAGGTCATTAGGCTGCCCATGTTCACTCCCTCTCGTCGTCCCGCTCGTACTCGTCCAGCCAGTCGTCCTCGCCGTGCCGACGGTGGCACCGGTCGCACTGGAACGCCCCGCCGACAACAATCAGGGCCGCCACGGTCCGCTCGGCCCCACAGAGGGCGCAAAACTCAATGGCGTTGAAGTCGTCCACGTCAGGTCGCCTTCCGGTAGACGTCGGTCCGCCGGGCGTGCGACCGCGGCCCCCGCATGGCCCGCCGCTCGCCCGTCGGCGTCAGCAACTTGTCCCGGACCGCCTTGGCAATCAGGGCGCCCCAGGCGTTCGGGTGGTGCGGCGCAACCCCCAGGCGCACGAGGCAATCCCGCACGTCCTCGCCGGTGAACTCGCCCGCCGGGAGCCGGGCGATCTCCGCGAGGCCGCGCGTCATGAACGACGTGGCGGCCTCGGCGTTGTCCGCGACTCGCCCCAGCGCCGCGTCCCGGTCGGCCATCGCCGCCCCCTCGTCGGGAATCGTGTCGAACAGGTCCATTGGTGCAAGTCCTGCGGTGTCCTGCCGGGGGCTAGTGACGGGCGGCGGCCGTGTTCTGCGGTCCGCCGGGAAACAGGCTGCCAGAAGCCGGCAACTTCGCCTTGAACGCCTTGGTCTCGGCCACGGCCAGCTCAATGGCCGGCCCGCTCCAGTTGCGCAGGTCGGCCCCGAACCCGGCTTTGATGCCCACCTGGGTGACATGGGCCAGCAGCGCCCCGATCTGGCATAACCCCTTGGCCGCCAGATCGGCGTCCGCGTCCCGGAGCCGCTGGTGAAGCTCGGCCCCGGTCGCCGGGAGGCCGGCCGGCTTGACGGGCGTGGCCCCGAGCTTGTCCACCACGGCCTGCTGCAACGTCGGTTCCGGCTTCGGGGCGGACGCCTTCGCGGCCTTCGGGACGGCCCAATCCGGGAGCCGGGGCTGACTGACGAACGACCGCTTCCGCGGGTCGTAGTCGGCCCACTGGTGGGGCAGCGAGTACAGGTATCGCCCGATCCCCCACTTCACGGCCGCCCGCTTCAAGGCGTCCGAAAAGGCCGCCTTGAGTCGGTCCCCGCCGTCCGGCTGCTCGCTGGGAGAGCCGACGTCCGATTTCGTCAGCCACTCGCCGTCCACCTTGAGCGACAGGTGGCAGACCACGGACCCGTCCTGGATCACGTCGTAGGCGTCCTTCCAGCCGCCCGGATGGACCACCTCGTCCAGCCGGTCCATCACGTTCCGGGCGTCGATGTACGCAATCGCAAGAGCGCGGTTCCCTTTGACCGATTGGGGCTTCCACCCCACGTCATCCGGGGGGAACGGGGCGGCCAGAGATAGGAACAGCTCGGGGGTCATGGGACACCTGTGGGAGAAGTCAACACATCGGGCCGCGGGGGACTCGAACCCCCGCGTCTGCCAGCCGGCCCGTCACGACTGCGGCTTGGGCCACCAGTGGCTCCGCTCGCCCAACGCGACCAGCGCTTCGACGGCGAGCCGCCGGGCCTCCGTGTACATCAGGCCCCGGTGGGCCGCGTCGTTCGGCCCCGTCCAGCCCGTCAGGTGTTCGTCCGCCAAGTTGCCGCCCAGGTCGGCGATGTACCTCAGCGTGGCCCGCAGGCGCACGTTCTCGGCCTCCAGCCGGTCGGCACGGGCCGCCAGCCAGCGGCGGAACTCGGTCCGGAACGCCTTGCAGGACATGCACCCGCACCCGTGGTACTGCTTCCAGTCGTCCGGCCGCTCGTGGGCGAACACGAGCCACAGCCGGCCCTCCGCCGTCTCGGTCTCGTACTCGACCGGCACCATGACTTCGCTCATCGGGCACCTCCGGGCGGTCAGACGCCTTTGGCCTTGGCGACGGCGGCTTCCAAGGGGAACAGGACGCGCCGGATGCCCAGCAGCCGCGGGGTCGCCGCGTCGTCCACGTTCGCAGCCATCGTGTGTTCGAGGCGGAGGAACGGCAGGGCGGCCTCGCACGCGGCGAGCAGGCCGGCGTTCACCCCGCGTAGCCGCTCCACCTCATCGGCCAGCTTGTCGATGGCGATGGCCACCGGCAGTTCCGCCGCGATGTGCTGGTAGTCGGGGACGCCGTGCGCCACCCGCTGGCGGAAGGCGCCGGCCACATTCCTCGCCGTCACTAGCAGGTCCGGTTCGCTCATAGGCCACCTGGAACGGAACGGGCGACTGTTATGGGGCTACTCCTCTTCGTCGTCGGGCGATCCGGGGCAGTCCTCGCACACGCAGGACGGGCACAGCGGGTCAAGGCCGCAGTCGGGGCACGAGTGCGTGTCCTCGACGGGCACCACCGCGTCGCAGTTCTCGCAGATGGTCGTGTGTTCCTTGCTCATCGGGCACCTTGAACGGAACGGGCGACTGTGGGCATTGGCCCACTGTATCGATCTTGTTTACAGAAATCAAGAGCGTATAATACATCCGTCTACACAATCCGAAATGGGTTGCCCATCGGTGCGAATGACCGTTTACAATCTCCCGGAGAGGACGATGGATGGACACCGCAGCCCTGTTGGAACCGATGGCCAAAAAGAAGTCCGAGGAAACCCCTCCCACGGGGGACTACTTCCTTCTCCGGTTGCCGACCGAGTATTGGCACCTGCTCCGGGCGATCTGCAAGGCGGACCACCGGAACATGACCACCGAGACGCAAATCTCCCTCGAACAGCGGGCCCGGAAGCTCAAGCTCAAGTTCAAGCCGAACTACCCCGAGGACATTTAGGCTGGCGGGACCGGTGGCCGGCCTTGGCCGCGTCCGTCACCGCCCTCCCCCCGGACGGGCCGGGGGTCTACTTCCTGATCCGCGACGGCCAGATCGTCTACGTCGGGTCGTCCGTCTGGCCGTCCCGTCGGGTGTGGTCGCACGCCCACTGTCCGGGCAAGAACTTCGCCGAGTCCGTCTTCCTCGCCGTCCCGGACGATCAACTGGTTGAGGCCGAGCGGCACTGGATTCGGACCCTGCGCCCCGTCCACAACAAGGCTCACAACCCGAGCCCTGACCCCGCCTCTGCGGGATGGGGTCCCCACGACCCGTCAACCGAACCCGTCCGGATCACCACCGACATGGGCGGGATGATCCGGGAGATGGTTGCCCGCCGAAAGGGTTACAGCCTCGCGGACTACATCGCGGACCGGCTGGAGCCCATCGTCTTCGCCGAGTACGCCGAGTTCCTGAAGAACCGGCCCACCTTGCCTTCCAAGCCGAAGCCCAAATCCAAGCCTGACTGACTCGTCCATCCCCCCAAGTGTCCAAACGGGTCCGGCTTCCCGCCGGGTGCGGCCCCCACGGCGGCACCCCTGGGCCGCCCGGACCCGTGTTCCCCGCCCGCGTGTCCGCCGGGGGCGGCGTCAGGCGGTGGTCACACGCCACAGATGCCGTCTGGCTCTTGAGAGAACAGGCCCCCGCACCCCATCCGGTCGTTTAGCGGCTCCGATAGGTCGGCCATTTCGAGCGGGACCATCGTCCGGTGCAGGTACGGGACGCCGGCAAGTTCGCCGCGAACTTGCCGGCGGGCATCCTGCCCGCCGTACCCGGCCCGGACCGCGTTGTCGAACTCGACCGCCTGGGCGAACTCTGCGGGCTCCATCGCCGCCCACTCTTCGTTGGTCCGGTATGGGCAGCAGATGCACGCCGACCGCGGCACCGGGTACGGCCACGACTTCGCCAGCCAGTCCTTCGCGTCGTCCCGGTCCCAGCCCGTACAGTGGTCGAACCGCTCGTCCGGGACGCGGGACCGGTCCGGGTGCAGGGCGTAGCCGAGCAGGGGGAAGGACTTCACCTGCCACGGGATCGGCTCCCACACCTTCCGCTCGACCACGTTCGGGCCGTCCCACAGCGTCTCGCCGACCGTGGCCTTCTGCGTCCGCCACATGCCCGGCGGCTTGGCCCGCCTCTCCTCGTCGGCGCTGATCCCGATCCAGACGTTGACCGCCAATTCCTTCGGGGCCCGTTGGCGGGGCTTCAGCCCCAGCAGCTCCCGGCGGTGGTACGCCTCGATGGGTTCGAGCTTGTATTCCGTCGTGCATTGCCGGGGCATGATGCCCTGCTCGCCGTCCGGCCGGCGGACAAACATCGGGATGCTCGCGTACCGCTTCACGTCCGGCTCGTGCCGACGACGGGCGAACTCAACCGCGTCCTCGCGGATGTTGCCGGCCGTCACCACGTCGAGATTTGCCCCCTTCTTCGCTAGGTACTCCTTGCACCGCTCCAGGTGGGCGTAGGTGGCCCCAGTCTCAAAGCCGGGGTCGCTGAATACCCACCGGGCCGGCATTGGGATCAGCCCCTCGCCAGCGAGCGTCATGATCGCGGTGGACTGCACCCCGCCGCCGAAGCTCATCACGTCCGTCATTTCGCCCCCTCTCGCACCCCCGCCGCCCGCCCCGCGTGCCCGGGCGGGTCAGGCGGTCGGCCCCGAATCACGCCGCCAAGGCCGCGAAGTACACCAGCCACACGAGCAAGATGGGGATCAGCCAGAACGCCCGGAAGAGAGGCGTCAGGCTGAAGTCCCACAGGCCGCCGCAGGGCTCGCGGTCCGGGCGGAACATCATCCCCAGGCAGATTGCCGACAGGGCGGTCGGGATCAGCCACCAGCCGAGCGCAATCGTCATACCGCCGCTCCGTCCGCTAGAGTTCGCAGGCGGCCCGCCGGGCACACGGCCACGATCTCGTGCCCCTGCCGGACCATCTCGTCGGCCATCCGCCGGGCCAGTTCCCCGTCCGCGATGTTGGTAGTCATCGTCGGGTAGTCCGTGTGCTCCCGCACCCACACGATGACCCAGCCGTCGTCTCTCATGTCACGTCCCGAACAGGAGGTAATCGGCCCGCAACTCGAACACCCGGCAGAAGGCCGTCAGCGTCTCAACGCTCACGTTCTTCCCGCCCTTTTCGATTTCCCACAGGTACGTCTTTGACAAGCCTGTTTCCCTTGCCAGCCGGTCCAGGGACCACTTCCGGCACTGGCGGGCCAGCTTGACGCGGGCGGCGAAGGCGGCGGGGTCGAAGGTCATGGCAGCCTCTTTCACGCTCCCCCCGCCTCGCCCCCGAACACGACGTACTCCGGCTCCGCCTCGGCCGCGGCGTCGCGGACCTCCGCCGCCTGGGCCTCCAAACACCGCGCCCGCAGCACGGCCCGCAGGTGCTTCGCGACCAAGGCGGGGATGGACGTCAGCGACCGCTCGCGGCTTGGCAAATGCCACCACTCCCGGATCGCCAATTCCCGCGCAACCCTCTCTTCGGGGGTCTCGCACTCCGGCAGGACCTCGGGCAACCTCGGATCACTCACGGCTTGCCTCCATTCCTCGGCGGTCACGCGGGGGGCACCTTGGCTGGCAGGTCGTAAGTCCAATCGTCGTCCGGCCCGCAGAAGCACGCCTCGGCGTCCACTTCCTTCGCCACCGGCCGGACCAACTCCCGCAGGTCGGCCCGCGTCATTAGCCCCAACCGCACCAGGCACCAGCCGGCGAAGTGGACTTGCTCCAGGGTTGCGAAGCAGGACTTCCACTCGCGGCCCGAGGCGACGATGGCCACGAGGTTGGCCATGACTCGCTGGATGTCCGCCGCGGCCTCGGCCAGCCGCTTCCGTTCGGCCTCGCACTCCCGCAGTGGGCGGGAGCCCGAAATCCACCGGGCCAGGAAGTCCGCATCCACCGTCTTCTCGTCGCTCACGTCACACCCTCCGGGAACAGCCCCCGCCACCGGGCCAGGGCCCAGGCGAGCGTTTTGGGGTAACGGTCGGCGGCGGCTTCGAGCCACTTCCCCAGGTCGCCCACGGGCAGGAAGTGGAATGCGTCCATCAGGTAGCGGGCTTCGACCCGCGTTCCGCCCACCGCGTTCGGGTTGTACACAAACACGTCCATCGCGTTCGGGATGAGAGGCCCGTAAATAGCCAGTTGGAGTCGGCCACGGCGGTACACGCGCACGACGCGGCCATTCCCGCTCCGGTGGTCACGCACTTGGACTTTGCTCACGCCTTCGCCCCCGCGGGCACCCGCAGGGCCACGGCCAGGATCTTCTCGTCCCAGCAGTGTCCCGTCGTGTCCGCCGCCGCCCATTCGTCGTACTCCGCGGCCCGGCGGACCTTGACGTCCACGAACCGGACCTGCTTGCGGGTGTAGACCTCCAGGGCGGCCCGCACGGTGACGGCCCGCGCCTTGGCGGCCGACTCCGCGGCCACGACGCTCGTGACGCCGCCCCAGGTGGTTCGGAATGCCTTCTTCACGCCTCGGCCCCCGCCCGCCGCCCGAACGCCTTGCGGACCACCTCCGTGACCGCCGTCACGACCGCCGCCAGCCCCGTCTTCCTCATGGCCCGTGTGGCGGTGTAGTCCGCCGGCAGGGCGTCGAAGTCGATGGCCGCGGGATCAGGCAAGTACGTCTCTAGCCGCCTCACCCGCCGCGTCAGTTCCGGGGCATACCGCCCCAACCCCATCAGGATCATCTCGGCCTGCACCTTCCCGAGCGTGGTCAGGTGTTCGCGGCGGACGGCGGCCGGGAGGTCCGCGGGGGAGTCGGTGGTCATGGGCGTGGGCTCCGAAGGGTTTCGAGTCTGGCCACCCCGGCGGGGCGGCACGCAGCAGTACGCAATCCTGAGCGCGGCCAGCAGGACGACCAGGCCGCAGGCGGTCACGGCGTCGGGGCTCACGCGGCCGACTCCAGGGCACGGGGGGATGGCAAATGCGCCCAAGTCGCCCCTCGCCAAACGTGGCAGATGCACCCTCGCGTGACCCCGAACTTTTTCGCCACCGCTTTTTGGGTCTCACCGGATTCAAGCAGTGACCTAATCTCCAAAACTTGCGCCGCGGTCAGCTTGGAGGTTCCGCACTTTTCGCCACGGGTCGTATTGCCGTGGCGTAGGGTGTCCTGGCAGTTGTCTGCCGCTGTGCCCCAGGCCAGATTCTCCAGCCGGTTGTCTTGCCTGTCGCCGTTGAGATGCCGGACCACGTTTTGGCCAGACGGCGGGGGCGGCAAAAAAGCAGCAGCGAGAACTCGATGAAGGTAAACAAGCCTCTTCTCGCCCCCGTTCCGGCAGAAATGAAAGTTCAGATATCCCTTCTTGCTGACCCTCGCCTTCACTTCGCGGAACTCTTCCTGTGGGCAATGGGCGCGAGATAATGAACTGAAGACGCGGCCAGATTCGGTTACCGCGTATCCGTCAAACCCGACGACAGCCACCAGACGCTCACTCAATCCGACAGTTGCCCGCAGGTTGTCCGGCCAGTCGGGTTGCTCGTGCATTCGCGGCTTGCGGACCATGGTTATCCCTCGTTGGTCCCGTCTAGAGCTTTTGCCAAATATTCCACGGCCTGCTGGGGGTCGCGGTAATAGAGCCAACCGCCACTGGCCCAAGGTTCGAGCCGATCCTGACGAGCGCTCTGGGGGGTGACGAAGTAGTCCAGGCCCACGCCGAGCCGGTCAAATGCGGCTGCGGGCAACAGTGCCGGGAACCATTTGGACTTCGGCTGCTTTTTGACGGAGTGCCCATCATGACCGAACACGAACCAGACCTTTCGCTTGGATATCTCGCACCTGACCGGCCACCGCTCGACCTTCGCCAGCCACCGGTGGGCCGCCGCATAGGCGTGTTCCCCCCGGTCATCCAACCAGTCCGCGTAGACGAGGCGCAGGCCGGCGTCCTCTGGCCTCCCCACCAGGGCCGCCTCGAAGCCGGCGTCGCGGGCCGTGGTCAGCGTGGTCATGCGGCCTCCAGCACACGGGCCTCGAACTCCGCGGCCGGCACGGGGGTGGCGCCTTTCTTGATCGCCCGCTGCCGGCAGCCGGCGGTCACCTCGTAATGCGGCCGGGGCTCCGCCCGGAACCACTTCCAGCACGACGGGCCGATCAGGTCCTCGGCGAGGGCTTCCAGCTCCACCGGGTCGTCGCCGAACAACCGGCAGTACGTCACGTCGTACCAGCCGAGCTTGCCCGGCCGGTGCAGGTCGTCCACCATTACGGCCATCTCGCACCTCCTTGCCCCTCCGGGCGTTAGTCGTTGGGCCGTAGGTATTCCGTCACTTCGGCCCAGTCGATCCCGTAGTAGGACCCGCTCTCCTGGCGGATGGCCTCCCTGAGCGGGCTCTTCGGGTCGGACCCCAGGGCGATCCCTTCCGGCCCCCGGGCCCGCTCCCACAACTTCCGCGTGCTGGCCGCCGTCACGGCGGCGTTAAACGTCGCGTGATTGACGAACCCTTCGCACGGCTGCGGCCCGCCCTTCAGATCCCGGCACAACTCGACCAAGATCACGTCAATGCCGGTCCCGTAATCCTTGAACCAGTCCGGGCCGAGGTGCTCAACAGTCGCGTCAGTGCAGCCCGGTAGCTTCAACTCACACCGTTCCATCCGCTGGGCCACGGTCGGCGGGGCGACCGACAGCAGGCGGCCGCCGGGGGCGAGTAGCGTCCAGGCGTACTCGATGTGGCGGTCGCACGCCTTGCCCTTGAACGGCGGGTTCATGACAATCCGGTCGTAGACCTGGCCGGGGGCGTGCTTGAGGAAGTCGGTCCCAACCACCTCGCCGCCGGCCGCCCGAATCCGCTCGTGCAGCCCCGCCTCGATCTCGCAGGCTTCGATCCGGACCGCCCCCGCCTGCCGGAGGCGGTGGACGATCCGCCCGTCCCCCGCGCTCGGCTCCAGGACGCGGGTGAACTCGGACACGTCGGCGACCTCCACCAGCCGGTCCACGAGAGCGAGCGGGGTGTAGAACGCTTGCCGCCGCTTCCGGGCGGCCTTGGCGTCCGCGACCTCGTTGACCGCCTCGAACCCGACCGCCATCGTCCTTCCCTCCGCGCGCACCGGGTTCGCATCTCCCCGCGGGAGCGCCGCCCGTCGCGTCTCGTCCGGTGTCAGGTCCGGGCCGGGTGGTGGGACCGAGGCCCCCGTCGCCGCTCATTACCCCGGACGGCATCCGCCCCTAGAGCACGGGGTCAGGGTGGCACAGACTATCGAGAGCCGCCGGTCGCCCGGCACTTTTCGCCCGTGGCCTGTTGATCTTCAGCGGGCGGGGCGGGGTGGCCCAGGCCCGCGCGACACACGCCCCCGAGGCAGGGACCGCGATCCTGATAGTCGAGCGGGTATTCGGCGTGGCGCCCCACCCACGGGCACCGCTCACAGACCTCGTAGATCACCCCGCCCATGTCCTCCGTGCCCCGGCGGTGGCCAAACAAGGCACACCGAAGACGGCGAAGGAACCGCACGGCAACCTCCCTCGTTGGCGTCCCAGGCGGGCGGCCCCGGATGGCCCCCGAGGCTGCAAGCGGGGATCGCACCCCTCGCCCCGGTGGCCCGCGGAGCCGGTACGTGCCGGCCGGGCCGCCCGCCCGTGTCTTCACGTTGTCTCTTCCGTCTCGGCCGGCCCGAACAGCCAGGCCGCCGCCCACGCCCCGCCGAACGTCACGGCCGCCAGCCCGGCGAGCGACAGGGCGGCCGAACCGACCTCCAGCAGCACGGCCTCGGTCATGGGGCGGGCTCCCGGAACAGGTCCGCCGTCTTCCACGAGTACACGCCCGACCCCAGCCAGCAGGCGGACGCCAATAGCCACAGGGCTACGACCCAGGCGTCCCCGAGGTAGCAGGCCGCCACCGCGGCGTTCAGGGCCGCCAGACCCGCGTGGGCGCCGGCCTGTGCCCGGTAGAACCGCCGTTTGTACCGCCGCCGCATGGCTTCTGGGTCCGTCACGGCCCCCCCTTGGCGGGCACCCGCCCGAAGGCGCCGGCCGCCCGCCAGCACTGCCGGGCCCGCCGCCGGCACGACCGCAGCCAGACCCACAGCACTTCGGACAGCCGCCAGAGCACGTCCCCGGCGAAACCCGTCGCAATGGAGCGAATCATCTGAGACCCTTCCGCGAAGTCACTCGGATACTAACCCCTCTTTTTCGTTCCGCCAGGGGCGTCGGCCCCCTCCGGGACAGATGTCCCGGATTGGCCGGGGATGTCCGCTTTTTGTCGCTGCATCTCGGCCATCACTTTCCGCCGGACAACCCAGTCCCGGACCGTGGCCCACTGCCACTTGAGGGACCGGGGGGCCGGGAACCCCTCCGGGAACTCCCCGTCCCGGATCATCCGGCGGAGGTTCCGCGCCGACTGCCCGATGGTGCGGGCAACCTCGTCAATCGACAGGAGGTCGTAGTCGCTCCGCTCCACCGGCCCCCCGCCTAGAGGGCGTCGCCGTAGGGCGTCTTTGCCCCCTCGAAAGCCTCATACGATTCGGTCGGGAACAACTCCATCAGCGTCAGCATGGCCAGTTGGAGCCGGGGCAGGTGCCAGTCCCGCTGGTCCCCGCAGAAGTCGTGCGGCGCCTGGGCGGCCGATTCCTGGACGGCCCGGATCAGCCTTACCAACTTGGCTCGTCGCTCGTCGCTCATGGCCCGCCCCCGTTCTCCCCCCGGCACTCCCCGCACAGCCCCTCGTCGTCCAGTTCGGCTTGGCCGAACGGCTCCTCACAATGCCCACACCGCTCCAGCCAGTCGGGCCACGGCGGCAGCTTGAAGGCGAACGGCGCCACGCCGGGCAGGACCGCCGCCCCGCCTTCCCGTCGGCCCAGGGCGTCGTACTCCCACACGAACTTTCGCACCTCGGCCGGGGCCAACGTCGTCCGCCCGTGGGCGTCGATCCACACGGCCCAGTCCCGCTCGTAGACGTTGGCCTCGGGGTCGCCCGTGGCCCGCTGCAATGCCAAGGCCGCGGCGCACCGGAGGCAGTCGCCGGCCTCCCCGGAGCGGATGTCGGCGGCGGTCACTCGCACCCTGACCGGCCTCGGCTTCGCCTTGCTCATGGCCCGCCCCCGTGGTCGCCCCAGGTGTCCGGTCACTTCGCCGCCTTGCGGGTCGCCCTCTTGCGGTCCTTCTCGCCGACGGAACACACCTCAGTGTGGCCGAAATCGTCCGCCCGCGCCGCCTCCGTGGCCATCCGCTCGACCTGCAACCCGTCCCTGATCCAGCCGGCCACCTCCTTGGCAACCTCCTTCGGCGTTGCCGACCCTTCCCCGATCATCCACGTCAACAGCCGGCCGCACTCCGGGCACCGGCCGACGTAATCGAGCGGCTTACTCATGACTTCCTCCGTCCCCGCGGCGCCTCCGCCCCCTCCGGGGCGGGCCTGTCCCCGACGGCCCCGGCAACCGTCCCGCTGACCGCCCCCAGCAGCCGGGCCCGCAGGTCGGCCGGGGACGCCGGCCCGTCCGAGAACGCGGCGGCGATGTCCCCGACCGCGTCGCCGACCCCGTCGGCCACGGACTCCACAACCGCCTGCCGGGTCGCCGCCCGGACCGCCCGCCGGATCGGCTCAAGGATGATCCCGAACATGGTCACTCTCCGTGTGGTTGACTCGGCTACCGCTTCGGGTTGCCGAACGTCTTCATCCAGTACCCCATCACCGTGGCCGCCTCCTCGTCCGACAGCAGCGGGAACTCGGCCATCAGGTACGGCCGGGCCCCGAACATATTCGTGTCGCCGGACTCCCGGAGCGCGTCCAGGAACTCCAGGTGGTCGTCGGCGACACACGCCGGCCGGCCCGTTGCCGCCTGCCCGGCCTCGAACCCTTCCGCCCGCTCCCGATACCGGCTCATGCCCGCTCCCCCGTGTGGTTGCCCCACCGCCTCGTGGATCGCCTCCCGCAACTGCCCCCGCACCTCCGCAAACCCCTCCCCCTCGCCCGTCAGCCGCAAGAGGGCGGCCGAGCACGCCCGCAGGAGGGCGTCTCTGCCGTTTGCCAGCCGCACGACGTGCTCGGCGTCGCACCACCGGGCGAAGGTGGCGACCAGAGACTCGTCGGCCGCGAACACGGCCGGGAGCCGGTCCGCCGTCCTTAGTCCTCTCGTCGCTCATAGGATCTCCATCTCGACCAGGGCCCGGACGTGCTTGCACGCCCGCCGCCTCCAACAGGCGTCCCCACAAGTACATTCCACGCCCCCGCCCGCCAGCCGCGTCACGTCGTAGGCCACCGGGCCGTGTTTGCGGTCGTGCCGCACCAGCCGGACGGGTTCGGCCGCGGACTCCGGGGCGACCAGGGCGGCCACGGGGGTGGTGAGGGTCATGGCGTCGGCTCCCCGGCGGCCTTGGCCAGCGCCGCCACCGCCTGCCGGTAGTTGAACACCGCATCCCCGTCGAACCCGTTGACACCTTCGTACTCGTCGGCCTCGGTCGGGTCCCCGATGCCGGCTTGGGCGCAGTAGTCCACGAACGCTTGGAGGGCGTACCGCAGGTCCGGGGCCGCGGCGATCAGGGCGGCGTTCGCCCCTCGCTCGTCCTGCCCGATTGGACCCTGGCGCCAATCGCCAACCGCTACGGAGCAGACCTGCACCGGGTAGCCCACCCCGTCATGGCCGGGGTTCTGGGGGTGCGGGTAGGCGGTCCAGACGCCATACGCCCCGAGGGCCACGGTCCCATCGACTTCCCACGGGCCCGGCGTCGGCTTCGCCCGTGCCTTCCGCTGCTTGCTCATGGTCGCCTCCGCCTGGGTCCCCGGGCCGCCCCCGCCGCTAGTCACCGGCCCAACTCGGGCCACCACTTTTGCAGCCACGCTTGGACCTTCGTGACGAACCGGGCGGCGGACAAATCAACCGTCTCTCGGTGCCGACAGAACGTCATCCGCCACTGGCCCGCGTCATCCGTCCAGACGTTCAGGGCACCGTTCGGACCCGCTGCGGTGACCGCCCCGCCATGCCGGACGTATCCGAGGGCTTCGGCCACGCTGTAGGCCGGGGAAGCCCGCACATCTCGGGTCGTGTCGGGCAGGCCCTTGAGCGTCACCCGCCGCCGGTCACGTTTCACTTTCGCCATGACTCGTCCCTCTCTGCCATCACTGGCCGCTGTCGTAGTCGTGTCCGAACCGTTCCCGGTGTTCGGCCTCGTACAGGGCCGCGACTTCGGCCTCGTCCAGCGGCACCGCCAGCCTCGCTTCCTCGGCCCACTCCATGTACTCGCGGGACGACAGGATGCGTTCCCACTCCGCCTCGGAGGCCGTGAACGGCTCGAACTCGTCCAGGCTGATAACTCGCGTCGGGCTCATGGCCGGGCTCCTGTCGGTGGGGTCCGGGCGGACCGCGTAGGGGTCGGTGTCCCACTCCTCGACCGGCGGACACGCACACTCGAAGGCGTGCCGGCCGTGGGCAAGGCACCAGAACTCGTCACAGCACGGGCAGGGCGTCCATGCCCCCGCATTTGGGCCAGCGGTCACACGTATCCGCCTCCCTCGGGCAGTTCGGCCAACTCCGGGCAACGGCGGCGAATCGTCTCGGCGGCCTTCAGCCCGGCCCTGGCCGCCCCCCTGGCCGCCTGGTCGGGTTCCGCGTCCGCCATGTCCTGCAACTGGACCTCCAGCCGGTACAGCAGGTCCGCGTTGATGTCCGTGTGCGGCGACAGGACTAGGGCGGCCGGCGTCTTCTTCCAACTGGTCTCCTCCAGCCGCGGAAGGTCCGATTCGGGGTAGATCGGGCCGTCCCGCTCGTGGCCGCCGCCCTCGCTGCACCAGTAGTCATCCATCGGGCCGAGCGCCCACCGGACCTGTTCGGCTTGCGGCCCGGTCAAAAGAACCCTCGTGGTCGTCATGGCTCTCGCCTCCCGCGGGCCGGCCCCCGCCGGCCGGTTGAGTGATCGTGGCCCCACATCCCGCCGGGGCCGCGTCGAACGGCCCCCGGTGCCACGCGGCGGGTCAGGCGACCGGCTTGGCCTTCCGGGGCTTCTTGGGCTTGGCGGTCGGGTCCACGCTGTACGGGTTGCTGTTGCTGGTCACGTCGTCCAGCAGGTTCACCATCTGGAGCAGGGCCTCCCGACCGTTCCCCGCTTCCAGGGCGTTGATGGCCAACTGGATCGCGTTGGCCAACCCCTCCCGCTTCGTGGCGGGCGTCTTGACCGGGCGGCTGTAACTGGCTTGCGTCGTCGTCATGGCTGGCCCCGGGTCGGTTGACTTCCGTCGTCCCATGCACGTATACTAACAGAGTGTTCGTAAGTGTCAATACACCATTTGCAAGATTTCAGAGATTTCCGAGTATGGACACAACCCCGCATGCGAATGACATTTCGAGTGTCCCGCCACCTGCCGGGTGTACAATGCTCCGCATGCCTGCGAAGAAGAAGAACGGCGACCAGGGCGCCGGAAAGAAGAAGCCCAACCGGGTCGGCCGAGCGGTCACCCTCTGGCTCTCGGCCGACGTGTTTGCCGCCCTCGAAGAGTGGCGGCGGCGGCAGACGGTGCCGCCCGTGCGGACGGACATCATCGAGAAGGCCATCGTCCAGTTCCTTTCGCGGCAGGGAATTGAACTGCCGGACCCCGACGACAAGTAGTCCGTCACCCCTGGACGGCCACTGACCCCCATGCCCCACTCCCCCGCCGAGCCGTTCGCCCCCTACGAGCAGCCGTGCCCGTCGTGCGGCGGGACCGGGGAGCCGAAGGAGCGGAACGACTACGGCCGCCCCTGGCGGTGCCCGGCCTGCGAAGGGCTGGGGGTCGAACTCACCCCCGAGGGGGGACGGTTCCTGGAGTTCCTCCGCCGCCACCTGTCCGTCAGCAGCTCGTTGGGTTGACCGGGGACGCCCGGCCGGCGAAAATGTCTGGCATCTCAACCTCCCTAAGCCGTTGGTTGGGGTCGTGGGTCCGGGCGTTCGCAGCGCCGCGGGCCTTTTTCGTTCAGTAGAATTCTTCCACGTCCAGCCGCGTCCGCCGCTGCCGCCCCGGGGGCGGGGCCTTCGTCCGGCCGGCCACGAACACCTCAATGGCCGCCTGGCTCACCCGCCACCGGGGCCGCTTCAGGCACCCGGCCGAGGCCACGTTCACCGCGGCCAGTTTCTTTGCGCCGATCCAGGACAGCACCACCCCGGCGTCCACGTCGAACAGGGCGGCCACCTCGGCGACCGTGAGCCATTTGGCCCCGCTCATCGCTTGGCCCTCCGGACCCGCCGCAGCTCCGGCAGCATCCCGCGGGCGTAGGCTTCGACTTCGGCCCGGAGCAGGTGGTGGGGCGACCCCCGCCGCTTCCGGTCCCGGACGCTCGTGAACTCGCCCTCGTCCACCCGCCGGCGCAGGGTCCGCAGCTTGATCTGCGGGAATTCCGAGCAGACCTCTTCGAGCGTCATTAACTCGGACTCGGCCGTTCGCATCTACTGTTCCTCTGTTCGCCGCGTCGTCGCGTCGATTGAAAGCAATGTAGGCGCGTCGTCGCGCCGACGCAAGGCAAATCTTGGAAAATCTTGGACGAATCGCCTGAAGGCTAGAAGTGTCGCTATCTTGGAAGTTGGGAGTGGACGCGCACCAATGGTTGGAACAGTGGCACGCAGTCGCGAACAGACGCCCGGCGGCGAATCACCGGACGACGCGAAGAAGCGGTCGGGGTCGCCCCGACCGGAGACCATGAAGTCGGTCAACCTCTACAAGGACGTTGCCCAATGGGCCAAGGAGTTGGCCGAGGAAAAGAGCAAGGAAGAAAAGAGAACCATAACCATCGGCGTCTACCTGGACGCCCGGCTCCGCGAGTGGTTGTGGAACGAGTATCAGGCCATGCTCAAGCGGAAGGCCCGGAAGGCGGAGGGGAAGGGGCCCCCGCCCCCGCCGACCGAATGACCACCACATCGGCGTTCGACCCGTCCAAGTAACTAACCGTGACGTCCACGAACGGCACCTCGGGGTGCCGTTCGGCCACAGTGCGCAGGGCGTCGGCGAATTCGGCAACGGCATCTTGGCGGCCGGGGGTGGGGTTCGTCATGGCAGGAGATCCAGGGTGAGGAATGGGGCCGTCGTTGGCCCTCTCAGGCGGTTACTGACGTAGTGGGCGCCTGTACATCAAACAGCAGATATGGCACAGCGGTCAAAGTCCGCTAGTCCAATCCGTCCGGATTGTGCGCAGCATCACGCACAACCCTCGGTAACGGCCGGGGTAACGGCTTCCGGGCCGGCGGCGGATTTCTCCGCCAACGGGCCGGAAACGTCAGCTGTCAGAGGGGGCTACGAGCCGGGGCGATGGGTCTGGTTCCGCATAGTCAGGATACCCACGGGCGACTATGAAGACTCCTGAAAAGTGCTTTAAGGTGTTCGTTTTTCTAAGACGAGGCCGAAGGAATTGAGGCCGATTCTTGGGGCCCCGGCGCACCTTCTCCAGACCCACATACGGATTCGCTTACCCCAGTACGTCACTTCTTTTTCGTCTTCGGCCACAGCCAGGCCCGGACGTGATCGACCACGGCCTGTAACCGCTCATCGCCGATCCGCTCGACATAGGCCGCCCCCATCCCCACGTCCGCGTGTCCCATAATCAGGTCGATGGCAGGCCGGTCGCGAACCTCGTCGGCGACCGTCCGGTGGATGTGCCGCAGGGCTAGACGAGATGGCCCCAGAGTTCGCCGTCCGCGATCCTGTATACGTTCCTGATCACGATCCCGAAGTCCAGGGCGATCAGTCGCCGATTGCCACCGGCGGCGAACCGGCGGCGAATCTCGCGAACCTGTTCCTCGGTGAGCTTGGAGGCCCCGCAAGTTACTCCCCTCGGCCGGGTGCCGTGCCGGAGCGCGTCGGCCATGTTCTCCGTCTGAGTACCCCATGCGAGGTTGTCCAGGTGATTGTTGCCCCGGTCGCGGTCGTTGACGTGGCGGGCCAGCATCCCGGGCGGGCACGGGCCGATGAACGCCTCAAGTACCATGCGGTGGGCGTAGGTGACTGATTTGACCAGCCGGCGGTTGCGGCGGCCGAGCCGAATGTCGATTTGGTGGTAGCCGCTCGGCAGGATGCGGGCCCGGACGGGCCGCCATCTGTCGCCCAGCACGTAGTTCTGCGTCTTTCGGTCCCATTTCAGACGGCACTCCACCCGCCCGTCTCGGCTCACCCGATAACCGGGATGGGGCGGGTAGATTCGCCAATAGTCGTTGACCTCGGTCGTCAGGCTCATGGTGCTCTCTCCTGAAGTGAGGGGGCGTCCTTGCCCCGTTGGCCCGCCGACGGCTATTAGCAGAAGAACGACGGGATTCGGTACTTCCGCTTGTAAGGGTCGAGCGACAGGTGGCGGCAAAAGTCTTTGGCCGCCACGGTTGCCGCGTCGGCCCGCATCTCGGCGGTAGCGGCCCACTCGACCGCCCGATGGTCCTCGGCCCGGCAGTAAACGCACGGGGCCTTGACGATGGTCAGTCGGCCGGCCACGTCCGGGTACATGGCTTCGGCGAGAACGAGGTCGGCGACGGCGGCTTCGAGGAACTTACACGGCACCCCGACCGACCCGAACGCCAGTTGTAGCCGTCGCCCGTCCGCCATTTGGCCGTCGCACCCGGCCTTGAACACCACCAGATACGACCCCTCCGTCTCCGGGTGCCACGTCATTTCGGTCCGGTTGAAGGTCTGGAAGAACGGCACCGCCGGGCCGCGCTCGGCCTGAGTGGCTGGGCGAATCTCGCCCCTCGCCTCGCGGGCCTTGGTGTCAGGGTGGGTCGGGTCCATCTCTACCACGTTGCCGACCGGACCCAGGACATCGACCAGCACGCGGAACAGCGTGCGGACAACAGGCTTCGTCGGCTTGGTCGTCTTGCGGGTCGTGGCTCGCATCGGAAGTCTCCTGGGGCGACACCCTGATAATAACGATGTCGATATTGATAGTCAAGTAGTTATTGGCTAAACTTTGTCGATATGGGTACAACCGTGCTGATGCCAGGACGCGATTCGGTGCCAGGGTTGGCCGAGCGGCTACGCGCCGCGAGGGAAGCCGCCGGCCTCTCCCAGGCGCAGGCCGGGGAGCGGGCGGGGCTTCATCAGGTCAGCATCGCGATGTTCGAGACGGACAAGCGGACCCCGACCGTCAAGGTCCTGATCCGGCTGGCGGAAGCCTACGGGGTGTCGGTGGTGGACCTGCTACCACCCCCCAAGCGAAAGAAGTGACTATCTCTTTTCGGCCTTGGCCGGCCAAAGCCACTGGCGAACGTGGTCGGTCACGGCAAGCAGACGGGCGTCGTCCACCCCCTGGCGGTAGACACCCCCCATCGTCTGATCGGCGTGCCCCATGATGAGGTCGATAGCCACCGGGTCCTTGGTGCCGTCCGCGATGGTGCGGAAAACCGCACGCAGGGTGTAGAACGCGCCCGGCACCTTCACCCCCACCCGCCGGCAGAGTTTGACCCACTCGAAGGCCACGGCGTCCGTCCGGCCCCCGGGCGTCTTGGCGTCCATCCCCGCATACCGCACCCACGGCCGACCGGTCCGGGTGAGGAAGACGAGGCCGGCGTGGGCCGGGTCTCGGGGGGCCGGCCGGATGTCGGTCGCCTCCCGCAGCGCCTGCACGGTCTCGGGCCAGAGCGGGCACCGCCGGGCGATCCCCGTCTTCGGTCGCGGGAAGTCGAGCCAGCCCGGGCGGCGGGCGAGGGCGGTTCGCGGGAGCTGGGCGCAGTCGGCCTGTCCGAGGCCGGCGTTGATCGCCAGCAGGATCATTGCTCTCAGTTGCGGCCCGGCGGCGTCAATCAGTCGCCTCAGCACCTCCGCCGGGATCATCTTCGGCGCGGCGTTGGCCTTCTGGAGTCGCAGGACGCGCTTCGGGGGAGGGTCGAAGCTCTGGCCGTACCACACCGGGGCCGCGATCAATCTGGCGTCGTAGGCGTGCTTGAACAGCGTCCGCACCCGGCGGACGAAGTTGCCCAGGGCGACCGGGCCGAGCGTCCTTGCCGCCGACGCCCTGAGCTTGGCAAAATCATCCGGCACGAGATCCGCGACCAACTTCCGTTTGCCGAGCACGTCCAGAATCCGGCCGCACGCCCGGTCGTAGTCAGCCCACACCCGACTCGTCATCTCGCGGGCGATGACGGCGTTTTTCTTCCGGGTCAGGAAGTGGTTGGCCAGCTCGCGGAGGGTCAAGGCGTCCCCGCCCACCGGCGGTTCCCGGCCGGCGTGCAGGTCGTCGGCCTTGCGGGTGTAGTTCGCCTCGGCCGCTTCCGGGTCGGCCCAAACCCCGAAATAGTGCAGCCTCCCCCGGATCTTCTTGGCCCACTGCCCGGAAGCGTGCGGGAAAAGCGGGAAGTCGGGCCTCGGCTTCTCGGGCGGCTGGCGCATGGCGGATCGCCCCATCGGGTGTACTGCGGGTGTAGTCCGGCCGGGCGACGGCGCAGAAAGTCCCATAATTCCCGAGTGGCGTCAAGGCGAAGCGCCGGTCTCTAAAGCCGAAAGGTGGGGGTTCAAGTCCCCCAGGGGGCGCTCGGGATTTCCCGTGTTTTCTTGGGATTTTGGCCAGATGCGTGAACGGCCGGATAGTACCCGATTGGGCCGCGGGGGCGTCAGCCGCCCCGGATACGGCGGGCACGCGCGGCAAAGAGTTTCAGGGCGGACACCGTGCATTGGTTGTCCGGGTCGTCTACCCACGCGGCCAGCCAGTCGAGCACATCCCCAT
>Ga0196963_10000127_pt1 | contig 80844 bp, 66 predicted proteins | sample S1_5metaG_FD_148600 | JGI IMG/M metagenome (GOLD analysis project Ga0196963, IMG submission 148600) | Soil microbial communities from Anza Borrego desert, Southern California, United States - S1_5 | ecosystem: Environmental > Terrestrial > Soil > Desert | place: USA: California | collected... | reverse complement strand
TGATGACCGCGGGTGTGGGTATGTTGAGTACGAGCGACATCAAGCGCCGCGCGCTCGACCTTGGGTGCGACGTGTGCGGCATCTCACCGGTCGGCGATTTCGCGGAGCTGCAGTTTCTCCGCGGCTGGCTCGCGCACGGCTATGCCGGCGAGATGACCTACATGGAAAAGTCGGCGCCGACGCGCGCCGATATCCGCAAGCTGCTGCCATCGGCCAGGTCGGTCATCGTCACCGGCACGATCTACAACACCGAGCGGCGCGGCTGGGATCGAGCCCCCGGCCGCGACACGATTCGCGTCGCCCGCTACGCCCGAGGTCAGGATTATCACGTCGTCCTCTACGAGCGGCTCGAGCGGCTGCTGGCATGGATGCGCGAAGCGGTATCGGAGCCGTTCGACGCCACGATTTTCTGCGACAAGCATCCCGTGCAGGAACGCGTCTATGCCTATCACGCCGGCCTTGGGTGGATCGGCAAGAACACCTGCGTGATCAGCCCTGAGCTCGGTTCGTGGATGTTCCTGGCGGGGATCGCGATCAGCCTGCCGTTGCAACCCGACACCCCGGCACTCGATCAGTGCGGCGCCTGCACTCTTTGCATCGATGCATGTCCGACCGGCGCCCTTGTCGACGATCGCGAGCTCGACGCCACGAAATGCATCTCGTATCTGACGATCGAAACCAAGCGCGAGATCCCGGAGCAGCAGCGTCCGCTGATCGGCCGGCACGCGTGGGGCTGCGACATTTGCCAGGATGTCTGTCCGTGGAATCTCGCCTCATCGACGAGCAACGACGAGGCGTGGCGAGGGCCGATTCGCGACGGGTTGTCCGCTGCGGAGCTGTGGCAACGGACCGACGATGAAATTCACGAAATCATCAAGGACAGCGCGATGACGTTCGTGCCGCTGTCGCGGCTGCGGAGGAACCTTGCCATCGTGATCGGCAACAGCGGCAATCGCGATCTCGCCGCGGCACTCGATCGCCCCGGTCGCGGGTTGAAAAACGCGGCTCGAAGCAGCGACACGCCGGCAGTCGCCGACGCCGTCGCGTGGGCGCGCCGTCAACTGGCGGGCCCCTAGCCGTAACCGCGATAGCGCGGCGGCTGCCTGATGAGCTACGATAGTGCCGTTCCCGCAAATCGGTCGATGGTTCATCAGCTCGAAGAATTGTTGCGTGCCGGCATCTGGCTTGGCCCCGCCGTGCTCGGATCACTGTGTTACCGCATGTTGCACGCCGGCGCGCAGGCGGCGTTTGGCGAGGAGTGGCCCGGCGCGCTGATGCTCGCGACCGGCGCCATCGTGTTGACCGTCGCCGGCACCAGGTTCAACAGGGACAAGCACGCGGCGCTTGGTCCAGCGGTATTTGCCGTGATGTTTTTCGTCAGCTGGTCGATGCGATAGTCGTCCCGCGCCGCGGTGCAGGACTCGTCCCGGCGATTCTGCAATAGACTCGTGCGATGTCACTGAGCGCAGTCGCCGGCGTCACGACGGCGACGCTGACCACCATCCTTCTGAAAAAGGGTCTTCGCAACGTCTGGATCCGCGGCGCGTTTCCGCTCGCCCCGGGTAGCCGTCGCGTCGCGGGACGCGCCTTTACGGTCCGCTTCATTCCCGCGCGGGAAGATCTGGCAACACCCGCATCATGGAGCTCGCCGAAGTCCACGCGCGCTGCCATCGAGGCAATGCCGGCCGGGTGCATCGCGGTCGTCGACGCGAATGGATGTAAAGATGCCGGATTCTGGGGCGACATCCTCTGCGGCCGCATGGCCAAGCGTGGCGTGGCCGCGCTCGTCAGCGACGGCGTCGTACGCGACGTGGCCGGCGTACTCGCCACCGGCCTCCCGGTATGGGCCGCGGGCGTCGCGGCGCCGCCCTCAGTCGCCGGCCTGACCTTCGTCGACTGGCAGCAACCCATCGGCTGTGGCGGGGTGGCCGTCTTTCCAGACGATGTGATCGTGGCGGATCACGACGGCGCCGTCGTCATTCCCTCCGCCATGGTTGACGAAGTGACGGCTGCCGGCGTTGAGCAGGAAAAATTCGAAGGCTGGATCGTGCAGGAAGTGGAACGCGGCGTCCCGCTTCCTGGCCTGTATCCGCCCGACGAGCAAACGAAAGCGCGCTACGACGGCTTCAAAGCAAAGGGCTGATGGCGATGTCGTGGCACGAGCTGACCCGCGGTGTCGTGATGCCCGCGCATTGCGACGCCTACGGCCACATGAACGTCCGGCACTACGCGTCATTTTTCGACGACGCGGGCTGGCACATGTTTGGGAAGGTCGGCGTGTCCCTGCGCGACCTCAAGGCACAGGGTCTGGGCAGTGTGGTCGCGACCCTGACGATCGATTTTCATCATGAGTTGGTGGCCGGTCAACTGACGCTGGTGACCGGCGCGATCACACGGGTCGGCCAGAAGAGCTTCAGCTACGAGATGCGAATGTACGAAAGCGACTCCATGCGGCACTGCGCGACGCAGAAAACGGTGGAGGTGTGTTTCGAGACCTCGGCGCGCCAGGCGGCGCCACTGCCAGAAGAAGTGAAACTGAAGCTTCAGGCCGCGCTGGTGCCGACGGCGGACGAGCGAAGGCTGAAGCCGAAGACCGAAGGCTGATAGTATCGATCCAATGGCGAACGAGTCCCTCGCCCCCGTGCTGCTGGTGTCCATGCCGCAGATGGTCGACCCCAACTTTTCAAAGACCGTCGTTCTGCTCGCCGAGTACACCGCGGAAGGCGCGTTCGGGCTGGTGCTGAACCGCCGTATGGACGAACCTGCGGTGTCGATCGTCAGCGCCGACGAGCCGCTCAACATTCATCCGAAGATGCACCTCTATACCGGCGGCCCGGTCGAGCCGACGCGCGCCTGGATTCTGACGGCTCGAGAGGATCTCGATCCCGAAGCGCTGGAAGTCGCCAAGGGCGTCTATCTGTCCGCCGCGCCGGCGCTGGTCCGCCAGACGCTCGAGTCGCCACCCGACGCGCGGGTGCGTCTCGTGGTCGGCTACTCGGGCTGGGGCGGCGGCCAGTTGGACGTCGAGCTCGCGCAGGGCGGTTGGCTGCTGGCGCCGGTGCAGCCCGACCTGATCTTCGAAACCGATTCGGAAAAGATGTGGGAGACGGCCATCCGCCGCCTGGGCGCGGAACCGTCGATGCTCCACGGTTCGTCCGGCGTCCATTGATTCCGGCGAAGGGCCTCGGCTCGATGCCCGTCGCGACACGAAGCTGGTCGGGGAGTGATGGCGGTTGGCGGGTGATGATCGTCGAAAAGGCAGTCTTGGCGGGAACCCTCTCATGCAGCGATTCGTTATGGCCGTAGCCACGTCGTCGTTGATCGCCACACTTGCTGCCGCCTGCCGCGCGCAGGCGCCGTCGACCCCGCCGCCGGCGGCGCCGGCAGCGCCGGTCGACAAGGCGACAGCGGATTTACAGGCGCAGTCGGCGCGCTTTGCTCCGACCGACCTCAGCGCCGACATCACGGCGTTGCCGGCGAACGAGCGCGAGGCGCTGGCGCACATGGTGCGCGCCGCGCAAGTCATGGACGCGCTGTTCCTCGAGCAGGTTTGGGCGGGTAACGCGGCGATGCTCCACAGCCTGCTGCGTGACGAGTCGCCGTTGGGCAAGGCTCGGTTGCACGAGTTCCTGATCAACAAGGGCCCCTGGGCGCGCCTCGATCACAACAAGCCGTTCGTGCCCGGTGCTCCGGAGAAGCCGCCATCGGCCAATTACTATCCGGACGGGGCGACCAAGGCCGAAGTCGAAGCGTGGATCAACGGATTGAGCGGTCCCGAGAAGGCGAAGGCGACCGGATTTTTCTGGACGATTCGCCGCGCGCCGGATGGCAGGTTCATGACGGTGCCGTACAGCACCGAATACCAGGGCGAGCTGGCCATCGCCGCGCAGCACCTGCGCGCCGCCGCCGCGTCGACCGCGCAGCCGACGTTGAAGGCGTTTCTCGAATCGCGAGCCGCCGCGTTCGCGTCGAACGATTATTACGACAGCGACGTGAAGTGGATGGAGCTCGATGCGTCGATCGAGCCGACCATCGGGCCCTACGAGGTATACGAAGACGAGTGGTTCAACTACAAGGCGGCGTTTGAAGCCTTTATCACGGTGAAGGACCGCACCGAATCGGAGAAGCTGCAGCGCTTCGCCGGCGCGCTGCAGGATATCGAGAACAACCTGCCGATCGATCCCAAGTACCGCAATCCAGCACTTGGCGCGCTGGCGCCGATCGCCGTCGTCAACACCGTGTTTTCCGCCGGCGACGCCAATCGCGGCGTCCAGACCGCCGCCTTCAACTTGCCCAACGACGAGCGTGTGATCCGCGAGAAGGGCAGCAAGCGCGTGATGCTGAAGAACAATCAGCAGGCGAAGTTCGAGAAGGTGCTGATGCCGATTTCGAAGGTCGCACTGTCGCCGGGCGATCAGGCCAACGTGGCGTTCGACGCGTTCTTCACGCACATCCTGATGCACGAGCTGATGCACGGCCTTGGCCCGCACGACATCACGGTTAACGGCAGAACCACGACGGTCCGCCAGGAGCTGAAGGACACCTATAGCGCGATCGAGGAAGCCAAGGCCGATATCTCCGGCCTGTTCGCGCTGCAATACCTGGTCGACAAAGGTCAACTCGACAAGTCATTCGAGCGCACGATGTACACGACGTTCCTCGCTTCGGCGTTCCGCTCGTTGCGGTTTGGCGTGAATGAAGCGCACGGGCGTGGCCAGGCGATTCAGCTCAATTACCTCCTCGACAAAGGCGCCTTCACGGTCAATGGCGACGGCACATTTACCGTCGATGCCGCGAAAATCCGCGACGCGGTCGCCGGATTGACGCGTGAGATCATGACCCTGCAGGCAGAAGGCAGCTACGCGAAGGCCAGGCAGCTGATCGACACCCTCGGCAACATTCGCCCGCCAACCAAAGCCGTGCTCGACAGGCTGACCTCGGTGCCCGTCGACATCGAGCCGCGCTTCGTGACGGCTATCGACTTATTGAAGTAATCAGCTCGAGGAGCTCGTCGTAGGTCCGGTCAGCCTCGTCCGGACCCTTCTTGATCGCCGTCGTCGCGCAATGCTTCAGATGATTGCGCAACAGCTGCCGGCCCACCGCGCGCAGCGCCTCTTGCGCGGACGCGATTTGCGTGATGATGTCCGGGCAATAACGATCTTCTTCCACCATTCGCTGCAAGCCGCGGATCTGTCCCTCGATCCGCCGCAGCCGCTTCAGGTTTGCCGCCTTGATCGTCGGATCGACGGCGTCCGCGTGGTGATGGCTCTTCACGATAACGATGCTCCTCGAAGCCGAAGGCTGTTCGACACCACGCTGACCGAGCTGAAGGCCATCGCCGCGCTGGCCAGGATCGGGCTGAGCAGAATGCCGAACGCCGGATACAGCACGCCGGCCGCGATCGGAATGCCAACGACGTTGTAGACGAACGCCCAGAACAGGTTCTGCTTCATCGTCCGCATTGTCTTCCGCGACAGGACGATGGCGTGTTCGACGCCGGCGAGATCGTTGCGCATCAGCGTGACCGACGCCGCCTCGCCGGCGATGTCCGTGCCCGATGCCATCGCGATGCCGACGTCCGCCTGCGCGAGTGCAGGGGCATCGTTGAGCCCATCCCCAACCATGGCGACGGTGCGATCGCCGTGTTTCAGCGATCGAATCGCGTCGACCTTGCCGTCCGGAAGCACCTCGGCGATCACCTCGGTGACACCGGCCTGCCGGGCCACTGCTTCCGCGGTGGGCCGTCGATCGCCGCTCAACATGACGACGCGCAGTCCGCGCCGCTGCAACGACGCAATCACCGCCGGCGCGTTGGCGCGCAGCGTATCGGCAATCGCGAATGCGGCAGCGAGTCGTCCGTCGACCGCCGCCAGGACGACGGTGCGCGCATCTGCTGCCCATCCCGCGATGACGTCGCGGACCGCCGCCGTATCGACGCCGGCCTCCGTCAAAAACGCGTCCGTACCGACGCGAACCTGCTGCCCGTCGACGGCGGCGGTGACGCCCTTGCCCGCGATGGCCTCGATGCTCACGCTGCTGCGGATCGCCGTCGCAGCGGCTGGCAGCGCCGACGCGTAGCCGACGATCGCTTTGGCGAGCGGGTGTTCCGAGGCGGCCTCGACCGTAGCGACCAGCCGCACGATCTCGTTCCGATCGCGCCCGTCCGCAGTCCACACGTCCACTACCGTCGGCCGGCCCTCCGTGAGGGTGCCTGTCTTGTCGAAGACGATGGTGTCGACGCCCGCCAGCCGCTCGAGGGGTTCGCCGCCCTTGATCAGCACGCCGGCGGCTGCGCCGCGCCCGCTGGCCACCATCACGGCCGTCGGCACTGCCAGACCCATCGCACAGGGACAGGCAATGATCAACACCGCAACGGCCGCAGTCAGCGCCTGCGCGAATGACGGCGCATCGGGAACGATCATCCACAGTGCGAACGTCGCGACAGCGATCGACAGTACGGTGGGCACGAATATCGACGAAATGCGATCGGCCAGACGCTGAATCGGCGCCTGCGATCCCTGCGCGTCTTTCATCAACTGGACGATGCGCGCCAGCACGCTGGCAGCGCCGACGCTGGTCGCTTCGATCTCGAGAGAGCCCGACGTATTGATGGTGGCGCCGATCACGCGATCGCCAGGCTGTTTTTCCACCGGTAACGATTCGCCGGTGAGCATCGATTCGTCGACGGCGCCGGCGCCGCGCTGCACCACGCCGTCCACGGGGATGCGCTCGCCGGGACGGACGACGATCAGGTCCCCCGACCGGACGTCGGCAATGGCGACGTCCACATCGTGTCCGTCTCGCCGCACGCGGGCGGTGGATGGCTGCAGCTTGGCGAGCTGCCGCAGCGCCCGCGTCGTGTTGCGCTTCGCGCGCGCCTCCATCGCGTTGCCGAGCAGTACCAGCGCGATGATGATGATGATCGCTTCGTAATAGACATCGGGCCGCGCGTCGCCAGCGACGAACAGCGACGGCGCCAGTGTGGCGACGACGGAGTAGGCGAACGCGGCCGCCGTGCCGATCGCGATCAACGTGTTCATGTCGGCGGTCCGGTGCCGCAGCCCTTTCCACGCACGCACGTAGAAGTGCCGTCCCGCCCAACCCATGACCGCGACGGTCGCTGTCAGCAGCGCCAGCGACAGCGCGTTGGGATCGATCGCATAGAGCCACGGGGCGGCGCCGCGAATCAACGGATCGAGGGTCTCCATCGACCACGCAATCACCGGGTCGCTGGGATGGTGGCCGCCGCCGCTCATCAGCGGCATCGACGCGGCCATCGCGAGCGCCCCGATCGCCAGGCTGAGCAAGGCGCGGTTACGCAGCGTGCCGTACTCACGTGCCTGCGCCGCTTCACGCGCGTCGTCTTCGACGATGGTAGATGCCGGTTCGGCGGAGGGTAACCGCGAGACGTAACCGGTATCGTTGATCGCGGACACGAGCTTGGCCGGATTGGTGGCGGCGGGGTCGTAGTGAATCGTTGCCTGATGCATCATCAGGTTGACCGCAGCCTTCTCGACCCCGGGTGTTGCGGTGAGCGCCCGCTGCACGTTGGCCTGGCACGCCGCGCAGGTCATGCCTTCGACTGGTAGGGTGACGCGTTCTGCCATGGCCGCTACTTGCCGATGATGGAGCCGTGCAGCATGCCCATGCCGCAGGTGAATTCATGCCGCCCCGGAGTGGCCGTGAATTCCACGGCAGTCGTGCCGTGCGCCGGCACCGGTTTGCGGATCCCGAAATCCGCGATGACGATCTCGTCTGAGCACGGGTTGTCTTCGCGGCGATCGAGCGTCAGGCGTACGCGCGAACCGGCCGGCACTTCGATGGTCGACGGCGAATAGCCGCCTTCGATGCGCACGGTTACGTCAACCACGCCGCCGGGCGAGGCTGCGGCCGCAACGACCGGGGTGCCGCGCTTGCCGAAGAAGAACCAGTTGATCAGCGCGATCAGTGCCAGCGCGGCTGTCGCGACGATCAGGTCGAGAGTCGACATGGCTACGCCTCGCCGACGACCTGGAATCCGGCGCGTGCGACGGCCTCGCGCACCGCCTCCGGCGTCACTCGTGCGTCGTCAACGCGCAGCTGCGCCTTGCCGACCTCGATCTTCAACGGCTCGATGCCGGGGACTGACTTCAGCACGCGGGTCAGGCTGTTGACGCACCCGCCGCAAGACATGCCAGAGATGGTGTAGGTCTTTTCACTCATAAAGCGAATATACCCCCACCCCCTATCTGACGTCAATGCCCTTTAGCCCAGCTCCCTAGTTCCCCAGCTCCCTAGCTCCCTAGTTCCCCAGCTCCCTAGCTCTCTAGCTCCCTCGCTCTCTAGCTCCCTCGCTCCCTCGCTCCCTCGCTCCCTAACTCCGACTACATCCACCATCTCAGCCCCGCGACGACGTGCCAGCCGCCCGGATCTTCGCCGCGCGCCCGCGCGACATCGCCGGTGCCGAACAGCTTGCGGTGCCAGACCACGCCGGTATACGGCGCGAACTCACGCTTGATCTCATAACGAAAGCGGAACCCGATCTCACCGGTACTGAGTCCCGCCCCGACGCCCCGGTCCAGGTCGTCCTTGCCGGACAAGCTGAGCTCGACGAGCGTTTGCATGACGAGCCGCTGCGTAAACAACAGCTCGTGTTCGACCTCGATCCTTCCAGCGGTGTGACCCGATGGCCCAATAAAGGCCGTCGCCTGTACGTCCAGGAATTGCGGCGCGATGCCCTGCACACCGATCGCCAGCCAGGTGTGCGATGGTGACGGACGCGGATCAAAGCGCACGCCGGCGACCACATCCCACCATGGGGAGATGGCGCGGCCGAACAACACTTGCGCCTCGGCGGTGTCAAGGATGCCGTCCACGGCATCACCTTCGGTCTTGACCCACAGCCGATTGATGTCGCCGCCGATCCAGGATCGGCTGTCCCATCGCGAGCCGGGCTCGCCGTGCACGAACTGCCATTCGAGCTGATCGAACAGGATCTGAAAGTTGACCTGCCGATCGTGAACGGTGTGGCCGCCATGATCGACGTCCTGGGCGGAAGCGATCGTTGGCCAGCCGCACACCACGACCGCGATGACCAACCAGCCGATCGCGCTTGACTGAACGCGGCGCCTCACCTCACCACCTGCACTTCCCGGAACATCCCGGCCTCCATGTGAAACAGCAGGTGACAGTGATACGCCCATCGGCCGAGCGCGTCCGCCGTCACCCGATAGGTGCGCCGCGTGCCCGGCGGCATATCGATGGTGTGTTTGCGAACCATGAAGTCGCCGGCGTCATTTTCGAGATCGCTCCACATGCCATGCAGGTGGATCGGGTGGGTCATCATGGTGTCGTTGATCAGGACGATACGTAGCCGCTCGCCGTAGTTGAAGCGCAGCGGCTCGGCGTCGGAGAACTTGATACCGTCGAACGACCACGCGAACTTCTCCATGTGGCCGGTGAGGTGCAGCTCGACGGTGCGGCCGGGCTCTCTTCCGTCGGGATCCTTGAAGGTGCTGCCAAGATCCGAATAGGTGAGGACGCGCCGGCCGTTGTCGCGCAACCCGATTCCCGCATCATCGAGCCGCGACATCGTCATGGTCGCCTGCATGTCGACGAGGGCGTTGCCCTCTTCGCTGGCGGGATGTGCGGGTTCCGTCATTCCCGGCATGGTGTGACCGGCATGCGCGCTGTGCGCGCCGTGGCCCATGTCGTCCATCGTCAGTATCGGCGCCGGATCGGTGGACGGCACCGGCGCGCGGAGTCCCTCACGCACCGCCAGGGTGCCGGCGGCAAATGCGCTGCGGTCCATCGACTGCGCGAAGATCGTGAATGCGTCCTGTCCCGACGGCTCAACGATCACGTCGAACGTCTCGGCAGTGGCGATGCGCAGTTCGTCGACGGTCACAGGGTGGACCGGCAATCCGTCGGCGGCCACCACCGTGAGCTTCAAGCCTGGGATGCGGACATCGAAATACGTCATTGCCGAACCGTTGATCAGACGCAGACGCACGCGCTCGCCGGACCTGAAGAGGCCCGTCCAGTTGCCGTTCGGCGTCGTGCCGTTCATCAGGTGCGTGTAGGTCGCGCCGGTGACGTCGGCGATGTCGGTCGGATTCATCCGCATCGCGCCCCAGGCCAGGCGATCGCGCAGCGCCGCGCCGAACCCGCTCTTCGCGGCATCGCGCAGGAATGTGCGGGTGGTACGCCTGTTGTAGTTGTAATACGTCGGTTGTTTCTTGAGCTTTCTGAAGACGCGCTCGGGATTCTCGTCCGTCCAATCCGATAACAGGATCACGTGCTCGCGATCCGCCTGGATTGGATCGGTGCCGTGCGGTTCGATGATCAGCGGACCGTAGACGCCGCGCTGCTCCTGAAATCCCGAGTGGCTGTGATACCAGTAGGTGCCCGCCTGTTTGACGTCGAAGCGATAGGTGAAGGTTTCCGCAGGGCGGATGCCATGGAAGCTCAGGCCCGGGACGCCATCCATGTCCGCCGGCAGGATGATGCCGTGCCAGTGAATCGAGGTGTCTTCATCCAGGAGCCGGTTGCGGACGCGCAGCGTCACGGTGTCGCCTTCGCGCCATCGCAGTACCGGTCCCGGCACCGATCCATTGATGGTCAGTGCCATTTTCGGGGAGCCGGTGAAGTTCATGGGCGTCTCGCCGATGTCGAGATCGAACGATGTGCCTCGCAACACCTGCTGCGGCTGCGGCGATGCTTGCGCGAACACGCGCAGATCGACGCCGTGGAATCCCGCGACCGCGCCGCCGGCGGCCAGCCCTTTTACGAACGTACGACGTGACAGATACACAATGACCCTCCCCTTGGCGCGTTGATGCACACTCGCGTCAACGCGACGGCGACACCACCAACACGCGATGGCTGTCGGACTCGCCTGCGCGCGCAGACGCGCGGATCAGATGCGCAGCGGCGGGGTCAGGAGGTATACCGGTCCGCACGCGTAGGACGGCGCGAGCGGGCGCGGTGAGGCGGGCCCGGATGCGAAGCAGGTGGGAACGTGCGAGATGCGAAGCGAGGCGAGTTCGAACTTGCCGGTCGACGGGCGGGCCGCTTCCGGCACGGGACACTCGTCGACGGTCGTCCCCGACATCGCAATGCCATCGTCGGCGGCGCCTCCGACAGAGCAATGAGACTCGTGATCGGAAGTGTCAACCGGCGCGAGGCATGCAGCTTCGCACCAGACGCGCGCCGGCGAGGCCGCGGCAAAAACGAGGATAGACAGCAACAGGACGACGCGCTTCATCGCCACGTTCCAGTATATGGCTATCATGCGTCGCAGCGCCGCAAACCGGCTTATTGCGGCTTCTTCCGCGCCGCCTCGCGCTCGGCGGCGCGGGCTCCCGAGAGGATGTTCGACATTGCGTAGTTGCCCTCGTGACACGCGTATTCGTAGATCATCTCGTCGATACGGTTGAACGGCAGCTCGCCGGTGACCGGCGCAGTGTAGGACACCGGATCCTCCATCGTGAAGCGATACAGGATGGTGTCTGGACCGGTCCGCGTGAAGCGTTCCGTCACCTTGAGATTGTCGGAGGCGCCGCGGTAGGCCCACAGGATGCTCGTCTGTTCGAGCTGCAGCGGGTGAATGTTCGTCGTTTCGACAACCAGTGTGTCGCCCTCCCACCGGCCGATCGAATCGCCAAACCATTTCTTGATATGCGGCGGCGGGTGAACGGTGTCGTTCAGGCGAATGACGCGCACGTCGTTGACCATCTCGCTCAGGATCATCACGTGGTCCTTCGACTGCACGATCGTGTAGTTGTTGTTGTAGAAATAATTCGGCAGCATCGGCGGACCGGCATTCGATCCAAACGACAACAGGCATCGATCCGCGAGCGGACGCATTTCCGGGTGATCGAACTCGCCGAACCTGCGTTGTTTGGCGGCGATCTCTGCCAGCCGCTTCTTGCCGGCGTCGGTCAGCGGCGGCATCCGGCCGTTCGGCGGATCGACGATGATCGAGCTTCGCGGCACGCCGTCGATGCGGATCACCTTCAGGCCGGGATCGAGCCAGAAGCCGTTGTAGCCGCCCACCGCTCCGCCGGCCGCTTCCGAGATGCGTTCGATGAACGACGGATCGCCGGGGACCGAAAATCCTCCCGGCTGTCCCCCGGGCTTTGGCGCCGCGCGATTCGGATCGCTCGCCTTGTCGCGATGCTCCTCGACAAACTGCGCGCGGTCTTCGATCGCTTTCGCCTGCTCCTCAGTCAGCGTCGCGCCGCCGCCGGTCATGCGCTCGAGCGGCGTCTGCGTTTCATTGGTCCAGTTGCCCTGGAGGTCGGGCTTGCCGTCGGCCGTGCGTGGGACCACCCCTGATTTGCCCTTTGCGACTTGCGCGTCGACGGGAGCCAGGCTACTTGCCAACCCACCGATCAGGCAGCTAACGCTAAAGACGATGGAAAGGCGGCGGTAACCGTGCATCTATCCCTCCTGCGACCGTGCTTCGGATTCTAGACTGATTTCAACGCTGCACCGCAGATACAAACTGGAAGCGCGTAACGCCGTTCGACAGACCGCCGGCCACCGGCGGACGCGCCGTATAATCGCAGCTTCTCAGGGAGGCGGCATGCGGCTGGTTGTTGTTGCGTCGATGGTGATGTCGGCGGCCCTCGTGGCCAGCGAAAAGTATCCAGTAGCGCGATTTGCGGATCCTGCGCGGCTGCAAAAGCTGGAGTCGACGTTCCCGGAAATCGATCGCATCTTCGCCGCTTATGCAACCGCCCAGAAAATTCCGGGACTGGCTTGGGGCGTGGTGATCGACGGACGACTGGCACATGTCGCCACGACCGGCGTGCGCGATCGATCCTCGAACGATCGGATCACGGCCGGCACCGCGTTTCGCATTGCGTCGATGACGAAGAGCTTCACGGCACTCGCCATTCTGAAACTCCGTGACAATCGAAAGCTATCGCTCGACGATCCGGTGTCGAAGTGGATCCCGGAATTTGCGCGCATGGAGCTGCCGACCCGCGACACCGCGCCGCTGACCGTTCGTCAACTCATGAGCCATAGCGCGGGTTTTCCCGAGGACAATCCGTGGGGTGATCAGCAATTGGGGGAGACCGACGCCACGCTGGACGCGTGGCTGCGCGCCGGCATCCCGTTCTCGACGCCACCCGGCACCCGATACGAGTACTCGAACTACGCCTTCGGCCTGCTCGGCCGCATCGTCGCAAAGGCGTCAGGCACGTCGTACGAGCGCTACATGCGCGATCAGATTCTGAAGCCCCTCGGCATGACTTCCACGACGTTCGAGTTTTCAGAGATTCCAGCGGCGAATCGCGCAATTGGTTATCGCCTAAAGCCGGATGGCACATACGCGGAGGAACCGCCGCTCCCGCATGGCGTATTCGGCGCGATGGGCGGTTTGTTGACGACGGCGAGCGATCTCGGACGTTATGTCGGATTTCACGTCTCGGCCTGGCCGGCCCGCGACGATCCCGACTCCGGTCCAGTCAGCCGCGCGTCGGTGCGCGAGATGGCGCAGTTATGGACGCCGGCGAATCTGACGGCGCGGATGACGGACGCCGGATCAATCCAGGCCTCGCACAGCGGCTATGGTTACGGATTGCGCGTCTCCGCGGACTGCCGATTCAGTCACATCGTCTCGCACGGCGGCGGCTTGCCCGGCTTCGGATCGTACATGCAGTGGCTGCCTGAATACGGCGTCGGGATGTTCGCGATGGCGACGCTGACGTATTCGGGGCCGTCGGCGCCAATCAGCGCGAGTTGGGACGCGATGCTGAAGAGCGGGGGCCTCCGCAAACGCGAGCTGCCGCCGACACCGCGCCAGACCGAACTGCGCGAGCGGATCGTCAACCTGTGGAAGCAGTGGGACGACGCCGAGGCGACGAAGATCGCCGCCGTCAATTTCTTCCTCGACAAGCCGGCGGCGCAGCGCCAGGCGGAAATCGCCGCGCTGAAGTCGCAGGTGGGCGAGTGCACGGCTGCCGGCCCGATGCGGCCGGAAAACTGGCTGCGCGGCCAATTCAACCTGGCCTGCGCCAATGGCGTTGTCGGCGCGTTCTTCACGCTCGCGCCGACGCAGCCGCCGATGATGCAACATCTGGAATTTCGCAGGCTCTCGTCCGAGGCCGAGATCATGGGCGCGCCGACGGGCGCGCCCGCCGGCGTGAGCTGCGCACCATGACGCAGATATCCAGGGCCACAGAAAGCACAGACACCCAGGGCCGCAGAAGGCACAGACTAATCAGCCTCGCATCACGGGGTTTTGGGTTCCCAGATAAATCGACGGTGTTCGAGCCTCGCGGTGCCAAAGTTGATCAGCAAGCCGCAGCGCAGTTTGGTTGAGGCCAGGTAGCTGAGCACCTGTGCGTGGTCGGCGGGCCCGGTGACCGAACGCGCCTTTACCTCGATCAAGACCTCCCCGAAACAGATGAAGTCGATCTTGTAGTCCTCCCGCAGCTGCTGTCCCTTGTACTCAACGCAACAGCACGGCTCACGCGTGAATGGGATATGCCGCTGGGTAAATTCGATCTGGAGCGCGTCCTTGTAGAAGATCTCGAGAAAGCCGACGCCGAGCACGCGATGCACTTCATACGCCGCGCCGATGATGGCGTACGTGCGTGGGTCTTGAAGCGAATTGTCCGAATGCATGGGCCGACCAAGAGCAATCCGAATGCCGCCGGCGATCGCAAGGGAATCCGCCCGTTTCAGCGGACCGCCGTTTCAGCGGTCGCAACTATTGCGCTGCCAACCGTGATGAGGCCAGGCAAAATCTGATTTGTTCTGAGCCTTCTGCGGCCCTGGGATTTGCTTCTGTGCCTTCTGTGGCCCTGGGATTTGCTTCTGTGCCTTCTGTGGCCCTGGGATTTGCTTCTGTGCCTTCTGTGGCCCTGGGAATCGCTTCTTATTGCTTTCCGTGGCCCGCGTGCGGATCGACGGCCGGTGGCTCGGCACCATTGAGGAACTCCTCGATCGCCTTCTCTTCCTCGAGTTGCCGCCGCGAGATCGGATTGAATTGTTCCATCGCTGCGAGATCCTCGGGCGTCAGCTTCGGCAGGCGTCGAATGAAGTGGACGAGCTGCCAGCTGCCTTTCTCGCCTTCCGGCGTACCGGTGCTCCAGCCAGGCATGCCCGTGAGCATCACGCCGTTTTCGATGATGTAAAACAGCTCGCCGTCGCTGAGGTTCTGGGTCCGCGGCAGGCGCATGTCGGGCGCTTTCGGATAGAGGTTGCGGCCCATCTCGGTGTTGCCGCTGCCGTCGTTGGCGTGGCAGCTCGCGCAGTGGTCCGCGAAGTGTTCACGCGCGGCGACGAAATTCTCTTCGCTGTTGGCGACCGGGTTGTGCAGGCCTTTGTAGATCGGGGGTGTCATCCAGCCGCGCATGAACAGCGCGGCGGATTGCTCGAGCGCCGATGGTTGCGCTCGGGCGCTGATGCCTCGCCCCTGCAGGAACAGCAGCATGGCCGCGGCCGCGATCGCGGCGAGGAACGCCAGGAACGCGACAACGCGCAGGAAAGGTCGCATCCGGGTCGCGCGTTATCGCGCCGACGTGCGTCGAGACGCGTCCGGGACCGGTGCGGCGGCCGTTCTCACGTGGAGCGCGCCGGCCTCGCCGGATTCAACCCACGCAAACACGACCTCGCCGTTTGCGACGGCCACCCGCGGATAGCCGCTCGAGCGGCTGCCGGCAATGCCCGCGATGGTGACCGGCGCTGATCGCGTGCCGGTCTGATCGATCCGTCGCGCGCGGAACTGAGCGCGTTGATCCGCAAATTCAATCCAGGTGGCGAGCGCGCTGTTGTCGGGCAGCAACTCCAGATCGACACGCCCGAGCGTGCCGCCGTCATCGAGGCGAATCGGCGCGGCGAAGGTCTTGCCGGCGTCCTGCGAAAAGGCAAGATAGGCCTGGCCCTGTTCGTTCTTGACGGTAAACCAGGACATTGCAACGGTCCCGCCGCGTGCGCTGAGCGCCGGCCCGTTCACAGGACATGCCGCAATCTTCCAGTTGTCGGCGAACACCGGTTGCGGCGCCGACCACTTGCCGTTGACGAGACGCGTCACGTAGTTGTCGCGAATCTCCTCGTCGCTGCGATTGCGGTAGGCGGCGATGATGCCTTCGGACGTCGTCGCGGCGGCCGTCGGGCAGCACTCGCACACCTTCGCGTCGACTTCGGTTTCTTCGACTTGCTTGAAGTTCCTGTCGAATCGCGCGTAGCGCACCGTCATCGCGCCGCCGCCGTGCTCGCCGTGGCCGCCCGCCTTCATGTGCCGCCCATCCAGCCACACCAGACCAAAGCCGTCGCCGATGGGGAAGATCGAGGCAAAGCCATGTTCGGTCGGCGTGCCGTCGTGGTGCGGCGTGAACGACGGCGACCACGTCCTGCCATCGTCAGTCGAGTAGGAAAGGCGAACGTCGTAGGCGTAAGTCGACTCGGCGCTCTTCTGCAGCCAGTGCGCGACGATCGCGCCGGAGGGCAGGCGAACGGCGGACGGTACGTCCGCCCAGTTGACGAACCAATTGCGGCCGGAGGCGATCGTGCGCACGGGTGTCCAGCCGGTCGTGGTGCGCTCGGCGAATTTCAAGGTCGCGAGGTCGCCGGTGCGCTCAATCCAGCTCAGAAGCACGCCCTTGTTCGAGACTGACAATTGCGGCTGTCCGGAATTCGGTGCGGCCGGACTGGCGATCGGTTGCGGCGCCAGCCAGGCCGTTTGCGTCGAGGCCACGCCCGAAAGGCTCGTAACGATCACCACCAATACGACGGCGATTCTTCTCATGGCATCACTCCCACTCGCGTCGCGGCTAGTTCCTGCAGCTGCCGGCGCCCCGCGGATCGCCGCATGCGCCGCATGGCGCCGGTCCCGCGGACATCGACGATGCGCTCGCGGGCGCGCTGACGGCAAACACCGACAGCTGCTTGTCCAACTCCGTGCTGGCACACTTGGGGCACTCGAGTTTCGTCGACTGCCGGACCAGCAGCTCGAAGCGGTGGTCGCATTCGCGGCAGGCGTATTCGAATAATGGCATGGCGTCTATTCTAACGGCTGAAGGCCGAAGGCTGAAGGCTGAGGGCCGCCAGCAGGGCAGGTGCCGAGGAGGAAGGCGGCTATACTGGGAAGATGTCTCCGTTGGGAAAATCCGCGCCTATTGCCAACCCGCTCCGCCGCAACGTCGCCATCATCGCCCACGTCGACCATGGCAAGACGACGCTGGTCGACGCGATGTTCCGGCAGGGCGGCGTGTTACGCGCGAATGAGCGCGTTGCCGACCGTGCGATGGACAGCAACGAGCTCGAGCGCGAGCGCGGCATTACCATCCTGGCGAAAAACACCGCCGTGCATTACGGCGAGACGTTGATCAACATCATGGACACGCCGGGCCACGCCGACTTCGGCGGCGAGGTCGAGCGCGTCCTGTCGATGGCCGACGGCGTGGTGTTGCTGGTCGACGCCGCGGAAGGTCCGCTGCCGCAGACGCGGTTCGTGTTGCGCAAAGCGTTCGAGCGGAAGCTGCCGCCGATCGTCGTGATCAACAAGATCGACCGCGCCGACGCACGCTCGCAGGAAGTGTTGAACGAGGTCTACGACCTGTTCATCGATCTCGACGCGACGGAAGAGCAGATCGAATTCCCGGTGCTGTACACCAGTGGTCGCGCCGGCACCGCCAGCACCGATCTGGCCGTGCCGGGCGAAGACTTGCGGCCGTTGTTCGACGCGATCATCCAGCACGTGCCGCCGCCGCGTGGTGATGTCGATGCGCCGCTGCAGATGCTGGTTGCGAACCTGGACGCCAGCGATTATCTGGGACGCATCGCGATCGGCCGTATTTTCAACGGCCGCGTCCGCCTGAACGATCCGATTGCGGTGTGCAAACTCGATGGCCGGATCGAACAGACCCGGGTCACCAAGATGTTCACCTTCGAGGGCCTGAAGCGCGTCGAGACCCCGCTGGCCGAGGCGGGGGACATCATCTGCCTGGCCGGGATCGAAGACATCACGATCGGCGAGACCATCGCCGACGCCGAACGTCCGACCGCCATCCCCCCGATTGCGATCGACGAGCCGACGGTGTCGATGGTGTTCGGCATCAACACGTCGCCGCTCGCCGGCAAGGACGGGCAGTATGTGACGTCCCGCCACTTGAAGGAGCGGCTCGACAAGGAGCTGCTCGGGAACGTGTCGCTGCGCGTCGAGCCCACCGATACGCCGGAGCAATTCAAGGTGTTGGGCCGCGGCGAACTGCAGCTCGCGATCCTGATCGAAATGATGCGGCGCGAGGGTTTCGAGCTGCAGGTGTCGCGTCCCGAGATTGTCGTCAAGGACATCAACGGCGTGCGCATGGAGCCGGTCGAGGACCTCGTGATCGACGTCGCCGAAGATTTTCAGGGCGTCGTCATCGCCGGCTGCGGCACCCGGCGCGGCACCATGACCAACCTCGTGAACCACGGCAGCGGCCGCGTCCGCATGGAGTTCCGCATTCCGGCCCGCGGGTTGATCGGCTTCCGGTCGCAGTTCCTCACCGAAACCAAGGGCACCGGCATCATGAACCACCTGTTTGCCGGGTGGGAACCGTGGCATGGCCCGATTCCGTCGCGCGAAACCGGCGCGCTCGTCTCCGACCGCGCCGGCGTCGCCACCGCCTACGCGCTGGCCAACCTGCAGGAGCGCGGCGTCATCCACATCGAGCCGGGCACGCAGGTTTACGAGGGGATGCTGATCGGCGAGAATTCGCGCGACAACGACCTCGACGTCAACGTGACCAAGGAAAAAAAGCAGACCAACATGCGCGCATCGTCGGCGGACGAGGCGATTCGCCTCGTGCCGCCGATCATCATGGGACTGGAGCAGGCGATCGAGTTCATCAACGATGACGAGCTCGTCGAAGTGACGCCGAAGAGCATTCGCCTGCGCAAGCGCATCCTGGCCAGCAACATGCGGCCGAAGAAGGGCGCCGGGTAATCAGGCCAACGCGGTCTTGAACAGCGCGAGCATGCGGCTCCAGGCCTTCTCGGCCTGTTCGCGGTCGTAGACCTCGGCGTCGGGCGGACACCAGCCATGCGCGGCTGGATACACTTCGATCTCCGCCTGCTTCTTCGCAGCATCGAAAGCCTGCCGCAGAATGTGTTTCGATTCCGGATCGCGCTTGTCGTCGTTCTCGGCAACGGCGATCAGGAAGGCCGCGTTCATCTGCGGGATCAGGAGGTGAGGGCTGTCGGGGTTCTTGGTCGTCAGCCCCCCACCGTGAAACGAGCAGCCGGCGCCGACGCGGTCAGGTACGGCCGCGGCGGTCCGCATGACGATCGGTCCGCCCATGCAGTATCCGGTCGTGCCGATCTTCCGGCGCTTGTCGACCTGCGGCTGCGCATCGAGCCATGCGATGAAGGCCTTCGCGTCGGTATTGTGCGTGGTTGCGTTCAAGCCGCCGGCAAACCCGATCAGCACTTTGCGCGTGTCGGGATCCGAGAACTTCGCGCCGTCCGGGACCACCGGTGCCGGCTTCTGACGGTAAAACGGATTGACGGTGAGCACGGCATAACCGGATTCGGCGAGACGCTTACCCATCTGCCGGAACGCCGGACGCAGGCCGACGATGTCGGGCCAGACGAGTACGGCCGCGGTCGGCTTCGCCGGATGCACCCAGTAGGCGTCACACGTGCCATCAGGGGTCGCGATTTTCACATCGGATTCGGTGACGGTCTGCGCGTTGGCGTCTCTCGGCAGCACCATCGCCATGCCCGCGCCGAGCGAGAGCGCGCCAAATTCCCGCCGGCTCAACGCGCTCCGGTCCTTGTACGCTTTGAGATCGTCATCGTAATGGTCTTGATCGCACATGTCGTCCCCCAATGGTCCCGGCTCCCGGCCGCCGCAGGATAGTTTCGAGAAGCATACGCCAGCCCGGCTGATGATTTCGTTTGACTAGGGCGGGCGTGCGGTCAAAACTCGTTGGGTTTGACGCTCAGGTCGCGCACCACGGTTCGCCGCAGGCTGAGTCTGCTCGCCGCCGCCGCCATTCTGCCGCTCGCGCTGTTGGCGGGCGCCGGTTTGTACTTCCTCGCCGAGTATCACGAGCAACAGGCGCTGGATACTGGGGTTGAGCTGGCTCGATCGGTCGCGAACGCCGTCGACACCGAGGTGCGCGGCACCATTCTGGTTTTGCAGACGCTGGCGACGTCGGTGTCCTTGGATCGGAACGACGTCGCGGGATTCCGGGAACGCGCGACGCGTGTCGCGAACATCCTGCCTCCGGTAGCGGCGATCACTATCATCGATCCCTCGGGCAAGGTCATCATGGACACCCGTGTCCGGGAAGGCGCGACGCCGCACCCGGTGCTGGACCCTGACAGCTTGCAGCAGGTGATCGCGACGCGCGAGCCGGCGGTCGGAAAACTCGTCGAGCATCAGAACAACTGGTTCTTCGCGGTACGCGCGCCCGTGCTCCGTGACGGGGTGTTGTTAGGAGTGGTATCCGCGCTGGTGCGGCCGGACGCCATTCACAACGTGATCAGACGTCAGCGCGTGCCCGACGATTTCGTCATTTCCATCATCGATCAACACGGACTGCGCATCGCCCGGTCCAAGGGCCACGAGCAGACCATCGGCGGCCGCCTTTCGGAGAGTGGTCAGAAGATCGTGGCGGCCGGTGGCGCCGAGGGAGCCGGCGTATCGACGTCGCTGGAAGGTGATGAGATTTACACGACGTACAGCCGCATCGAACCGTTCGGCTGGCAAGCGGTCCTCGGCTTGCCCACCGCGTCAGCACGCGCCGCCGCCAAGCGCTCGATGCTGGTGTTCGGCGGGGGCGTCCTGCTGTCCATCCTGCTGGGAACGTTCGGCGCCGGCTGGGTGGCACGCGGCATCACCGGCCCGATCGGCCAGCTGCGCGATGCCGCCCACGCCCTCGGCCGCCGCGAATCGCCACACCTGCCGGCTGCGGGGCTCAACGAGCTGCAGGACGTCGCCGACGCGATGTCGAAAGCGGCCGGAGAAATCCAGCGTTATGAAATCGAGCGCGAGCAATTGCTGCAGAACGAGCGTCGCGCCCGAGAGGCGGCCGAGCGTGCCGATCGAAGCAAGGACGAGTTCATGGCCGTGCTCTCGCACGAGCTCAGAACGCCGCTCAATGCCGTGTTCGGCTGGGCGCGGCTGTTGCAAAGCAGTCAGCTGCAGGACGCTGCGCAGGTGGCGCACGCCCACGACGCCATCGTCCGCAACGCAGATGCGCAGGTCCGGTTGATCGATGATCTGCTCGATCTATCGCGCGTCGCGAGCGGCAAAATGCAATTGTCGCTGGGCCAGGTGCGGCTGGCGGAAGTGAGGCAAAATGCGATTGACGCCATCCGGCCGTCGGCCGACGACAAAGGCATTCGTATCGTCGACGCCGGTGGCGATGACGAGGGCCACAATATCACCGGAGATGCGGCGCGGCTGCAGCAGATCATCTGGAACCTCCTGGCCAATGCCGTCAAGTTCACCGGAAGCGGCGGCGAGATTCTGATTCGCCAGCAACGCGTCGATGGATTCGTCGAGATTGCGGTCAGCGATACCGGCCAGGGCATTCCCAAAGAGATGCTGCCGCACGTCTTCGATCGCTTTCGTCAAGGCGACAGTTCGAGCACGCGCTCGCATCGCGGCCTTGGTCTCGGCCTTGCCCTGGTGAAAGACCTCGTTGCGCTGCACGGCGGAACGGTGACGGCGGACAGCCGCGGTCCCGGGCTCGGCTCCACGTTCGTCGTCAAGCTGCCGTGCGCCGCAGACAGCGCTGTTTCCGTGCCGGCAACGCGAGTGGAGGGTTTTACTGACGTCGAGCTCCGCAACATCGTGCGTCTCGATGGCTTGCGCGTTCTCGTGGTCGACGACGAGCACGATGCGAGGGTGCTGGTGGAAACGGTTCTGAGAATGGCGGGCGCGGATGTCCGCACCTGTGGATCCGTGAGTGCTGCGCTCGAAACGCTCGCAGAGTTCCAGCCGCGAGTGATTATTTCCGACCTGGAGATGCCTGGCGAGGACGGCTATTCGCTGATTGCGCGCGTCCGTAGCCGCGCCCCTGATGCGGGCGGTCTGGTAGCGGCGGTCGCCCTCAGCGCCTACGGCAGGCCTCAGGATCGCGTGCGCGCGCTGGCGTGCGGCTTCAACATGCACGTCCCCAAACCGGTCGATCCCGGGGAGCTGACCGCCATCGTCGGCAGCGTCGCGGGCGTGGCCCCCGCGACACCGACGCTGTCCGGTTACGGAAAGATGCCCAACTCGGTATAGCTTCGTGCGACCTTGTGGATGGCGTTGAGGAAGGCCGCGATGCGCAGGTCGGGAATACCTTCGGTCGTGCGTTGCGTGTTCAGCAGATCGTGAAACGCCGCAATCATCGTTTCTTCCAGGCCCGAGTTCACGAGGTCCTGTTCATCCGGTCCCTTGGCAATCAGGTCGCGCTCGGCGTCGCTGAACCTGCGCCCCGTCGCTGATTCGATCGCCTTCAACATCGCCAGCTCATTGGCCTGCTCGTGGCGCTTCTGCATGCGGCCGAACCGCACGTGCGACAGGTTCTTCAGCCACTCGAAGTACGACGCCGTCACGCCGCCGGCATTGCAGTAGATGTCCGGAATGACGAGGATGCCTTTCTGTCTGAAGATCGGGTCGGCCTCAGGCGTGGTTGGGCCGTTGGCGCCCTCCAGGATGATCTTCGCCTTGATGCGCGGCGCGTTCGCCGCGGTCAGGACGCTTTCGAGCGCTGCCGGTAGCAGCACATCGCATTCGAGCTCGAGTGCCGCGCTGGTGTTATCGAGATTGGTCGCCCCGGGAAAGTTCAGGATCGACCCCGTCGCTTTCCGGTGATTGAACACCTCGTCTTCGTTGAGTCCCTTGGGGTTCACGATCGCGCCTTCGCGTTCGGCGATCGCGATCAGCACCGCGCCGCCTTCGCGGCAGAATTTCGCCGCGTGGTAGCCGACATTGCCGAGGCCCTGCACGACGATGCGCTTGCCGTCGAGGCCGCGCGGCAGGCCGAGCCGCTTCATTTCCTCCGGCTCGTTGCAGGCTTCGCGCAGCGCGAAGTACAGGCCGCGGCCGGTGGCTTCCTTGCGGCCGCGCACGCCTCCTTGCGTCACCGGTTTGCCGGTCACGCAGGCCAGCGCATCGAGCTGCCCGGGGTTGAGCGCCGCGTAGGTATCGGCGATCCACGCCATCTCCCGTTCGCCGGTACCGTAATCGGGGGCGGGCACATCGATGCCCGGGCCCAGGAACGCCTTCTTCGTCAGTTCGTGCGCGTATCGGCGGGTGATCCGCTCGACTTCCTCGGGCGAGTAGTCCTTCGGCTCGATCTTGATGCCGCCTTTGGCGCCGCCGAACGGCACGTCGACGATGGCGCACTTGTAGGTCATCAGCGCGGCCAGCGCCATCACCTCTTCTTCATGAACGCCGGGGCTGTAGCGAATGCCGCCTTTGACGGGCAGCTTGTGATGGCTGTGCTCCACCCGCCATGCGTGGATTACTTCAATGGCGCCGTCGGCGCGGCGCAGCGGGAAGTCGAACCGGTACACGCTGTTGCAGGCGCGGATTTGTTCGAGCAGGCCCTTTGGATACTTGGTGAAGCGCGCCGCCTCGTTGAAGTACTGGGTGACCTGATCGAAGAAGCTCGCCTGTTCGCTCATGCGTGCATTGTATGGCCCGGACTCGCGCCGCCGGAAGGCGGTCCGCACCGTATACTTGATCGATATGTCGTCTCCTGAAGAGATTCGGCCGGCGCGGATGTGGCGCCAGATGCCGACCGAGCTGCGCACCTCGGCCGCCAAGGCGTTCTGGGCCGATGATCAAGCGGCCCTCGAGCAAGCCGAGGCGGTGGCCTTGATCGCGCGGCAGATCAAATTCCGCCCGAAGAGCGTCCTGACGCTGTCCACAGACAAGAAAGCGAAACACCTGGCCGGGCTGGCTCAGGTATCGGACCTGCTGGCTGCGCGTCTCGTGATCGCCTACCACCTCGCTCATCAGCGGCCGATGATGGGAGCGTTCCTCGATCTCCTTGGTATTGCGCATGACGATGGCTTGATCAAGGACGAGACGCCGAAGGCGCCGGATCCGGAGACGCTCGACAAGGCTGTTCAGGAACTGTCGGCGAAATTTCCGAAGACGGACGTCGCCCGTTATTTCTGGGCGCTGTTATGGCAGGACCCCGAGACCTGGGGCGGCTTGAAGGGGCGGCCGGAGCTCGCGCTCGATTGATGCCGCCGTTCGATAAGCACCTCTTCATCTGCTGCAACAGGCGCGAGCCTGGCCACCGGCGCGGGTCCTGCGATCCGCACGGGACCGAAATGCTGCAGAAGGCGTTCAAGAAAGCGCTCGCCGAGCGCGGCGTCAAGCGCGTGCGCGCCAATAAGTCGGGCTGTCTCGATCAGTGCGAGAAAGGCCCGAGCGTCGTCGTCTATCCCGACACCGTCTGGTATGGCGGCGTGACCGAAGCCGACGTGAACGAGATCGTGGACGAGCACATCATCGGCGGCCGGCCGGTGACCCGCTTGCTGATGAAAGAGTAGCCAGATGATGGACGCATTCCTGACCGCAGACGGGCTGATCGCCCTCGTCACCCTGACCGTGCTCGAGGTCGTCCTCGGCATCGACAACGTCATTTTCATCTCGATCCTTGCCGGCAAATTGCCCCCGAAAGATCAGCCGCGCGCCCGCCGCATCGGCTTGATCGCGGCCATGGCGATGCGCATCGCGCTGCTCGCATCGATTGCGTGGATCGTGCAGTTGACGGCGCCGCTGTTCAGCGTTTTCGGTCACGCGGTGTCGGGCCGCGACCTGATCCTGCTGGCGGGCGGGTTGTTCCTGATCTTCAAGGCGACGCGCGAGATTCACGACAAGCTGGAAGGCGAAGACGGGCACATGACGGCGAAAGTCGCGCCGTCGGTCGCCGCGGTGATCGGGCAGATCATGCTGCTCGATATCGTCTTCTCTCTGGATTCGGTGATCACCGCCGTCGGCATGGCCGACGACCTGTCGATCATGATTACCGCGGTGGTGCTTGCCGTGGCGATCATGATGTTCTCTGCCGGACCTGTCAGCAGCTTCGTGGAAGCGCATCCCAGCGTCAAGGTGCTCGCGCTCAGCTTCCTGTTGCTGATCGGCGTCACGCTGGTCGCCGACGGGATGGGCACTCACGTGCCGAAGGGGTACGTCTACTTTGCGATGGGCTTCTCGGTGTTCGTCGAAGTGATCAACCTGCGGGTGGCGAGGAAGGGCAAGGCGGTCAAGCTGCACGACGCCTATAAGCCTGTCGAGGACTAACTCGGCGGACGCCCGCGCGGAGGGCGCGCCTGCAGCCTCGGTAATCAGGCTCTCGTGGCCACCCAGTCGGCGACTTTGTCGAGAATTTCCGCATGCACCGCGTGCTGATCGCGGCCGCTCGATTTCAATACGGCGAATGAATGATCGCCGCCTTCGACGCTCACGATTTCGATCGGCGGGGCCGGCGACGCGTCAGCGATCGCTTCGGTGATTTCATCGGGTCCGCCAAACGGATCGCGCGTGCCCTGCACGATCAACGTCGGCACTTTCAAGGTCTTCAGGTGCGTGACCCGATCGCCCGTGCGCTTGCCTCGCGGCGGCGCCAGCGGATAGCCGAAGGAAATGATGCCTGCCGGCTTGGCGGCGGATTCCGGCCAGCTCTCGAGGCTGGCCCCCAGGTGCGTCGCGATGCGGCCGCCCATCGACTTGCCGCCGATGAACAACTTCTTGAACGTGACATCAGGATGCGTCGCCGCCGCGACAACGGCGCGCCGGAACGCATCTTCGAGCAACGGCGCTCGATCGGGAGTGCGCCGTTTTTTCTCCATGTACGGGAAGTTGAAGGTGACGACGGTAATGCCGCGCTGGGCAAGGCCCGTTGCGTAATTGACCATGAACGGATGCTGATGGCCGGCGCCGGCACCGTGCGCGAACACCAGCAACGCATCGAGGCGGCGATCGCCTTCGGCGGGATACACTGCGGCGCTTACGGTTGCGTCGGGTTCTCCAGGAAGCTTGAACGAGGCAGGACTCACAACTATTCGTTATAGCACTCTGAAAAGGCCGAGCTTGAACGAACGCACCATCGCCACCTCAACCCATGGCCGTTATCTCGTTGATTTCGCAGAGCATAGCCGCTGCACTCTGGTCGGCTTCCACGGTTACCAGGAGAACGCCGCCATCCATTTCGAGGTCCTCCGCCGCATCGCGGGTGATCGCCCCGCCGGTCTCGTCAGCATCCAGGGGCTGCACCGCTTTTACACCCGCGCCAACCAGGTCGTCGCGAGCTGGATGACGAAGGAGGATCGCGAGCTGGCGATTGCCGACAACGTTGCGTATGTCAGCGGCGTGCTCGGGTCGGTGACCGAGGAATTCGGCATCGCGCGGCCGCTCGTGTTCGTCGGTTTCTCGCAGGGAGTGGCAATGGCCTACCGCGCCGCAGCCTTCGCGCAGCGGCCGTGCGACGGGGTGATTGCCCTCGCCGGCGACGTGCCGCCGGACGTCGCGCCAATCGCCGCCTCGTTGCCGCGCATCCTGATCGGCCGCGGCGTGGAGGACACCTGGTACACAGCGGAGAAAGCCGCGAGCGATCGCGCGCTCCTCAGCGCCGCCGGCGTGCAGCTCGTCGAACACGTCTTCGACGGCGGCCACGTCTGGGACGCGAGCTTTATTCAACGCGCCGGCGAGTTCATCGATGAACTGTTCGGCTCCTGAGCGCGTCTAACCCGGGTCAGGAGTGGAAACCTTGTCCACATTCACCGCCGACGTCCGATATTCGGTTCGATCGCTGCTGAAACATCCGGGCCTGACTCTTGTCGCGGTGCTGTCGCTCGGGCTGGGCATCGGCGCGAACACGACGATTTTCACCTGGGTGCAGGCGGTCTTGTTCCGCCCCGTGCCGCAGGCGGCGGAGCCGGGGAGCCTTCGCGTCGCATCGATGGAGAACCGCGAGGGCGCGAGTCGATCGTGGTCGTATCCGAACTTCGTCGACTTCCGCGACCGCGTGACGACAATGGAGGTCATCGCGCAGGACGATCAGACGTTCAACGTCGCCGTCGATCGGAGCGCGGAGCGCAATTGGGGTGGTCTCGTCAGCGGCAACTATTTCGCCGTGCTCGGCATTCAACCGGCCGCCGGCCGGTTGTTTACACCGCTGGATGATGTCACTCCGGGCGGCCATCCGATTGCGGTCATCAGCTACACGTACTGGCAACAGCGCTTCGCCGCAGACCCGGCGATCGTCGGCAAGGAGATCACCATCAACAACACCCCGATGACCATCGTCGGGGTCGCCGAAAGAGGTTTTATCGGCGCCTTCGGCGGCATCGCCGCATCGTTATGGGTGCCGATGGCGATGCAGCGGGAAATGATGGGCGGGGATCGGCTGAACGCGCGCGGCAACGGGTGGTTGCAGACGCTGGTGCGGTTGAAACCCGGTGTTTCGCAGGAGCAGGCGCAGTCCGAAGCGGCGGCGATCATGTCTCAGCTCGAGCAGGAATTTCGTGGCGTCAACGACGGACGCCGGCTGCGCATCGTGCAGATGCGGGACGCGCCATTCGGCGCCGCGACGGTGCTCAAGCCGCTGCTGATGATCCTCTCGGTGCTGGTCGCGCTGGTGCTGGTGATCGCATGCGCGAACGTGGCGAACCTGTTGTTGTCGAAAGCGGTGTCGCGCCGGCGGGAGATCGCGGTGCGCCTGTCGCTTGGCGCCAGCCGCGCGCGCCTGCTGCGCCAGCTGCTCACCGAATCGCTGCTGGTGGCGGCGGCCGCGGGCGTTGCCGGGATCGCGATGGCCTACTGGAGCATGAACGTGATTATGGCGTTCGTGCCGCCCGTGGACATGCCGTTCGATCTGAGTTTACGGATGGATGCCATGACGCTGGTGTTCGCGCTCGCGGTGTCGGTGATCACGGGGCTGGCATTCGGCCTCGCGCCGGCGCTGCAGGCCTCGGATTCCCGGACCATGCACGCGCTCAAGGAAGAGGGACGCAGCGGCGCCGGCGGACGCGGCAGCGGCCGGTTGCGCAGTTCGCTGGTCGTCGCCCAGGTCGCGGTGTGCGCGGTGCTGCTGATCGGCGCCATGCTGTTCCTGCGCAGCTTCCTGGCGGCGCAAGCGCTGTCGCCCGGCTTCAATCCCGACGGCGTCGTGACCATGTCGATGGACATGTTCCAGAGCGGCTACACCGGCGAGCGGGTCAGCGACTTCCGCCGGCGCACGGTCGAAGCAGTGACCGCGTTGCCCGGGGTGACCGCCGCGGCATTCGGATCGCGTCTGCCGCTCGGCATGGGAGGCAACAGCTCGATGGGCGTCGGCATCGACGGTTACGTCCCCCGCGAAAACGAAGAGATCGTCATCAATTATTCGGCGGTCGGTCCGCGGTATTTCGAAACGCTGGCGATTCCGATCCGCCAGGGTCGCGAGTACAACGAGACCGACACCGCGCAGTCGCCGAGCGTCGTCATCATCAACGAAGCGATGGCGGCGCGATACTGGCCGCAGGGCAATGCCCTCGGCGGCCGCGTGCGTCTTGGCGCCCAAAACGTTGCCGAAGTGATCGGCATCGTCGCCGATTCGAAGTACGGCAGCATCAACGAGCGGCCGCTGCCGCAGCTGTTCCTGCCGATCTCGCGCTTCAACTCGAGCACGCTGCGGCTGTTCGTCAAGACGACGGGCGATCCCGCACCGCTCGTCGCCGAGGTTCGTAACGCCATTCGCAGCCTCGATCCGGCGTTGCCGGTCTACGACGCGCGCACGCTCAACGAACACATGCAGGTGGCGGTGTTCGCGCAACGCATGGCCGCCAACTTGCTCGGCGCGATGGGCGTGCTGGCGTTGCTGCTGGCCTCGATCGGGCTGTACGGTGTGATGGCATACGCGGTCAGTCAGCGGACACAGGAGTTGGGCATTCGGCTGGCCCTCGGTGCCTCGCCCGGTTCGTTGCTGCACATGATCGTCGGCCAGGGCATGCGCTTGACGGCGATTGGATTGGCGATTGGACTGCTGCTGGCGCTGGCCGCATTTGGATCCGTGGGCGCGGTGCGGATTTTGCTGCCCGGCATCTCTCCGATCGATCCGGTGACGTTCATCGCCGTGCCGTTGCTGCTGGCGTCGATCGCGTTGCTGGCGTCGTGGATCCCCGGCCGGCGAGCGGGAAGAGTCGATCCGCTGGTCGCCCTCCGTTACGAGTAAGGTCAATCTCGCGGGCGGACGTGGCGCGGCGACAGCCACGTTCCTGTGGCAACAGGCCACTCGCTGCCGGCGGAGCGGTATCCTATCCGCCAGTGGCGTTCGATCTTCAGGACCTCGGGTGGGACCCGCAGTGGCAGGCGGTGTTCGCGCCGTTCGTGAGTGACGGACTGGTGCCGGCGCGCGTCGCCATTGAATTCAATTACATCTATCGCCTCTACGCCGAATCGGGTGAGCTGCAGGCTCAGCACGCCGGCCGCCTGCGGCATGAGGCGGTCAGCAAGGAACAACTGTCCGCCGTCGGCGACTGGGTCGCCGCACGGCCGACGGCCGGTGAAGAGAGCGCGACGATTGAAGCAGTACTGCCGCGACGCACGAAGTTTTCCCGGAAAGTCGCCGGTGAGCTGACCGAAGAGCAGGTGGTCGCCGCCAACATCGACACCGTATTCGTCGTCATGGGGCTCGACGGCGACTACAACCCGCGGCGCCTCGAGCGTTACCTGCTGCTGGCCGGTGAGAGCGGTGCGCAGCCGGTAATTCTTCTCAACAAAGCGGATATCGCCGATCGTCTCGCGGAGGATCTCGACGACATCACCAGGCTCGCCGTGGGGGTGCCGGTGCACGCCATCTCCGCGAAAACGGCGACCGGTGTGGAGGTCGTTCTCCGCTACCTGGGCGCGGGCCGGACCGGCGCCCTGCTCGGCTCCTCGGGTGCCGGTAAATCGACTCTCGTCAATGCGCTGTTGGGCGAACAGCTGCTGAAGACCAACGAGGTGCGGGCGCACGATTCACGCGGCCGACACACCACCCGCCATCGCCACTTGATTCAGTTGCCCGAGCGTCGCGGCCTGCTGATCGACACGCCGGGCATGCGCGAGCTGCAGCTGTGGACGCAAACCGACACGGCGCGCGACAGCTTCGAGGACATCGCCGAGCTCGCGCAGAGCTGTCACTTCACGAATTGCCGGCACCGCGGTGAGCCGCGCTGCGCTGTCGCGGACGCAATTGAAGCGGGCACGCTCGCAGCCGACCGCCTGAGCGGTTTTCTGAAATTGCAGGAGGAAGTCGAGACTCTCGAAGAGCGCAAGGACGCCCGCGCCCAGATCAACGCCAAGCGCCGGTTCAAGACCGTCAGCCGGTCGATGAAGAAATTCTACAAATCTAAGGAATGAGGACGCGCAGCCGTTCCTGCTCGGATGGGATGACTCGCGAGCTCGCGAACGCGACGCCGAGTCTCTGTTTCACCGTTTCGGCTTCTTCGCGGGTCGCGTAGCGTCCGAGCACCAGTCGCCGGCGCATGTCGTCGGGAGCCATCAGAATGTCGATGGCGTACGGACGCTGCTGAAATGCGGCGAGCTGTGCCTGAACGCGCTGCACATCGCGAGGGTTGTCGAAGGTTCCGATCAGAATGACGAACGTACCCGGCACCATCGGCGGCACCGGAGTGGCGACCGGCATGCCGTCCGGCACGGCAAGGGCGGTGGCCGCAGGCGCGATCGTTGGCGCCGGCCGCTGCGGGATCGCCGGCGGTGTCGTGGCGGCGAGTAGCCCCAGCGGGTTGCCGAGCAGCCAGGCGGCGACGCCAATCGTCAGGACGATGATCGCGGCGGCCGCCATCGCCAGCGTTCGCTTCGTGCCGGGCGCGGCAGTGGTGCCGCGCTCACCGCGAATCTTGTTCTTGGGAACCTCCTGACCGAGCTGCGCCGCTGCGGCCACGACATGATCTTCGGAAATGCGGCTGGTCTGCTTCTCACAGCCGACCATCAGCGCGCGATCGCAGACCAGATTGATCATGCGCGGCACACCACCCGAGATCGAGTGCACGAGGTCGAACGCGGCCGCGGTGAAGGACACCGACGTCGAGCCGCGCGCCACCCACAACCGATGGGTCACATACGCCTCGACCTCCTCGCGCGTCAGCGGCTTCAGCGAACACCGGATCGAGATCCGCTGATCGAGCTGCCGCAGTTCTGCCTTCTGCAGCAGGTCGAGCAGGTTCAGCTGACCGACGATCACCACCTGCAGCAGCTTTTGATCGTTGGTTTCGAGATTCGACAGCACGCGGATTTCTTCGAGCACATCCGATGACAGATGCTGCGCCTCGTCGATGATCAACACGGCGCTGCCGTGCAGCGGCACCAGCGACAGCAGGAAGTCGTGCAGCGTGCGCACCAGTTCGTGCTTGCTCGCCGTCGCCAACCGCCCGGTCTTCAACGCGTCCCTCGACACGACGCCAAAGCTGAGCAGCACTTCGCGCAGCAGCTCCTCGACCGACAAAAACGGATTGAGAATCAGCGCCGTGAACGTCGTCTGGTCGAATTGCTCGAGCAGCGTCCGGCACAGTGTGGTCTTACCGGTCCCGATGTCGCCGGTCAGGACGATGAAGCCTTCCTTGCGGCGGATGGCCTGCCACACCTGCTGCAGCGCCACATCATGCGATTCGCTGCGATACAGGAATCGTGGATCAGGCGTTAGGCTGAATGGGGGTTGGACGAATCCGTAGTAATCCTCGTACATGCAGCAGGGTCCGGCAAGGGGGCCCGCTTGCCGGACACAGCATAACAGGAACAGTCTGACCCGTCACAATCCGCCCGCCGTCCTGAGGCGCGTCGGGCGTCAACTGGCCTTGGCCATCATCGCGGATGCGGAGGCGCCGGTCAGCTCCCGTCGCACCCGCTGACCCGTCTCCTGGGCTGCGACCGTCTCCCAGCGATTCGGCGATACGGTGGTGTCCTGGTGGCCGATGCGGCGATACAGCTCGATCAGGGTGGTTTCGTCGGTGACGCTTTCGTCGTCGATGACTTCGATGGCGTGGCGCAGTTCGTGCGCGACCGTGGCAATCATCTGATTCAATGGCTGGTCCGGACCGATCGAGGCGCGAACGTATCGATAACCGCCGGCGCGAGTCATCCACGTCAACTGGCCGGCCAGATTCGGTTTCAGTGCCGGGTTCACCGACAGATACACGATGACGGTGCTCGCTTCGATGCGCTCGACGAGTGCGCGAAAGGTCGCCGATCGCGCCATCCCTTCACGCAGCACGTCCTTGCTGCGGGAATCCTGCGGACGCAGGCGCGGCCCGCCGTCCTTCGTGGAGCCGGCGGCGGCCGCGGCGGTCATCATCACAACACAAAGAGCAGCAGTAACCAGCAATCGCATGGTGTCCTCCTGCCTCTCACAGTCCTCATCGCAAGTCATCGGCGTTCAGCTATCAGCTATCAGCTCTCAGCTCTCAGCTTTCAGCTATCAGCCTTCAGCCTTCGGCACGTCGCAAGCACTTCGCCATGTGAGACGGGGCATCGGCACGCGCCGTTCAATGCCGTGCGGTGTTTGTTGTGGCGAGCAGGGGGATAAGATGTGCGTCAGCGGCGTGGTTGACCGCTTATGAGACGTTTGGACACGGCGGGGGTGGAAATGGTGGGACGAATGATGCGGCGGTTCCGGATTCCAGTGCTCGGCGTCGCGATCGCGTTGTTGAGCTCCGCGACCACCGCAACGGCGCAGACCCGGCAGGCGGTCCTCGACACGACGGCGGGAGTCATCGTCATGGATCTGCTCGCCGACAAGGCGCCCAACCACGTCGCGCTGTTCATCAAGACCGCTCAGTCGGGCGGATACGACGGCACGACGTTCTTCCGGATGATCAAGTACGGGATCGTTCAGGGCGGCGATCCGACGACGAAGGATCCGGCGGCGCGGGCGAAGTACGGTACCGGCGGGTTAAATTTGTTAAAACCCGAGATCAACGACGAGAAGCAGACACGCGGCGCCGTATCGGCGACGCTGATTCCCGGCAAGTCCGATAGCGCGGGCACGCAGTTCTTCATTGCGGTCACGGATCAGCCGGGTATCGACGGCCGCTACACCATCTTCGCGCGCGTCGTCGAAGGCATGCTGACGGTGCAGAAAATTTCGGAGGCCGCCGTTGACGATGCCGGCCTTGCCGTGGACCGCATTGTCGTCAACAAGGTGACGATTCGCGACAAGCCGGCGGAGACCCCTGAGCCTTTCTCGACGGATCCGATTGAGGAGCTCGCGCGTTATCGTGCGGTGCTCGACACATCGATGGGGGAGATCACGTTGTCGTTCACACCGGACAAGGCGCCGAACCACGTCCGCAATTTCCTGCGTCTCGCGCAATCAGGTGTCTACGACGGTATGAGCTTTCACCGAGTGGTCAAGGGGTTCGTGATCCAATCGGGCCACCTGCCGACCAGAGCGCCGTTGAGCGAGACCCAGCAGAAGTACGTGCGCCAGATGAAGGCGGAGTTCAACGATCAGGCGCACGACAAGGGGACGTTGTCGATGGCGAGGCTGGCCGATGACGATTCCGCGAGCACGTCGTTCTTCATTGTGACCGCGCGCGCCCAGGCGCTCGACGGCAAGTACACCGCGTTCGGCCGAGTCGAAAGCGGCCTCGACGTGGTCGAGAAGATCGAAGCCGTCGCGGTCAACGGCGAGGAGCCGGTCCAGCGGGTGGAGCTGCGCAAGGTCACGTTGATCAAGAAGTGACGTCATCCCTGCCGCGCAGGCGCCGCTGATCGCGCCACTCGCCGCTGTCGGGCGCCTCTGATTGCGTCCAGTGCTACGCGCGACCTCCGGTCGCGCCGAAGCCCGTGGCGGAGGCGGATGCTCGCGACGCGGGAAACCGCATTTCACTCTGGTCCCTGATCACGCTCGATGCGCCGAGGCGCAGCGCAGAGAACTCCTCTTACTCTGTCCCAGGGCCACAGAAGGCACGGACTGGCGAGAACTGAGCGGCGCCAGCAGCGCGCCTGGCGCGCGCTCGATGGCCCGAAGGGTCCGTGGGCACAAGCTCGTCCTCCAAACCCAGCCGCTTGTGTCCACGGACCCTTCGAGCCATCGACGGCGGCTTCGCCGCCGTGGCGCCGCACCGACTTCACCGGTCAGCTGCCGCACCTACTGAACTCTCTGTGACTTCTGCGGCCCTGGTTGGCGGCCTACGGTGGCGCGCTCGGGAGACCGGAAGTTCTCCCTGTCGAGCGTCTAAGGCGTGCAGGAGAACTAAAGTTCGCGCCTACGTTTCAGCGTTACGGTGGCGGCTCGAGCGGCAGACGAGCATCATCGTGATCATCGTCCTGCCGCTGGTCGCGATCGAAATTGTGCACGCTGACGCCGAGCAGGCGAATCGGCCGATGGCCGGCCTCGGTCTTGTCCAGCAGCTTAATCGCGCGCGCGACGATTGCGTCGCCGTCGCCGGTGTAATCAGCCGTGCTGTGGCTGCGCGTAATCGTCGTGAAATCGGAATAGCGCACCTTGATCGTCACGGTGCGCGCCTTGAGTGACTTCTTTTCGAGCCATTCGGCGACGCCGCGCGCGAGTTGATCGATCTCGCGCTTCACTTCGTCGAGCGATTCGATGTCCGTCGCGTAGGTTTCCTCCGAGCCCGCTGACTTCGCAGGTCGATCCGGTTCCACGGCGCGGTCATCGCGGCCGTGTGCGAGATCAACCAGCCAGGAGGCCAGACTGCCGACAATCGACTCGAGCTCGTGCAGCGGCTTCGCCCGGATATCGGTCAGCTTCTCGATGCCATGCTCCCGCAGTCGCGCGGCCGTCTTCGGGCCGACGCCCCACAATGCGTCGACCGGAAGGCCCTGCAGAAACGTCTCGATGCGCTCGGGCGCGACCACGGTGAGGCCGTCAGGCTTGCGCCAGCCGGAGGCGATCTTCGCGAGGAACTTGTTCGGCGCGACGCCGGCGCTGGCGGTCAGCTGCGTGACGTCTTTGATCCGCTCTTTGATGCGGCGCGCCACGTTGACGCCGAGGGGCTCGTTGAAGCTGTTGTCCGTGACGTCGAGGTAGGCCTCGTCCAGCGACAGGCCTTCGACGAGCGGCGTCACGTCCTTGAAGATGGCGAACACCTGCTGCGACACGCTGCGGTATTTCTGGAAGTCCGGACGCACGATCACCAAAGACGGGCACAGCCTTACCGCGCGCGACATCGGGATCGCCGATCGCACGCCAAACTTCCGCGCTTCATAGCTCGCCGCGGCGACGACGCCGCGTTGACCTGGATCGCCGCCGACGGCGACCGGCTTGCCGCGAAGGGTTGGATTGTCGCGCTGCTCGACGGACGCGTAAAACGCATCCATGTCGATGTGAAGGATTCGTCGCATGTTCATCATCTAGGGAGCTAGGGAGCTAGGGAGCTAGGGAGCTAGGGAGCTAGGGAGCTGGGGAGCTCGGGAGCTCGGGAGCTTAGCAGCTGCGCAGCTCGATCCGGCGTCATGCTCCGGTGCTGCCGAATCCCCCTCGCGTCGGCACGTGCAGCTCGTCGACTTCGTCCCACTCGACGCGCGGGCAGGGGAGCACGATCCCCTGCGCCAGGCGGTCGCCCTTGGCGATCTTCACCGGCTCGTCGGTGACGTTGAACAGCTGGAGCTTTATTTCGTCGGCCGGGCCGCAATAGTCCGCATCGATCACGCCGACGCCGTTGGCAACCATCAGCCCGCGTTTGAGCGGCGTGCTGCTCCGGGCGAATATCCCCAGAAAATATCCATCGGGAACGGCAATCACCAGCCCCGTCCCTACGAGCCTGATGGCGCGCGCGGGAATTTCGATGTCGACCGCGGCTGCAAGGTCGAACCCGGCAGCGCCGCGCGTAGCGGGTTCGGGCAGACCGATCGATGGATCCAGACGTTTAATCTTGAGCCGCATTGCTGAATACTATCCGGCAGGAGACCTGAATGACCCGCGCCCGCTTGCTGTACGCGCTGCTGTTTGCCATCGTGACGGTTGCCGCCACGCCGTCCGCGCAGGTCGCCGCCCCCAGAGCCGGCGGCGCGCAGGCGCCGGCCATCCCACCCGAGCTGGTGCTCGATCGAACGCTGCCGATCGATCCGGCGGTGAAGAGCGGGAAGCTGCCGAACGGCCTCACCTATTTCATCCGCGAAAACAAGCGGCCTGCCGGACGCGTGGCGATGCGCCTGGCGGTCGACGCGGCCGCCATCCAGGAAGAGCCCGATCAGCGGGGTCTGGCGCACTTCCTCGAGCACATGGCGTTCAACGGCACCGAACATTTCAAGCCTGGCGAGCTGGTGTCGTTCCTGGAGTCGATCGGCGCGCGATTCGGGCCGCACGTCAACGCGTCGACGTCGTTCGATGAAACGATTTACATGCTGGAGATCCCGACCGATCGGCCCGGCTATGTCGATCGCGGGATGCTGGTGCTGCGCGACTTTGCCGCGGGCATCTCGTTGTTGCCGGCAGAAGTCGAGAAGGAGCGCGGCGTCGTCCTCGAGGAGTGGCGCGGCCGTCTTGGCGCCGGCTCGCGATTGACGGACAAGCAGCTGCCGGTGATCTTCCACGGATCGCGTTACGCCGAACGGCTGCCGATCGGCCTGCCGGAGGTGCTGCAGAAGGCGCCGCGCGAGCGCCTGCTGGCGTTTTACCAGAAGTGGTACCGCCCGGATCGCATGGCGGTGGTGGTTGTCGGCGACATTCCGGCGGCGGAAGCGGAGCAGTTGATCGTCAAGCACTTCGGCCCGATCCCGGCGGCGAAGGGCAGCGTCACGAATGTCGACACCAGCGTGCCGGCGCACAAGGAAACGTTGATCGACATGTCGACCGATCCCGAGGCGCAGGGCTGGTCGGTGGCCGTCGAGTTCAAGCACAAGGCCGAGCAGGACCAAACCGTGCGCGGTTATCGCAAGTCGCTTGCTGAAGGTCTGGTGGCCCAGATGCTCAACCTGCGGCTGCGCGACATCGCACGGCGCCCGAACGCGCCGTTCATCGGGGCGCAGGCGGGCACCACCAGCATCGGCCGATCGCTGGATCTCTTCGAGCTCGAAGCGGTCGTGCCCGAGGGCAAGATCACCGAAGGCCTCGGCGCGTTGATGCTGGAGGCGAAACGCGCGCAGCAGCACGGCTTCAGCGCCGACGAATTGAATCGCGCCAAGGCGGCGCTGCTCGCCAGCTACGAGCGGGCGTATCGCGAGCGCGACACCGCTGAGAGCGCGAATTATGCGAACGAGTACGTGCGCCACTTCCTAACCCGAGAACCGATTCCGGGCATGGAATTCGAGTACCGGATCGCGTCCACCTACCTGCCGACGATCACCGCCGAGGAAGTCACCGCACTCGCGCGTGAGCTGATTACCAGCGAGAACCGCGTGGTGCTGGGCGTCGCGCCGGAGAAGAAAGACGCGCCGCCGCCGTCCGTCGAGACGATGCGGGCCGCCATCGAGCGCGCCAATAACGCGCCGGTCGAGCCGTGGACCGACGCCACCGCGGATCGCGCGCTCGTCGAGAAACCGCCGGTGCCGGGCAAGGTGACGTCGAAGCGGAGCGTCCCCGAGATCGGCGCCTCGGTCCTGACCTTGTCGAACGGCGTCGAAGTCTGGTTGAAGCCGACCGACTTCAAAAACGATCAGATCGTGTTCAGCGCCTACGCGCCGGGCGGCCTGTCGCTGGCCGGTGAAAAGGAGTTCAAAAGCGCGAGCCTGGCGACGGCGATGGTCGGCGTCGGCGGCATGGGCGGGTTGAACCCGGTTGATCTGAGCCGCATGCTGTCCGGCAAAATCGCGCAGGCGCAACCCTCGATTTCGGAGTACACCCAGGGCATCAGCGGCTCGAGTACGCCGAAGGATTTGGAGACCGCGCTGCAGCTGAATTATCTCGCGCACACGGCGCCCAACATGACGCCGGAGGTACTCGAGTTGCTCAAGCGCCGCCTCGCGCCGTCGCTGCAGAACCGCGATCAGAATCCCCGCGCGGTGTTCGGCGAGAAGGTGGATGAGGTCAACACGTCCGGACACTACAGCTCGAAGCCGCTCAAGATGGAGGACGTCAACGAGCTCAGCCTCGAGACGATGCGCACGTTCTACAACGCGCGATTCTCCAACGCGGCCGACTTCACGTATTTCTTCGTCGGCGCCTTTGCCGAATCCGAGATCACGCCGCTGCTCGAGCAGTGGGTCGCGTCGTTGCCATCGACGGGGAAAAAGACGGCCGCGGCCAGGGACATGGGCGTGAAATTCCCGGCGGCGGTCGTCAAAGAAGACGTCAAGAAGGGCAAAGAACCCGCCAGCCAGACTGTGATGTCGTTCTTCGCCGATCCCGGCTTTGACGAATTCGAAATGCACCGCCTTCGCGCGGCGACGTCGGTCCTGAACATCCGCCTGCGCGAGATCTTGCGCGAAGAACTGGGCGGTACCTACGGCGTGTCTGTCGGCTTCAGCAACTCACCGCCCTTCAAGGGTTATGGACTGGTGCAGATTCAATTCGGCAGCTCGCCCGACAACGTCGACAAGCTAGTCGCGGCGTCGCTGAAAGAAATCGAACGGCTCAAGGCCGAAGGGCCGAGCGCCGACGACGTGCAGAAAGTGAAGGAACTCGAGCGCCGCGATCTCGAGACCAACGCGAAGCAGAATGCCTACTGGCTTGGCTCGATGCAGACCGTGCACCTTTACGGCTGGGACCCCGCCGGCATCGCGCGCCGCGATCAACGCACCGAGCGGCTGACCGCGGACGGCATCAAGCAGATGTTCCAGAAATATTTTCCAACGGATCGCTACACGCTGGTCACGCTGAAACCGGAGTAGGCCCATCGGCCCGTCGGCCCATCGGCCCATCGGCCTATTGGCCCATTGGCCCATTGGCCCATTGGCCCATTGGCCTCTTGGCCCCTTGGCCCATCAGCCCCTTGGCCCCTTGGCCTCTTGGCCCCCACGGCCCATTGGCCCATGAGCCCATTGGCCTGTATGATCATCCGTTCATGCCACCGCAATTCGTCTATGTAATGAAGGGCCTCGGGAAAGTTTATCCTCCCGATTCCCAGGTTCTGAAAGACATCTGGCTGTCGTTCCTGCCCGGCGCCAAGATCGGCGTGCTCGGGTTGAACGGCGCCGGCAAGTCGACGCTGCTGAAGATCATGGCCGGCGTCGAGCACAATTACACCGGGGAAGCGTTCGTCGGCCAGGGTGTCAGCGTCGGGTACCTGTCGCAGGAGCCGCAGCTCAATCCTGAAAAAGACGTCCGCGGCAATGTCGAAGAGGGCGTCGCCGAGATCAAGGCGCTGCTCGAAAAGTACGACGCCATCAACATGAAGCTCGGCGAGGAGATGACGCCAGAGGCGATGGACAAGCTGCTCGAAGAGCAGTCGCGCCTGCAGGATCGCATTGACGCCACGAACGCGTGGGACCTCGATTCGCGCCTCGATCTCGCCATGGACGCGCTCCGGCTGCCGCCCCCCGACGCCGACGTCACGAAACTGTCCGGCGGCGAGCGCCGCCGCGTGGCGTTGTGCCGGCTGCTGTTGTTGTCGCCCGATTTGCTGCTGCTCGACGAGCCGACCAATCACCTCGATGCTGAATCGGTGGCGTGGCTCGAGCGGTTTCTCAAGGATTATCCCGGTACCGTCGTCGCGGTCACGCACGATCGCTACTTCCTCGATAACGTGGCCGGCTGGATTCTCGAGCTCGATCGCGGGCACGGCATTCCCTACGAAGGCAACTACACCGGCTGGCTCGAGCAAAAACAACACCGCCTCGCCCAGGAAGAGAAGGCGGAATCAAAGCGGCAGCGCACGCTGCAACGCGAACTGGACTGGATTCGCATGTCGCCGCGCGCGCGACAGGCCAAAGGCAAGGCGCGGTTGAACGCCTACGAGCAGCTGCTCAACGAAGACACGCAACAGAAGCTCGATACGGTGGAGATCTACATTCCGCCCGGCCCCCGCCTCGGCGACATCGTCGTCGAAGCGCGCGGGCTCAAGAAGGCGTATGGCGACACCGTGCTGTTCGAGGACCTCACCTTTACGCTGCCGCGTGGCGGCATCGTCGGCGTGATCGGGCCGAACGGCGCCGGCAAGACGACCACGTTCCGGCTGATCACGGGGGAGGAGAAGCCGGACGCAGGCACGCTGCGGCTGGGCGAAACGGTGCAGATCGGATATGTCGATCAGTCGCGCGAGCTCGATCCGAACAAGAGCGTGTTCGACGAGATCACCGGCGGCGTCGACGAGCTCGAGATGGGGAAGCGGAAGATTGCGTCCCGTGCCTACGTGTCCTGGTTCAACTTCAAGGGCGCGCAGCAGCAGCGTAAAGTCGGCACGCTGTCCGGCGGTGAGCGCAATCGGGTGCACCTCGCGAAGCTGCTCCGGCAGGGCAGCAACCTGCTGCTGCTCGACGAGCCTACCAACGACCTCGATGTCGATACGCTGCGGGCGCTGGAAGAAGCGCTGCTCAACTATGCCGGCTGCGCCGTGGTGATTAGCCACGATCGCTGGTTCCTCGATCGCGTCGCGACCCACATCCTGGCGTTCGAGGGCGACAGCGAGGTGGTGTGGTTCGAGGGCAACTATCAGGACTACGAGGCGGATCGCAAGCGCCGCCTTGGCGCGCAGGCCGATCAGCCGCATCGCATCAAGTACCGGAAGCTGACGAGATCGTAGAGACCGACTTCAGTTCATCCGAAAGGACCTCTCAATGACCGCAGATCAGGCGAAGTTTCTCGCGCAAGTCATCGGCCAGCAATTGCAGGCCGAATGGATGACCACCTATAAGGTGCTCAACGCCATCCCCGACGACAAGAAGGACTACAAGCCGGAAGCGAATTCGCGTTCGGCCTGGGAGCTCGCCCACCACATCGCGACGACGGACGTCGGCTTTCTGAACGCGGTCAACCACAACGACTTCGGACAATTCGGTGTCACCACCGACGCCACGACGATCCCGGCGCTCGCGGAGTGGTACAAGCGAGAATTCCCGAAGGCGCTCGAGCGGATGCTGGCGCTTGACGGCAGCCACCTGTCGCAGACCGTCGAGGCATGGGGCGTGATGAAGCTGCCGTCGGTGCACTATGCGTTGTTCTGCAACAACCACATGATTCATCACCGCGGACAGCTTGCGGCCTATCTGCGGCCGATGGGCGGCAAATGTCCGTCGATCTATGGGGGCAGCTTCGACGAGAAGTTCCAGGGGTAGTTGGCGGCCGTGACCAGCCAGGTTGCTTCCCTTGCGATCGTCCTGGCCGGCGTGTTGGTCGTTCCGCTCGGGCTGCGCGCCATCAACAGCGCGCTGCCTGGCACGGAGATCCGCGACAGCTTCGTTCCCACCTTTGAGCCGCCGCGGCAACGCGAGCCGTTCGACGAAGAGACGGCGGCAACGCTGCGAGAGGTGCAACCCGAATACGTCCTGATCGGCGATTCGATGGCGGGCGTGCGCATCAATCCCGGCCAACTCTCTCGCCTGACCGGGCGCGCCATCGTCGGCCTGTTCCATCCGGGTAGTCCGGTCGCCTATTGGTATCTTGCCTTCAAGAATTTCGTGGCGGAGAACGCGCAACGTAACGTTCGCGGCGTGATGTTCTTTTTCCGCGACGATCAGCTGACCCGCCAGGTGACCGTCAGCACGGCGCTGCTCGATCGAGTGGCGCGCGACGACGAGCCGGAACTTGATGCGGTCCTGGCCGCGCATCGACTCGGCCGCTTTTCCGATGCCCATCGCGTCGCTCGCGTCGCCTATCGCTTCGATCGTACACGTTTATGGCTGGAACCACTGCTGATGCAGGCGCCGGCGTTCTTCACAGCCGTCGACGGGCAGCACCCCTCCGATCACGTGAACCAAATCAACGCGGAGATCTTTGCGCTGGATCGTTTGCGCAGGTTCGAAGCCTCGGATCTCGCCGCCGCGGACGATGCCAATCTGGATTTCAACGAACAGCTGACGACGTCGCTGCTGCCGCTGATCATGGCGACCGCTGACGAGGCAGGTATTCGCCTCGGTTTCGTATGCGTGCAGCGCCGGCCGACCGAGTTTGGCCCGCCGGCGCGTTCGCCAACGCTCCTTCGTTACCTGCGCGACCTGCGCGGCTACCTGGAACGGCGCGGCGCCTATTTTCATGACGAGTGGGGCGATCCGCACCAGCCGCTGGCCGTTTACGCGGACGGCGATCACCTGCGTGGCGGTGAAAAGGAACGCTACACGGAGCGGTTTGCCGCGCTGCACGCGCCGTTCCTCAAGTGACCTTCCAGACGCTCGAATTCTTCGCGTTCTTTTTCGTCACGCTGGCCGTCTATTGGCTCTTGCCGTTGCGCGCGCAGAACGTGCTGCTATTCCTCGCCAGTTACGTGTTTTACGGCTGGGTGCATCCGTGGTGGCCGGTCCTGCTGTTTGCGACGACGTTCATCGATTACTGGGCAGCCCGGCGCATCGAGCACGCATCCGGGTCCGGGCTCCGTCACGCCAGCGCCGTCCGGAAGCGTTGGCTGTGGCTCAGTATCGTCACCAATTTGGGTCTGCTCGGGTTTTACAAGTATTTCAATTTCTTTGTCGATAACGTCGCCGCGGCCGGCGCCGCAATTGGCTGGGAATTGCCGCACATCGCGCTGCGTTTCGCCCTGCCGGCGGGCATCTCGTTCTACACCTTTCAGTCGATGAGCTACACGATCGATGTGTACCGCGGCCATGCGCCGGCACGCGCCAGATTCGTCGACGTCGCGGCGTTCGTCTCGTTTTTTCCGCACCTCGTCGCCGGCCCGATCATGCGCGCCACCAGCCTGCTGCCGCAGATCGAGCAGCCGCGCCGTTTCGAACCTGCCGCGGCGCGGGACGCCACCGTCCTGATCGTCTGGGGCCTGTTCAAGAAACTGGTGATCGCCGACAACGTCGGCGTCATCGCCAACAAGGTCTTCGCGCTGCAGCAGCCCGACTTCTTCGTGCTGTGGGCCGGCGTGTTTGCGTTTGCCATTCAAATCTACGCGGACTTTTCCGCGTACACGGACATCGCGCGCGGTGTGGCCAAGTGGTACGGCTTCGACCTGATCAAGAACTTCGCGCGTCCATACCTTGCGACCGGACCCGGCGACTTCTGGCATCGCTGGAACATTTCGTTGTCGACGTGGTTTCGCGATTACGTCTACATCCCGCTTGGCGGCTCACGCCGCGGGCCGTGGCGGGTGGCCGCTAATCTGATGATCACGTTCGTCGCCTCGGGGCTGTGGCATGGCGCCAGCTGGAACTACGTGTTGTGGGGCGCGTACCATGGTGCGCTGCTGATCGTGGCGAGGCTGACGCCGCACCGCGCGATCCGCCCGGGCGGCTGGCTGCGGGTGACACAGACCATCGCGATGTTCGCGCTGACGTGCCTGGGATGGTTGATCTTCCGTGAGACCGAATGGCAACAATTGCTGACGGATCTGCAACTCTCGCCGGCGGACTCGACGCCGCTTGGCCGGGCGGCGGGTCTGTATCTGTTCTCGCTGGCCTTTATCTATTCCCTGCCATTGTGGATTCACGATGTGTGGGCCGAGTGTGGCGGTCGCGATCTCGTCAGGGCCATTGACGCACCGGAAGCGCGCCCGGCGTGGTCAGTGGTGGCGGCGCAAGCGCTGCTATGCGGCGCGATGTTCGCGGCAATCCTGACCTTGCGCAGCGGGACCGCGCTGAACTTTATCTATTTCGCGTTCTGATCGGCGGTCAGCCGTTCCAGCCGGATGGCGCCGACCCGGGCGCCGAGCGGCCGTGTGTCGGTACCGCCGACCAGCGACGCCGGCGTCACCAGTGGCGCGACGCCGACCCACAGACGATTCGCGCCGCTGCGCCAGCACGACGCGTCGACCTCCCATGTGTAGTCGCCTTGCACGCGGGCCATCGGGTGGCGCGTCAACTGGCAGTCGTTCACCGTCAAGTCGATGGTGGGTTGGCGGGCCGGTGGTGCGGCCGGCGTGGCGGTGATCGTCACCCGGAACCTCACGGGCCGCGGCATCGTGATGCGGACCAACGCACCTGGCGCGCCGGTCCAGCGGAAGTAATCCGGATCCGCCTCGATGGTGTGCCACCCGGCGCCAAAGATGTCGCCGGATATCAACGGCAGCGTCAACGTACGAGTGTCGCTGCCCAACGTCAGATCGGCATTGCGAGGACCGCCGCACACGGTCGCGGCCGACGGGCCTTCGTTGATTGCGACGATTGCCGCGGGCACGCGATCGAGGGTCAGCACGATCGGATCGCGGCGGCCCGTTTCGGGGATTCGAATCGTCGCGATTCGCCCCAGGGGCAAGTGCGGCGAGCTGCGCTGGAGCTCGGCGAGCCCGCGCGCGTCAGCGTCCTGTGGCAGCTCGCCGTGCTCGTACGGAATGCTCCGGGGTTCGATGCTACGCACGGTCAGTCCGTCTGCGCCTGCGGCACGAAACACAACGCCGCCAGGGGCGTGGCCGTCCGCCCCGTAGACGATTAACGTGCGGCCGATCAGTAATGGCGAAATTTCGGCCCACGTGTTGCGCTGGAGGTCGACGCAGGGCACGCGGCCCGCTAGCCGGCCGACCGGTGTCTCCCCAATAAACGCGCGCTCGAACACGAACCCGACGCGTTCGAGATTCGCGCGGGCGTGTGCGAACGCGATGACCGCATGAGTGTCGGCAAGCCGCTCGACGTGCCGTGCGTGCTGCGGCACCAGCACCGCGAATCGGCCGGCCCGACGTAACGCCATCTCCAGGGTCGCGTCAGCGCGGCGCGACTCGGCGACGACGGCCGTGTCCGGCGAGAGGCCGTCGACGTGAAAATCGTAGGCCATCCGATAGCGCCGCAGCGCATCATCATCAGTCCCGAGTTGCGTGAACCTGACTCGCGCCATCGCGGGCTCCGCGATCACCAGCGCCGCGGTGAAGCCAACCAGCACGTCCGCTCGACGAATCGGCAGTGACTGCAGCCACCGCAAACCAAGAACTGCAGCAGCCCAGCCGCCAATCGCCAGCGGCATCGCGATCTGTCCCGCGCCCCGGGGCAGGACGGCGTGCCAGGCCAGCAAACCGGCGGTCACCACGACGGCGGGCCGGCGATGATGTGGCTGCCAAAGCAAAGCCAAGCCAATAACGATCAGCGCGAGGCCTAACGGCGTGAACTCGCCGGACAGGTCCATCAGCCATTTGGTGGGCGAGGCGGTCGCCGGGTCGGCGATGGACGCCCGCCATAGTGCCAACGATCCGGGTAGGGTTTCTGCAGTCGCTCGGACCCATGCCAGCGAGCCGGCCAGCGAGTTGTGACGGATGACGGCAAGAATCGCCATCGCCGCAACGGGTACGAGCGACAGCACCGCTCGTACTCGTTCGCGGTTCGACGGAAGTCGTTGCCAGAGCCAGACTGCGACTCCTGGAAGGACGGCAAGCCATGCCGGATCTTCGGCCAGTGCCATCGCCGCCGCCGACATCGCAACGATCGCGAACGCACGCCGTCGCGTGTTCAGCCACAACTGCAGCGTCCAGATGCCGACGACGCCGAACAGTGGCGAGACGCCGTCGTTGCTCCACCAGACGCCATGAGACCAGAACGCCGCGCCCATGCTGAGCCCGATGGCACCGAGCGCCGCGGGGAACGGCGACACACCCGCGGTCATCAGCCAGGCCGCGAAGGCCGCGACCGCGGCCGCCGTCGCCACGGCGGCTAGATCGTGCGGCGCGGATCGACGCCCCTTCGCGATTGCCATCGAACCGCGCGCGACGACGACAGAGGGACTGAGGTCCGCACCAAGCGGCACATCCCGAAGCGGAAGCAGTGACTGTGCCCACGGTGAGTCCGCGAGCGTGAAGACGCGATCGGCGCTGGCGGCGCCTACACCGCGCGCGGCGCCCGCGAGGTAGGCAACGCACGCGCAGACTCCGATGGCGACGATCATCGCGCCCCGAGCGCACGGTGGTGCGTATCGTCGCCCGAACCCGTCGTTCTCCAAGGACCCAGGTAGTATAGTCAATCGAATGCGCGGACGCGGATTCCAGATCGCTGTTGCCGTCGCCGTCGCCATGGTGATTGCGCGCAGCGCCGTGTTTCTGCTGTGGGAGCAGGCCGGCTTCGATGCCGACCAGGCGATCTTCGGGCTGATGGCAAAGCACATCGCTGAAGGCCGCGCCTTTCCGATGTTCATCTACGGCGATCGCTACTTGATGGCCGTACAGGCCTGGCTTGCGGCGCCGCTGTTTCTGCTATTTGGTCCCTCCGTCGCCGCCTTGAAAATCCCCGTCGTCCTGATCAATTGCGCGACGGCGGCGTTGCTGATGTGGGTGCTGCATCGCGATGCGCGATTGCATCCGGCGTGGGCGCTGCTGGCGTCGCTGTTTTTCGTGCTTGCGCCGCCGGGAATGGCGGCGTCTCTGGTGGAAACCGGCGGGGGCAATCCCGAGCCGTTTTTCTACGTGCTGCTGTTATGGGTGTTGCGCGATCGACCGCTCTGGTTTGGAGTGGTGTTCGCGTTCGGCTTCATACATCGACAGTTCACGATCTATGGCGTGACTGCCATTGTGGCGATTGCCTGGCTCGCCGATCGCAAGATGAATGTCGCCCGCCTCCGCGGTGTCGCCCTCGCCACCATCGGCTATTTACTGGTGGCGCAGGTCGTCCGTACTGCCTACGTGTTCTCGACCCCGTTCGGTCCCGGGACGGCGGTGGCGACGGTGTTCGCCGGCAACGAGGGGTTCGGGCCGGCAGCGCAGCGGCTGTGCGTCGCGCCGGCGTCGGCAATCGTGCCGGCGATCACTGAATTATTCAGTCGCTTCTATGGCCATGTCTTTGGCGCCATCAACACTCCGCTTTCGGTGTATGGAGTACGGTCGCTGCTGCGCGCATTGCCAGATGGTGTGCCCCCGTTCTGGCCCGTGCTCGGCGCGATTTTTCTCGCGGCGCTGGTCCGGGTTGCGTGGCTGAGCATCGCGACGCGCCAGCCTCTCTGGACCGGGCGCGCCGCGGTCGGCAGCTTTCTGGTGCTCGTCGGACTGCAGGCCGGTGTGGTGTATTCGCTGACCCGATGCGGCAGTCTCGATCCGGTGACGCTGCGCTACGCGCTGTTGATGCTGTATCTGGGTGTCGGCGTGATGACCCTCTATTTCATCTACGAAACGCGCCCGGTCCCGCGGCGCGCGATGGCGGGGGCAATGCTCGTATGGGCAGCGGTGTCGGCGGCGAGTCACGTCCGCCTGTTCCTGGATTACCGTACCGATCCGCCGGTCGGACCGCATCGGCAGCTCGCCAACTACCTGGTCGGGCGCGGCATCACGGCCGGGAGAGCCGACTACTGGGTGGCATACGCGACGACATTCTTCGCCGAGGAACAGGTGCGTCTGGCATCCACCACTGTGGTCCGCATCGACGAGTATCAGCGGGTCGCGGCGGCGGCAGGCAAGGCCGCCGTGATCATCGAACGCGAGCCATGCGCAAACGGCGGTGGCGACGAAGTGGTCGCGGGCACCTTCTGGGTGTGCAGCCAGTAGTGCATACCGACCTTCGCTCGTTCGTCGGTCAACTGCGCCGCGATCGCGATCTCGTCGAGATCGACACGCCGGTGGATCCTCGCCTGGAGGCCGCGGAGATTCATCGCCGTGTCATCGCCGCTAACGGGCCGGCGTTGCTGTTCACCAACGTCAAGGGTGCCGACTTTCCCCTTGTGACCAATCTGTTCGGTACGGCGCGACGGGCGGAGCTCGCTTTCGGCCGGCGGCCGCTCGCCTTCATCAAGCGAGTCGTGCACCTTGCAGAAACGCTGTTGCCGCCGACGCCCGCGAAGCTCTGGGGCGCCCGCGACGTCGCCCTCGATCTACTCAAGGTCGGCACCTATCGCCTGGCCACCGGCCCCGTGCGCGAAGTGGTGACCACCGACGTGCGGCTCGACCGCCTGCCGGTCATCACCAGCTGGCCTGACGACGGCGGCCCGTTCGTGACGTTCCCGTTGGTTTACACGCAGCATCCCGACAAGCCGGGTCACAACCTCGGCATGTACCGCATGCAGGTCTACGATCGCGCTTCGACTGGCATGCACTGGCAGATCGGCAAGGGCGGCGGGTTTCATTACGCGCTGTGCGAAGCGCGCAATCAACCCTTGCCGCTCACCGTGTTTCTGGGCGGGCCCCCGGCGCTGATTCTCTCTGCGATTGCCCCGCTGCCGGAGAACGTGCCCGAGTTGATGCTGGCATCGTTGATTGCCGGCGAACGCCTGCCGCAGATCTTGGCGCCCAATGGCCATCCGCATCCGTTGATCGCCACCGCGGAGTTCGCCTTGATGGGGCAGGTGGCGCCGCACGCGCGGCGTCCGGAAGGCCCGTTCGGCGATCACTACGGCTACTATTCGTTGCAGCACGACTACCCGGTGTTCGATGTGCGGCAGATCGCGCATCGCAAAGACGCGCTCTATCCAGCGACCGTCGTCGGCAAGCCTCGTCAGGAGGACTTTTACATCGGCGACCTCCTGCAGGAACTGCTGTCGCCGCTGTTCCCGCTGGTCATGCCGGCGGTCGAGCAGCTGTGGTCGTACGGCGAAACCGGCTATCACTCGCTCGCCGGCGCGGTCGTCAAACAGCGCTACAAGCGCGAAGCCATGGCCAGCGCGTTCCGCATCCTCGGCGAAGGCCAGCTGTCGCTGACCAAATTCATCCTGATGACGGATCGGCTGGTGAATTTGAAGGATTTTCGTGCGACGCTGGAGCACGTCCTCGAACGCACCAATCCGCAGACCGACCTCTACGTGTTCTCGAATCTGTCGATGGACACGCTCGATTACACCGGCCCCGCCGTCAACGAAGGATCGAAGGGTGTCTGGCTTGGCTTGGGCGATCCAGTTCGTGAGTTGCCGCGCGTCTTCGCGCCAGCCACGCCACCGCCGCCGGATGTCAGCGACGTTCGCGTGTTTTGCGGCGGGTGCCTGGTCGTCGGCGCGCGCCGGTTCGCCGAGGATCGCGACGCGCCGGCCCGAATCGCCGCTCATCCGGCATTCGCGGGCTGGCCGCTGATCGTGGTCAGCGACGAGCCGTCCCGCGCCACGCGCAGCGACATGAATTTCCTGTGGACGACGTTTACGCGCTTCGAGCCGGCCGCCGACATTTACTCCGCATCCCAGCGCGTCGTCCGGCATCACATTACGTATGAGCCGCCGATCGTGATCGATGCGCGCATGAAACCCTGGTATCCGAAAGAAGTCAGTTGTGACGACGCCACGGCGCGCATCGTGACCCAACGCTGGCGCGAGTACTTTCCCGGCGGCGGCGTCGAGATGGGCGACGCAGAACGCGGCCACCTCGATTGACGGCTGCGTGCTGCCCAAGAGCTGAATGCTGAGAGCTGATAGCTGATCGCTGAAAGCTGAAAGCCGATAGCTGAAAGCTGATAGCTGAAAGCCGATAGCCGATAGCTGATAGCTGATAGCTGATAGCTGAAAGCTGTAATAATCCAGATGTGAGCGACACGACGACCAACGGCATTCGCGTGCAGGTGACGACCAAGTATCTCGCCGAGCGGAGCTCACCGAGAGAGAGCGAATATTGGTTCGCGTATTTCATCCGCATCTCGAACGTCGGGAACGAGACCGCGCAGCTGCTCAGCCGGCACTGGGTCATTACCAACGCCGACGGCGAGGAAGAGGAGGTGCGCGGCGAAGGGGTGGTCGGCGAACAGCCGGTGCTCGCGCCGGGCACGGTCTACAACTACAACAGCTTTTGTCATTTGAAGACCCCGGTCGGGACGATGCATGGGGAGTACACGATGGTGACGCAAGGAGGCGACACGTTCGAAGCGCGCATTGCGCCGTTCACGCTGTCGATTCCAAACGCGTTGCACTAGGCAGGCTAGACAGGCAGACAGGCAGACAGGCAGACAGGCGGACAGGCAGACAGGCAGACAGGAAATAGATGGCGATTTTGAGATCTGGTGCGCCGTCGATGCGAAGGGCGGAGCGTGCCAGTGGCGGCCGCATCGCCGACACCGCGCCGACCGCGGCGAAGAAGAAGATCGACTCGCAGGCGGCGTGGCGCGAATTCCGAGAGTTGCTGTGGGTGCATCGGCGCAGGCTGGCGATTGGCCTGACGCTGATGATGATCAGCCGTCTGTCGGGAATCGTCCTGCCGGCGCTGTCGAAATACGTCATCGATGACGTGATCGGCAAGGGCCGCCACGAGCTGTTGCTGCCGATTGCGCTCGCTGCCGGCGCGGCGACCATCGTGCAGGCGATCACCAGTTTCGGTCTGTCGCAAATCCTCGGCGTCGCGGCGCAGCGTGCGATCACCGAAATGCGCAAGCGAGTCCAGGCCAAGGTGATGCGGCTGCCGGTCCGGTACTTCGACTCGACCCAGACCGGCGTGTTGCTGTCGCGCATCATGAGCGACGCCGACGGCATCCGCAATCTGGTGGGCACGGGACTGGTGCAACTCGTCGGCGGCGTTGTCACGGCGATCATCAGCCTCGGTGTCCTGCTGTATCTGAATTGGCGGATGACGCTTGTCACCGCCGCCGTGCTCGGCACGTTCGGCGGCGGCATGGCCTACGCCTTCAAGCGGCTGCGTCCCCTGTTCCGGGAGCGCGGCAAGATTCAGGCCGAGGTGACCGGCCGCCTCACCGAAGCGCTCGGCGGCATCCGCATCGTCAAGAGCTATACCGCGGAGAAGCGGGAAGAGATCGTCTTCACGACGGGCGCGCACCGGCTGTTCCGCAACATCGCGCAGTCGATGACCGGTGTCTCGGCGACGACGTCCGGCAGCACGGTGATCATCGGCGTGGTCGGCGTTGTCATGATCTGGATGGGCGGCAACGATATCGTCGCCAGACGCATGACGCTGGGTGATTTCGTCATGTACATCTTCTTCATCGGGCTGCTGGCGGCGCCGATGGTGCAGATCGCGAGCATCGGCACGCAGATCACCGAAGCGTTTGCCGGGCTCGATCGCATCCGTGAAATCATGAACATGCAGACCGAGGACGAAGCCGACGCCGGCAAGTCCTCGCTGGGTGCGATTCGCGGCGACATCGTCTTCGACGACGTGTGGTTCGAGTACAACCCCGGAGTGCCGGTCCTGAAGGGCGTCAGCTTCCATGCGGCGCCGGGCACGACCACCGCGCTGGTGGGCTCGAGCGGCTCGGGCAAGAGCACGCTGATCAGCCTGGTGATGGCGTTCAACCGCCCGCTCAAGGGCCGCGTGCTGGTCGACGGCAAAGAGCTCACCGACGTGCCGTTGCGCGACTACCGGGAACAGCTGGCTTCGGTGCTGCAGGAGAATTTCCTGTTCGACGGCACGATCGCCGAGAACATCGGCTACGCCCGGCCGGGCGCGACGCTCGACGAGATCAAGCACGCCGCGCGGGTCGCCCATTGTGAGGAGTTCATCCTCAAGTTCCCCGAAGGCTACGACACCATCGTCGGCGAGCGCGGCATCAAATTGAGCGGCGGGCAGCGGCAGCGCGTGTCGATTGCGCGCGCGATTCTGGCGCAGCCGAAAGTGCTGATCCTCGACGAAGCGACGTCGAGCCTGGACAGCGAAAGCGAAGAGATGATCCAGGACGGGCTCAAGCAGCTGCGCAGTGGCCGGACGACCTTCGTCATCGCGCACCGGCTGTCGACGATTCGCAGCGCCGATCAGATTCTGGTGATGGAAGGCGGCGAGATCGTCGAGCGTGGCACCCACGACGAGCTACTGGCCCGCGACGGGCGCTACCGTCAGCTCTACGACAAGCAATACAAGCTCGAAACCAACCGGTTCATCAATCCCGGCGAGGACTGGACCCCCGAGCCGGCGAAGGCGGTCGGGGCGCGGCCGCCGGCAAATCAGATTTAACGAAGAATACGTCGTGATCCTTCGGTATTTCCGGTGGAACTCCCAGGTGCACGCTTCGTATCGATATCTCGGAGGGATGAAGCGCGGTGCTGAATAATCCAGCCGACATGCTCGGCATCGTATTGCGCGGCACGCTGGGCCGAACCGGGCGCAAGCGGGCGCGCAAAGCCGGCAAGTTCCTGACCGGGAACAAGGGTTTTCTGAGTGCGAGCGCGCTGATCAGCGCGGCCGGTGTGGCGTGGGGCATTTACGACACGCTCAAGAATCAGAATCAGGGCGCAACCGCGGTGCCGGGAGGGCCGGCGGTGCCTGGTGCCGCAGTCCCGCCCTTGCCGACAGCGTTTCAACATGCCCTCGACCCGGTCGTTCGAATCATCCAGCTGGCGGTCTCGGCCGCCAAAGCAGACGGCACGCTGAGCGACTCGGAACGCGCCCTGATCCTCCAACGGGCGCGAGAGGCCGGCCTCGAGGCGGTGGTCGAAACCGAACTCAACCACAGCCGCCCGCTGTCCGAGATCGTTCGCGGCGTCAGTGATCCGGCGACCAGGACGGAGCTCTATACACTGGCGTTCACGATTGTCCGTGCCGACGAAGCCGTGTCCGGTTCCGAGCGGATTTATCTGGCACAGCTCGCTCACCAACTGGGCCTGGACCCGGCGGCCGTCCACGCGCTCGAGACCGATATCGCGAACAGAATCGATTCGCAAGCCGATTGAGGCGCCTACTTGGAAGCTGACTCGCGACTGGATTGCGGACTGAGACTGTCGACTGCACTGCAGACTGCAACTGCAACTGTGAACGCTGAACCGTAAACTGCGGACTCTGCGAGGATCACGATGGACGGATCGAATCAGTGGTACATGGCCATCGGCGGCCATCAGGTCGGGCCGGTGGGGCAGCAGGAAATCATCAACAACCTCCAGAACGGCAGCATTGATGCGGAGACGCTGGTCTTCACATCCGGCATGACCAATTGGCAGAAGGTGAAGGAGGTACCGGCCTTCGCGCCGTTCCTGAGAGGCACCGCGGGTGCCCCGGGGCAGGCGGCCGGCGCGTTTGTACCGCCGCCGGCCCCGGGGCGCCGCGCCCACGACATCGACTTCCAGATTCATGGCAACGAGATGCAGTTTGTCGAAGTCGAGCTCGATCCCGGCGAAGGGGCGATCGCCGAAGCCGGATCGATGATGTACATGACGCAGGCGATCCAGATGGAGACGATCTTCGGCGACGGCAGCCGCCCGTCCGGAGGCGTGATGGATGCATTGCTCGGCGCCGGCAAACGATTGCTGACGGGTGAAAGCCTGTTCATGACTGTGTTCACCAACCAGGGACAGGGCAAGCACAAGATCGCATTTGGCGCACCGTATCCGGGCAAGATCATCCCGATGGATCTGCGCGCGCTCGGCGGTCAGCTGATCTGCCAGAAGGATTCCTTCCTGTGCGCCGCACGCGGCGTGTCAGTCGGCATCGCGTTTCAGAAGAAGCTCGGCGTCGGCCTGTTCGGCGGCGAGGGCTTCATCATGCAGAAGCTTGAAGGCGATGGCCTCTGTTTCGTGCACGCCGGCGGCACCATTCACCATTTCGATCTCGCGCCCGGCGAGAGCCTGCGCGTCGACACCGGCTGCCTGGTCGCCCTGCAGCCAAGCATCAACTACGACATTCAGTTCGTCGGCGGCATCAAGACGGCGTTGTTCGGGGGCGAAGGCCTGTTCTTCGCGACGCTGCAGGGACCGGGCCGCGTCTGGCTGCAGTCGCTGCCGCTGAGCCGCATGGCCGATCGGATCTACTCCGCGGCGCCGCAAAGTAAAGGCTGGCGCAAGGAAGAGGGCTCGATTCTCGACCGCGTCGGCGGCCTTGGTGATCTCATCGACGGGCGCTAATATGCCCGTCCATGGATAAGCCGCGGCACTCCCGTCGAACCTTCATCAACCAGGCCGGTGCATCGGTGGCCGGCCTGGCCACGCTCGCATCCTTCGATGCCGCGGCGTCCGCGCACGCGGAGCAAACGCCGTCAACCGGCCACCTCGGCCGGGATCCGGATCTGATCGTGCTCAACGCCAAGGTCTACACGATGGACACGCGCGCGCCGCGTGCCGAAGCGTTCGCCGTCACCGGAACCCGATTCACCGCGGTTGGCACGACTGCCGACATCAGGAATCTGGCCGCCAGGAACACGCAGATCTTCGACGCCAAGGGCATGACCGTTGTCCCCGGCTTCATCGATTGCCATAATCACGCCGGCGGTGAGACGCTGCTGAATGAAGTGCTGGTTGGCAATCCGTTCGAAGTGGAGTTCGTCAGCATCCGCAGCATCATCGGCAAGCTGCGGGAGCGGGCTCAGCAGACGCCGCCCGGCACCTGGGTCGAGGGGTTCTTTTTTGACGACACCAAGCTGACCGACAAGCGGGCCCTCAACATTCGCGACCTCGACGAAGTGTCACGCGATCATCCGGTGATCGTCCGGCATCGCGGCGGGCACACCTATTTCTACAACACCAAAGCCTTCGAGATGGCGGGCGTGACCAAGCACACCCCGAATCCGATGGGCGGCACGTATGACAAGGACGCCAACGGCGAGTTGAACGGCCGCGTCACCGACACCGCGTCGGCGCCCTTCGCCAAGGTCGGCGCGCGCCGGACCTATACGGCCGCCGAGGCGGAGCAGCGGGCGCGTGACGGCATCGCCTACATCTCCCGTCAGTTCGCGAAATACGGGCTGACCAGCGTCCACCATCAGGGCGGCAATTTACAGGCGATGCAGGACGTTCGCGCGCGCGGCGAGCTCAAACATCGCATCAGCTACGAGAGCAACGAACGCGTCATGCAGGCGCTGATTGCGGCCGGCATTCAAACCGGCTTTGGCGACGAGTGGATCAGGTTCGGCGCGACATCGGAGCACATGATCGACGGGTCGTTTTCCGAGCGGACGATGGCGCTGAGTACGCCGTACCCGGGGAGCAATCCGCCCTACAAGGGCAACGTCGCCGAAACGCAGGAGACGCTCAATGCGTGGGTCGAACGCGTGCACCGCGCCGGCATTCAGGTGAACTGCCACGCCAATGGCGATGTCGCCATCGACATGTACCTCACCGCACTCGAGCGGGCGCTGCAGCTCGTGCCGCGCGCCAACGCGCGCCCCAAAGTCACGCATTGCACGCTCGTCAATCCAAGCCTGGTGAAGCGCCTCGCCGCCGTCGGAGCGGTGCCGGCGTTGTTCACCACCTACGCGTACTACAACCCGGACAAGTTCGTGTACTACGGCGAGGAGATGATGAAGAATTGCATGGCGTTCCGGTCGCTGCTCGACGGCGGCGTCTATGCGTGCGCCGGCTCCGACTTCAGCCCGGGCCCGTTCGCGCCGTTGATGGGAATCCAGGGCATGGTGACGCGCAAGGGCTGGGACGGCAAGACCTGGGGCGCCAACCAGCGGATCAGCGTCAGCGAGGCGATTGCCGTCAACACTTACAACGGCGCGTGGGCGTCGAGCGAAGAGGCCATCAAGGGCTCGATCACCGCGGGCAAGCTCGCGGACTACGTCGTGCTCGCCGACGATCCGCACACCGTCGACGTCGAGACCATCAAGGACATCCAGATCGTCCGCACGGTGGTTGGCGGCGCGATCTCGCATCAAGCGTAGTTAGAACGTGCCTTCTTTCGGGCCGCGGGCGGACTTGCTGATCTGCCTGATGGCGCCGAAATGATAGGCGAGATGCACGATGCTCGAGACCAGCCCGGTGTATTCCACCGGGCTCACCTCGCGCGGCGTCTTCAGCACGTCGAGCCAGCGCTCGCTTTCGCCGCGGAGCCCGTCGCGAATCTCGGTCCACTCCGCGTCGCCGACCGTCGACACCTTCCACGCGGCATCCCATTTCGCATTCGCGAACGGGTTGCCGCCTTCCGCCTGCCACTGGTTCATCAGCGACAGCCCGTAGCGTACGTGCTGCGCATGCGCGGCGACCGTCGCGCCGCCGTTCGTAGAGGCTGACGCCTCGGCGGCCGACATCTGGTCGAGGGCTTGCAACAGGCCACCGTCGCCGGTATTGAGGACGAAGCCATTGGTGGCCGCGCCGTGAACCAGTTCCGAGAACAGGTGTGACAGGCTGCGCGCAGTCTCGTCGGTTCGCATATGCCAATCCTACAACTTGAAGTACGATGGACGCCCATGCGAGCTGTCGTCTCCGTGGCCTCCGCACTGGTGCTGTTGCTTGGGTCCGGGTCTTCGGACGCGCAAGTCCGTACTGCGTATCCCGAGAAACGCGGTGTCAAGCTGTCCGAGTTCCCGCGCACGATCAAGCTGGCCGACAACGTCTATGGTTATGAAGAGATCCGGCAGCCGGGATTCACCACCGTCTCGCTGTTCGTGGTCGGCAACGACGGCGTGCTGATCGCTGACGGTCAAGGCAGTCCCGAAGCGACGAAGAGGATGCTCGCCGAAATCGCCAAGGTCACCACCAAGCCGGTCAAGTGGTACGTCGTCGGTTCCGATCATGGAGACCACACCGCGGGCAATGCGGTGTTGCCCAAGGACCTTACCTACATTGTCTCGCCGGCGTCGAAGGGGCAGTTGAAGCTCGATGCGCCGGCAATGACCGGCGACCGCCAGGTGATTGACGTTGGCGGCATCGAGGTCCAGGCGTTGTTCCTGGGCCGTGCGCACACTGGCGGCGACCTGCTGGTCTATCTGCCGAAGCAGAAGATCCTGTTCATGAGCGAGGTCTACCTCAATCGGGTGTTCCCGGCGATGCGCTCCGCCTATCCGAGCGAGTGGCTGGCCGTGATCAACTGGGCGCTGCAGATGGATGTCGAGCGATATGTGCCCGGCCACGGTTTCATCGAGGAGCCCAAGGCTTCGCGCGAGGAGCTCGTGGAATATCAGCGTGCGATGCGCGCCGTCATCGCTGAAGTGACACGCCTTCACAAGCTTGGCCTGTCGGTCGAGGACGCGATCAAGCAGGCCGACTGGGGCCCGTATCGGGAATGGTTCCTGGCCGACCAGCAGGGACCGATCGCCGTTCGCAGGATCTACGAAGAACTCAACGGAACGCTGCAATAGCGCCAGGGCGAACACCGACATGGCCGAACAATCGTTTCAGAATCACACCTACCGTCCGACCGAAACGGTCATCGCGTGGCTGCTCGCCCTGATCGCGCTGGTGCTGCTGGTGATGCAGCTGTTCTTCGGCCGTGACACTCGCGACTGGGCGCTGTTGTTCGTGATTCTTTCGGCGATCCAGCTTGGCTGGATTACCCGCGCCTACGTCGTGCGCCTGCAGGATCGCATCATCCTGACGGAAATGAAAATCCGCGCCGCGGAACTGCTGCCGGCGGGCCAGGACACCCAGCTCTCGAGGCTAAGCAAGCAGCAAATCATCGCGCTGCGCTTCGCATCGGACGACGAGCTTGGGCCGCTGCTCGAGCGCGCGGTCCGCGACAACCTCCCACCCAGGGAAATCAAGGCGGCAATCAAGCACTGGCGCCCGGACTTGCTGCGCACCTAGCGGTCTCGCGAGTGACGCCAGAAGAACAAGCCGAGGTCCGCAGCCTCATCGACGCGCACGAACGCACCTTGCAGGTCTGCCGGGCCTGCGCCGAGACGACGCGCGACCTGGCGTGGGAAGTGAAACGCGGCGGCACGCCGTCGCCGGAATCGCTCGCCGCCACGCTGGCGGAGGTGGAGCGCGTCCTCGACGATCTCGCCAAGGTCGAAATCGCAATCGCCGAGATGAAGGCGGCGTTGTGGTGAACGCGCGGATCGGGGCCGAGCGGCTCGCCGAAGTCCTCGGTTTCAGCATCGACGCCGTCGTCTTGATCAACGCCGACGGCGTGATCGAGTGGGCGAATCCATCGACGGCAGACGTCCTGGGATACGCTCCCGGGGACATGCTCGGGCTGCACGTGCGCGACTTCGTCGAGCCGGTTGATCGTGACGCGTGGCAGGCGCTGGTCAACCGGCTCTTCGACGATCCGGCAACGCCGCAGCGAGGCGGCTTCCGATGCCGCCACAGCGACGGCTCGACCCGCTGGACCGAGGGCGTCGCCCGCAACCTGTTGCACGAGCCCGCAGTCGCCGGCATCGTTCTCTACTGCCGTGATGGCAGCGCCCGCAAGGCCGCCGAGGAGCAGCTGAAAGCAACCGAGGATCGCTACGGCCATCTGTTCGAGTCAGCGGCCGACGTGATCTTCGAGGCGGATGCGGAAGGATATTTCCGGTTCGTGAATCCGCAGACGCTCAGGATGTTCGAGTACGAGTCGAGCGAGGTGATCGGCCGGCGCTTTACGCAGTTCATTCGCGCCGATTACCGGCCGCAAATCCTGCAGCATTACTACCGCCAGACCGTGGAACGGCGGCCCAGCTCGTACGTCGAGTTTCCCGCCATCACGAAGAGCGGCCGCGAGGTGTGGCTTGGTCAGAATGCGTGGATCACCACCGACTCGTCGGGAAAGTTGACCGGCATGCAGGCGGTGGCGCGCGACATCACGGAGCGTCGGATATCCGAGGAGGCCCTGCGCGCTGCCGAGTCGAAGTACCGTGCGCTGGTCGAACAGTCGCTGATGGGCGTCTACATCTCCCAGAACGACCGCATCGTCTATGTGAACCCGAAGGCGGCGGAGCTGGTCGGCTATACGCCGCAAGAGTTGCTCGACGCGAAGGATCCGGATCGGTTCGTCCACGAGCAGGATCGCGCGCTCGTCGCCGATCACATGTCGCGGCTGGATCCCGAGAAGATGCCGAGCGTGCAACTGGCTCTGCGTGGCGTGCGCAAAGACGGCGAGGTGATCCAGGTCGAGGCGTTCTTCTCGCTGACGGAATTCGGCGGGCAGCCGGCGATTCTCACGACGGTGCACGACATCAGCGATCGCGTGAAGCTGGAGGCGCAGCTGCGGCAGGCGCAGAAAATGGAAGCCGTCGGCCGGCTTGCGGGCGGCATCGCGCATGACTTCAACAACCTGCTCACGGCGATCCGCGGCAATGCGGAGTTGATGTCACACCGGGTGAAGGGCGATCCGTTGATGACCGCGGAAATCGACGAGATTCTTCACGCCGCCGACCGCGCCGCGTCGCTGACACGGCAGTTGCTGGCATTCAGCCGCAAGCAGGTGATGCAGCCGGTGTCGCTCGACGTCAACGAAGTGGTCAGCGCGGTCTCACGCCTGGCACGCCACCTGATCGGTACGGATGTGCAGTTGCGGCTCGATCTTGCGCCGTCGCCGCTGCGCATCCTGGCGGATCCGGCGCAGATCGAGCAGGTGTTGCTGAATCTGATTGTCAACGCGCGCGATGCGATGCCGGCCGGCGGCATGATCACAGTGATGACATCGCCTGTGACGCTCGGTCCGGACGCACCGGAAATTGCGCAGGCGCGGATCGCACCGGGTCGGTTCGTACTGCTCGCGGTCACCGACAACGGCATCGGCATGGACGCAGCGACGCAGGCACGGATTTTCGAACCGTTTTTCACGACCAAAGATACGGGTCGCGGTACCGGGTTGGGGCTGTCGACCGTCTACGGCATCGTCCGCCAGACGGGCGGCGCGATCACCGTTGAGAGTGAGCGCGGGCATGGGGCCAGCTTCCGCGTGTACTTGCCGGCCGCCACAGGAGAGTCCTCGTGATTCGTAAGCCGGTTGTTCTGATTACGGGCGCAGGTGGCGAAATCGGCCATGGTCTGATCGCGCATCTCGCCACTGAAGGCCGTCGACCGGTGATTACGCTGGACGTCAATCCGCTCGAGCCGGCCCTGGCGCGCATGGTGCAGCGCGAGTTCACCGGATCGATCATGGACAAAGCGCTCCTCGAGCGTGTCTTGTCGGAATTCGAAGTCGAAACCGTCTATCACCTGGCGGCGTTGCTGTCGACGCGATCGGAATTTACGCCGGTGACGGCGCACCAAGTCAACGTCGAGGGCACGTTGAATCTGCTCGAGTTCGCGCAGCGCGAGGCCGAATCCCACGGACGTCCGGTGACGTTCATGTATCCGTCTTCGATCGCCGCGTATGGGCTGCCCGATCTCGACACCAAACGGCGCGCCGGCAAAGTCAAGGAAGACGACTACAACACGCCGACGACGATGTATGGGGCGAACAAGCTGTATTGCGAGCAACTCGGCCGCTACTACGCGAAGTTCTACAAGCAACTGGCGGCGGACCAGCAATCGGGCCGCGTCGATTTTCGCAGCGTCCGGTTCCCGGGACTGATCTCCGCGCTGACCGTGCCATCGGGCGGCACCAGCGATTACGCGCCGGAGATGATTCACGCCGCGGCGAAGGGGGAGTCCTACGCCTGCTTCGTACGTCCGGACACGCGCATCCCGTTCATGGCGATGCCGGATGGCGTGGCCGCGCTCCTGACCCTGGCGACCGCGCCGAAAGAGCGACTGACGCGCACCGCCTACAACCTCGCCGCGTTCAACCCGTCGGCGGACGAGATCCGCAGCGAAGTGCTTCGCGCATACCCGCAGGCGGAGATCACTTGGCAGAACGACGTCAAGCGTCAGGGCATCGTCGATTCATGGCCCGAGGATGTGGACGACAGCGCCGCGCGGCGCGACTGGGGGTTTGCGCCGCAATATGACTTCCAGCGCGCATTTCGTGACTACTTGATTCCAACGATCGGCAAACGGTACGCAAAATAGCCGTACCGCCAGGTCCGCCAAAAGCTGAACGATGACCGGGTAAAAAGAGGCCCAAAATGAAACATCTCAAAGATGCCCGGCCCCTATTTCTTGTCGGAGTTGCGGTGGGGGTGATGGGACTGAACCCGGGAGCGCAGGCGCAGGATCCGTATCGATCCGTCGCCGAGCAATACGTCAGGCTCGTACTCGCCGTTGGTCAGCACGATGCGGATTACGTCGATGCGTTCTATGGCCCCGCCGAGTGGCGCGCACAAGCCGAGGCGTCGAAGCTGCCGCTCGCCGCCATCGACGCCGAGGCGGCCAAGGCCGAGGCAGCGATCACCGCGCTCAGCGTCACGCCCAATCCACGCGACGCCGAGATGTGGATGCTGCGGCGGCAGTACCTGACACGGCAGCTCGCCGCGCTGCGGTCGCGCGTGGCGATGCTGCAGGGCCGGAAGCTGACCTTCGACGAGGAATCGCGGGCGTTGTATGACGCGGTCGCACCGGTCAAGCCCGAGTCGGAGTTCGCGGCGGTCCTCGCCCAGCTGACGGCCAAGCTGCCCGGAGAGGGCGCCCTGATCGATCGTTACGATCGCTTCAAGCAGGCGTTCATCGTTCCCAAGAACCGCCTCGATCGCGTCTTCCAGGAAGCAATCCGCGCCTGCCGCGAACGAACCCTCGCCCGGATCGAACTGCCGCTGCAGGAGCGCTTCAGCGTCGAGTACGTCACGAACAAATCGTGGAGCGGTTACAACTGGTACCAAGGCGACTTCAAGAGCCTGATTCAACTCAACACCGACCTGCCGATCTACATCGATCGCGCGATCGATCTGGCCTGTCATGAGGGTTATCCCGGTCACCACGTTTACAACGCGCTGCTCGAAAAGCACCTGGTGAAGGATCGCGGCTGGATCGAGTACACCGTCTACCCGCTGTTCTCGCCGCAGTCGCTGATTGCCGAAGGCACGGCCAACTACGGCATCGAGGTCGCGTTCCCGCTGGCGGAGCGGCTGTCATTCGAGCGTGACGTGCTGTTTCCGCTCGCGGGGCTCGATGCCGCGCGCGCGCCCGAGTACTACAGCGTGCTCGACCTCGTCGATCGACTGTCGTACGCGGGCAACGAGGCGGCACGCCGCTACCTGGATGGCGCGCTCGATCGCGCCGGCGCCATTGCATGGCTGGAGAAGTACGCGCTCTATTCGAAGCCCCGCGCGGAGCAGCGGCTGAAGTTCATCGAGCAGTACCGCAGTTACGTGATCAATTACAACCTTGGCAAAGATCTGGTCCGCGCCTACGTCGAGCGGCGTATGGGCCGCGAGAAGACGCCGCTGCGGCGATGGCGGGAGTTCACCGCGCTGTTGTCGTCGCCGCGTTTGCCCTCGGGGCTCAAATGACGCCACGAAGAACTCGAAGACATCAAGGCATTTGCTGAAATGCTATGAGAGCTGTCGAAATCTCGAGCTTTGGCGGGCCCGATGTCCTGCAACCGACCGAGCGTCCCGATCCAGTGCCGGCCGCAGGTGAGATCCTCATCGACGTCGAGGCCGCGGGCGTCAACCGCCCGGACGTAATCCAGCGCCTGGGTAAATATCCGCCGCCGCCGGGCGCGTCGGACTTGCCGGGACTGGAGGTCGCGGGGACCGTGGCGGCGCTCGGTGCCGGCGTCACGGGGTGGACGGTCGGCGAGTCGATCTGTGCGCTGGTAGCGGGTGGCGGCTACGCCGAGCGTGTCTCGGTGCCGCACGAGCAATGCCTGCCGATTCCCAAGGGGCTCACGGCCATTCAGGCGGCCGGCATTCCCGAAACGTTCTTCACGGTCTGGACCAACGTTTTCCAGCGCGGTCGGTTGAAGGCCGGCGAGACCATCCTGATTCACGGTGGCACCAGCGGCATCGGCACCACCGCCATCCAGCTCGCTCACGCCTTCGGCGCCGTGGTTTTGACCACGGCGGGGTCGGACAGCAAATGCGACGCGGCACGGCGGCTTGGCGCCGCGCATGCGTTCAACTACAAAACACAGGATTGGGCGGCCGACGCCAGGCGTGTCACCGACGGCGCCGGCGTCGATGTGATCCTCGACATCGTTGGCGGCGATTACATCGCGCGTAATCTCGATCTGCTGGCAGTCGAAGGTCGTCTGCTGCAGATCGCATTTCTGAAGACCGCGAAAGCGGAGGCCGACTTCGCCGTGATGATGCGCAAGCGCGCCTGGATCACCGGGTCGACGCTACGGCCGCGATCGCCGGCCGAGAAGGGTGCCATCGCGCGTGAGCTGCTGCAGCATGTCTGGCCGCTCCTGGAGAACGGCACCGTTGCGCCGGTGATCCACACCGTATTTCCGTTGACCGAAGCCGCCGCCGCGCACCGGCTGATGGAAGAAAGCTCGCACGTTGGGAAAATCATCCTCCAGGTCCGCCCGCTTTCGCTCGCATGAGCCCTGACGAGCTACGGCGGGACAGGCTCTTCACGTCGCGGTTCCTGCTGATGTGGGGCTACAACTTCACGGTATTCGTGTCGGTGTTTCAATTGCTGCCGACAGCGCCGTTTTACATTCTCTCGCTCGGTGGCAGCCAGGCCGCGGCCGGGCTGTTTCTCGGCCTGCTAACGTACGCATCGGCGGTATCTGCGCCGCTCACCGGCGCTCTCGGCGATCGCTACGGGAAACGGCGGATGCTGTTGGTTGCCAGCGTGGCGATCACGATCTTTTCGCTGCTCTACGCGATCGCGCCGTCGTACCAGATCATCCTCGTGCTGGTGCTCATTCACGGCATCTTCTGGTCGGGCCTGCTTTCGAGCTCGAGCTCCTACATCATCGATATCGTGCCGCCATCGCGGCGCGCCGAAGGCCTGGGCTACTCCGGCTTCGCCAGCATCCTCGCCATTGCCGTCGCACCATCGCTCGGACTGTGGGTGTTCGATCGCGGCGGCTGGCTGGTGATGTGCCTCGAGCTCGCGATGCTGAACATGATCATGGCGGTGATCGCGTGGCGGCTGCCGCCGGATCGCCGCCATGCGCAGCCGTCGCGCGCGCTCAGTCCGGGCGATTTGATCGAGTGGCGCGTGCTGATTGGCGCCATCACGTTGTTTCTTTATTCGTTCAGCTACGGCGGAATCACCAGCTTCGTCGCCGTCTACGCCGAGCAGGTCGGGGTGACGCCGCGGGCGTTGTATTTCAGCGTGTTCAGCGTCGCCATCCTGGCGACGCGGCCGTTCATGGGGCGTTATGCCGACCGCATCGGTCACGCGCGGTTGATCGTGCCGTGTCTCGCGATGATCGTTGTCGGGATCGGCATTCTCTCGATCGCCACCGACCGGACCTTGTTCGTCGTGTCTGCGCTGTTGTTCGGCGTAGGCTTTGGTTCCGCGTACCCGATCTTCGTCGCGCACCTCATGCAGCACGTGCCCGAACATCGCCGAACCGCGACGTTCGGCGCGCTGATCGGCGCATTCGACACCGGGATCGGCACCGGTTCGATCGCGGTCGGCTGGCTCAGTCAGCGCTACGGATTCGGCCGTGCATTCGGCGTTGCCGGCGCGCTGGCGCTGTTATCCATTCCCTATTTTCTGTATCTGGAGAAGCGTCAATGGACTACGTCCGGCTCGGCTCGACAGGCGTAAAGGTCTCTCGGTTGTGCCTCGGGACGATGACCTACGGCACGCCGGCGTGGCGGCCGTGGGTTCTCGATGAATCAGCCAGCCGGGCCTTTTACCAACGCGCGTTCGAGCACGGCATCAATTTCTTTGATACCGCTGATATGTATTCGCGCGGGGTCAGCGAAGAGGTCCTGGGCCGCACGATCAAGGATTTCGCTCGCAGGGACGAAGTGGTGATCGCGACCAAGGTTTTCTATCCGGTCAGCGATCACCCAAACGGCAGCGGCCTTTCGCGCAAACACATCATGGAGGCGATCGATGCGTCGCTGCGCCGGCTTGGCACCGACTACATTGACCTCTACCAGATTCACCGCTTCGATCCCGACACGCCCATCGAAGAAACCTGCGAAGCGCTCCACGACATCGTCAAGGCCGGTAAGGCGCGCTATATCGGGGCCTCGAGCATGTACGCGTGGCAATTCGCGAAGATGCTGTTTACCCAGAGGTCGCGAGGCTGGAGCCAGTTTGTGACGATGCAAAACCATTACAACCTCGTGTACCGAGAGGAAGAGCGCGAGATGATCCCGTTGTGCCTGGATCAAGGCATCGGGTTGATCCCGTGGAGCCCGTTGGCGCGCGGCTTCCTCGCCGGCAACCGCAAGCGCGGCGAGAAACGGGCGTCGCTGCGGGAACAGCACGATTCGTACGGTCACAGCCTCTACTATGCGGATTCGGATTACGACGTCGCCGATCGTGTAGTCGAGGTCGCGGGGCAGAAAAATGTGCTACCAATTCAGGTGGCACTCGCGTGGATCCTGAACAAACCTGGCGTCGTCTCGCCGATCATCAGCGCCACCAAGCTGGAGCAGCTCGATCAACTGGTGGCCGGCACAGCGATCACGCTATCGGACGACGAGGTACGCGCGCTGGAAGCCGCGTATCGCCCGCACCCCGTCCTTGGGCACTAATATCCTGCCTGTTACTGCCGGCGTGGTTGCTGTCGTGTGCGGCTGCGACGCCCGCGGGCGACCGGGTGTTCGTCTCGAACGAGACCAGCGGCACCGTCAGCGTCGTCGACGTCGCGTCACGTCGGGTTGTTCAGACGATCCACGTCGGCAAGCGGCCGCGCGGCATTCGCGCCACCACTGACGGACGCACCGTCTACGTCGCGCTGAGTGGCTCACCGATCGGCGGACCGAATGTCGACGAATCGACGCTGCCGCCGCCCGATCGCCGCTACGACGGTATTGGCGTGATCGACGTCGCGTCCGGTTCGCTGACACGCACGCTCAAAAGCGGCACCGATCCAGAGCAGTTCGCCATCTCCGCGGATGGCTCGCGGTTGTTCATCGCTAACGAAGACGCCGGACTGGCAAGCGTCCTCGACGTCGCGACGGGCGAGATCATCAAGGAGATCGAGGTTGGCGGTGAGCCTGAGGGCGTCGACTTGAGTCCAGATGGACGCCTGGTGTTCGTCACCTCCGAAGAAGACAACCAGGTCGTGGCGATCGACACCTCGTCGCTCAGTGCGATAAAGGCGATCGCGGTCGGTCCCCGGCCGCGGTCGACTGCGTTCACTTCCAGTCCGCCTCGTGCCTACGTTGGATCCGAGAACGGTGCATCTGTCGACGTCATCGATCTGGCGAGCCTCACCGTACTGACCCGGATTCGGTTTCCCGTCGAGACCGCGCGGCCCATGGGCCTCGCTAGCTCGCCCGACGGTGCACAGGTGTTCGTCAGCACCGGGCGCGGCGGGACAGTTGAAGCGATCGATACGCGGACCAATACGGTCCGTGGATCGGTCGCGGTGGGGCAACGCCCGTGGGGCATTGCGGTGTCGCCGGACGGCACGTCGTTGTTTACGGCCAACGGACCGTCGAACGACCTCAGTGTGGTGGATATCGGAACGTTCCGCGAGATCGCGCGGATCCCGGTGGGCGAGCGCCCGTGGGGAGTGGCTTATGTGAGGGCGACGTCGAGGTAACTCGACGCCGTCCCCGGTGTGGTTACACCGCGTCGTTGTTGCGCTGACGGTTGATGCCGGCGGCGTTTTCGCGCGCGCCCTTGTCTTCCATCTGCTCATCGTCAATCGCATCGCCGGCTTCTTCCTTGATCTTGCCTTTGATGCGCTGGCCGGTGGCCGACGTCTCTTCCGAAATCGAGTTCGTCGCGTGCCGCGGCGCGGCTGAATCGTCCGGGCGATCGTAATCGTGCGCCATTGTCTATCGCTCCCTTCAAAGGAGGCTGGCTTTAGGGCCAGCCCGTATCTACTAGGGAAAATCTGCAAGGCGGCTGCCATGGCCGCTCATCCGTCAGTGCTTGCTTCGCCACTCGGCCGTGTTGCGAATGGCGTTTTCGGTAACGGTCCAGGCGCCATTGGGCGAAATGCCATTGAGACGTTCCGCGAGATAGATGTCGAAAATCCACGTCGCGATGCCCAGGAAATCCGGCCCGCCGGAAATCGACAAGCCATTCGGCCGCTGCAGCCCTTCGGGTGCCGAATAAAAACGGTCGAGACGGTTCAACACGTCGAGGAACTCGTCGCGGTTGAGACTGACCGTCGGCCGGAAAGGCGCCGGCGTCAGAGACGCGCGCCCGGGATTCTTCTGCCGCCACTCATCCGTGTGCGTGATGGCCGCGACCACGATGTCAAACGCGCCTTGCGTGGTGAAGCCCGCCGAGCGTGCCGGCAAGTAGATGTCGAAGATCCACTGAGCGATGCCGAGAAAATCCGGCCGGCCGCCGATCGACAAACCTTGCGGCCGGTTCAATCCGATGCGGCTCATGTAGAAGGAATGTAAGCGCTCCATTGCGATCAGCATGTCGCCGCGATCAAAACGTGAGCGCGGGCGCTCCGTCGGCGTGCGGACTGGACTCTCGCGCAACTGCGCGTTGTAGACCAGAGCGACGACGTTGTGGTCCGTCGCTGTTGGCGCCTGCTGGCGTCCCACCTGGCCGGCGAAACTCTGATATTGGGGCTGGAGGCTCATCGGCCCGCCGATTGAGTAATGCATGACTGACAGCAGGTCGTAAGGGCCGACCAGGGGCAGATTCATCTTCTGGTACCACTGACGGATCTCGGGTGCAAGGGGTGCGAGGTCAACCACCAGGTAATTGTCCCGGTCCGATCGCTGATGCTCGTGGTGCAAGCCCAGCGCATGGCCGAACTCGTGATACACCGTGCCCGGAAACTGCGCACAGGCCCCGCCGAGATTCGCGCGCTGCATCCTGCCATACCCGCCCTGTTGCCCCACCGCACTAAAGCAGAGGAACTGATACCCGCCTGGTATGACATCGTCCTTCGTGACCGCCAGGAACCCGTTCTGGGTCGTTTTCGGGACGAAAAGGACCGGCGCGACCGATTCCCATCCTCGCATCGCGGCCAGCACGTTGCGGCGTTCCACCTCGGTGAAGTTCGGCGCGAGCTCGTATGGAATCACACCCCAGTCCCAACTGTTGAACGCCGAACCGAGCGCGTGGGGGTGTCCCTGACGCCGGCTGACTTCCGGAATGGGAGCACTAACCGCCGCGTAGTAGTCCGGCGTCATCAACATGTCGTCGATCTGGATGTATTCGTTCGGGGCGGGAGCGGTCTTCGGCGGCGACAGGTGAGGATCCTGAGGAGCCTGACCGTGAGTGTTTACCGCGAAAAGCGCAACAAAGACACCAATACCGGCGTAGAGACAGCGTACGTGCGTGGGCATGATTGACGACACATGCACCGACTATGCCTGAGGCGGCGCGGCAGTGATCGAATGCACAGCGACGCACACTTCAAGTGCTGCTGAGGACGGTTGGGCGAAAATAACCGCCGCTCCGTCTCAGCGGGTTTCTAGTGTTTGCTGCGCCATTCGTCGGTAGCGCGAATGGCATTTTCCGTCACCGTCCATGCGCCGTTCGGCGAGATGCCGTTCAGCCGTTCGGTGAGGTAGATGTCGAAGATCCAGGTCGCGATGCCGAGGAAGTCCGGTCCGCCGGAGATCGACAGGCCGTTAGGCCGTTGCAGCCCTTCGGGCGCGGCATAAAAGCGGTCGAGTCGATTCAACACCTCGAGGAACTCATCGCGGCTGAAGCTGACTGCCGGTCGAAAACCGGCAGGTGTCAGCGGCGGGCGGCCCGGATTCTTCGTGCGCCATTCGTCGGTGTGCGTGATCGCTGCGAGCACGATGTTGAACGCGCCCTCGGTGCTCAAGCCCGCCGATCGCGCGGGAAGATAGATGTCGAAGATCCACTGCGCGATGCCGAGGAAATCCGGTTTGCCGCCGATCGACAGCCCTTGCGCTCGCTGCAGACCCAACTTGCTCATATACAGGGCGTGTAACCGCTCCATCGCGACCAGCATGTCCGCGCGATCGAAACGGCGGCGGATCGGCTCGGTAGGCGTGCGGATCGCGCTCTCCCGCAACTGCGCCTCGTAAATCAGCTGCACTACGTTGTGATCGGTGGCCGACGGCTCCGGCAGCCTGCCCATCGAACTGATCAAACTCGGGTCGCGCGGGATGATGGTCGGACGCGAGCGATCGAGTGCAAATGCGAACGCGTCATAGTGCATGACAGATCCGAGATCGTAGGGCCCGATCATTTGAAAGCCGCTGGCAATGTTGAAAGCGCCGTGCAGCGCCGGTGGCACGTTGCTCAAGTCAATGGTGACGTGCTGGTTGCGATCCGCCCGCTGGTGCTCGTGCATCAAGCCGAGCGCGTGCCCCATTTCGTGCAGGATGGTGCGGCTTGACGATGCACAGGTGGCTCCGAGGTTTAGGCGACCGGGGCGGCCACGGCCGATTTGGCCGAGGCTGCTGAAGCACGGCGACCCCTCAGGCCCCTGCAATTCGTCGCGGGTGATCGCCAGGAAACCGACCTGCGTCGTGCGCGGCACCCAGACGACGGGCGCAATGCGTGTCCACACTTGCATCGCCGCCAGCACGCGCTGCCGTTCCGCGTCGGAGAAGTTTGGCGCGAGCTCGTATGGGATGACCCCGAAGTCCCAGTAGCCGAAGGACAGCCCCAGGGGATAAGCGAGTCCTTGTTTGCGGCTCGCCGGCGGAGCGAACCACGCCTCGTACTGCTCGGGCCAGAGCAGCATGTCGTCCAGCCGGACGAATTGATCCAGCGACGGTACGCCGTCACCGGACGGCAAATGAGGGTTGTTGGATGATTGCGTCCGGGTATCAGCAGTGAGTAATGCAACCGCGAGGACGAGCAGCAGGACAAACGGCTGGCGTCGGGAGGTCATGGTAACCGCCTCCCGATGCAGGGACTATGCCGACACCGACACCACCGCAGGTTCGTACGCGAGCACGGGGCGCAACCACCGCTCGACCTCACCCACGGGCATGTTCTTCCGTTTGGAGTAATCCTCCACCTGATCCTGAGCGATTCTCTGAATCGCGAAATACGTTGATTGCGGATGAGCGAAATACAAGCCGCTCACTGACGCCGCCGGCGTCATCGCATACGACTCCGTCAGATCCAGACCTTGCGAGCGTGCATCGAGGAGCGTGAACAGCCGGCCCTTCTCGCTGTGATCCGGGCACGCCGGATAGCCGAAGGCGGGCCTGATGCCGCGATAGCGTTCTTCGATCAGATCGTCAGGCGACACGCGCTCACCGAATCCCCAGTCCTGCCGCGCTTGTGCGTGGAGATACTCCGCAAACGCTTCGGCAAGCCTGTCGGCCAACGCCTTGACGATGATCGCGGAGTAGTCATCGTGCGCCGCCTCGTATTTCCTGACGAGCGCGTCGACGCCAATACCGGTTGTCACGGCGAATGCGCCGACGTAGTCGGTGACGCCACTGTCGATCGGCGCGACGAAATCGGCCAGCGATCGATTCGGCTTATCGTCGGCAATCACTTCCTGCTGGCGCAACATCGGGAAGCGGGCCACTTCCCTGGAGCGCGGCTCCCCGGTTGGCGACCACAACACGATGTCGTCACCATCGGCATTGGCGGGCCAGAAGCCGTAGACACCGCGCGCGCGGAGCAACTTGCCTGCGACGATATCCGTCAGCACTTTCTGGGCATGGCCGTAGAGATCTTTCGCGGCCGCTCCGATTTTCGGGTCGTCGAAGATTTTCGGATAGCGGCCCTTCAGCTCCCACGCCGCGAAGAAAAACTGCCAATCGATGTACGGCACCAGCTCGTCGAGCGCGATGTCGACTTTGCGAACGCCGGTGAACGCCGGCGCGGCAGGGGAGGAGTAATCGAGCCGCAATCGATTGGCGCGCGCCCGCGCGATCGACAGAATCGGGCGATCGCGGCGGCCGGCATGCTGTTCGCGCAGCCGCGTCTGAGCGGCGCGGTTCGCCGCGTCGAATGCGGGGCGCTGCTCCGCGCTCAACAGGCTCGCGACGACATCGACCACGCGTGATGCGTCTGGCACGTGGACCACGGGATGCGAGTACTCGGGCGCAATCTTGACCGCGGTGTGTTGCGGACTGGTCGTGGCTCCGCCGATCAGCAGCGGCAGCGTGAACTGACGCCGCTCCATTTCGGCGGCGACAAAGGTCATCTCGTCGAGCGACGGCGTGATCAGCCCGCTCAAGCCGACCAGGTCGGCTTTGTGTTCGACCGCCGCCTGCAGAATCTTGTCGGTGGCCACCATCACGCCGAGGTCGATGACCTCGTAGTTATTGCAGCCGAGCACGACGCCGACGATGTTCTTGCCGATGTCGTGGACATCGCCCTTGACGGTGGCGATCACCAGCTTGCCTTGCGCCTGGCGCGTCCCGCCGCGCGCCTCGAGCGCCAGTTTCTCCGCTTCCATGAACGGCTCGAGATAGGCCACCGCGCGTTTCATCGCTCGGGCACTCTTCACCACCTGCGGCAGGAACATCTTGCCCGCGCCGAACAGCTCGCCGACCACCTTCATGCCGTCCATCAGCGGTCCTTCGATGACCAGCAGCGGCCGCCCGTACTTGACGCGCGCCTCTTCCGCATCCTGTTCGATGAAATCGACGACGCCGTGCACCAGCGCGTGAGAGAGCCGCGACTCGACCGAGGCCTGCCGCCACTGCAGATCGGCTTCCTTTCTGGTGCCGCTGCCTTTGACGCGTTCGGCGAACGCGATCATCCGTTCGGTCGCATCCGGCCGCCGGTTGAAGATGATGTCTTCGACGTGTTCGAGCAGGTCCTTCGGGATGTCCTCGTAGACGATCAACTGGCCGGCATTGACGATGCCCATGTCCATGCCGGCTTTGATCGCGTGATAGAGAAACGCGGAGTGGATGGCTTCGCGGACGACGTCGTTGCCGCGGAACGAGAACGACAGGTTGCTGACACCGCCGCTGATCTTCACGCCCGGGCAGGTGGCCTTGATGATCGGCGTCGCGTCGATGAAATATTTCGCGTAGTCGTTGTGCTCTTCGAGCCCCGTCGCGATGGCGAGAATGTTCGGATCGAAGATGATGTCGGACGGCTCGACCCCTGCCTGCTCCGTCAGCAGCCGGTAGGCGCGCTGGCAGATCTCGACCTTGCGTTGCACCGTGTCGGCCTGGCCGGTCTCGTCGAACGCCATGACGATCATCGCCGCGCCATAGCGGCGGATGGTGCGGGCCTTCTTCAGGAAGTCGGCTTCGCCCTCCTTCAGGCTGATCGAATTGACGATCGCCTTGCCCTGCACGCACTTCAGGCCGGCTTCGATCACCGACCACTTGGAGCTGTCGATCATCACCGGCACGCGCGCGATCTCGGGCTCGGTGGCAATGTAGTTGAGGAACTCGGTCATGCACGCTTCCGAGTCGAGCATGCCCTCGTCCATGTTGACATCGATGATGTTGGCGCCGCCGCGCACCTGTTCGACGGCGACGGTGGCTGCGGCCGCCCAGTCGCGCGCCTTGACCAGGCGCTCGAACTTCTTCGAGCCGGTGACGTTGGTGCGCTCGCCGATCATGATGAAGTTCGAATCCGGGCGGATGATCAGCGGTTCGAGGCCGGCCAGCCGGGTCAGCGCGGGTGACTCGCCGCTCGCGGCCGGCTGACGGCTCGCGGCGCGCGGCGGCAACTCCCGAACCGCCGCGGCAATCTCCCGAATGTGGTCGGGGGTGGTACCGCAGCATCCGCCGATGATGTTGACGAACCCGCTCTCGGCGAATTCCTTGACGAGCGCCGCGGTTTCGGCCGGCTGCTCGTCGTATTGGCCGAACGCATTCGGCAAGCCGGCGTTGGGGTAGCAACTGATATAGCCGGAGACGGCGCGGGACAGTTCGGCAAGATACGGACGCATCTCGCGCGCGCCCAGCGCGCAATTGAGCCCGACGCTGAACGGCCGGGCGTGCTCGATCGACAGGTAGAACGCGTCGAGGGTCTGGCCCGACAGGGTGCGGCCGCTGCGATCGGTCAGCGTCGCGGAGATCATCAACGGCAGGCGCACGCCGGCTTCTTCGAACACCTCGTCGATCGCGACCAGCGCCGCCTTCGCGTTGAGCGTGTCGATCTGGGTTTCGACGAGCAGCACGTCGGACCCGCCGTCGATCAGGCCGCGCGCCTGCTCCTTGAACGCGTCGCGCATCGCGTCGAAGGTGATGGCGCGAAACGCCGGGTTGTTGACGTCCGGCGAGATCGACAGCGTCTTGGTGGTCGGTCCGATCGACCCGGCGACGAAGCGCGGCTTCGACGGGTCCTGCGCGGTCCACTGATCGGCGACGCGGCGCGCGAGTCGCGCCGCTTCGCGGTTCAACTCGTAGGCGATCGCCTCGAGCCCGTAGTCGGCCTGCGACACCGACGTCGAGCTGAAGGTGTTGGTCTCGATGATGTCGGCGCCGGCGGCGAGGTATTCGGCGTGGATGTCGGCGATCACATCGGGGCGGGTCAAGACCAGAATGTCGTTGTTGCCTTTGAGGTCTTTAGCGTGTGACGCGAACCGCTCGCCGCGAAAATCGGCTTCGCTCAACCTGCGGCGCTGCACCATCGTTCCCATCGCGCCATCCAGCACCAGGATGCGGCGGGCGAGCAAGGCGTCGAGTGTCTCTGTCGTAGTCATGCGTTGGTACCTTCGGGCCGCCGCGGCAGCCGGGGAATCGGCGGCCGCTAGGGCCGGCCCTCACGCCGAAGCGCGGGTGACTTCTTGCGAGCGGTGGCAGCCGCCGGCTTCGTGCCGACGGCGAGCAACACCGCAAACGGATCGTTGGTGCGCCGCGCGCCGAGGGTGACGCGCACGTCCCCGAAGCCGGCGCGGGTGAGGAGGCCCGACAGATGCTCGTCGCTGAACCCAAACCAGCGATCGCCGAGCTTCTCGCGCACCCAGGTCTCGTCGTGGGGACGCAGGTCGAGGATTAACAGGCGGCCGCCGGGTTTCAGGATGCGCCACGCTTCGCCGATCGCCGCCGGCGGCTCCGCCGCATGGTGCAGCGCCTGTGACAGCAGCGCCACGTCGATCGATGCGGTGTCGATCGGCACTTTTTCGAGCTCGCCTTTTTTCCAGGTGATGTTGCCGCACTTTTTCCGCGTCGCGAGCGCCTTGGCGCGATTGAGCACACCCGTCGAACGGTCGACGGCAGTGACGTGCCTGGCCCATCGCGCGGTTTCGACGGTCAGGTAACCTTCGCCGCATCCGAGATCGGCCACGTCAAGCGGCGGGAGCAGCAGGCCCAGCGCGCGCGACCATGCCGCCCAGCTGCGGCCGGGCACCAACTGCCGGCCGTCGCGCGTGTCGGGTCCGACGTGCTCGAAATTCTCGCGACGCATCCGCAAAACTTCCTGCAAACGCGCGTCATCGGCCTTGACGGCTGCCGTGTCAGCCGCGGCAGCGAATTGCGAGCGCAGCAGCGGCCACAAACCGTTGTTCGCATCGTGTCGCAATGCCGGATTCAAACGATAAAAGCTGTAGGCGCCGTCGCGTTCCTCAGTCACCAGGCCGGCTTCCTTCAGCAGACCGAGATGGCGCGAGACGCCCGATTGGGCGAGGCCGAGAATGCCGGTCAGTTCCTTGACGTTGAATCGATCCTTGTCGAGGACCCGCAGCAGGCGCAGCCGCGCGTCGTCACCCAGCACGCGGTACAGCGCGGATGCCTCTTGCACATCCATAAATCTACATTAATGGATGCGTTAACGCAACGACGATAATTCCTTCTTTGCGCCGTGCAAAGCCCTGCTGTTAGGGCCAACCGACTACCAAAAGGAGGCACCGGCCGGCCCGTCACGGGCCGCCGGGGTCTGAACGACCCATGGGAATTCTCGACAAGCTCCGTCCGCAATCCAAGTCCAGCCACGCCGACCCCAACATTCGCATCGAGGCGATTCACGAGCTCGATCCGGACGACCGCGAGTCGCTGTATGCCTTCGCGAAAGACGATGTCGACGCGCGCGTCCGCCGCGTCGCGGTCGCTCGCATTGCCGACGCCTCGGTGCTGGCCGAGATCGTGCGCAACGAGTCGGAAGCCAGCGTCCGCGATCACGCCCTCGCACAGCTGGTCGAGCAGGCGTCGAAGCACGATGCGTCGACGGCGATGACTGCCGTCGCGGCGCTCGCCTCACTTGGCCGCGAGCGCGAGCTCGGACAGGTGGCCAAGGCGACGGGACCGGACGAGGTGCGGCGCGCGGCGATCGCCGCAGTCCGAGAACAAAAGATCCTCGGCAGCATCGCGCGGCACGCGGCCGAGGCCGGCGCCCGGCTGGTGGCGCTGGAACGCCTGACCGATGCGTCGGAGCTCGAAGGCGTGGCCGTGCGCGGTGAACATGCCGATGCCGCCGTCGCCGCGATCGATCGCCTGAGCAGCCCCTCTGCCGACACCCTGACGGCGATTGCCGACAAGGCGCGCACCAAGGCCGCGCAGAAGAAAGCGCGCACGCTGTTGCGCGCCAGCGCGCCGGCAGCATCGCCGGTCGAGAGCGGGCCCGTTTACAAGGAGGCCGATCAGCAGCGGGCACGCGAGCTGGTCGAGCAGATGCGGCAATTGTCGGCGCTCAGTGACTTCTCGCAGCTGCGTGAGGCCTATGCCGCGGCGCGCGTCGCCTGGGTGGAGCTGCTCGCCGACGCCGATATTCAATCGAGCACCGAGGCCGACTTCGAGAATGCCTCGAACGTGGTCCGCGAGCGTCTTGCCGCCGATGAAGCGGCCCGTGCCGACGCCGAGCGTCAGCGCCGCGCCCTCGAGCAGGAGCAGGCGGATCGCGCCGCCGTGTGTGCGCAGGTCGAAGGGTTGCAGGGCGACGATATCGGCGATGGGTTGGCGCAGGCGCGGGCACGATGGAATGCGATGCCGCCGATGCCGGACGCCTGGGCCGGCGAGCTCGATCGCCGCTTCGAGCAGGCGTGCCACGCCGCGGAAAAACGCCTCGAACGCCGGCAGCAGGCGCAGCTGTCGGCCGAACGGTTGCCGGCGTTGGTGCCCGAAATCGAAGCGTTGGCGGAGAATCCCGCGTATCACGAGATTCGCAGCCAATGGTATTCGCTGCGCAAGCAGTGGCAGGCGATTGCCCGCGACGTCGAGATCGCCGACGACCTGCGCGCGCGCTACGAGGCCGCCGCGCAGAAACTCGAAGCCCACGAGCAGTCGTACCGCGACGCCAAAGGCCAGCAGCAGCTGGACAACCTGCATCGTCTGCAGGCGCTCGTGCAGAAGCTCGAAACGCGCGCCGCCGCCGAATCGCTGACGCTGAAGCAGACCGATCAGCTGTTGAAGGAAGTGAAGCTCGCCATCGGGACGATGGGGCCGCTGCCGACGAAGCAGGATCGTGAAGACTTGATGGTGCGGTTGCAGGCGGTGCGCACCGCGTTGACGCCGCGCATCCAGGAGCTGCGCGAAGCCGAGGAATGGAAACGGTGGGCGAACGTCCAGGTCCAGGAAGAGCTGTGCGCCAAGATGGAGGCGCTGGTGCCGCTCGCCGACACCGATCCGGAAAAGGCCTCCAACGAAATGCGCCTGCTGCAGGAGCGCTGGAAGCCGGTGGCCGCCGCGCCTCGCTCGCAGGCTGAAACGCTGTGGACCCGCTTTAAGACCGCGCAGGAACAGGTTTACGACAAGTGCAAGGATTTCTTCGCGCAACAGGCCGCGGAGCGCGTCGAGAACCTCAAGAAGAAGGAACAGTTGTGCGAGCGCGCCGAGGCGCTGGCCGATTCCACCGACTGGGTCAAGACCGCCGACGCGATGAAAACGTTGCAGGCGGAATGGAAGGCGATCGGGCCGGTGACGCGCGGCAACGAGAAAGCCGTGTGGGAGCGCTTCCGCGCGTCCTGCGATCGGTTCTTCACCCGGCGGCAGGAAGATCTCAAGCAGCGCAAACAGGATTGGAGCGAGAACCTCAAGCGCAAGGAGGCGCTCGTCGCCGAGGCGAAGCAGCTGTCCGAATCGACCGAATGGGAACAGGCGGCATCGCGCATCAAGCGGCTGCAGGCGGAGTGGAAGACCATCGGCCCGGTGAAGAAGAGCAAGTCGGACGCGATCTGGAACGAATTCCGCGGCGCCTGCGATCTGTTTTTCGAGCGATTCAAGAACCGTGACTCCGCTGCGCTGCAGGGCAAGATGGTCGATCGCGAGGCCGCGGTCGCCGAACTCGAGGCGCTGCTGCCCGCCGCCGACGGCGGGGATGCGCCGCAGCCCGACGATCTCTATGCGAAAGTGCAGGCCGCGCGCGCGCGCTGGGTGCAGGGACCCGAACTGCCGCGCCACGTGATGGCGCCGCTTGCCGAGCGCGTCAACGCGGCGCTATATCAGCTGGTCACGCGCTGGCCCGAGGGCTTCAAGGGCACCGATCTCGATCCCGAGCAGACCAAAGGCAAGATGGAGAAGTTGATCGCCAAGGTCGAGAAACTGCTGCCCACCGAATCCGCGGAACCAGTCAAGAACCTGTCGCCGGCGGAACTGCTCGCGCGGCAATGGCGCGAAGCGCTGGCCGCCAACACGATGGGCGCGGGCGCAGCGCGACAGGCGGAAGAGGCGCGCCAGCGCGCCGCCGAGCAGGAGGTCCGCAGCGCGCAAGCCGCGTGGGCACGGCTCGGTCCGCTGGCGCCCGATCAGCGCAAGCCGCTCCAGGAGCGGTTCGATCGCGCCGTGCGCAAGTTTTCGGAGATGCGCCGCCGATCGACGGCGAGGGCGTAGGCAGGCGGGCAGGCAGACAGGCAGACAGGCAGACAGGCGGACAGGCAGGCAGGCGGACAGGCAGACAGGCGGACAGGCAGACAGGCGGACAGGCAGACAGTGCCTCTCGTCTATATTGGCGATATGCGTATTGTCATTGCCGCTGTCATTGCATGTGCAGCAGTCGCCGCGCGTCCGGCGGGCGCGCAATCGCTTGAGGCTGCCGTCCATTTTTCCGCCGCACAGTGGAGCGAATTTGACGAAGGCGATCGCGGCGTCGGGGGCCGCGTCACCTGGCGTGCGATGCCGGCCGTCGGTGTCGACGCCGAGCTCACATGGTATCCGTCCGACTTCGTGTCCGAGCGGGCGTCGTTCAGCCGTCAGCGCGTCGAAGGACTGTTCGGCGTGAGCATCGGACCGCGACTGAATCGCATCCGCCCGTTCGCGAAGGGCGCAGCGGGCTTTCTGAAGATCAGCCCGCCGGATGCCGCCCTGGCGTGCATCGCCATCTTTCCGCCGCCGCTCGCCTGCGTGCTGGCCGGCGGCCGCACCCTGCCAGCGATCGAGATCGGCGGCGGCCTGATCGTCGATGCCACCGATCGCACCTTCCTGCGTGCCGATATCGGCCAGCGCCTCTTGCGCTATCCCGGGCCGACGTTGACGGACGGTTTCGTTCGCCGCAATGAGGATTTCTACGGCGGCGCGCTGCGCTTCACACTCGGCGGCGGCATTCGCTTCTAATCGTCGGCCGCCGGAAAACTGAAATCTGAAGCTGAAGGCTGAAGGCTGCTGAAAGCTGAAAGCTGAGAGCTGAAAGCTGCTGATCGCAGAACGCCCGAAGGCCGCAGGCTGAAAGCAAAAAGGCCGGACCCCGTTGAGGATCCGGCCTTTTGCTGTCCTTGGCCCCTTGGCCCCTTGGCCGCGCAGGCTCATGAGCCCATTGGCCCATGAGCCCATCGGCCCGTTACGGCAACGCCAGCGTCGTGTAGCCGCCGTTGGTCGGCACGACCAGGTACTGCTTGCCGTCGTGCAGGTACGTCATCAGACCGTAGCCGCCCGCGCGCGGGATTGGCACCGCGCCGACGCGCTTGCCGGTCTTCTTGTCGATCGCAAAGACGTTATTGCGGTTGTCGGCCGTCTGACCGGTCGCGAACAGCAGCGTCGACGTGGCCGCCATCGCCGGATGTCCGCGGCGACCCCAGTTCGTATCGAGGTTTTTCACGTCCTTGAGCAGCGGGTTCGCTCGGAACGCGTCCTGCTGCGCCTGCGGCATGTCGCCGTGGGGCGTGAGCCACAGGTGCTCGCCGCTGTTCAGATCGATGGCGACGATGCGGCCGATCGGACCCTTGAACAAGTCGGGGATGCCGCGCAGTGGATCGTCGGCGGCCGGTGGCGGTGCGGGCGGCTTCTCGCCGCGTGCCGTCACCCAGTCAGCCAGCGTCTTGCCGGTCATCTTGTCGTTGTCGCGCTCCGCCGCCGGCGCGAGGATCGTCGGCGAGCAGCCGTTGAACGACGCGATGAAGATCACGCCCGTCGTCGGATCCGCCGCCGGTGGGCCGGTGATGTTGGCACCGCCCGCGCCACCCGGGCAGATGTTGGCCGGACCCTTGCCCTCCTTGTTGCCGCGATGTGTCGGCGGCGCGAACAGCGGCGCGAGCAGATCGAGCTTGCGGGCGCGCTCGAGCGCGAGCTTCCTGATCTCGGGCGTCAGGTCGATGATGTCTTCCTCGCGGCGCCCCTGCAGGTCGAACGGCGCCGGCTTGGTCGGATGTGGCTGCGTCTTGGCGAGCTTCTCGCCGGGGACAAGAGACTGTGGCGCCGGCCGCTCGACGATCGGCCAGATCGGCTCGCCGGTGTGCCGGTTGTAGGAATAGACGTACGACTGCTTGGTCACCTGGAACAGCCCCGGAATGCGGCGGCCGTTGACGGTGACATCCAGCAATACGGGCGCGGTCGGATTGTCGTAATTCCAGATGTCGTGTTTCACCTGTTGCTGGTGCCAGACACGCTTGCCGGTCTTGACGTCCAGCGCAATCACACTCGTGCTGAACAGGTTGTCGCCGGGACGGAAGCCGCCGTAGTAATCGATGGTCGCGCCGTTGGTGGGGATGTAAACGAGCCCGCGCGCCGGATCCGCAGACATCGGCGCCCACGACGAGACATCGCCAGTCCACTTCCACGCGTCGTTCTCCCACGTCTCGTGGCCGAATTCACCCGGCCGCGGAATCACGTGGAACTTCCACAGGAACTTGCCGGTCTTCACGTCATAGCCAAGGATGTCGCCAGGCACGTTTTCGATGCGTGTCTGGTTGTAGCCCTGTTCCGCGGAGTTGCCGACGACGAGCACGTCGTTGACGACGATCGGCGGGGAAGACGTCGTGATGTAGCCGAGCGACAGCGGCAGGCCGTTCGCCGGGTCATAGGGCAGCTTCGCGTCAAGCCAGGGCTGCCAATCGGCGATCAGATCCTTCAGCATGTCGACGGTGCCGGTCTTCGGGAAGCCGCGAATCGGCACCGCACCGCCCCATCCTTCGAGCGGCTGACCGGTCTTGGCGTCCAGTGCATGCAGGAAGAAGCCGGGGCTGGTCATGAACACGACCCCGCGGCCATTGATGCGCGTGTAGGCGACGCCCTTACCGTGGTTCGAGCGCATCGAGTAGGCGTGACGCGGCGTCTCGGGCTCCTGATACGTCCACAGCGTCTTGCCGCTGACCGGATCGAGCGACACCACCGTGCGGCGTGGGCCCGACGTCGTCAACAGCATGCCGTCGACATAGATCGGCAACGAACGCGCGTTGATGTCGCCGATCTCGACGCCCGGGGGCACCTCGCCGCGCCATTCCCACGCGATCTTCAACTGGTTGAAGTTGGTCGCGTTGATCTGGTCGAGCGGAGAGTAGCGGGTGGATGAATTGCCGCCGGTGATGGTTGGCCATTCCCCGCGCTGCTGGGCGCCGCCCGGCAGGTAGGCAAGTGCAACTGCAATTACTACCGCGAACACGCCAAGCAGGGCGTGCCGCTTTCGTACTGGTTTCATCGTCATGGGCTTCAAGTGCCTCGATTGCGAAACGACCGTAAACAGCCGGAAAAAACCGGGTTAAGGATGTTCCGCTCGGCCATAATTGTCAACGTCTTATGTTCGCCGTTCCTTTGGTGTTTACGGCCGGAGTCGTGGCCCTTACGGCCCTGCCTCGTCTGCAGTCCACCGCCACGTTGACGCGCTCGTTCTGGGCGGCGGGCGCGGTCCTGGCGATCTGGAATTTATGGCTGTTTTTCCGTTTTTCCGGGAAGTCCCGCCGCCCGCGCCTGTTGCTGGTCACACCTCGGCCGCAGCATTACATCCAGACGTTCTGCCATAGCTGTGTCTACGCGTATTGGGGGTATTACTGGCCGCCGGTTTACGACTTCTTCCCGTTGCTGGCGGGTCAGCTGCTCTTTGCCTATGCCTTTGACATCCTGCTGGCGTGGTCGCGAGGGGAGGACTACCAGTTTGGCTGGGGCCCGTTCCCGATTGTGTTCAGCACGAACTTGTTCCTGTGGTTCAAGGATGATGTTTTCTACTGGCAGTTCGTGCTGATTGCGCTCGGCTTTGCCGGCAAAGCCTTCGTGCGGTGGAACCGTGACGGCAAGCGCGTTCACATCTTCAACCCGTCGGCATTCACGCTCGCGATTTTTTCGATCGTGCTGCTGGCGACGGGCACGACGTCCCTGACCTGGGGCCAGGAAATCGCGACGACGTTCAGCCTGGGGCCGCGGATCTACACCGTGCTGTTCCTCATCGGCCTGATCGTCATGTATTTCTTTTCGATAACCACCGTGACCGCGTCGGCGGCACTCACGCTCGTCGGGCTGAGTACCGCGTACTACGCGATGACCGGCGTGCCGTACTTCGTCGACTCGGACATCCCATCGGCGGTATTCCTAGGCATGCACCT
>Ga0196963_10000125_pt1 | contig 81704 bp, 67 predicted proteins | sample S1_5metaG_FD_148600 | JGI IMG/M metagenome (GOLD analysis project Ga0196963, IMG submission 148600) | Soil microbial communities from Anza Borrego desert, Southern California, United States - S1_5 | ecosystem: Environmental > Terrestrial > Soil > Desert | place: USA: California | collected... | reverse complement strand
CGATCGAGAAGGCGGAGGCGGAGGTCGCGCGGCTGGAGGCGCTGGTGAACGATGCGGGCGGGGACCACAAGCGGGTGCAGCAGCTGTATGTGGAGCTGGGGGAGGCGCAGGCGAGGGTGGCGGCGCTGTATGAGCGGTGGGGGGAGTTGAGCGGGTGAGGGGGCGCGTTTGCGACGCCGGGACTGAGCCGCCTTGGGCGAAGTCCCGAATTGGGAGTAGGCGCACTGGTCGCGATGCGTGAGTCGCCGTCAATCCGGGACTTCGTCGAGGACTCCTCAGTGCCGGCGTCGTGTTGAGCGCGAGACATCCTCACTCGTTGAGCCCCTGGATGTATTCCAGCGCCTCGTCGATGGTCGGCACGATGACGCCGCGTTGGCGGCCGGCCTGGTCGGCCTCGCTGAGGAGCAGGACGTCCTCGAGCCACTCGCTCTCGGCGAGGCGTCGGCGGGCGCGGTGGCCCAGGGTGCCGGCGCGGTATTCGTGGGCTTCCATGTGGTGCTCGACGAGCCAGAGCGTGCGCTCGGTGACGGAGCCCTCGAGGGCTTCGACGCCGGCGCCGACGTGGTCGTGCGGGTCGATGGCCTTGCCCACGTCGTGCAGCAGCGCGGCCAGCAGGAACTCCTCGTCGTAGCCGCGCACGTTGCGGGCGAGCTGGAAGACCTGCAGCGCGTGGTACAGGGCGTCACCCTCGGGGTGGTACTTGGCGCTCTGCTTGACCTTCTCGAGCGGCAGGAGCAGGAGGCGGTAGAGCTCCCAGACGTCGGCGTGCTCGGCGGCGCGGTCCATGCGTTCTTCGAAGTCGGGGGCGGTCTCGCGGAGCAGCGCCTCGAGCTCGGCGATGCCGGCGCGTTCCATGGTCTTGCCGGTGATGGAGCTGCGGAAGGGGTAGTTGCTTTTGTCGGCGGTGTAGACGGTGAGCTCTGCGGTGTACTGGCCCCGCTCGCCCAGGCCGGGCACGTGGATGTGGGTGAACACGCGCTGCTCGTTGTGCTTGAGGACGCGCTTGTGCTCGACGGAGTACTCCAGGCCGAGGGCGGCGAGGGCGTCCTCGAGCAGTCCGAGCGAGTCGGTGAAGACGTGCAGGTCGATGTCGGAGCCCTTGCGGACGTGGCCCGTAAGCACGCTGCCGATAAGGCGGGGCTTCCACTGGTCGAGTGCCCGCATGAGGCGGAGGGCCTCGATGCGCATGGCAGCCAGCTCGCGCCCGCGGCTCTCGCCCTCGAGCATGTCGGCGAGCAGCTGGATCTCGTCGCGGATCTCGCGGTTGCTGGGGAGGTCCTGGACGCGGTCGGCGCCGAGGATCTGCCGCGCGGCCTTGCGCTTGGCGGTGAAGTACTCGTGCTCCTCGCGCGCGTACATCATGGACGCGGCGCGACGCGCGATCTCCCTGCGGGTATTCGGGTCTGACATGGATGGAAGTGCGCCGAAAAAAGCCCGGTTGTGAGACGGCGCGGGGCTGGGCCGGCGGTGTGCCGGTGGGGGAGTTTAGGCGTCGCGGCTGTCCTTCGCGTTGGTCTTCGCTGCGTGCTTGTCGCCGCCAACCCGGGACTTCGTCGAGGACTTCTCAGTCCCGGCGTCGTGGTGTTTCCCGTGCTTCTCGTCCTCGCGGCCCCAGTCCTTGCGCTTCCAGGGCTTGACGTAGCCCTCGTCGCCGGGCTGCTTGGGGACCTCCTTGACGGTGGCGGACTCGGCCCAGTCGGCCGGCTCGATGCGCTTGCCGTACATCTCCGCGTAGCACTGCGTCATCTCGGCGCCAAGCAGCAGGATGGCCGAGGAGTAGTAGATCCATACGAGCGCGATGGCCATGGAGCCCGCGGCCCCGAAGGAGGAGCTCACGGCGGCCTTGCCGAGGTACAGGCCCAGGCCGACCTTGCCCAGGGCGAGCAGCGCTGCGGTGATGAGGCCGCCGCGCCAGGTCTCGCGCCATCCGATCTTGGCGTCGGGCAGGTAGCGGTAAATGACGGCGAGCAGCGTTGAGATGATGCCGAAGCTGACTGCGAGGTCAACGATGTGCAGCACGGGCTCGGGGATGGCGACGACGCTCTGGATGCGCTCGGCCATTCCGGAGACGACGGCGCTGGAGGCGAGCAGCGCCATGAGGGCGACGCCCATCAGCAGCACGAGGCCGAAGCCGATGAGGCGGGTGCGGATGAGCTGGCCGATGGCGTGCCCGGGCTTGGGGCGGACGTTCCACACCTGGTTGAGGGCGTCCTTGAGCTGCTGGAAGAGGCCGGTGGCGCCGATGAAGAGGAGCACGAAGCCGACGACCATGCTCCAGATGCCCTGCTTGGGCTCGCTGGCGTTGCGGAGCAGCTCATCGATGAACTCGGCGGTCTTCGGGCCCGCGGCCGAGGAGACGCGCTGGATGATCTGCTGGCGGGCCTGCGTGTCGCCGAAGATGCGGCCGACGATGGCGAGCATGATGAGGATGATGGGGGCGACGGAGAAGATGGCGTAGTAGGACAGCGAGGCCGCGAGCGTGAGCGACCGGTTCTTGAAGAACGCGGTGATGGCGCTCTTGAAGAGCTTGAGGATGCCGCCCTTGCCCTTCTTGCCGGTGTTGTCGTGGGCGCCGCTGGGCTCGCGCTCGGACCTGCCCTTTGTGGAGTAGTCGGCCATGCACCGAGTGTGCTTCCGCCGCCTGAACAGCAATCAAACGTGCTACCGAGATGTCTTCATCGTGCCACCGAGATGTCCTCATCTCGGTGGATGGGACCGCGAATCAGGTCAGGAATCCGGCTCAGTCCAGCTCAGCCCAGCTCAGTCCAGCCTTCAGGTAGCCACCTGCATCTCCCGGACCTCACACTCCCGCTCGTGGCTGACCACCACCATGTGATTGCGGGGGATCTTCTGCCACCCCGGGTCATCGCTGAGTGGCTCGCTGGAGACGATCACCGCCCCGTGCCCCTTCTCGGGCGAGACCATCCGGCACAGCCCGCCCTCACAGACGTAGCGGCGGCCGGTGTGCACGTACAGCGATGAGGGCTCATCCGCGGTGGTGTACCGGCAGGCCACCGAGTGGTCGCCGTCGCTCACGGCAATGTTGAGGTAGCAGTCCTCGTCCTCCTCGGGCTTGGCGTCGTCGCGCTTGGCACCGCCGTTGACCGCGTGCTTGGAGAGGCGGGTGATGTACTCGACGGTGCGCTCCAGGGCCGCGGCCATGGCCTGCACCTGCTTGCCGGGGTGAGCCTTGACCTTCCCCCCCGAGGCGCCGACGCACGTGCCGCCGGCCTTGGCGACCTGATCGAGGAAGACGCCGAAGAGGTGCTCGCTGTCGGTGGAGCCTTTGACAGCATGGAAGGAGTCGTCGCTGAGGTCCGCGAGCACGCGCCGGCGGATCTCGCCGAAGCGGGCGACGTCGCCGTTGTGCATGAAGGCGTACGGCCCCGCGGCGAAGGGGTGGCAGTTGAGCTCGGTCACGGGGATGCCGCGCGTGGCGGCCCGCACGTGGGCCATGACCGTGCCGCTGCGGGTGACGCGGGCGAGCTCCAGCAGGTTCATGTTGCTCCACGCCGGCGACACCGAGCGGAACACCGCGGGCTTGTGCGAGAGGTCGGGCGCCCACCACGCGACGCCGAAGCCGTCGCCGTTGAGCGGCTCCTCGCTCTCCTTGCTGTGCACGCTCTGGTTGATGATCGAGTTGGCGGGCTCGGTCACCAGCGAGGCGATAGTCAGGGGCACGCCCTGGTAGAGCACGAAGCGGCACATGCGCAAATCTCCAAAGTGCAAAGGGGCAAAGGGCAAATCGGAATGCGTTCGTCATCGGCGCTCCGATTTGCCCTTTGCCAGTTTGCCCTTTGCTATTTTTCCTCGGCTCCTTCGTAGTTCCCCACCAGCCTGCCCGCCACCACGGTGAACATCACCGAGCCGCTGCCCAGGTCGACGCCGGGGAGGAAGTCATCGTCGAGCTGCTTGAGAATCTCGGGGACGTGCTCCTCGGTGAGGCCCGAGCCCTCGAGCAGGATGAGCGTGCCGGCGACGGTGCCGTCGGCGAGGTAGTGCAGGTCCACGGCCGCGGCGTCGCGACCCTCGCGCATGGCCAGGAACCGCTCGGAGCTGGCCGACCGCAGCACACGCTTCCATCGCACCATCACAGAGTCTCCTTAAGCAGCCGCGCGGCCGCGAAGCCCACCACCGCGAGCAGGGCGAGCGAGCCCACCAGCATGACCATGCACCCGGGTCCACCGGTTCGGTAGCCCATGCCGGTCCCGGGGATGCCGCTGGAGGTGTACCGCCGCCCGCGGGGTGTGACGCCGGTGCGGAAGCCGCGCCCGCCGACGGAGTAGCCGACGCCCGAGCGGCTGAAGTTGATGCGGAAGGGCCCCGCGTTCACCGACTTGCGGAAGTAGAACCCCATGGCGGGGGAGCGTACCGCAAGCGGCGGGCGCGTGCAGAAGCCTGCAATGGCGTCGCACGCTACGACATCTGACAGCAACCCCCGCACGCAGTCACGCCGCAACACCTGGTGTAAACCGGGTGTGCGGCGTGACGCTGCGCGTTGACTGAAAGCCCCAGGGGTCTCAGTCGACGTTTTCATCGCCGATGCGGCTGGGGCCGGTGCCCTTGCCGAAGCTGCCCGGGGTCTGGCCCGGCAGGTCGCAGTTGCCCAGCCCGCCCTTGAGCTCGCCGGCAGTGCCCATGCCCAGCCCCGGCGTGGTGGGGGAGCCGCCGGCATCGCCGAACTCGCCGCCGCCGCTGCGGTCGCCGATCTGGTTACCGGGGCCGGTCTGACCCTTGCTCAGCTGCTGCACCGATTCGCGGACGTGCTGCTTGGTGGTGTCGACCACGCGGTGGGCGACGTCGCGGATCTTCTCGCCGATAGGCTGCTCGCCGCCGACCTCGTCCTTGAGCTTGGTGCCCAGCTCGGTCGCGACCTGCTTGCCCTGCTCGTAGGCCTGTTGGCCCAGGTCCTTGGCGCGGTCCTTGACCTTGTCGCTGATGGGCCCGAGCAGCTCATCCTCCTTGCGTGAGGAGGGCACGAGCAGGCCGCCGACGACGCCTACCGCGAGGGCCGCGGCGCCGAAGGCGAGGGGCGTTTCCTCGTACATGTCGACGGTCTTGTCCTTGGCGACCACGGCCTGACGGCTGACCGTCTCGCCGTAGTGGTGCATCTTCTCGCGGGCGGCGGTGCTCATGTGCGAGACGCGCTCGCCCACGTGCGAGACCTTGTCCTTGGCGCTGTGCCCAAGGTTGCCGATGGAGTGGCCCACGCCGGAGATGCGGTCCTTGACCGACTCGAAGGCTCCGCCGGCTTTGTCCTTCATGTTCTCCATCATGCCGCCGGCGCGGTCCTTGATATTGGAGCCCATCTCGCCCACGCGCTCACCGATGCCGCGACCGCCGCCACGTCCGATGTGGCCGCCGCCCTCGCCGCGCCCGTAGCCGCCGCCGGAATCAACATCACCGGAGCGTCCGGGGAAGTACTCAGCGCCGGGGCTGAGCCAGTCGCGCTCGCGCCCGCGCCCGACCTCGTAACCCTCGTGGCGGCCCTTGCCGCTGAGGCGGTCGGCGACCATCCACACCACGCCCAGCCCGATGAGGGCCGCGGGCACGGGGTTGTCACGCGCGGCCTCCATGATGCGGCCGGGGGCGCGGCGCCCGGGGGTGGTGAAGACGTCCTTGACCTCGTCGATGAGGCCGTGGAGCGAGAGCTTGCTTTGAAGCTGGTTGGCGGTCTGGTCCATTTCGTACAGCTGGCGGTCGATGTCCCGCTTGATTTCTTCGCTGGAACGCTGGTCGGTGTCACGCCCCGCGGTCCGGTTGCAGTTGGACGCGTTGCGGGTGTCGGTGTCCTTGTTCATGAGACCTTCTCCTTGACCCACTCGCCGGTCTCCTTGAGAGACTGGGCGGTGCGCTCGGGGGTCAGGCTGGCGCACTTGATGCGGTCGAGTCCTTTCTTGATCAGCAGCCCGGCCACGCCGAGCACCACGAGCGACACGATGAGCGGGCTGAGCCAGCTGTAGACGCGAGGGCTCACGTCCGCGGCGTCGAAGATCGAGCTGAGCGCCGCCACGAAGGCGTGCAGCAGGATGATGGAGCCCGCCAGGGCGATCACGCCGCCGACGGCGACCGAGACCGCGTTCTTGGTGAATACCGAGGCCTTCTCGCGCATCTCGGCCTTGGCCAGGGCCACCTCGTTGCGGAGGAGGCTGCCCATGCCCGTGGTCAGCTCCTTGAGCATGGCGGGGATCGACTGCGGGCGGGTGTAGCCCCCGACGCCCGTAGTCGAACCTGAGAAACCGGTGCGCGAGGGGGCGGCGCCGTAATCGGTGTCGCCGGCGCGGGAGCGGCCCTGGGCCTCGTAAGCCGTGCTGCCGCCGAACGTCCCCGTGCTCCCGCTGTTCATAGTGGACGTGCCGCCGGAGTAGTCAACCGGGCACGACTGTGCGCCGGTCCCGGCGACGCTGCTGCCGATCGCGCCCGTCCCGCCGGTGTCGATCAGCCGTTCCTGGCCCGCGCCGGCGCCGATGTCGGGGCCGCGCTCGGGGTAGACGCGGTCGCCGCGGGTGGGCTCAAAGTTGTCCTTGCTGCCGCCCTTGGGGCCGGAGCCAACGCCGCCGAAGTTGTCCTTGCCGTAGTCTGCCATTACACACCCCCTCGCAGGTCCGGAGGCGTCTCCGGGGTCTTTGGTGTCACGTCGAACGGAGTGGCGCTGCCGCCCAGGCCGCTCTTGTCCAGCGGCCCGCGGGGCGGGTTCACGTCGATGGGGCCCGACGGCCCGTAGCTCCCGATCTTGTCCTGGGCGAGCTTGTCCTGCGCCCGCCAGGTGATGCCCACGTCGTCGCCGACGTCGCTGCCGCCGCTGTAGCTGTCGCGCCCGTAGTCATCACCCCCGCTGTAGCCATGCTCGTGGCGGGAGGAGGCCTTGAGGAAGCGCGAGATCACCACGCCCGCGAGCAGGCAGCCGCCCAGGAACAGGGCGGGCTCGCGCCGGGCGAAGTTCTCCACGCTGCGGATGATGTCGCGCGGCTCCTTGTTCTGGAGCATGTTCGCGGCGTCGTCCAGGCGCGACGCGATCAGGTCGGTGACGCGGGCGACCGTCTCGCCCCCGCCGCTTCCACCCTGATCCTGCCGCAGCTCGTCGCTGACGCGGTGCAGGGCCTGGGCGAAGCCGCCCACCTGCCCGGTCACGCGCTGGCGCTGCTGCTCGAGCATCTCGCCGGCGGTGCCCTTGAACTCCTGGCCGAGCTCCTGGGCGATGCCGCGGGCCTCGCGTGAGACCTCCTGCCCGATGTCGCGGGCCGCCTGCTTGCCCTTCTGGACAAACTGCTTCGCGCCCTGCACCGGCTGGCTGCCGCCGCCGTACCCGCCACCTTCAGCCCCGCGTCCAGGCCCGCTATCCATCGGGCCCGTGCGCACGTCATCGCCGGTGTCACGACCGGGGTTGTACCCCGTCAGCCCGGCATCCAGCCCGCTGTTGTTTCGGTTCGTTTCCATGCCCCAAACCTAGAGCACGGTGCCAGTTACCGCCGCCTTCTGAACCGGCAATAACCGGTTCTTTCAGCCCGCCAAGTGGCTTTGAGCGCGAAAGCAGAACCTTCCCTTTGGGTTCTTAGCGGGCGTTTAGCTGAAGTGATGCCCTGTGAGGGGCAGTGGCGCGGCGGCGCGGGGAAGAAGGTCTCTCGCGGAGGACGCGGGGGCGCGGAGGAAGAGAAGGGCTCTCGCGGAGGACGCGGTAGCGCGGAGGAGGATCACAAACAGAGATAGGACGGGCCACGCACGGTCCGCCCGCTCCTCCCTCCTGCCTGTCTTCGCGCCCCCGCGTCCTCCGCGAGAGATGCTCTTCTAAACTCACGAGGAGGCCGTGGCTGCGACCTACCTGCACCCACCCCCCAGCACTCGGAAGAACGCCTCGATGTCTGCATCGGTGCCGGTGTCCCCGTCCAGGTTGTAATCGGCCCCGCCGGGCGGGCACGCGGGGCAGCAGCTCCAGCCCAGGCACGCGAAGAAGGCCTCGATGTCGGCATCGGTGCCCATGTCCCCGTCACCGTTGAAGTCCTGCGTGAGGCAGGGCGGGAGCGAGCTCTGGATCGCCTGCCACTCCAGGGCCTGCAGCAGGTTCATGCCCTCGAAGCTCTGGTGCACGCCGTCCTCGGTCCAGGGTGCGGGCAGCGATGCGCCGGCGCCGCCGTTGACGGCGTAGCCGCCCGCCTGCAGCACGCCCAGCTGGTCGTAGAAGCTCCAGCCCTCCTCGATCGCCAGTTCGCGCATGGCCCGCCGGTTCAGCTCCACCCGCGAGGTGGGCCCGCCCGCGTCAAAGAAGCTGCCGTAGTACGGCACGAGCTCGACCACCACCTCCTGCGCCCCGCCCGCCCGCAGGGCGTCGATGTTCCGCTGCACCCCCAGGCGGATCACCCGCTTGCGGTCCTCCATCGTCGACTCGTAGGCGAAGCCCGCCGCCGGGTTGGCCCCCACCTCCCACCGCAGCAGCACGCGGGGGGCGCGGATGGTGGCCGCGTACCACTCCGCCGTCTCGGCCTCGCCGTACTTCCAGTCGGCGTTGTCGAATGGCGTCGTGATGGTGGCGGGCAGGTGGTCGGTGATGGACCAGCCGCCCACGGCGATTACCCCCAGCACGCACCCGACCTGCCCCGCCCCCGCGACCCCCGCGAAGTTGATGCGGGTGCCGATCCACTGGTTGCCCCTCCCCGCGTACTGGTGCCACTCGGCGATGCGGTGGGCCATGATCACGCGGAGGTTGGCGCCCGCCACGGCCGTCGGCATCACCCGCGTCACGATGCTCGGCGTCGCCGAAGCCCCCAGCGGCGGGGCGAACTCGGTCATCGCCGCCCACGGGTACGAAATATCGCCGCCCACGTCCAGCCCCAGCCGCACGCCCAGCGCGCGCCCGGTGTTGTCGGCCATTGCGTAGTACTCGACGCTCTCCACCGCCCGCCCCTGCGAGGGGTCGCCCCGAAAGAAGGTCCCGCCCGGGGCGCCCTGCGCGTTGCTATGCATCCAGCCCCCCGAGGTGCTGGCCACCACCGCCATGAACCCGGTCCACAGGTTCATGTCTGTCCCGGGCAGCACCCATTGCTCCGCGATGGAGTTGGGGAACCGGTTCATCCACCCCGCCCCCGGGACAACCGCCCCCGGCGGCGTCGAGCTCCGCTGAACATCCTGGAGCCCCAGCATCACCTGCCCGATGCCGTCCTCGGTCATCACGTTGCTCTGGTTGCCCTCGAACGCCAAGGCCGCCCACTGCACGTCCCACTGGCGGAAGATCCCGCCCGGCACCCGGTGGCGGGCCCACGCGCTGCGGGAGTCGCCGTAGATGACGATCCCGACGGTCCCGGTCTGCGAGTGCGCAAGCAAGTCCTTGACGGCGTGGAGGTTAGCGTGCTCGGTTGGCTGCGCAGAGAGGGGCCGAGCAGCCACGCAGGCCGCAAGGCCGGACAAAACGAGATGGATGTGCTTCATGGCCGCACGTTACTGTTGCGGGCGGCGGTGGTTGCAAGTGCATCGAAATATCTTTTGAGTGTATTGTGGGCGTTTGTTCTCGGACGTGAAACAGTAGCGTGCGATTCCGCAGACTTCACTTGGGGCGCGCCTACGAGAGGCACTCTGGCCGCGGTCTCTCGGCGTCGCACTCAGTAGCTCGGCGATCGGCGGCGTCCCCACGCGAGAGCGTTCGAACTTCACGGTTGCACCCTCGCACGCTTGCGTCCGGGCGGGTCGGGCAGACGTGCCGTCCGCAGGACCGGCGAGCCCTGCCACCAGCGATACCCAATGCGCAGTACGCTCCTGTGATGCAGCGGCGCTCGCGTCAGAAAGGCTGGAGCGCCGCGGCGGCGCAGTGGCCGCTGCCTCCCGTGCGGTTATGACCGGGGCGGGCTCGCGGGTGCTTCGCGGGCGTGCCCGGAGTGCGGAGCGGTCACCCGCGCGGAGGCATAGCGACGAGGACGTCGCCATGGCACGCAAGGAAAGCCTCCGAGATGTCGCCATCTCCGTGGCACGGCTCAGCAGGGGTTGCCGCCCAGCACTCGGAAGAAGCTCTCGATGTCCTGGTCGGTGCCGGCGTCGCCGTCGTTGTTGAAGTCTGAGCCCCCGGGGTGGCAGGTGTCGCAGCAGGTGCCGCCCAGGCAGGCGAAGAAGGCCTCGATGTCCTGGTCGGTGCCGATGTCGCCGTCGCCGTTGTAGTCGGAGGTTCCGCAGGCGGGGACGATGGTGAGCACGGCCGCGGGGCTGGGCAGCGGACCGCAGGCGGTCATGGCAACGACGTCGTACACGCCCTGGTCGGCGGCGGTGACGGGGTCGATGAGGAGACTGCTGGAGGTGGCGCCGGAGACGCGGGCGTCGTTGCTGATGGGCGCGCCGTCGCGGCGCCACTGCCACCCGCTCACGGCGCCGCTGACGCTGGCGGTCAAGGTGACGGACAGGCCCTCGTTCACCTGCTGTGACCCGGGGCCGCTGGTGAAGGCCACGCCCGGGGCGAGCAGCCACGCCTCAGTGAGGAGGCCGCCTGAGGCTGCTGACCCGCCAGCCACGACGAAGCGGCCGAGCCCAGCGTGCCAGACCATGCAGCCGGCGCGGCGGGCGGGCGGGTTGCCTGTGGTCGCAGTCGTGCTCCAGCCTTGCGGGGTTAGCGCCGACGTGGTGGTGATAGGGCCCAGGCTGTCGAAGCCGCCGGTGAGCACGAGCCGCTGGGCCGCGGGCGACCACGCCATGGCTCCGCCGCTGCGGGCGGGCGGATTGCCGCTTGCCCCCGGGGGCACTTCGGTCCACGTGGTGCCGTCCCACGCCCATGTCATGGTCCCGTACTGAACGGGGTCGAGCCAGGTGGCGCCGCCGAAGAGGATGACCTTCTGGCGGCTGGGGTCGTAGGCGATGGAGTGCTGACAGCGGGCGCCAGCGCCGCCGGCGCTGCGCTGGGTCCACGTGACGCCGTTGTATTCCCAGGTGTCGGCGACAAGTCCATCGGCAGCGAGGCCCCCGTGCATGACGACGACCTGCCGCAGCGGGTCATAGGTCATGGCGTGCCACCGGCGCGCGGGAGGACTGGCGGGCGTGGGCACAACGCGCCACGTGGTGCCGTCAAACTCGTAGGTGGTGCTGCTGGGTGCTTGCGGCGCGCCGGTGAGGCCGCCGAAGAGGACGATCACGCCGCGGGTGGAGTCGTACGCCATCGCATGCCCCGTGCGCCGCGGCAGGGGTCCGGAGGGCGACTTGAGCTGCCATGCGGCGCCGTCGAACTCGATGGTGGCATTGGAGACGGTACCGTCGGCGAGGGTGCCCCCGACCAGAACCGCGCACCCTCGGCCGCTGTCGTAGGCCATGGCGGCGCCCGAACGAGGGCTGGGGAGGGGGGCGCCGATGGTCCACGCCCAGCCGCACTGCGCGGCCGCCGGCGCGCTCGCAATGAGCGGAATCACCAGCCCGACCATGCCTGCTGTCCACGCGTGCATCGCTCGTGCCCCTGGAGCCCGGACCTTTGGGGCACCAGCGTACAGGACGGGCGCTGCGTTTGGAAGGGGTTCTTCGGGATGTCCGTGAGCGGGTTCATCGCGGCAGGTGGCCGCTCTTTACGTGCTGCCGCAGCGAGCGGAGCGTGGCACTGTCCGGGCTTCGGTGCTGCGAATCAGGCGGAGTGACGGGCCCTACCATCGCCCGCCGGGGTGTGGGGACCCGTGGCGGGGCTGCTACTACGATGGCCCCGGTCCAAGGAGGGTTTACAGCATGCGGATCAACGTGGTCGGGAAGAACCTGGAAGTGACGGACGCGATCCGGCAGTACGCGGAGACCAAGGTCGACCGGCTGACGAAGTACTTTGACGGGGTGCAGCAGATCAACGTGACGCTGACGGGGGCCAACGGGCACGGCACCAACGAGTTCGGGGTGGAGTTCGTGGTCGATGTGGAGAAGCACGCGGACTTCGTGTCGCACGTCTCCGACAAGGACCTTTACGCGGGCATCGACCGGGCGATGGAGAAGGCCGAGCGGCAGCTGCGGGACTTCAAGGAAAAGCTGAAGCTGGGGAAGCATTGAGGCAATAGTGGCGAAGTGGCAGAGTGGCAAAGTGGCAGAGTGCGCAAGCGGCTTCGGACGCGTGCTTTCTCACTTTGCCACTCCGCCACTTTGCCACTTTGCCACTTTCTTCCGGAGGAGTTCGTCTTGGTGAAGCTGACGGAGATCGTCGCGGAGGGGGCCATCGTCCCCGTGCTCAAGGCCACCGACCGCGACGGGGTGATCCTGGAGCTGGTGGACGCGCTGGTGAGCAGCGGCTCGGCCCCCGCGTCCATCCGCGACGAGCTGGCCTCCAAGGTGCTCGAGCGCGAGAAGCGCGGCAGCACCGGGTTCGGGCGGGGCGTGGCGGTGCCGCACGTCAAGAGCCGCGGGGTCAGCAAGATGGCCGCGGCCATCGGGCTCTCGACCCGGGGTGTGGACTTCAACGCCCTGGACAAGCAGCCGGTGTACTCGATCGTGCTGCTGCTGAGCCCGGAGGACAAGCCCGAGGAGCACCTGCAGGCGATGGAGGTCATCTTCAAGAACCTCAGCAAGGACACCTTCCGGCGCTTCCTGCGGCAGGCGGGCAGCGTGCAGGAGGTGCGGACGCTGCTGCAGGAGGCCGACGGCCAGCACCTGCCCGGTTGAGCGGGCGAGAAGGAACCGCGGTTGTCGGACACCTGCACCATCAAGGTCATGATCGTGAACCGGCTGGGCCTGCACGCGCGGCCCGCGATGACGTTCGTTGACCTCGCGACAACCTTCCCCTGCGAGGTCAAGGTGCGCAAGGGCGACACCGAGGTCGACGGCAAGTCGATCATGCAGATGATGATGCTGGCCGCGAGCAAGGGCAGCGAGCTGGAGATCACCTGCACCGGCGAGCAGGCGGAAAAGGCGGGCGCCGCCCTCAAGGCCTTGGTAGACGGCGGGTTCGAGGAAGAGTGACCGGTTGCGGGCGCGGCGCGGTAGGCTGGGGCGATGGCGCGGCGGTCATCACGGGCGAAGATGCTGGTGTTCGTGGTGCTCGCGCTCGTTGCGGGCGCGTCGCTCACATGGATGATCGCGTGGGGGTGTGCGCTGTGGGCCCCGGCGCCGACGCTGGCGGCGGGTCCGGGTTTGCGCGTGCGGATCGGCGCCACCACGTCGGCCGAAGAGGTGTGGCCGGCGGGCTGGCCGGCGATGCCGTCGGGGAGCTACCTCGACAATGAGTGGCGGTGGGAAGCGGAGTACGCGGCCTTCCAATGGCAGGGTCCCGGCTACGCAGCCACGCGCACGTGCACACTCGAGGTGGAGCTGTACGGCTGGCCGCTGCGCACCATGCGCCGCGCCGTGGCAGCTGACACCGGGTGGGTGCCGACCGCGCCGCCTCCGCCACCACCGAACCTGCCGCCGCTGCTGCCCTCGCCTCCGCAGCCCCCGCCGCCGCCCGCGCCGGTGCCGTCCACACCGGTCATGCGCTCGCTGGCCGCGCCCGCGTGGCTGCGCCCATCGCCCGCGTGCACGGGGCTTCCCACAGATGTGCTGTGGGGGCCCTTCATTACCAGCAGCGTCGCGATCGGTGCAGTGGTGCTGATGCTTGGGGCTGTTGCGCTGGCGGGCGCACGCCGTGCCCTCCGCCACATGCAGCGCTGCCCGGGCTGCGGCTACGACCGCGCGGGGCTGGGCGCCGGCCCGGCGTGCCCCGGGTGCGGACGCGCAGCGTGAGGCGGGAGAACACGCGGTGAGCTGGTCCGAGCCGGTGCAAGCCGGTCAGCCGCCGTTGACGCGGGATTTCAGCCCCTTCCACACGGTGAGTGGATGATTGTCACATGCATTCTCCGCGCGAGGCGCTGGCACGGTTGGTGGGGTTTGAGCGGGCGGGCGAAGTGCTCGATGTGATGGAGCAGGCGGTTGGCCGCGGGGCCGACCGCGAGGACGCTTCAGTCGCTCTCGAATATCGAGCTGAGCGGGCTCGCAACCGTGCACGGGCTGAGCGTGAACAGCCCGGACCGGCGCGAGCTGCTCGACCGGCTGACTGACTGCGCGGGGGCGATGGCGGCACGACGCCGCCTGCGTATCGCACGTTACGGAAAGGAGCACGGCATGAGCGACGACCTGAGCAAACGCGGCCGGCAGGACCGCGAGCGGATCAACGTCAATGAAGAGCACGAGCTGCGCCGCTGGAGCGACCGCTACGGCGTCAGCCCCGACAAGCTGCGCGAGACCGTGCAGCGGGTGGGCCCGATGGCCAAGGACGTGGAGCAGGCCCTTGGGCGCGGCGGGGGCAGCTAGTTCTGGGAGCGCGGGGAGGGGTGACCGCCGCCTACCGCTGGATCGAACAGGGTGCAAAAACAACGCAGGCCGGGCAAGCTGCCCGGCCTTTGTCATGGGAATGGGCCCGATTGGAGTCGAACCAACGACCTCACCCTTATCAGGGGTGCGCTCTAGCCAACTGAGCTACGAGCCCGCTCAGCCCTCCAGACCTATCGGCCGGAGGCAGGGGTGAGTATAGGCGGCTGTCCCGGCAGTCAACGGGTGGCACCGGTCTCCCGACCGGTGCTGGAGGGAGCGTCCGGGTGCCGCACCCCCGCGCCCAGCACCACCGCGACCAGCAGAACAGCCCCGACCGCGACGAAGCTCCAGGTCAGCCCCGCCCGCAGGTAGAGCTGCTGGGCGAGGGCAGGGCCGATCGCGGCGATCGCCCACGCCCCGCCCATCATCAGGCCGCTGGCCAGGCTGGTGCGGTGGGGGAGCAGCCGCTGGGCCATCGAGATGGTGATGGGAACGACGCCGGCGTAGCCGATGCCGCCCAGGACGGAGAACACGAAGGCCATTGGCACGCCGCCCAGCGGGCCATCGAGGCTGGTGACGAACGGGAACGCGGCGATGCACGCGGCCCCGGCGGCGGGCATCCACACCAGCAGCGGCTTTTCCATGCGGGGCTTCACGATGAGGCCGACGACCACGCCGGCGATGAGCATGCCGATGGACATGGCCGCCTGGAGCGGGCCATTGATCTCGCTGGCCTCGTGCCGGAGATCGGGGGTGAGGGCCCCGGCCGCGTGGTCGGCGAGCACGCGGGCCTCGCTCCAGCGGATGAGCAGCTGCACCAGCATCATGTTGACGACGAAGCGCACGACGTTGCTGGCGTAGAGCAGGCCGATGTCGACCCAGCGGCGGCGGCGGACATCGGCGGGGAGCGCGCGGTGCTCATCGCGCGCGGTGGCGTGCCGGTGCGGCACCCCGTGGATCGCCCACGCCAGGCCGATGCACGTGAGCAGGCCGGGGATCATGAGCCATGCGACGTTCTTGAGGCCCAGGTGCGTGACGAACTGGGGCATGATGAACCCAGCCCCGATCGCGCCGAGCATGCCCGCGGAGTAGAACATCGCGACGCCGCGAGCGCGACGGGCGCCGGAGAGGTGCCCCACGGCCGCGGCGGCGACAGGGTGGAACGCGCCCACGCCCGCCGAGCCGATGCCCTGGAGCACGAGCAGCATCCAGAACTCATCGACGTAGCCGATGAGGGTCATGGCGATGGCGGCGACCGCGGCCCCGGCGGTGCCCAGCCAGCGGGTGTCGTGCTTGTCGCTCCACAGGGCGGTGAGGGGCTGGATGACGCCGCTGGCGATGGAGCCAAGCCCGAGCAGGAGCGCGTCTTCCTTCGGCGTGAAGTAAGCGCTGAGCTGCAGGACGGTCACCAGCGGGATGATGATGTACGAGAAGAAGTCGACGACGCAGTGGGCGATAGAGACCCACCAGAGGCGTGCACCAGCCTGTGGTACGCTCTGAAAATCAGCATTCGATCGCACGGAGGGTCTGGACAAGGGGGACAACCATAGTCCCTGTATCTTCGCCTTTGATGTGAGCAGTCGCGTGGGCAGCGGTCAGAACCTCAATCTCTCGATTGCGACTCGTGTGGATTCAGGACCGTTTCAGCTGCGCCATCGCGTCAGCCCGATGTCTCACCACCCTCCGCGTATTGAACAGCGGCCCGATGGAACTGTCGTTCTCAGCCGAACGCATGCGGGCCAGTACTTCGTGCAGTTGGTGGCCTGCAGTGCATTGTTCATCGCTGGCCTCGTGGTCATTCTGCTCGACCCCACCGCAAGGCGTTTCAGCACCATCGACCTCACGACCAAGCTGACCGCGGGTGCCGGACTGCTGCTGCTTTGGTACTGCCGATACTGGTTTAGGGTCTCGCGTGTGGTAGTTCAGGAGGGGAGAGCATGGTTCCCTCCCAGCGAGGAGCGGCTCCCCTATCGGCTGATCGCCCACGAAGTGACGTCGAGGTTTGGTTTGCGCCGGATCACAACGTCCGTCGTGGTTCTCTACACCGAAAAGGGACGGTTCGTGGTCGCGAATGGCGAAACGGGTGAGCAGCTCGGAGAGTGCTTCCGAGCTGTCGAGTTTCTTGCGACCGATGAGGTTGAAACAGGCGCTGATCTCTTGGAGCGATATGGTCCGCTGATCTAGCGTCAGTGCTTGCCCGTGGACCCAAACCCACCGCTGCCGCGGACCGTCTCGTCCAGTTCGTTCACCTCGACCACGCCCACCTGCACGACGGGGGCGATCACCATCTGGGCGATGCGCATGCCGTGGGTGATGGCGAAGGGCTCGCGACCGTGGTTGATCAGGGGGACGATGACCTCGCCGCGGTAGTCGCTGTCGATGGTGCCCGGTGAGTTCACCGGCGTGAGGCCGTGGGTGGAGGAGAGGCCCGAGCGGGCGCGGATCTGGGCCTCGTACCCCAGCGGCACCGCCATGGCGAAGCCCAGCGGCACCTTGACGATCTGGCGGGGCTCGATGGTGATCGAGGCGATGGCCTCGGGCAGGCAGGCCGAGAGGTCCATGCCCGCGGCGCCGACGGTCTGGTAGCGGGGCAGCACGGCCCGGGGGTCGAGGCGCTTGATCCGAAGCGGGACCGACCCGGCCGCGACGGAAGGGGCCGGGAGCTTGATTTCGATGGTGTCGGTCGTCATGTGGGGGTCATGCCCTGGCGGCTCCGGTCGCGAGCTGCCCGGGGCGGGTGATGACCTCGGCGGGTCCTTCGTACCCCTTCTCCAGCTGCGCGATGAGCCGCTCGTACGCGTCGATGGAGCGGCGGGTTTCGGCGATGGCGTTGTCCAGGCTGCTGGCGCCGGTCACCCGCTTGTACAGGTCGCCCTTGGGCGAGGGGGTGGACTCGATGGTCTTCTTGGACTCCAGAAGCGCGCCGAGGAGCGCGGCCGCCTTGTCGCGGGCGGCGAGAGTGTCCTGAAGCAGCCGTGCTCGGTCGGTCATGGCCAAGGACAAGTATAAGGAACGCGCGAAGGGCAGTCTGCCGCCCAGGACCCGAACCTGGGGGAGAAGGCGCGGTCAGGCGGCCTTGGTCCGAGAATCACCGCCTTGGGGCGATTCAGGTGCCATTTCGGGCACGTGCCGCCGGATGGCCGAGAGCACCGACGCCTTGTCCACATGGCTCCGCATGCCCGAGAACTCGGCGATCATGGTCGTGACGTCGAAGTCGGCCCCCACGCTCGAGGCCAGGGCCATGATGCCGGGGTAGGGGGTGGGCAGGAGGGCTTCGGAGCCGTAGCTGAGCTCCTCGTGCAGCTTCTCGCCGGGGCGGGCGCCGGTGAAGATGATGTCGATGGCGCTGCGCCCGGTGTCATCGGCGGGCGGGTGGTCGGGGAGGCGGGGCTGGTAGCCGCTGAGGTGCACAAAGCGGCGGGCGAGGTCCGCAATCTTGATGGGGCTGCCCATGTCGAGCACGTAGATGGAGGGTGCCTGAGCGCCCTGCGGCTCGATTGCGGAGGCCTGGATCACGAGGGTGGCCGCCTCGTTGATGGTCATGAAGTACCGCGTCATGCGCGGGTCGGTGACGGTTATCGGGCCGCCCTCGGCGAGCTGGTTGCTCCAGATCGGCAGGACAGAGCAGGCCGAGCCCAGGACGTTGCCGAAGCGGACCATGCTGAAGGAAGTGCCGGGGCGGCCGGCGCGGGTTGAGCCGTGGGACTGCACGCCCAGGTGCTGCACGTACATCTCGGCGAGGCGCTTGGTCGCGCCCATCACGCTGGTGGGGTTCACAGCCTTGTCGGAGGAGATCATCACGAAGCGCTCGGCCCCGACGGCGAGGGCGGCGTCGGCGATGCTCTTGGTGCCGAAGAGGTTGTTCGTGACGGCGTGGGAGGGGTGGTCCTCCATGAGCGGCACGTGCTTGTGGGCCGCGGCGTGGAAGATGGCGTGGGGTTTCAGGGCGACCAGGTGCCGCAGGGTCTGCTCCGCGTCGACGACGTCGTGGAGGATGGCCTTGCGCTTGACCTCGGGGAAGCGGCGCCCGATCTGACGGTCGATCTCGAAGAGGGCGTTCTCGGAACGCTCCATCATGATGATCATCTCGGGCCGGAAGGTGCAGGCGATGCGGCAGAGCTCGCTGCCGATGGAGCCGCCGGAGCCGGTGACGAGCACGCGTTTGCCCGCGAGCACGCGTTCCACGGCCCGCCGGTCGATGCCGTAGGGGGTGCGGCCGATGAGCTCGACGAGGTCGATGTCGCCGGCGTTGGCCTTGGAGGCGGTGGGGGAGGCGAGCATGTCGCCAAGGGTGGGCACGAAACGCTCAACGATACCGCAGGCGCGAAGGATGGAGCGGACCTTGAGGATCACGGCGCCCTCGTTGGCGGGCAGGCTGACGATGGCGACCGAGAAGGGGTCAATGGCCTGAAGCGTGGGGAGTGAGTCGAGTGTGCCGAGGCTGCGGACGGAATCCTCGCGGAGGTCGGGGTGGTCGGTGAAGAGGTAGCCGACGGGGGTGATGCCGAGGGCGGTGATCTGGTCCCACAGCAGCGGCAGGGTGGCGGCGGTGCCGATGAGGATGGGGCGACGCCAGAGCGACTGCTCGCTGAGGGTGCGGTCGTGGGTGGCAGTGGGGGTGGGCGCAGCGGGGGTCATCAGGTCCAAACGGGCCTCCTTCCCCTGTATCGGCCGGGGCCTGCGTGGCCCGTGCATGATCGTGTTCTGCTTCTGCTACCCTGCGGCCATGATCTGCCGGATTACGGGGACGCTGGAACACGTGGATGGGCTTGGGCTTCGCATCGCGCCGGCGGGGTCGCCGTTTGCGTACGAGGTGCTTGCGCCGGCGTTTCTGGCCGAGCGGCTGAGGGCGCAAGTCGGGAAGCCGGTGACGCTTACGACCTTCGAGTACCTGGAGAGCCAGGGGCAGGGGACGAGCTTTATCCCGCGGCTGATCGGGTTCCAGGGGGCGCCGGAGCGGGACTTTTTCGAGCTGTTCACGACGGTGAAGGGGATCGGGAACAAGAAAGCTCTGCGGGCGATGGCCTTGGAGCCCGCGGCCATCGCGCGGGCGATCGTCGCCAAGGACGCCAAGGCCCTGACCAAGCTTCCGGAGATCGGCAAGCGGATGGCCGAGACGATCATCGCCGAGCTGCACGGGAAGGTGGACGCGTTCCTGACCGAGACGGAGATCCAGGACCTGAACGCCGCGGCGGAGGGCAAGCCCACCCCCGGACAGGCGGACCCGATCATCGAGGAGGCGGTCGAGGCGCTGATCGCGCTGGGCGAGGCGCGGACGGACGCGGAGGCGATGGTGAGCAAGGCGACGTCCCGGGCCAGGCGCGAGGGGCGGCAGCTGGGGAGCGCGACCAGCGTGATCGAGGCGGTTTTCGGGGCGAGGTCCAGCTAGGTCGCGCCCGCTAACGTCCGGCGGGTTCCGCTATCCTGAACGGCACATGCGTTACGCGATGATCATGGCGGGGGGGGCGGGGACACGCCTGTGGCCAATGAGCCGCAAGGACAAGCCCAAGCAGCTGATCCAGTTCATCCAGCGCCCGGGGGACACCAAGCCGCGCTCGCTGCTGGAGCTGGCGGACCGGCGGCTGGAGGGGCTGATCGAGCCCGAGCAGCGGTACATCTGCACGGCGGAGCAGTACCGCGGGATCATCCGCGGGCAGCTGCGTGACTACAGCGATGAGCAGATCCTGGGTGAGCCTGCGGCGCGCGACACGGTGAACGCGGTGGGGTTCGCGGCCGCGGTGCTCGCGAAGGAGGACCCGGAGGCGATCTTCGCGGTTCTGACGGGCGATCACGTGATCGAGCCGGAGGAGACGTTCCGCGAGCGGATGGACCTTGGGTTCCGGCTGGTTGAGAACGACCCGCGCCGGTTCGTGACGTTTTCGATCAAGCCGACGTACCCGGCGACTGGCTTTGGGTACGTCGAGCGCGGGTCGCCGGTGCGCGACCGCAAGCAGGGCAAGAACCCGGGCGTCGACGGCAGCAAGGAGCACGCGTACCAGGTGGCGCGGTTCGTGGAGAAGCCGGACGCGGCGCGGGCGCAGGTGTACGTGCAGTCGGGTGACTTCGGGTGGAACAGCGGCATGTTTGTGTGGAAGGCCGCGACGTTCCTGGAGGCGCTGGAGAGGTTCAAGCCCGAGAGCCATGAGGGGCTGATGAAGATCCAGGGCGCGTGGGGCACGAAGAAGGCCAAGGGCGTGCTGGCGGAGGTGTACCCGACGCTGCCCAAGATCAGCGTGGACTACGCGGTGATGGAGCCGGCGGCTCGCGAGTTCCAGAAGGCCGAGAGCAAGGGGCAGGAATCACGCTTCAGCGTGTGCACGGTGCAGATGGACCTCAAGTGGCTGGATGTGGGCAGCTGGCCGAGCTTCGCGGAGACGGTCGCCGGCGACAAGGCCGGCAACCGCACGACCGGCGAGGGCACGAGCATTGTGCTGGGCGGGAAGAACAACCTCGCGGTAACGAGCGCGGGTCACACGATGGCGATGCTGGGGTGCGAGGACCTCATCGTGGTGCACACGCCGGACGCGACGCTGGTCATGCCGCGGGCGAAAGCGGAGGAGCTGAAGGCGCTGCATGAGCTGGTGGATGGGAAGCTGAAGTAAGCGTCAACGAAAAAGCCCAGGGATCATGATCCCTGGGCTTTGGATTGTCGTTCTCTGAGGACTACGTCAGGCAGGGCTCGGCACCGCCCCCGGCGGGAGGTCGGTCCCCGGCTCCTCCTTCACGATCGGCTCGAGGCCGCGCTTCTTCGCGGCGGCGTTGAGCATCTCGGTGACGGTGGGGCGGGTGAGGGCCTGGCCGGAGAGCAACCGGTCCACGTCGTCGCTGCTCAGGGTCTCGTGCTTGAGCAGGGCCTCGGCGACCACGACCACCTTGTCCCAGTTGGCTTCGAGCAGGCGCTTGGCATCGGCGTAGGCCTCCTCGACGAGGCGGCGGACCTCCTCGTCGATGAGCTTGGCGGTCTCCTCCGAGTAGTCCTTCTCGGGCATGAAGGTCTCGCGGGTGTCGACGGGGGCGTAGCGGACGAAGCCGAGCCGATCGCTCATGCCCCACTCCAGGATCATGGCGCGGGCGATGTTGGTCACCTGCATGATGTCCTGGCTGGCGCCGGTGCTGGTGTCGTTCATCGCCTTCTGCTCGGCGATGCGCCCGCCGCAGAGGATCTGCATGGTGGCCCGCAGCCACTTTAGGCTGTAGCCCATGCGGTCCTTCTCGGGGAGGCTGAAGGTCGCGCCGCCGGCGGCGCCGCGGGCGATGATGGTGACCTTGTGCAGCGGGTCGGCGTCCGGGAGCATGCGCTGGAGCACCGCGTGACCCGCCTCGTGGTAGGCGACAAGCTTGTTCTCGTCCTTCTCGCGGATGCGGCTCTTCTTGGCGCGCCCGAACTTCACTTTGTCGCGGGCCTCCTCGAGGTCCTCCTGCTCGACCGATTCCTTGTTGGCCATGGTGGCGGCGATCGCGGCCTCGTTGATGATGGCGGCGAGGTCGGCGCCGCTGAACATCGGGGTGCCGCGGGCGATGCGCTCGAGGTCAACAAAGGGCGAGAGCTTCACCTTCTTGGCGTGCACGCGCAGGATCTCGAGGCGGCCCTTGAGATCGGGCAGCGGCACCGTGACCTGGCGGTCGAAGCGGCCGGGGCGGATGAGGGCGGGGTCGAGCACGTCGGCGCGGTTGGTCGCGGCGATCACGATCACGCCGTCGGCGGCCTGGAAGCCGTCCATCTCGACAAGGATCGCGTTGAGGGTCTGCTCACGCTCGTCGTGCCCGCCGGTGGTGAAGCCGGAGCCGCGCCGCCGGCCCACCGCGTCGATCTCGTCCAGGAAGATGATGCAGGGCGAACTGTCCTTGGCCTGCTTGAAGAGGTCGCGCACCCGGCTGGCGCCCACGCCCACGAACATCTCGACGAAGTCCGAGCCGCTGATCGAGAAGAAGGGCACGTCCGCCTCGCCGGCGATGGCCTTAGCGAGCAGCGTCTTGCCGCAGCCGGGCTCGCCGACGAGGAGCACGCCGCGGGGGATGCGCCCGCCGAGCTTGGTGAACTTCTTGGGGTTCTTGAGGAACTCGATGATCTCGGTGACCTCTTCCTTGGCCTCGTCGATGCCGGCGACGTCGGCGAAGGTGATCCCGGTCATCTCCTTGTTCATGGTGCGGTGGCGGGACTTGCCGAAGGAGCCCAGCATGCCGCCGCCGGCGCCCGCGTTGCGCAGGCCGCGGCTGATGCCGTACCAGAGCAGCATGAGGAGCAGCACGGCGGGGGCGAAGAGGATGAGCAGCTGCACCCACTGGGCGCTGGGCTCGGTCTTGAAGTCGCCCTTGGTGATCTCGTTGACGAGGTCGAAGGCCTTCTCGCCGGTGCGGGCGTTGAGGGGGATGGTGACAGTGGTCTCGGCGTTGGAGTCCGGGCCCGCGACCCGCTTGGCGATCACGGCGTCGTCGCGCAGGACGACGCTGTTGATCTGACCGTTGTTCCACATGGTGCGGAAGTCGTCGAAGGTGATCTTCTCCCCATGGCCGGGGGAGTTGAACATCATGAAGATGAGGACGCAGAAGATCAGCATCGAGACGATGCCGAACAGGCCGCGGTTGGGGGCGGGCTTCTTGTCGCCGGGGCCACCCTGCCCGTTCCCAGGCCCGCCGGGGCCGCCCGGGCCTTCGGGGCCGCGGCGCTGGCGGGGCCCCTCGGCCATCAGGGTCCGCAGGCTGTGGATGGGGCGGGTCAAGCTCAACATGCGATTCGGCAAGGGGTTGTAACCTCTCTACAGGCCCGGTTCGGGGGCCCACTCGTTCTTTCGGCATCATCCCCGGCCAGATGCACCCGGACCCACCAGCCCCCGTGAAAAGGTAGGCCCGCTGCCCGCACAAACCCTTGGCAGCGGCCGAAGACCGGGGACCGGCTGAGTGCTGGCCGATTGACCTCTTATACGCCGCGGATGGGCGGGCAGGCTTACCAGCTGGCCCGCATTTCGGCCACCACATCCCGGGCAAGCCGCTGGATGGCGCCGTGCTGGGCCGTCTCGATCCGTTCGCCCGTGGGGCGGGCGGGCACGAAAGTGTCGGTGGCGGCGAAGTTCTTGCGCGACATCAGGACCTTGCCCGAGCGGGCGTCGCGCCACTCGAAGTCGATGGTCAGCTGGAACGCCTGCTCCTGCACCAGCCCCGTGGTCTTGTCCAGGGTGAGGCGGCGGAGCTGGGCATCAGTGATGGTGGCGATCAGGCGGGAGTCGGCGTTCGCGGCCGAGACCACCTTGAGGCCGCTGCTGGCCTGCACCTGCTTGATGACTGCTTCGGTGAGCTGGACCTCCAGGCCGGGGTAGTAGGTGCGGTTGTCGAACACGGGGATGGTGACGGTGCGCACGCCCTCGGGGTAGGTGGAGGCGAACGAGTAGCCCTTGGATGGGTTGGAGGAGCAACCGGTGAGCAGTAGCAGTGCGAGCAGCAGCACGTGCCACCGAGATGAGTTCATCTCGGTGGTTTTCTTCTCCGGTACTCGCACGTTCGGCTCAGTCATCGAGCGCTGTCCTTACTTCTTGGCCGTCTCGTCCACGATCACGTCCACCCGCGCCTCGGTCTTGACCCAGCCCTTGTCCTGCATGGTCTTGAGCCCCTCGGCCGCGGCGGCGGTCGCGGGGTGCTTCTGCACGAGGCGGGTGAGGGTGAGGCGTGCGGAGGGATCGTCGCCGCGCTTCATGTACCAGTTGGCGACAGTGAGCATCTGGGCCGCGGCGGACTCGTCGAGGCGAACGATGAGGGCGTCGGAGAGGCCGGCGTCATGAGCCTCGCGCGGGTACAGCTCCTGGTACGCCTTGATCTGGTACTGGGCCTCGATGAGTCCGGAGGCGTCGTACTTGGGGCCCTTGAACTGGGCGATGGTGGCGTAGATGCGCCGCTCCATGGCCTTCTGCCGCATCTCGCTCTTGGGGAAGAGGATCACGAAGCACTCGTAGGCGGTCGCGGCCATCTTGAGGTCGCGCTCGCGGTAGTAGTAGTCGGCGAGATCCATGAGGGCCTGCTCGGCGAGCCTGCTGCCGGGGAGGCGCTCGTTGATCCGGACAATGATCTCTTCCGCGATGTCCACGCCGGACTCGATCCGCAGGCCCCAGATCTTGCGCTTGAGGCCGTTGAGGTACTTGTTGGCGACTTCCAACTCGCGCTCGAGGGCGGTGGGGAAGGCGTCGCTGTAGGGGTGGTTGCGGGCGACCTCCTCGGTGTCGAAGAGGGCCTTGAACTCGTTGTGGCGGGCGATCTGGGCGGTGGCGCGGAGGACGTAGGCCTCGGGGAGCGCGGGGCTGTCGGAGGTTTCGTTCTCCTCAATCCAGGCGTTGACCTTCTCGTAGGCCTCGTCGAACTGCTCGCTGGCGATGTGGCGGCGGACCTCGGCCATCAGGGCGCGGTCGGGGTCCGTCTCGGCGATCACGACGGGCGTCACCTCGACGGGGCGGGCGGGCTGCGTGGTCGCGCCGGTCTGCGGATTCTGCGCGTTCTGGCCGTGGGCCATGCCGGCCAGGGCGAACGCGAGCAGGCATGAAGTCCATCTCATAGGGAGCGAGTCTATCGGGCGTCCCGCGTCGGTGCCTGAGGGCTGGGGGCGATGCCCGACGGGAACCCGCCGCCGGTATCATCCAATGAGAGGTCGGAGGGTGAGCCGGTGGAATCGGATTCACCCGGGCCGGCGAACCCCCTGCCGCTGTTCACGATCCGTTCTGCAATGACCCCGGGCCGGTCACGTTCATCCCTTCCTAGGCCCTGTTCGAGTCTCTGATCTTGTTCTGTCACGACGTTTGCACGATCGCTCCACATGAAGAAAGCACTCCTCATCCTGGTGGTTCTCCTCGCTCTCGGCGGGGGTGGCTGGTTCTATTGGAACAAGACCCGCGATAACGACAGCGCGGCCGAGCAGCCCGCCATGCAGACCGCGACGGTGGCCCGCGGCAACATCTTCCAGGCCGTGCCCAGCACCGGGCGGGTGGTGTCGAACCTCGATGTTGAGATCAAGGCGCGCGCGGGCGGGCAGGTGGTCAAGCTGCCCTTCGATATCAGCCAGGAGGTCAAGAAGGGCGACCTGCTGCTGCAGCTGGACCCGACGGAGCAGCAGCGCACGGTGTCGCAGCGCGAGGTGAGCCTGACCATCGTGCAGGCGCGCCTGGCCCAGGCGAAGCAGAACCTGGTGATCGCGGAGCAGGAGGTGGTGACCTCGCGCGACCGGGCGAACGCGGCCTTGGCGTCGGCGCAGGTGCGGGCCAAGGAGGCCGCGGACCGGGCGGAGCGGCGGCGGCAGCTGCTGGCGGAGAACCTGGGTTCGCAGGAGGACTATGACGCGGCCATGACCGCGGCCGCCTCAGCGGCGGCGGAGCTGGAGAACGCCAAGGTGCAGCTCCAGGAGATCAAGACCTCGGAGCTGGCCCTCGAGGTGCGGCGCGAGGATGTCAAGCTCGCCGAAGCCCAGGTTACGGACGCGCAGATCGCGCTGGACCTCGCGAAGACGCTGCTCGGGTACACCACGGTGACCGCACCGATCGACGGAGTGGTGGCGTCGCTAACGACGCAGACGGGCGCGATGATCGCGTCGGCCACCACCAACGTCGGCGGCGGCACGTCGATCATGATTCTGTCGGACCTCTCGCGGGTGTTCATCCTCGCGGCGGTTGACGAATCGGACATCGGGCAGGTGGAAGTCGGGCAGGATGTGGACATCACGCTGGACGCGTACCCCGGCAAGAAGTTCGAGGGCAAGGTGGTGCGCATCGCCACCAAGGGCGTGAGCACGAACAACGTCGTGACGTTTGAGGTGAAGATCGAGGTCGAGGGTCCGAACAAGAAGCTGCTCAAGCCGGAGATGACGGGCAACGTGCAGATCATCGCGGCTCAGAAGGCCGATGTGCTGACGATCCCCATGGCCGCGGTGCAGCGGAAGGAGCGGCAGCAGGTCGTGACGGTCGTCAACGAGGACGGCAGCACCACGGACGTACCGGTGAAGGTGGGGCTGAACGACGGCGAGAAGTACGAGGTGCTGGAGGGGCTGAAGGAAGGTCAGAAGATCCAGTACCGCGCCGGGGATGAGATGAGCCGCTGGCGCGCGGACCAGCAGAACCGGCCGCGCGGCATGGGCATGCCCGGCATGGGCTTCCCCGGTGGTGGTGGTCGCGGCGGCGGTGGGGGGCGGCGATGATCGTCGGTCGCGACCTCGTCCGCACGTACCGCCTCGGTGACAACGTCGTGCGGGCGCTCAACGGCGTGTCGCTGACGATCAACGCCGGTGAGATGGTGGCGATCCGCGGACCGTCGGGCTCGGGCAAGTCGACGCTGATGAATGTGCTGGGGTGCCTGGAGCGGCCGGACTCGGGCACGTACCTGCTGGAGGGGCAGGACACGTCGAAGCTGTCGAGCGACAAGCTGGCGGAGATCAGGAACAAGCGGATCGGCTTCGTGTTCCAGACGTTCAACCTGCTGCCGCGGATGACGGCGCTGGAGAACGTGGAGCTGCCGCTGCACTACGCGGCCCGGCACGATGCGAAGGAGCGGGCGCACGAGGCTTTGAAGGTTGTGGGGCTGGCAGACCGCACGCATCACGAGCCCAACCAGCTCTCGGGCGGTCAGCGGCAGAGGGTGGCGATCGCGCGGGCGATCGTGAGCGACCCGGCGATCCTGCTGTGCGACGAGCCGACCGGGGCGCTCGACTCGCGGACGGGCGAGGAGATTCTGAACCTGTTCAAGTCGGTCAACGCCCGCGGGCACACGGTGATCATCGTGACGCACGACCTGGGCGTCGCTCGCCACTGCCAGCGGGAGATCTACATCAAGGACGGGCAGATCACGATGCCGCCGGAAACCGTGGCGGGGACCCTTCACGAGGAGGTCGCCCTGCCATGATGCTGTGGATGATCGTGAAGGTGGCCCTCAAGAGCCTCGCGGCCAACAAGCTGCGGAGCGTGCTGGCGATGCTGGGCATCATCATCGGCGTTGGCGCGGTGATCTCCATGCTCGCCATTGGCGCGGGGGCCAAGAAGAGCATCATGGACCGCATGTCGGCCATGGGCACGAACCTCCTGATCGTCCGCCCCGGGCAGCGCGGCAGCATGGGCGTGATGTCGGGCACGCAGCAGAACCTCACGCTGGAGGACGCGGAGGCGCTGCTGGGGGTGGAGGGCGTGCACGCGATCGCCCCGGTGGTGGGGGGCAGCGGGCAGATCAAGTACCTGAACAAGAACACGCGGAGCAGCCTGGTCGGGACGACCCTGACGTACTTCACGCTGCGCGACTTCAAGATCGAGAAGGGGCAGAAGTTCACCGACCTGGACGCCGATCGCATGGCGCGGGTGGCGGTGATCGGGCCCGTCACGGCCACCAACCTGTTCGGCGACATCGACCCCATCGACAAGGTCATCAAGATCAACGGCATCAACTTCCGCGTGATCGGCGTGATGAAGAGCAAGGGCGACCAGGGGTGGTTCAACCCCGACGACCAGATCATCATCCCGCACACCACGGCGATGAAGCAGGTGCTGGGGCAGGACCGGCTGCGGGAGATCGCGATCCAGGCGGAGGAGGGCGGGGACCTCGCGAAGGTGCAGGAGGATATCGCGTCGCTGATCCGCAAACGTCACCGCGTGCAGCCGGGTATGCCCGACACGATCGACATCCGCAACCAGGCCGCGATGCTGGAAGAGGCCAACGCGATGAGCCGGACGTTCACAGTGCTGCTGGGGGGTATCGCTGGGATCTCGCTGCTGGTGGGCGGCATCGGGATCATGAACATCATGCTGGTAACGGTGACCGAGCGCACCCGCGAGATTGGCGTGCGTAAGGCGATCGGGGCCAAGAACAAGGACATCCTCAGCCAGTTCCTGCTCGAGTCGCTGCTGATGTCGGGCATCGGCGGGCTGCTGGGTGTGGCGATGGGCGTGGGCGGGGCGCGCCTGCTGCCGATGCTGCTGCCCGACTTCCAGTCGCTGGTGGAGCCCTTCAGCATTATCCTGGCCCTCAGTTTTTCCGCGGCCGTGGGCGTGTTCTTCGGCTTCTACCCTGCGTGGCGGGCCGCCAAGCTGGACCCCATCGAGGCCCTGCGTCATGAGTAAACCGATCCGTGCCACCGAGATGTCCTCATCTCGGTGGTTCATCGCCCCGGTGCTGATGCTCGGCTTGCTCGCCGGCTGCACCGTCAACCAACGCGCCGAGGTCGACACCTACCGCGCCGTCCTCGACGAGCACGCCCCGCGCGAGCGGGTGGAGGCCCCGAGCACCGAGCAGCCCCTCACCCTCCAGCACGCCCTCTACCTCGCCAACCAGAACGACGAGCAACTCTCGATCCGCGGGGAGCAGTACCTCCAGTCGCTCATCGCCCGCGCCCGCGCTGCCAACGTGTTCCTTCCAAGCGTGTCGGCGTCAGCCTCGCACAACCTCAACGTCAACGGCTCGACAGCGCGCAACTCCACCAGCGCGAGCGTCGGCGGGTCCATCCAAGTGTTCAACCTGCGGTCGATCCGCAACCTCGAGCAGGCGCGGGTGCTGAGTGAGGTTTCGCGCCTCGACCTTTTGGACCTCCAGCAGACGGTGCTGCTGGGGGTCGCGAACAGCTTCTACCAGGTGCTCACCGCCGAGGAGCAGGTGCGGGTGCTGCAGAACTCGCTCGCGCTGCGGGCCGAGCAGCTGCGCGACGTGGAGGCCCGCACGCGCTTGGGCATCGCCCGTCCGCTGGACCTGGCTCAGGCGCAGGCCGACGAGTCCTCCACGCGCGTGTCGCTGATGCAGGCCCAGAGCAACGCCCGCCAGGCACGCACCACGCTCGCGTTCCTGCTGGGGCTCGATTACATCGACAACCCGCTCGCGGACCAGTTCGCCCCGCCCACATCGCCCAGGCCCGCCATCGAGTTCGAGCAGGACGCGGTGGATCATCGGCTGGATCTGGCCGCGGCCCGCAGGTCGGTGGAGGTGGCGTCCATTGGCGTCAAGGGCGCATACGCCCAGTACTACCCGAGCGTGAACCTCAACACGTCCTTCCTGCTCTACTCGAGCGCGGGCAGCGGCAACCCGTGGTCGCTCACGGCGTCGCTGCTGCAGCCGGTGTTTGACGCCGCGCAGACCTACCAGGACGTCCGCGATGCGCTGTCGGGCCTGCGGCAGAGCGTGATGCAGCAGGACCGACTCGCCCGCCAGATCCACGAGGACGTAACGCTCGCGTACGAGGACTTCATCACCTCTACGAGCAAGCTGCGGGAGCTGGAGATCAGCGTCACCGCGGCGCAGCGGGCGTACGACCTGGCCGTGGCGCAATACCGGGTTGGCAACGCGAGCAACCTCGACCAGCTCACTGCGCAGGACCAGCTGCTGAGCGCGCAGCTGCAGCTGAGCAACGAGCGGTTCAACCAGAAGCTGTTCTACCTGAACCTGCTGCGGGTGACGGGGCGGTTCGGGCTGAACACGCCGAGCGAACTGGGCCTTGGCGGAACCTGAGCGGACGTGTAGGTCTTCTATGGCCTCGATGTCCTCTACAGAACGTGTCAGAGGCCTGCCCTTCGGCTGCTATCTTCCCCTGCCGCGGCTCACGCCGGGCGAGAGGAAGAGAGAGACATGCGTTACACGATTGCGCTTGCCGGCGCGCTGGCCGCGGCCTCGGCCGCTCACGCCAACTTGACCGTCTTCGACCCCACCATGGCCGACGCGGACTGGTCGCTGACCAAGGTGCACGACACCACGCCCATGGGCGATGCTCAAGGGACCGGCCTCGCGCAGGCGACGGGCGGCAACCCCGGCGGGTACCGCTTCGGGGTGCACAACTGGCAAATCGTGCCCTCGGGGGTCAGCATCGCGTTCGCCCACCTGAGGAGCGGGGCGGTGTGGATGCCGTCGGGCGCGGGCGCGATCACCAGCGTGAGCGTGTCGTTCGACGCGGCGTGCTTCCAGGCGCCGCTGGTGAACGCGGTGGCGCTGGGGCTGGTGTGCGTGCAGAACGGCGACTTCTACTTCGCCGTGACCTCGCCCAGCGCGGCCATCGCGGGCAACGGCTGGAGCACGTTCTCCGGCACGTTCACGCAGGCGAGCTTCCAACCGCTGGTGCCCGGGGCGCCGAACAACCTTGACTTCTCGAGCGCGGGAGCGCCGATCCAGTTCGGGTTCTACTCCGCGAACGGCGGCTCGGGGGCGAGCATGCGGAATGGTGCGACGTTCGGGGTTGACAACTTCAACCTGACAATCGTGCCGGCGCCGGGGGTGCTTGCCCTCGCGGGGCTGGGGGCGCTGGCTGCGGGTCGTCGCAGGCGGTGAAGGCCGCTCCGCGCAAGGGCCCCGAGGCTTCTTCAGCCTGAAAGGCTGGCGTTGAGTAGCCGTGGGCAATGCCCACGGTAGCCGACGCGACATGGCTCGCAGCCTGAATGGCTGCATACGCGACTACGCAGTCGCCGCCGCGCCCGCTCCACACTCGGGGCACGCCGCGCCATTTGAAAGCCCCGTGCGGGAATAACCACAAGCGCGGCAACCGGAGCGGGGACGTTTACGCCACGCACTCCGAAAGAGCCATGCCGAGGGAACGAGTGACGCCACGCACACCCACGCCATCGAGAAAGAAATGGAGAGCCCGCCCCCGAAGGTCGGAGGTCGAGGACTCACGATCTGCTGGATGTCGGCGGGTGTGAGGCTCGCCCAGGGATCGGTCGGCTTCGTGATGTAGGCGACGGGTCGATGCCAGCGCGACGAACGCGGTCCAGTGCCATTGAACACCTGCTGCACGGTGGCGGTGCCATCTTCGTGGTGAGTCACAATGATGCTGGTGGTCCAGGCGTCGTAGATCTGCAGCTTCGAGTCCTGGATCTCGCCGGTGCCCCAGAAAAACCAGACTCGTCCACGTGGGGCGATGGAGGACACGAGTCCCCACTTCGCAAGGAGCACTCTTCCAGCGGAATACTCGCACAGCACCGCCGTCAGCAGTGGGATCACGACGAACGCGACCGCCACCCACACCCGCCAGCTCCTGAGCATCCATCGCATGGGCTGCACTCCGGACCACACCCCGCCGGCGTGCCTCGATCAGCCCTTCTTCGCGGCCTTCTTCGCCGTTTTCTTGACCACCTTCGTGGCAGCCTTCTTGGCCGCAGGCTTGTCCGCCTTCGCGGGTCCGCGCGGCTTGCCCATTGCGGCGAGGGCGGCCTCGTAGTCGGCGATGTACTTCTTCGCCGGCAGCCGCTTCACCGCCCGGCCCACGACCTCGAGCGGGATGTCGTCGAGCTTTTTGAAGCGGATGCAGGACTTGCCCATGTCCAGCTTCTTGCCGGTCTTCTTCCAGTCCTCCACGAACTTCTCGCGCTCGCCCTCGTTGCCGTACACGCAGTTGAGGTAGAGCGAGACGTAGCCCTTTCGCGCGGCGATGCCGGCGAAGGGCAGCGGCTGCCTCGGGTCGCAGTGGTAGCCGGCCGGGTAGACCGAGTGCGGCACGCAGTAGCCGATCATGCCGTACTGGATGCCCTCGCTGTACTCCTTGTCGAGGTTGTCGAGGATGGTCTTCCGCACCGCCTCGACCGAGGCCCTCTCATCGGGGGAGAGCGTCGCGAGGTACTCCTTGACCGTGGTGGCTTTGTCGGGCATGCGGGCAGTCTACCGGCGGGAATCGTCAATGCGAATGGCAGTTCGAGCCGCCCGCAATCCGCCTTTCACGCGCCCCCAACCACCCCGGCGGTACGGTCCATCTGCACACCACCATCAAGGAGCACAGACCATGGCCGGTCGCAAGGCACCCGGAGCAAACTCCAACGCACGCATCACCAACGACAAGGTCACCCGCATCGGCGGCAGCGGGGGGCGGGCGATCGAGGGCGGGATTCCCGAGGCGGGACGCCCCGGGCGGGGCAGCGCGTTGCAGGGGCCGCGCCAGGACGCCAAGGGCGGGCCCGAGGGGGCTAACCAGGGCGGTGCGCCGCGCGGCGGCTCGCGCGTGGAGCCCAGCCACGCCCACGACATGCACCGCAAGGACCGGCAGCTGAGGTCCAAGCGCAAGGGCGACTAACGAGCCGATCGCGCGAGCGATCGTCACCCGGCGCGTCGTGAAGTGAACAAGGCCGCGGAACGGAAGCCCGCGGCCTTGTGTCCCCAATGTTCTGTCGTGAGATCAGGCGCGCCGGCGACGGCTCGCCATCAGGCACCCCATCGCCAGTCCAGCCACCCCTGCCGGAGCGGGCACCACGCGGATTGACACCGCATCGATGGCCACGCCCGCCGCGGCCGCGCCGCTCAGCCCTTGAAAACGCAGCCGATCCAGCCCCGTGCCCAGGACCGTGACGCTGTGGAGCGTCCAGCCCATATCGGCCCCGCTGCGACCGGCCGTGCTGTGGGAGAAGCTGCCCGCAAGGGCGTCGTTCCAGAGCACGTTGAGGTTCATTACCTGCGGCCCGGACCACACGTTGCCCGCCATGGCGAAGGTCACCTCATAGAGGGTGTTCGCCGCGGTGGTGACGTCCTGGTAGATGCCGCTGGGGGCACCGACGCCGGTGAGGTCGATCCAGTAGCTTCCCTCGTAGGCGGAGAACTCGAGGCCGGGCAGCTGCGCGTTGGGCGTGGCGTGCACGAACTCAATGCCGTTGGGGCCGGCGCAGGTCCAGCCGCCGAAGGTCTGGCCGGGGCTGACGGATTGGAACCCGGTCCCGGGCAGCTCGAAACCGCCGTTGATGATGGATGCGCTGGCGGAACCCGCGGCGCACACGCACAGACACACAGCCGCAATCAATCGCATGGTGATGCTCTCCTCCAGGGGCAGGAAAATAACCGTGAGAGCCGGGAATTCAAGGGGTTGCGGGGAATCTGCGCGACTTGTTTGGCGCTCAGACGGGCGATAAGAAAAATCGGTGCGAGGCGTGCCGGGTTGTTTCAGGTGCACGCCGAGCCGGGGCTATCTCAGTTCCCGGCGGGCCCGTGTGTGAAGCTGGGCAAGCCCATCAGTACCCACGGCGGCGCGCCGGAGGGTCGGGTGGGATTGCTTGCAGTTGAGACCCCGGGTCGCGCCGATGTAATCTGCACACTCATGGCCTATTTCCGCTCAACGTCACTCGCGCCGCTCTCGGTGGTGATCGCCTGCGCTCTCTCCGCCAGCGCGCGGGCGGACCTTGTCCGATGGATCAACCCCGCGGGTGGTTCGTTCGGCGAGGGCAGCAACTGGGAGGGTGGGCCCCCGCCACTGGCGAGCGATACGGCCGTGTTCGACCTGCCCGCGACCTACACGGTGACCGTTGATGCCAACCGCACGATCGCGGACCTCATCGTCGGCGCGGGCGCGGTCGCCCTCGAGCTCAGCGAGACGGAGCTGACAACGCAGACGATCACCTGCACGCTGGGAACGGTACGGGTGAACAACGGCGTCGTGCACGGGCGGGCCAACGCCAACGGCGGTGTGATCCACGTGCTCGCCTCCGCCGAGTTCGATCGCGGCGGCACCGCCGGCAACGGCGGGCAGCTGCTGCTCGCGGGCACGCTCGGCAAGCAGGGGGACGGCGCTGGGTTTGTGTCCGTTGGCGCGGGTTCGACCCTCGTGGTGGCGTCGACGGGCGCCATCAGCTCGCGCTCGGTGACGGTCAACGGCACGCTGCGGGTGGAGGCCGGGCTGATCACGGCCGAGCTGCTGATGGTCGGGGGTTCGTTCGTGATGGACGGCGGGCGCGTGCAGGGTGAGCTTGGCCCGCTGCTGCTGCCGGGGAGCCAGACGCACTTTTTCAATGGAGCTGTGATCGTGCCTGGTACGGGCACAGACGCCCAGGGCTCGCTGCTGATCGAGGGCGAGGGCACCACGGCGGCGGTCGCGCGCGTGACCGGCGTCATGAGGCTCGGGGGAGGGGGCGAGGCGCACCCGATCTCGCCGGAGATGTCGGTTGCCGAGCAGGGGCGTGTGGAGGTCGGGGCGGGCGGTATGCTGAGTGGGCGGTTCTACCGCATGGACCAGGGCGTGCTGCGGCTGGAGCAGGGCTCGGTGGGGCCGACGGGCGGGTTCGAGTCCTTCGGACTGTACACCAACACGGCATTGGAACTGGTCATCGACGCGGCGGCGTCGCCGCGGTTTGTGGAGCGGTGGTTCCGTGCGGCGGCTTCTGCATTCGAGTGTGAGCTGGCCGGGTCGCTGACGATCGAGGTGCTGAACGGGAATGCGCTGCGGGCGGGCGACACGATCACGCTGCTCACGGCCAGCAGCCCGGTGATCAGCGGCGGGTTCAGCAGTCTGTCGGCGCCGCAACTGCCCGGCGGGCGGGCATTGCAGACGAGCGTGACGCCGACAGCGGTGGTGCTGGAGGTGGTGGCCGGTGGGGCGAACCCCTGCTGGACCGCGGACTTCAACGGCGACGGGAATGTCGGGACGGATCAGGACATTGAAACGTTCTTCGCGTGCATCGGCGGCCACTGCTGCGCGACGTGCGGCGACGCGGACTTCAACGCCGACGGTGACACCGCCACGGACCAGGACATCGAGGCGTTTTTCCGCGTGCTGGGCGGGGCGGCGTGCTGAAGAGAGCCGATCGCGCGAGCGATCGGCGTCTGGTTCGCCTCCCCTTAGAAAAGACAGGTCTCGATCGCTCGCGCGATCGGCTCTTTTGGGCTCAAGGCGCTCGTTGCCCGGCCCGATAAGCCTCTACCCGCCCACGCGGGCCTGGAGGCTTGTCATGCGCCGCTTTGCCTGTGCTATCGCCCTTGCCCTGGCCACCGCTGCGCTCTCGCAGACGCCCGCGGGCACCGCGTTCACCTATCAGGGCGAGCTGCGGATCGACCAGCAGCTGCGGACGTACGTCGCGGACCTGCGGTTCACGCTGTGGGACAGCAGCATCGCGGGCACGCAGGTGGGGTCCACGGTTGCACTCAACGAAGTGAGCGTGGTTGAAAACCGGTTTACGTGCGCGATGGACTTTGGGCCCGGGGTGTTCAACGGGCAGGCGCGATGGCTGCAGGTTGAGGTCCGCTCGCCACCCGGAACCGGGGTGTACCACACGATGCTGCCGCGTCAGCTGATCACGCCGACGCCGTACGCGCTGTACGCGCTGAACGCGCCGGCCGGGCAGCAGGGTCCGCCCGGCCCGCAGGGGCCGCAGGGCGCGACGGGGCCGATGGGGCTCACGGGTCCGCAGGGCCCGCAGGGGGCGACGGGTCCGCAGGGGCCTCAGGGCGCGGCGGGTCCGCAAGGACCGCAGGGGCTCCAAGGGCCGCCGGGCCCCGCGGGCAACTCGTCGTGGACCGTTGCAAACACTCAGCAGTACTCGGCCGTGAATCTTGTTGGCATCGGCACGCAGGCGCCGCAGTTCCCGCTGCACGTCTCGACAACGGCACGGGCCGGGTACTTCGTCGCCACCGCCACCAGCGGCGGCTCCTTCGGGGTGTGGGGGCAGAGCAGCAGCACCAGCGGCGTCGGCGCGGTGGGCTACAACAACGCCACGTCGGGCCAGGCGTACGGCGTGCAGGGTGAATCAGCCAGCACTACTGGGCGCGGCGTCTACGGCCTTGCATCGGCCACCAGCGGCGATTCCTACGGCGTCTTTGGCCTGACGAATAGCTCGGTGGGGACGGGTATCGCGGGCGAAGCGTCGGCGACCAGCGGTGCGACCACCGGTGTGCTCGGCGCGGTGCACAGCACCACGGACGACTCGGCGGGTGTGTACGGCGGGAATGACGCCGCGAGGGGGGCGACCATCGGCGTGTGGGGCGCGGTGCTCAGCAGCTCACCGGGTGCAACCGGTCTTTACGGCACGGCCCTGGCCAGCTCCGGGCAGGTGTTCGGCGTGTACGGCGCCTCGGCCAGCCCGCAGGGCTATGGCGTGTTCAGCGAGGGGCGCACGGGCGCGACGGGGACCAAGAGCTTCGTGATTGATCACCCGCTCGACCCGGCGAACAAGGTGTTGATGCACTACTCGGCGGAAGGACCAGAGCCGCTGCTGGTCTATCGCGGGAATGCAACGCTGGACGCCAGCGGCGAGGCCGAGGTGGAGCTGCCCGCGTACTTCGACGCGATCAACCGTGATGTGACGTACCAGCTCACAGCGATCGGTTCGCCCGCACCGAGGCTGCACGTATCTCACGAGGTGGCCAACAACCGCTTCCGCATCGCGGGTGGTGGGCCGAACCAGAAGGTCTCGTGGTCCGTGACCGGCGTCCGCAACGACGCGTTTGTCCGCACACACGGCGCGCCAGTCGAGGAGGACAAGGCGTTCAAGGGCCGGTACCTCTCGCCCGAGCTGCACGGGGGCGAGCCCGCGTTCCGGCGTATCGATACGCGCTTGACCCGCCCGCGCGCGGACACCGCGTCAATCCAGGAACCCGCTTCCCCGTAACCGCACAAGCATGCCCAGACCACCGAGGATGACGCCCGCGGCCACCGCCGGCCAGCCGCGCCGGCCCTTGCTTGCTTCGACGCCCATCACCCCGAGCACGATGGACGCGAGGGCGCAGTAGGGGAACAGCACTGCGGGCAGGGCAATCAGGAAGCCAACCACCGACGCCGCCTTCCCTGCGGTGTTCATGCCCTCCGCGGCCAGCTTGCGGGTGGCCTCCTCGTCCACATCGTGCCCCATCTTCTGGGCCAGCTTGATCGCGTGGTCAACCGTTGGTCCGCTGGCTTCGCCCTCGATGGGCGAGCCCTCCCGGTTCCGGATGACGATGGTGAACAGTGGCATGGCAACAGCATACCGGCCGCCCGAAGCACCTTTGCGCCTTTCCCGCCGGTTCAGCTAATCTCTGGCCTGTGAACCGCCTGATCCACGCCGACAGCCTCGCGGCCCTGCCCACGCTGCCTGCTGCGTGCGCCGCGCTGGTCTACATGGACCCGCCCTTCAACACTGGGGCTACGCAGAAGCGCCGGCGCATGACCGGGACTGCCAGCGATGACGGCAACCGTTCCGCCGGGTTCCACGGGCGGCGATACAAGGTCAAGCCACTGCCCAGCCCCACCTACGGCGACAACTTCGAGGATTACCTTGACTTCCTGATGCCGCGGATCGAGGCGAGCGTTCGCTGCATGACGCCGACGGGGTCGTTGTTCGTGCACCTGGACTTCCGCGAGGTGCACTATGTGAAAGTCGAGCTCGACCGCATGCTCGGACGCGACCGGTTCATGAACGAGATCATCTGGGCGTACGACTATGGCGGGCGGCCGAAGACGCGCTGGCCCTGCAAGCACGACACGATCCTGTGGTACGCGATGGACCCGTCGAGCTACACATTCAACTTCAATGCCATGGACCGCCTGCCGTACATGGCCCCCAAGCTAGTCACGCCCGAGAAGCGCGAGCGCGGCAAGACGCCGACGGACGTGTGGTGGCAGACAATCGTGCCCACCAACAGCCGCGAGAAGACGGGGTACCCGACGCAGAAGCCGCTGGCGATTCTGGAGCGAATCATCAAGGTGCACACGAATCCCGGCGACACGGTGCTGGACCCGTTCGCGGGCAGCGGTACGACCGGCGAGGCCGCGGCGAGGCACGGGCGGGGGTTCATCCTTATTGATGAGTCAACAGAGGCCCTGACAGTGATGCGGCGGCGGCTCGGAGCGCACCTTGAAGAGGCTGCTCCCCGCCTGCAAGCCCTTGCCGCGGGCGTGCCACGCTGAAATCCTTTGGTGAGTAACCACCAACCTGCACCCGAATCTCCCCCGTCCCGAGGACTGAACACCGGCTCAAAGGGTGGGTCCGCCCGGGTGGCGGGTGTACACTCTCCTTCCCCGGCGCGAAGGAAGGTCTTGGCCCGCCGGGGTCCCCAACAATTTTGGCCGACCTCGTTCCCGTGAAGAGCACCATGAACCTCCATCCTGATTCCCAGGCTCCCAACACCTCCGCTACCAGCCCCGCGACGGAGGGCCCCGGCATCACCGCCGAGATGAACGCGGAGATCGACGCCGCGATGAAGCAGATGGAGGCGATGGACGCGGCCGCGAAGCATCAACGCGAGGAGGCCGCCAAGGCCGCCCCCGCCGCGGCGCCCGTCGGTGGCCGGCCCGCCGGGATCAGGGGGCCGCGCGTGGTGCAGGCCGGGCGCGAGCACCGCACGGGCAAGGTCGTAACGGTCGGCCCGACCGATATCTTCGTGGAGTTCGGCCCCAAGGAGCTGGGCATCGTCCCGCGGATCCAGTTCCCAGAGGACCAGATGCCGCAGAAGGATCAGCAGCTCGAGGTGGTCATCGACAAGTTCGAGGCCAGCGAGGGCATCTTCCTGTGCTCGCGCCCAGGCTCGGTGCAGAAGGCCGACTGGGAGATGCTCGAGGTTGGGCAGGTGATCGAGGCCCGCGTGACGGGCGTGGTGAGCGGCAAGGACGGCAAGCAGGCGGGGCTCGAGCTCGAGGTCGCCGGCCATCGGGCGTTCATGCCCGCGGGCCAGGTGGGCGAGCGCGTGCCCGATCTGTCGATCTACGTTGGCGAGAAGATGAAGGCGGCGGTGTCCCGCGTGGAGCGGATGGGCAAGGGCAACATCGTGCTCTCGCGCCGCGACATCATCGACGCCGAGCGTCAGCAGAACGCGGAGAAGCTCAAGGGCAGCCTGGCCGAGGGCCAGACCGTCGAGGGCGTGGTCCGCAAGATCATGGAGTTCGGCGCGTTCGTCGACATCGGCGGCGTCGACGGCCTGGTGCACATCAGCGACCTGACCTACGACCGCATCGGCTTCGGCCAGAAGGCCGTTGCCAAGTACCTGAAGGAAGGTCAGAAGGTCACGGTGCGGATCCTGAAGCTCGACTGGGAGAACAACCGCATTTCCCTGGGCATGAAGCAGACCCAGAGCGACCCCTTCGCTACTGCGGTGAACGCGATCACCGAGGGCGCGGAGGTCACGGGCAAGGTGACCAAGATCATGGAGTTCGGCGCGTTCGTCGAGCTGGGGCCGGGCGTCGAGGGGCTCGTGCACATCAGCGAGCTGGACCACCGGCGCGTGGGCAACGTGAACGAGGTGGTGAAGGCCGACGAGATCGTGCGCTGCAAGGTGCTCAAGATCGACCCGCAGAACCGGCGCATCTCGCTCTCGATGAAGGCGCTCAAGCCGCTGCCCGAACTCAGCATCGGCGGCGGCGGTGGGGGCCCGGGCGGCGGCAAGAAGGGCAAGAAGGAGCCCATGGGCCGCTCCGCCGAGGAGATCCTCAAGGAGACGCCCGCCCTGCGCCGCCTGCGCGAGCAGAACCGCCAGATGAAGTTCAAGGGCGGTATCGCCTGATCGCTGGGGCAGCCAGCGGCGTTCGCAACGAGCCCCGAACGCAGTGAGGGGTATCGACTTCGGAGTAAAAACCACCGGGCCGACCCGGTGGTTTTTCGTTGGACCCTTGTGCAGCCGCGGTTACAGTGGATGCCCCGGAGGTGTGTATGAAGTGTGTTGCGATGCTTGCCTTGGCTGCTCTTCCGTTCGCTGCGCACGCTCAGGAGGTGCTGTGGGACAACGGCCCAATCGTGACCAACCCGACGGGCGGCACGGGCACTATTGCGGGGTTGCCGATCAGCAACTGCGACGGGTTCACCATGCCGGGGCAGACCTTCATCTTTTCCACGACGGGTGTCGGCGCGGCCGCGGCGTTCGACAATGCGCTCGCGGATGACTTCACCGTCGCCTGCGGGGAGACGTGGGTCCCCACGAGCCTGAAGCTCTACGCGTTCCGCAACTTCACGTCGGTGCCGGCAGTCACGGCCGTGAAGGTGAACCTGTGGAGTGCGCCGCCGTTCAACGCGAACTCGCCGCTGCCGCACCCGGATCCGTTGCCGGCTCCCATGCTGGCGCAGTCGATCACGGTGCCGGTCACGGCGGGTGCACTCATCTGCCACCGGCAGAGCGTCACCAGCACCTCGACGAACCGACCAGTGCACGAGTACGTGGTCGATGTCAGCGGCCTGCCGCAGCTTGCGTCGGGCACGTACTGGATCGAGTTCTCCTTCGTCACGCCGGCCCTCACGAGCGGGCAGAACATGCACGTGCCGCTGGTGTCGCCGCGCAGTGCGGTGGAGGGGCACAATGCCCGCCAGTACAGCGCGCTCGACGGCCAGCAGGCCAGCCCCCGCTCGTGGTTCGAGGGGCGCGAGGGGTATGTTGCCGGTGTTCAGGAGGGGCGAGCGTTCGAGCTGCCGTTCGTGCTCGAGGGCAGCCGCGTCGCTCCCTCGTGCTCCGGAAACCTGTGCGGGCCGCAGGACTTCAACGGCGATGGTGACTCGGGGACCGATCAGGACATCGAAGCCTTCTTCGCGTGCCTGGGCGGGAACTGCTGCTGCACCTGCTTCTGCCAGGGGAGCGACTTCAACGGGGACGGCGACTTCGGCACAGACCAGGACATCGAGGCATTCTTCCGAGTCCTGGGCGGCGGCGGCTGCTGAGCTCACCCGGTGCAGCTTGCGAACCGCCCGCCTGAGGGCTCGTACTTAAGGTGAACCCCCCACGCGGTAAAGGGGCCTGCAACCCGGGCTTCACCTATCCTCAACCTGTGCGGATCGTCCACTTCCTCAAGTCCATCGACCTCAAGGGCGGCGGTGTCACGCGGGCCGTGCTCGACCTGTGCACCGGGATGACCGAGCGGGGGCACGAGCTGGTGCTGCTCACCGGCGAGGACGACGACGTCGATGCTGCATGGAAGGTGCCGCGGGGCGGCGACGCGTGGGAGTTGGCGGCCAGGGGCACGCCGGCGTGCGTGCACATCCCGGTGCGCGACCTGCGACGCGAGCTCAAGGGGCACAAGGGCTACAAGCTGGGGCCTGACTTCCCCACGCACTACGTGCCTCGTGCCGGTCGCGAGGCCGCGCGTGCGGTGATCGAGCGCGCGGACGTCCTGCACCTGCACGGCCCCTGGGCCAGCCCCAACCTCCAGCTCGCACGCATCGCCCGCAAGGTGGGCGTGCCGTACGTGCTCACCGCCCACGGCATGCTCGACGACTGGTGCATGAACGAGCACGCCGCCCGCAAGAAGATCTACCACCGTTTGTTCAGCCGCTCGCTGCTCGAGAACGCGATCGCGGTGCACTGCACGGCGCAGGGGGAGGCGGAGCAGTCTTCAAAGCTGTTCCCGCGCGGGAGGGCAGCCGTGGTGCCGCTGCTGGTGGACATGTCGCCCTTTCGGGCGCTGCCCGGGCCAGAGCTTGCCCGCGCCCAGTTCCCGCAGCTAAACCTGCCCGGCGCGAAGCTGCTGTGCATTTCCCGCCTCAACAAGGTGAAGGGCCTGGAGCGCGTCCTGCGGGCCGCGGCCACGCTCAAGCAGAACGGGCAGGCGTTGCAGCTCATCTTCGCCGGTCCCGCCGACCCCGCGGACTACGCCGATGTGCTCCGCGCCCGGGCGAAGGAGCTTGGGCTGGGGGACAACCTGCACCTGCTAGGCATGGTGGGGGGCGTCGAAAAGATCTCGCTGTACCAGGCGGCCGATGTGTACGTGCAGCCGTCCATCCACGAGAACTTCGGGCTGTCGCTGGTCGAGTCACTCGCCGCCGGTACGCCGATCATCACCGCCAAGGGCGTGAACATCTGGCCCGAGCTACACGCGAGCGGCGGGGCGGTGATCGTGGAGAACTCGCTGAACCCCCAGCCCACCGATGATGAGGGTGAGTTGCGACTGGCGATCGCGAGCCTGCTCGCAGACCCGGCGCGCCGTGCCGCCATGGGCGCGGCGGGCCGCCGCTGGGCCCTTGAGCTACTGGACCAGGACCGCACCGTGGCTGCCTACGAGGCGATGTACCGCGGTGAGCCCGTTGGCACCCCCCCGCCATCGCCGATGCCGGCCCGCCGCACCGGTGTCTCCCTCAGCTCCGCCAAGGCGAAGTCCCAGGGCGAGCGGGCGTGAGCCGCGCGGCGACCCGCGCTAGCGTTCTTCCCTGATGTTCCGGTTCATCCTCTTCGCCATCCTCGCGGCCGACATTCTCTGGTGGTGGCGGGCCGACTACCTGGCCCGGCGTGCCGGGCGCGTGTGGCTGCGCGTGGCGGTCGCGGTGTTCATGGGCGTGCAGCTGGGCATGATCGGCTGGATCTTCGCCTCGCGCCTGATGGGCGCGGCCATGCCGCACCCGCCCACGCTCATTATGACCACGGTCTACCTGTGGCACCTGCTGATCCTGCCGGTGCTGATCGTGGTGATGGTGCCGTGGCACGCGGTGCGGAGGGTGGTGAAGGCGTATAGGAGCCATAGGACTCATAGGAGCGATAGGACTCAAACGGCGGAGCCGGAACAGGCCGGTGCGCTGCCGCCGCTCACGCGTCGCGGCTTCATTACTGCGGCGGTGGCCGCGCCGCCGCTGGCGACACTCGCGCTCACCGGCTACTCGCGGGCCCGGCTCCAGCACTTCCGCGTCCGGCCGATGACCATTGAGATCGCGTCGCTGCCGCGCGAGCTTGATGGCCTGACGATCGCCCACGTTTCCGATGTGCACGTCGGCACGTTCACCGACGATCGCCTGCTCCGCAAGATCGTCGAAGCCACCAACCAGCTCGCCCCCGACCTGATCCTGCTGCCCGGCGACCTCATCAACAACCGGCTGGCCGATTTACCCGCAGCCCTCGACGCCGTCACGGCCATGCAGCCGCGGCACGCGACACTCATGTGCGTGGGCAACCACGACCTCATTGAGAACGGCCAGGAGTTCATCCGCCGCACGAAGGAGCGGACGCCGCTGCTGGTCAATGAGTCCGCGGCCATCCGCATCAATGGTCGCGATGTGCAGGTCCTGGGCCTCCCGTGGCGCCGCAGCGACGACCAGATCAGTGAGTCGGTCGCCGACATTGCCCGCAAGGTGCAGCCGGGCGCGTTCCCGATCCTGCTCGCCCACCACCCGCACGCGTTCGATGAGGCGGCGCGGCAGGGCCTCCCGCTCACGCTCAGCGGCCACACGCACGGCGGGCAGCTGATGGCGAACGAGAACATCGGCTTTGGGCCGCTGATGTACCGCTACTGGACGGGGCTCTACCGCAAGCCCGAGCACGACAACGCGGCCCTGGTGGTCAGTAACGGCGTGGGCCACTGGTACCCGATCCGGCTGAGCGCTCCGGCGGAGATCATCCATATCACCCTGCGGTGTGTGTAAGAACCGCGACCGTAAGGGAGCGATACGCGGCGCCTCGCCGCGTGCGCGCCACCTTAGGGAAAGACAGCACAGCCGGGAGGCGCGGCTGTCCCCTTCCTGACGGTCGGGGCTCCTATTCGCCGTTGAGCAGCTTCTTCCACGCGGCTGCGGCGGTGGGGCCCATCTCGGTGAACTTCCCGCTCTCGGCGCGGTGGATCAGCGCCTCGACATCGGCCCGCGAGAAGACCCAGTTGAGGCCGCCGTGCGAGGGGCCGCGGACGCGCGCGGCCTTGCGCAGCGTGTCGAACGACTTGGGTGAGAGGTCGCACGCCTCCAGCAACTCGGCCTTGGTCCAGCCCTGCGCCTCGGGCTGACCGCCGATGCGGTCATCGGCGCCGGGGCGTGCGCCCCCGCCGTCGCGAGAAGTGGGTGGGAACGAATCGCGCCTGGGCCGCATCGGTTACCGCGCCCCCGCCAGCACCGGGCGGTGGCCCAGCACCTGCTCCGCGTACCTGTTCATCGCGTCACGCAGCTGCTCGAAGCTCTCCAGCACGTAGTAGATCGGCTGGTAGTGGTGGATCTCGAAGTCGGTGTTGCAGATGCGCTCGAGGTCAAAGGGCCGCCACTCGGCCACCGGCCGCTCGAGGCAGTCGGGCGCGGTCTGGCCCTTCTTCTCCCACTGACCCTTGAGGGCGTACTCGGCCTCGCCATGCGAGGAGACCAGGCCGCTGCCGTAGAGCTTGACCTCGCCGTTCTCGCGGATCAGCCCGAACTCGACGGTGAACCAGAAGAGCCGGCCGAGGCGCTTGACGTGCACCTCGTCCTCGCACTCCAGCGCAGCCTGCCCGTAGGTCTGCAGGAAGTCCGCGAACACCTCGAGGGTGTGCAGCGGCACGTGCCCGAAGACGTCGTGGAAAATGTCGGGTTCGGGCAGGTAGTCCATCACCTCGCGCGGGCGGATGAGCACGGTGGTGGGGAACTCGCGCTGCGCCAGGCACGCGAAGAACGCCTTGGCCGGCAGGTACCCGGGCACGCCGTAGCTCGCCCAGCGGCTCTGCGCTCTGAGGAACCTGTTCACGCCCTCGAGCTTCGTGCCCTTGGCAACCTTCACCCCGCCGGCGATCTCGATGTCGCGGTCGAGCACGAGGTCATCCAGCAGCGGCAGGCGGTCGCGCGAGAGCCGAAGGATCTTCATGCCGTCGATGAAGATCTTGCTGACCTGCTTCTCCAGCACCGTCCAGCGCCGGTCGAAGAGGTCGCGCCACACGTCGTGATCCTCGCGCGTGTAGAGGTGGTAGTTCTGTGTGATGTAGAACTGGTCCGCGCCGATTTCGGCCGCGGGAGTCTCGGGCGCCCGGTCCGCCGCCTCCTGCGCCAGGCGTGCCTCGTCGGAATCGATGATGTTGTTGTACCTGATGTCCTGACGCATGCCGAACACTCCCGGTCGAAGCGGTGGAGGTGGTCCCGCCCATCCATTATAGATGATGGATCGCCCCCCACCGGGCTGGTAGTCTGCCCGGGTCGGCCCATTCGGGCATGGAAGGGGGACTCATGGTCGTCGATCCCAGGTTTTACGAGAAGCACAGCGGCCGCAAGGGCGACCCCTACGAGCGGCTCGGGCAGGCGCTGGCCAAGTCCGACAAGCGCAAGCACGACCGCGAAGAGACGCTGCACAACCTCCAGATGGCGTCGCGCGTGCCGCGCCAATGGCGGATCTTCTTCCTGGAGCCCAAGGTCGCGATCGCCATCGTGATGGCGATCGTGGTGGTAGGGCTGGTGCTGATGTTCAAGAAGTGAGTGGGTACGCGGGGCGGAAGCAGGCCCATGCCTCTGCCTCGGTGATCGCATGCGCGGGGGCGATGGCCTCTCCCTCGCCCATGCCCTCGCGTCGCCGGTAGACCGCGGCATGGATGCTGTCCTCCGGGTCGGGCCGCACGACGGGGACGTCGCTGCCGAAGATGAGCGTGCGTCCGGGCTCCAGGCCGGCATCGATCAGCTCGCGGAGCGGCAGCACACGTTGGAGCCGGTGCGGGAAGTAGCGCCTAAGAGCCTCGATATCGGCCAGTAAGTGGCAGGGCTGCACGCTGGCGGTGACGCCAAGCTGCGCGAAGCGGGGCACGTCGGCTTCGTCGATCAGTTCGCAGTGCTCGATGCGGACGTGGCCTGCCCTGGCGCGCTCGTGCCCGAGGCGCCCGTGTCTCACATACGAACGGAGTGCTGACAGCGCGCCCTCCGCGGCATCGAGCACGCTCCGCACGGCGGCATCGCCGATGGCGTGCACGGCGAGCTGCATCCCCAGGCGAGCGGTTTCCTCGATGGCGCGCTGGAGGGTTGCAGTATCAGTGATAATGGTGCCGTGGGGGTGATCTGGGAGAGGGTCCGCGCAGGGCGTGAGCACGTGGGCGGTGCGGCTGTTGAGCGTTCCGTCTGCGAAGAGCTTGGCGCCAGCGAGCGACACGCGGTCCGTGGTCCACCCGCTGCGCTCGGCCAGTGCGCGGCCAAGCTCCGCGTATGGAACGAACAGCCGCACACTGAGCGGCAGTTCTCCGCGACGGTCAATGGCCGCGAGCATCGGCCCCAGCCATGCCGGGGCGAGCAGGTCGTGCACTTCCGTAAACCCATGCCTGGCAAGGTCCTGTAGTGCGAACGGGAGCAACCCACGCCACTGCTCCCTCGTCGGCTCCGGCGCGGACTGGAAGGCGCGCTGGGCCGCAGCTTCGAGCAGCACGCCCGAGGGTTGACCGCGATTGTCCGTGCACACCACGCCGCCGGCGGGCGTTGATTGGAGCACGCCCGAGAGATCGAGCGCCTTGGTGTTCGCCATCGCGCTGTGAAGGTCGAAGGACATCACCACGCACGGGTGACCGCCGCTCGCCTTGTTGAGCGCGGCCAAGGGTGGCCACGCACCCTCCTCCCACGCCTGCACACGTGCGGCAACCGCCATCAGCCATTCGTCGGGCGCGAGTGTCGCCGCCCGCGCAGCGAGCAGGTCCAGGCATTCGCCAGCGCTCGTGCAGGCGTCGAGCCGGACCATCGAGAGTGCGCGAGCGTGCCATGGGAGGTGGGCGTGGGCCTCGCGGAGGTTCGTCGGGCGCGCGCTCACGCGAACACCTCGAGCGTGCGGCGCCACGACGCCTCGTCCTCGTGCAGCTCGTCGAACTCAACTCGTACGGGCCCGAACTCGGCGCGGATGTCGAGGCCGTAGGGATCAACTCCGACAAGTCGGGGTTTTGTTGGGGTAACATTAGCTCTTTTCTGGCAAGCACTTACGAGCAGGTCGGGGTGTTGGTTGGCCCAGCGGCAGAGGGCCGGCTCGGCGCCGGCGAGCGGGTTCCTCACCAGCTCGTCCGCGTCCACCACCAGGTCGACGCTCTTGATGTGCTCGAGGTTGAGCGCGGCGAAGCGGCTCCAGCGCGGCTTGCCGAAGTAGAAGAGATACCGGTCGCACGCGGGATCGCGGAGCGGGTCGAGCTCCACAGGCGCGCCGGCCGCGTGCAGCGCCCCCGGCTCATCCTCGGGGATGTGGATGGTCAGCTGCTCGGCCTCGAGCACCCCCGGGCTGGCGGGGAACACCGGGCGCCTCGTCGCCGGGTCGATGACGAAGTTGGTCCGCTCGAAGCGCTCGTCGATGTTGAGCACGCCTTCGTAGAACCGGTGGAGCCGTCGCAGCGCGGCGTGGGTCTCGGTGGTGGTCATCAATGGATTGTTGGAGGCGATGGGCGAGGGCGGCACTCGGCGACCAAGACGAGCGTCTCGGAGCCCGCGCGGGCTCGGTGCGCGGCCAAAAACGAGCAAGGGGCCTTGCGGCCCCTTGTTCGTCGAGTTTTCGATTTTTCGCCTCGAAAACAGGCGTTTTCAGGGCGTCGACCTGCGACGCCCTCGCGTCATCGGGCCTTCTTCTTGGAAGCCTTCTTGGACGCCTTCTTCTTCGCCTTCTTCTTGGCAGCCTTCTTAGCCATGTCCGACTCCTTCGAATGCGAGAATCCGTCGAGTGAGCACCACAGCATCGCTCGCGCGATTCTCCGGATGTAGACAGATTATCGGAAGCGCGGGGTGTTGTGCTTGAGCGAACAGAAAAAATGTGGAGAAAGTGGCGCGAGGCGCGCGGAATTCTCGCGCGATGACCTCTTCGACCCTTCTTGAAGCGCTCCGATGAGCGGCGCGAGCGCATCCGAGGCGCGATTGGAACCGTTCCAACCTCTGCGCGCCGCGTCTCAAGCATCGCGCAGCGCGCGTCGATGCCGGATGCTGGACCATCATCGCGCGGTCGATCAGCCGCGCGCCCACGCAGCCCGCGCGTGAGCCATGCTCACATCCTCCACATCACCCGGCTTAATCCACGCGACCTCCGCACCCCAGTTTCACTCGGCAAAAACAGGGGTTTCCGCCCATGCAAGCCTCGGCGCATGTCCCTAAACTGCCCGCCATGACAACCACGATCACCACTCGCACGCTCCGCTGTGGCATGCCCCTCATCGTCGAGCCGATGAGCGGCGTCCGTTCCGCCGCGATGTGCTGGCTCCTCCCCGCCGGGTCGGCGTACGACCCGGCCGACAAGGAGGGGCTCTCCACCATGTGGGCCGAGCTCCTGCTCCGCGGCGCTGGCCCGCGCTCCAGCCGCGAGCACGCTGACGCCGCGGACCGCCTCGGCGCCAGCCGCGCGACCGAGCTGGGCACCTACACGATGCGTGTGGGCTCGACCATGCTCGGCGAGCGCTTCCTCGACACGCTCCCGCTGATCGTGGACATGGTGCTGAGGCCTCGCATGGATGAAGACGCGGTGGAGCCCTGCCGCGACCTCGCGCTCCAGTCGCTCGCGTCACTCAAGGATGATCCGCAGGAGCGCGCGATGCTCCTGGCCCGCTCGCGCCACCACGCGGCCCCGTTCAATCGCAGCGGGATGGGCACCGAGGAAGGCCTGAACTCCCTGTCCCGTGAGGACTTAGCAGATGGCTGGAGCAGCCTCGCCAAGCCCGGTCGCGCCATCTTCGCGGCCGCGGGTGCGGTCGATCCAGATGCCATCGAGCGGGCCCTCAATGACCTGCTCAACGGCTGGTCGGGCAACACCGAGGAGCCCAGGCCAACATCGCCGCCCACTCGCGGGTATGCCCATGAGACGGACGAGAGCAACCAGGTGCAGATCATCCTCGCCCACGATGCACCCCCCGAGCCGGCGCCCGAGTGCGTCCTTGAGCGCCTCGCAGTGAGTGTTCTCTCGGGCGGGATGTCGGGCCGGCTCTTCAGTGAGGTGCGCGAGAAGCGCGGGCTGTGCTACTCGGTCTCGGCCGGGTACCGCGCGGACCGCGACTACGGCGTGGTCACCGCGTACGTCGGCACCACGCCCGAGCGCGCTCAGGAGTCGCTCGATGTACTCGTTGGCGAGCTCAACCGCCTCAACGAGGGCGCGGGAGCGGTGACGCCCGACGAGTTCAAGCGCGCCAAGGTGGGGATGAAGTCGGGCCTGGTGTTCAGTGGGGAGTCGACGGGGTCCCGGGCGGTGGCCCTGGCCTCGGACCAGCGGAAGCTGGGCAGGCCCCGCTCCCTGGAGGAGCTGGCCCGCCAGATCGATGCCGTAACTCTTGATCAGCTCAATGGTTATCTTGCGACCAGGCGGCTGGGAAAAGTGACCATCCAGACCCTGGGGCCGCGAGAGCTGAAGTCGCCGGTCTGACCACTCAATCTATATAGATGCGGCTTGGGGGGCCCTGTTCAGCCGCCCATGGGCTTCAGGGCCGCGGCCTTTTCGGGGCGGTTCGTGCGCTCGTACAGGATCCGCAGTTCCTGCGTGACCAGGGCCCGCACCTCCTGCGCGGCCGGTAGGGTCTCGCTGAGGTTGGTGAGCGCCTCGATGTACAGCGGCTCGGCCTCCTCGTACTTCTTCTGACGCGTGAGCAGGCTCGCCAGCTGGTACTGCATCATCCACACGTCGACCTCGCCGGGTTCCACCTTCAGCTTGCGGATATCAACCGCGCGCCTCATCTGCTGCTCGGCCTTTGGGATGTCCCCGGCGGCGGCGTGCATGGCCGCGAGTGTGGCGATAGAGCGGGCGAACTGCGGGTGCGTCCCGCCCAGCACCCGCTCTTCGACGGCGTTGTTCTCTTCCATCAGGGCGATGCCCTGCCGCAGCAGCGCCTGATCGCCCTGGGCCCGCCCCTTCTTGGCCATCATGACCGCCAGATTGCCGCGGGCCTGGGCGACCATCGGGTGGTCCGCCGGCAGCAGCTCGCGCCGCAGCGCCAGTGCCCGCTGCATCATGCTGATCGCGCCTTCCAGGTCGTTACGGGCGGCGAGGACCGCCGAGAGGTTGTTGTAGCTCTCCGCTACCGCCTCGCGGGCGCCCGGGTCGGTCTCGGCGAGGCGCTCGCGTATCTGGAGGGCACGCCGGTGCGCCTGCTCGGCGTCCTCGACTTTGCCCTGAGCACGCAGCACGGCCCCGAGGTCGTTCCATACGCGGGCGGTGTCCTGGTTGTCCTCACCGCGGAGCCGTTCGTGAGTCGCCAGCGCCTGCCGCAGCAGTTCCTCGGCCCTGCCGTAGTCGTCCTTGATGTAGTAGAAGTGGGCAAGGTCGATTTTGCTCTCGGCGATGTCGTGGTGGCCCTCGGGGAGGTGCTGCTCCCGCAGGTTCATTCCGTAGCGGATGTGGTGCTCGGCCTTCTCGTACTTCCCGAGGCCCAGGTACGCCCGCCCGATGGTGCTCTGCACCGCCGCGAGGATGCGCGGGTTGCCCTGGAATGCGGCGAGCGAGCGGGAGGATGCGGATTCAAGGATGTCGGTGACTTTGACGTCGGCCGAGAGGGCATTGGCGTTGCCCGCATCGACCGCGCCCAGCACCTGCTGCATGAAGTCGGCGATGCGCTCGGCCTGATCGCGGGCGGCATAGGCCTCGTCGCGCTGGTGACGGATGAAGAAGAACGCCGCTACCGCGACCACCGCCGCCGCCGCGCCCACGCTCACGCCCCACGCGTTGCGCTTCACGAACTTGCCGACAAGGTACCCCGGAGTCTCCCGCCGGGCCGAAACCGGCAGGTCGGCCAGGTAGCGGCGGATGTCCAGGGCCAGCTGCTCCACCGAGGCGTAGCGGCGTGCCGGATCCTTCCGCAGCGCCATCATCACGATGTTGTCCAGATCGCCCTTGAGCCGCCGGCGCAGGCGGTCGGGCGAGCCCTCACGCACCTGGCTCACGGCCTCGGGGGTGATCTGCCGCTCGGGGGCACCGCCCGTGCTGAGGCGGGTCTGCACTTTGAGGACCGCGGTGCTGGGCGCGGGCGGGTCCTGCTCGCAGACGATGCGCTCGACTTCGGCGGTGGTGCGGGAGCGGAAGACGTAGGGCCTATGCCCGGTCAGCAGTTCGTACAGGATGACCCCCAGCGAGTAGACGTCACTGCTGGTGGTGATGGTCTGCCCCGCGACCTGCTCGGGGCTGGCGTACTCGGGGGTCAGCCGCCGCTCCTCAACAGTCGTCACGTCCGCGGGTGAGCCCTGGTTGAGCACCTTGGCGATGCCGAAGTCCAGCAGCTTGGGCACGCGCTCCTCGGTCACGAGGATGTTGCCGGGTTTGAGGTCGCGGTGCACCACCAGGTTCTGGTGCGCGTACCGCACCGCGTCGCACACCTTCAGGAACAGCTCCAGCCGCTCGTGCGTGTTCAGCGAGCGCTGATCGCAGTACTCGTCGATCGGCAGCCCCGGCACAAACTCCATGACCAGGTACGGCTGCCCGTCGGGTGTCATGCCGCCGTCGATCAGGCGCGCGATGTTGGGGTGGTCAAGGGCCGCGAGGGTGCGACGTTCAGCGCGGAAGCGGCGGACGATCTCCTCGCTGTCCATGCCGCGCTTGACGAGCTTGATGGCGACCTGCTGCTCGAACTCGGCGTCGGCCCGCAGGCCGCGGTAGACCGTGCCCATGCCGCCGGAAGCGATCCGCTCGTCGATGCGGAACTGCCCGACGACCTTGCCGGCCATGGCGTCGGGGCTGGCGTCGAGGGTGCCCAGCAGGCGGAAGTCGGTGCCCAGCGCCGGCTCTTCGAGGAACTCCTCGGCGGCGCCGGCGTGCGCGAGCAGCGATTCGACCTCCGCTCGCAGCTCTGTATCCGACCCGCACGCCCGCGCCACCGCGCCCGGGCGCTGATCCGCCGGCAGGCCCGCGACCTCGAAGTACACCTGCTCGGCGCGCTTGAGCCGCGTGGAGTCCATGGCTCAGTCGTCCTTCGTCAGCTCGCGGTGCAGCCACACCTTGGCGAACTGCCAGTCCCGCACCACCGTGCTCGGCGACACCCCGAGCACGGTCGCCGTCTGCTCGATCGACAGCCCGCCGAAGAACCGCAGTTCCACCACCCGCGACTTCTGCTCGTCGAGTTTGGCCAGCGCGGTCAGCGCCTCGTCAAGGCCGATCAGGTCATGCTGCTCGTCGTCCGCGGCAACATCCACGTTCTCCAGCGGTACGGCCTTCTTGCCCCCGCCGCGCTTGAGCCGGTCGCGGGTGCGGGCGTGGTCGGTCAGGATCCGCCGGATCGCCGTCGCCGCCGCACCGAAGAAGTGCGCCCGGCTCTCCCAGGACGCCTCGGGCCCCACCAGCCGCAGGTACGCCTCGTTCACCAGCGCGGTCGGCTGGAGGGTGTGGTTCCGCCGCTCCCCGGCCAGAAACCGCTCGGCGAGGTCCCGCAGCTCGCCGTACACCACCGGGAACAGCTCTTCCGTGGCCTTGCGGTCGCCTTTCTGGGCGCGCGACAGCAGGACCGTCACGTCGCCGCGGGACGTGTGTGGTGACGGGCCCGGGAATGTCGGGGTGTCGGGCATGCAGCGGTCAAGGCAGATGTCGACAAAGCACCCCATGCCGGGGGATCATGCGGAAGAAGTGTACACGAGACCTCACGAATTCCGGCTGTGAATCCCCCCGGCGCGGTGCAAGTTCTAAGTTGCGGCGTCGACGATGGTTCGGGCGAGCGTCCGGGAAGTTGCGTTCCATTCCGGACAGCCGGTGGATAGTCTGCAATCAGCTGGTAGAACCGCCAGGGAAGGGCGGCACCCCGGCAGACTGGGCCCCCCGCATGGACGCCACCGCCCCAACCAACGGCCGCTCCCGCCGCAACTTCAACCGCCTCGAGCAGGTCTCGGTGAAGGACCTGTTCGACCGCCAGCCGCCCCAGGCCCTTGAGGCCGAGATGTCGCTGCTGGGGTCGATCATCCTCGACCCGGGCGTCATCCCCGACGTGATCAGCCTGATCAAGGGGGCAGGCGACTTCTACAAGGTGCAGCACGCCGAGATCTATAAGGCGGTGCTCGACGTCTACGACCAGCGCAACACCGGCGACCTCGTGCAGATCGTGGACCTGCTCCGCGACCGCAACGTGCTCGATCAGGTCGGCGGCGCCGATTACCTCGTCGAGCTCGCCAACTGCGTGCCCACGGCGGTGAACGCCCCGCACTTCGCACGCATCGTTGCCGAGAAGGCCAAGCTCCGCCGCCTCATCGACGCCGCGGGGCAGATCCTCTACGACGCCTACCACGTCGGCGAGCTCGGGCCCGAGGGCGCCCGCGAGGTGCTGGACAAGGCCGAGATGGCGGTGTTCGAGATCGCGCAGGAGTCATCGACCGCCGACCCGCAGTCGCTGGCCGACCTGCTGCAGATCGAGATCGACCGCATCATGGTGGCCGAGCGCGACGGCTGGCCAATGACCGGCGTCAAGAGCGGCTACACCGACCTCGACGACCTGCTCCGCGGCTTCCAGCCCGGCGAGCTGATTATCCTGGCCGCCCGTCCCTCGATGGGCAAGACCGCGTTCTCGCTGAACCTCGCCGAGCAGATCGCCATGGGCGGCACCGCCGTCCTTGGCGCCCCGCCCACCAACTCCGTGCCGGTCGGGTTCTTCAGCCTGGAGATGTCCAAGAACGCCATCGTGCAGCGTCTCATCTCCGCGCGGTCGGGCGTGAGCAGCCAGCACCTGCGCGGCGGTCACTCCATCAGCAAGGCCGACCTCGACCGCCTGGGACAGGCCGCGGACGACCTCAAGCACGCGCCGATCTACATCGACGACATGCCGAGCATGACGGTGCTGACGCTGCGTGCACGGGCCCGCCGCATGGTGGCCCAGTATGGCGTCAAGGTCATCATGATCGACTACCTCCAGCTGATGACCGCGCCCGGCGCGGCCCGCGAGAGCCGGCAGGTGGAAGTGTCGACCATCTCACGCGGCGTCAAGGCCCTCGCCCGCGAGCTGAACGTGCCGGTTATCTGCCTCGCGCAGCTCAACCGCGCGAGCGAGCAGCGCGAGGGCAACCGCCCGCGCATGGCCGACCTCCGCGAGTCGGGCTCCATCGAGCAGGACGCCGACGTGATCCTGCTGCTGCACCGTGAGGACTACTACCACGTGCAGGACGAGCAGTGGAAGATCGAGAACCCCGACAAGGTCGGCGTGGCGGAGATCATCGTCGCCAAGCAGCGAAACGGCCCGACCGACATCGTGAAGCTCATGTGGGACAGCAAGACCACCCGCTTCAAGAACCTCGACCAGCACAGCCAGCCGCCGGGCGGGTACCCCTTCGACGATGTGGGCTACTCGTCCCCCTCACAGGCCGCGGCCAAGTTCCCCGCCGGCCCCGGCAAGGGCGCGATCGAGGCCAAGCCCTGGACCCAGGCGTTCACCCCGCCGCCATTCGACGCCGACCCCCCGCCCGCGCCCGCCGCCCCGCGCCCAAGCAGCGCGTTCGGCGCACGCCCCAAGACCGGCCCCGCGGAGAACCACCGCGACGGCGGCGGCTCGGACCAGCGCCCTGTGTTCGAGGAAGAAGAAGGTCTCTAAAGCGCCGCTCGCGCAAGCGATCGATCAGTCGTGTCAAAGAGCCGATCGCGCAAGCGATCGATTCTGACCATCGCCTTTCGTGCCCGCGAGAGCCGGGCCCGATCGCTCGCGCGATCGGCGCTTTACGTCAGGTCCATCAGCCCCATATACAACGTCGAAGTCGGCACCCCCGCGCAGTGCATCCCCACGGCCGTGGCGAGCGCCCGCAGCTCCTCATCGCTCAATATCCCGATCATCGTGCGCACCCGGTGCACGTTGCTCGACTGCGGGTTCAGGTGCGTGCACTCGGGCAGCTCGGGGAAGGCGCGGCGCGGGAAAAGTGTCGTCAACAGCTGCGGCGTGACGCGTGCGTGAACCTGTGATGGACGGATGCGGGGCGCGTGTGATTCGTGCACGTGAAAGAATCTCCTGCGAGGACGTGCGCACATCACCAGGGACGACCGGCGAGCATTTTGCCGGGTTCCACGCGCTTGGCAAGACCGAACGAGTCGTGAGACTCTGTTCACACAGCGGGGGGCGCAGTCGCTCAGAAGGTCACGGGCGCGGGTCGTTAATCCAACCAAACGGCCGCTCGCGCCAGTTCGTCGAGTTGCTCGTGTTCGTCGGCTCCACGCGGATCCATCGTCCCTTGCTGAGCGTGTAAAAGTCCCAGCAGTCCGTATCCGCCGCTTCTCGGACCTTCATCTGGCCGCCGCGGGAGAGGTTGAGCGGCTCCACGTGCCCCTCGACGTACGCGGCGAAGGCACTCTTGGTGTGATTCATGGCGGGCTGGTCGCTGCTGCCGAACCAGCCGTCGCGCACGTACTGGTTGAAGAAGTAAATCGACTCCTCCATATAGAGGGGCACACCGCTGAGCATCGTGAGGGCAGTGGTCGTCCCTGGCAGCGTCGGCGGTGGGGGAGTGTCGACGGCGTAGGTCTGGGGCGTGGTGAGTGCGGCCACCTTCGGGTTGGTGCCCAGGCGCAGGCCGTGGAAGCGGCCGAACATGGTGTAGTCGAACTCGAGCTTGTCGTCGGGGGTTTCCCACCACGAGCGCCAGGGCGGGCCAGCTCCGGGGTCGCCCCACGCCGCTTGCGGTTGGGGCACTCGGAGATCTCCGCAACGTTCCGCGTGTACTGGTAGAGCAGCCCGCGCCCGTACTTGAGCTCCCAGTCGAGCTCGTAGGCAGCGTGCGACCAGTCGTAGCCGTACCAGATCTGCTCCTTGTAATCGAGCGCGTAGGTGTTCGCAGACTTGACGATCTGCGACAGGTTGGACATGCACTTGACCGCCCGCCCCGCCTCCCTGGCCTGACCCAGGCCGGGCAGCAGGATCCCGATCAGCAGGGCGATGATGGCGATGACCACGAGCAGCTCGATGAGCGTGAAGGCGCGGCGGGCGTGCATGGCGAGAGTCCCGGCGTCGCACCCCTGCCGACGCTGGTTTCCATGCGCCACGCCGGTGCACAGTTGGTCAGCGCGCCATGGACTTCGCGCGTCCGGATCACCAATGGCGGTCGAGCAGGCCTCCCCCGAACGCTCCCCCCACAGGAGTGGTTGCGGACGAGTGTGCCGTCATGAGCCCCTGCTCATTCTGAGGCGCACTCAACCCGGGTGCCGCATGAGGAGTGGGGGTGTTTGACGGCGGCAGTACTCTTCCAGACGCGTCTTCAGGAGAGGTTCCCATGCGCACGGCCTTGCAGCGGGTGTTGGTGGCGGTCTCGGCAGCCTTGCTCGGCAGTGCGGCCATGGGCCAGGGCAGCGACAACTGCAACACCGCGCCGGCCATCACCGGCACCGGCTCCTTCAACTACGACACCCGCAGCGCCGGCCCCGAGCAGGAGGACATGGCCAACTGCTGGATCAAGCGAGACGTGTGGTTCCGGTGGACCGCGCCCCAGAGCGGCGAGGTCATCTTCACCACCTGTGGCAGCAACAGCCCGGCCGTGATCGCCGTGCACACCGCCTGCGGCGGCCCCTCGCTCGAGTGCAGCACCCGCGGAAACTGCACCTTCGGCGCGTCCATCTCCTTCCAGGCTAATGCCGGCAGCCAGTACCTCCTCCGCGTGGGCCATGGCGCCGGCACGTGGAGCGGCGTGCTCGGCAGCTTCAACCTGTTCTACAACAACCCGCCCGCGACCAACGACTCCTGCCAGTTCGCGCTCGCCCTCACCGGCAGCGGGCAGCTCAGCTTCAACACCAGCGCCGCGACAAGCTCGCTGGCCGATCCTCAGGGCTGCGAGATGATGGGGCGCGACCTCTGGTACAGCTTCTCGCCCAACGCCAACGGCACCATGACCGTCAACACCTGCGACCCCGCGACGCAGGTCGACACCGTGCTCGCGGTGTTCGGCGCGAACGCCTGCGACCCCGCCGCCCAGTACATCGACTGCAACAACAACATCGGCTGGGACTGCAACAACGGTCTCGCCAGCCAGCTCATCTTCAACGTGACCGCCGGTCAGACCTACAAGTTGCGGCTCGGCAGCCCTGAGAACACCGTTGGCGGCGCGGGCGTGCTCAAGTGGGTTTTCACACCCCAGGTCACTAACGACGAGTGCACCACCGCGACATCCATCAGCGGGCCCGGCTGGTTCAACTACCACAACGCCTCCGCCACCGACAGCGTCGTCGCGAGCGACCCGCACAACTACTGCGGCAAGGACGTGTGGTTCCGCTGGACCGCGACCGCCTCGGGCCCCGCGTACATCACGACCTGCGGGCGGGCAGACATGAACGCATTCATCGCGCTGTTCCCCAATGAGTGCCCCACCGGCAACCCCATCGCCCAGAACGATGACAACCCCTCGTGCAACGGCGAGCCGCGCGTTGACTTCCAGGCCGTGGCCGGGCAGCAGTACCTCATCCGCATCGGCAGCGTGTGGGGCATGTCCTACACCACCGACGGCCAGTTCTTCATCGCCAACCAGGAACAGACCCAGACCGGTGGTGAGACCATCACCGTGACTATGACCGGCGACCACGTGGACTTCGGCGGTTTCCAGCAGGTCGCCGATCTGCCCGGACCCGACGGGGAGGTCAGCATGCGCGAGGCCGTGGCCGCGGCCAACAACACGCCGGGCGGGCAGACGATCAACTTCGCCTGTGACCCCATGTTCTGGACGTACCCCATGGGGCCGCAGGGTGGGCGCGCCCAGATCATCGTGGACTTCTACCCGTTCATCCTGACCGACGATGGGACCATCATCGACGGCGCCAGCCAGACGGCGGCGTACGGCGACACCGATCCGAGCGGGCCGGACGTGGGCTTCTTCGGCTGGCAGGCCGAGAACACCGCCGCGCTCTACATCCACGGCAACAACTGCGAGGTCCGCAACTTGAACGGGGCGGGCATGTGTGGGCGGGCCATCCAGATTTACGGCGACAACTGCAAGGTCGTCGACTGCATCTTCTTGGGCGGCCTGGTGCACAACATTATCCTGGACGGCGCCAGCAACACCGTGATCGGCGAGCCCGGGCACGGAAACAAACTCGGCGGCCACAACAGCGGCCTGGAGATCAACGGCGGCTCCAACAACCGGGTTCAGAGCAACATCATCAACGGCGGCTTCAACGGCGTGCTCGTCCGCGGCGGGGCCGTGAACACCCTGATCGGCGGCCCGACGGTGGCCGAGCGGAACGTCGTGAACAGTGTGGGTCGTCGCAGCAGCGAGGGGTTCCCGCAAGGGACCTACATCAACATCGGCGCCTCCACCGGCACCATCGTCGAGAACAACACTGTGGCCCTCGCGGAGGACGGCGTCACTCTCGCGCGTGGTGTGGCGACTACGGGCATCGGCATCACCGGAGCCATGAGCGCCCAGGTCCGCAACAACACCGTCGCGGGCATCCGCGTGCAGGGCACGAACCACTACGCCAACCGCGTTTACGGCACCGGAATCTACCTCTCGGGGAGCTCCGACAACGTGGTGATCACCGGCAACACCATCGGCACGGACGTGACCCGCACCACGCAGTACCCCTGCCTTGAAGGGTTCAAGGCCTACCCCAACTACGTCGACGGCAGCACGCCCAACCGCGCCCTCTTCGGTGGGCTCGAGGACGGCGACGCCAACCTCGTCGTCAACAGCGAGCGCACCGGCGTCGTGATCGGCGCGGGCTCCATCACCGTCTCGGGCAACTCGATCTACAACAACGGCCTCCTTGGCATCGACCTCCTCGCCGTCGTCGACCCCATCTTCGGCGCGGTCTACGGCCACACGCCCAATGATTCGGGCGACGGCGACACCGGCCCCAACGAGCTCCAGAACTTCCCCGATGTCGCCAGCGCCACCTCGGATGGTTCATTCATCCTTGTTTCCGGCACGCTCAACTCTCACCCGAGCGAGCAGTTCCGCGTCGAGTTCTTTGGCAACGACGCCTGCGACGAGACCGGCTATGGCGAGGGGCAGCGGTTCCTGGGCGCTGAAATCATCACGACGGATACCTCCGGCACCGCGGCCTTCAGCGCCCGTCTCGCCCTCACCCAGAGCGCGGGCCAGTACGTCACCGGCACCGCGACCCGTCTGTCCACGGGCGACACTTCGGAGTTCTCCGCGTGCGTGACGGTGGGCTCGGGTTCCACCCAGCTGTGCGGCACCTCCGACTTCAACGGCGACGGGGACTCGGGCACCGATCAGGACATCGAGGCCTTCTTCGCCTGCATTGGCGGCCACTGCTGCCCCACCTGCTACAGCGGCGGGGCCGACTTCAACGCCGATGGCGATGCGGGAACGGATCAGGACATCGAGAGCTTCTTCCGCGTCCTGGGCGGCGGCCCCTGCTGAGTAGGAACCACGACCGTCAGGGAGTGACACAGCCGCGTTCTCGCGGCTGTGCCGCTTTTTGCCAAGCCTGCACTTTCCCTTTGGCATGAGGCCTCTTGCCGGTATGCTGACCCCAGCTGCCCCGCTGCTGGTCCGGCGCGGGCGGCAGACGCCAACGGGAGGTCCCCATGCGTACGCCCACCGTCGTTGCCGGTCTCGCCCTCGCCCTCGCATCTGCCGCCTACGCCCAGCCCGTCCCCATCGAGCTCGGCGACATCTCCGCGGCCCCGACGACCTCCTGGTCCTACGGCGTAAGCAGCGGCACGCTGGCCTGGTTCAGCTTCACCGTCCCCGAGGTCAGCCGCTGCGCTCCCACCTACCTCGACATTTACACGGAGAACTTCGGCGGCTTCGACTCGGAGATCGCCATCTACGACAGCACGGGCAGGCGCCTCTTCAACGACGACGATGACGGCGCCGGCCACAACTCGGCGATGTCATTCGGCTCCAGCACACCCGTGCGCTCCTATTCCAATGGCGGCACGGTCGGCGATGGGCGCGACGGCCCGCTCCCGGCGGGCACTTACTACGTGGTGGCCACGCCGTTCAACTCGTACTTCCTCGATACCGACTGGAACGTGATCCCCGACGCCGAGGGGAACCAGGGCGGCGGGCAGATCGTGTTCCAATGGGGCAGCGGCGACGGGATAGAGCCGCCGGCGGGCGTGGCCTACGAAAGCTACTGCGCCGGCGATGCTGGCCATTCAATCGCGACCGCGGCGACGGACCTGCGCGGGAGCGGCGCCCTCACTGAGATCCGCGGCTATACCCAGTACCGCGAGGACATCGACATCTACAAGATCTGCATCACCGACGCCGCGAACTTCTCAGCCGACACCTTTCTGTCGCTGCAGATGGACACCCAGCTCTACCTGTTCGACGCAAACGGGCGCGGCGTCACCCTCAATGATGACATTGTTGAGAGCGTCCAGTCTCGGATTACCTCGAGCGTCGTCGCGGCCCTGGGGAACGGCGAGTACTACATCGCGGTGACCCCCAGCTCCTGCCGCCCGCAGGACGCCAGTGGGCAGAACCTCTGGGGCGACACGGCCTCGGGCGAGCGACTGGCAGACGGCCCCGGGGCCGCGAACCCGCTGGCCCAGTGGGAGAGCTTCGTCGTCAACGACAACACCTGGTACATCCTGCGGTTGACGGGGGCTTCATTCTGCGAGAACGGGCCGGTGTGCGGGCCTCAAGACTTCAACGGCGACGGGGACTCGGGCACCGATCAGGACATCGAAGCGTTCTTTGCGTGTTTGGGTGGCAGCTGCTGCCCGACCTGCTGGTCGGGCGGTGCCGACTTCAACGGCGACGGGGACACTGGCACCGACCAGGACATCGAGGCGTTCTTCCGGGTGCTGGGCGGCAACCCCTGCTGAGGACGCTTTCTTGAGGGCGTAAGTCTGGCTGACACATGGGTCTGCGCGCGGGCTGCCGCGTCTGCGCGCGCTCACGGTTCACCGCTGTCCACACCCGGTGCACAGGCGGACAAAGCCCGCATAGCGCCCGATGCACTGCCGTTTCATGAGGCATTAACCCGGTCCCTCTATCACCTGTGTCTCATCATGTGTTAGGGCTGGGTGGGTTTTCGAACAATCAAAGGACGTAGCCGCTCATGGAACCAGAGGTGAAGTCTGTTCCTCGCCGTGCCGCCGCCGCTGTTAAGGAAACCCTGAAGGACGGACAGGTGGAGCATCACCACGAGCCCTCGTCCAACGGCGAGGTTGTGGACGCGTTCTCACGCGAACTGCTGGAGGCGATGCTCGCCTTCCGCTCCGGCGACTTCAGCGTCCGTATGCCCAGCGACCAGACGGGCCTGCGCGGCAAGATCGCCGACGCGTTCAACGACATCCTGGCCGTCTCCGAGCGCCGGGCCCAGGAGACAGCCCGCGTGTCCCGCGTGGTGGGCAAGGAAGGCAAGCTCAAGCAGCGCATGAGCGTGCCCGGCGTCGCCGGCGAGTGGGCCGATGAGATCAACGCCATCAACACCTTGATCGACGACCTCGTGTGGCCCACGACCGAAGTGACGCGGGCCGTGGGCGCCGTGGCCAAGGGCGACCTCGACCAGTCCATGGCCCTGGAAGTGGACGGGCGTCCGCTGGAGGGCGAGTTCCTCCGCTCGGCCAAGCTCGTGAACCGAATGATCGACCAGCTGTCGGTGTTCACCTCGGAAGTGACGCGCGTGGCCCGCGAAGTAGGTACCGAGGGCAAGCTCGGCGGCCAGGCCCAGGTGAAGGGCGTGTCGGGCGTGTGGAAGGACCTCACCGAGTCGGTGAACCAGATGGCCGGCAACCTCACGGCCCAGGTGCGCAACATCGCCGACGTGACCATCGCCGTGGCCAACGGCGACCTTTCCAAGAAGATCACGGTGGACGTCCGCGGCGAAATCCTCCAGTTGAAGGAAGCCATCAACACGATGGTGGACCAGCTGCGTTCGTTCGCCGCCGAAGTGACCCGCGTGGCCCGCGAAGTGGGTACTGAAGGAAAGCTGGGTGGTCAGGCCGTGGTGCCCGGCGTGGCGGGTACGTGGAAGGACCTGACCGACTCGGTGAACGCCATGGCGTCGAACCTGACCGCCCAGGTGCGCAACATCGCGGGTGTGACCACCGCCGTGGCCCGCGGCGACCTTTCCCGCAAGATCACGGTGGACGTGAAGGGCGAGATCCTGGAGCTCAAGAACACCATCAACACGATGGTGGACCAGCTGAACGGCTTCGCGTCGGAAGTGTCGCGCGTGGCCCGCGAAGTGGGCACGGAAGGCAAGCTCGGCGGCCAGGCCATGGTGCCGGGCGTCGCGGGTACCTGGAAGGACCTCACCGACAACGTCAACTCAATGGCGTCGAACCTGACGGCCCAGGTCCGCAACATCGCGGAAGTGACGACGGCCGTGGCGAAGGGCGACCTCTCGCGCAAGATCACGGTGGACGTGAAGGGAGAAATCCTCGAGCTCAAGAACACCATCAACACGATGGTGGACCAGCTCAACGGCTTCGCGTCGGAAGTGTCGCGCGTGGCCCGCGAGGTGGGTACGGAAGGAAAGCTCGGTGGTCAGGCCGAAGTGCCCGGCGTGGCCGGCACGTGGAAGAACCTCACCGATAACGTGAACTCGATGGCGTCGAACCTGACGGGTCAGGTGCGCAACATCGCCGACGTGACCCTGGCCGTGGCGAAGGGCGACCTTTCGCGCAAGATCACCGTGGACGTGAAGGGCGAGATTCTGGAGCTCAAGAACACCATCAACACGATGGTGGACCAGCTGAACGGCTTCGCGTCGGAAGTGTCGCGCGTGGCCCGCGAGGTGGGTACGGAAGGAAAGCTCGGTGGTCAGGCGCAGGTGCCCGGCGTGGCCGGTACCTGGAAGGACCTCACCGACAACGTGAACTCGATGGCGTCGAACCTCACGTCGCAGGTGCGCAACATCGCCGACGTGGCCACCGCCATCGCCAACGGCGACCTCAGCCGCAAGATCACGGTGGACGTGAAGGGCGAGATTCTCGAACTGAAGAACACCATCAACACGATGGTGGACCAGCTCAACGGCTTCGCCTCGGAAGTGTCGCGCGTGGCCCGCGAAGTGGGTACCGAAGGCAAGCTCGGCGGTCAGGCCGAGGTGGAAGGCGTGGCGGGTACGTGGAAGGACCTCACGGACAACGTGAACTCCATGGCCAACAACCTGACCACGCAGGTGCGCAACATCGCCGAAGTGGCCACCGCCGTGGCCAACGGCGACCTTTCCAAGAAGATCACGGTGGACGTGAAGGGCGAGGTGCTCGAGCTCAAGAACACCATGAACACCATGGTGGACCAGCTCAACGCTTTCGCGAGCGAAGTGACCCGCGTAGCCCGCGAAGTGGGAACCGAAGGCCGCCTCGGCGGTCAGGCCCAGGTGCGCGGCGTGGCCGGCACGTGGAAGGACCTCACCGACAACGTGAACTCGATGGCCGGCAACCTCACGTCGCAGGTGCGCAACATCGCCGAAGTGGCCACCGCCGTGGCCAAGGGCGACTTGTCGCGCAAGATCACGGTGGACGTGAAGGGCGAGATCCTCGAGCTCAAGAACACCATCAACACGATGGTGGACCAGCTCAACGGCTTCGCTTCGGAAGTCTCGCGCGTGGCCCGCGAAGTGGGCACGGAAGGCAAGCTGGGCGCCCAGGCGCAGGTGTCGGGTGTGGCCGGCACGTGGAAGGACCTCACCGACAACGTCAACTCGATGGCATCCAACCTCACAGGTCAGGTGCGCAACATCGCCGACGTGGCAACCGCCGTGGCCCGTGGCGACCTCTCGCGCAAGATCACGGTGGACGTGAAGGGCGAAATCCTCGAGCTCAAGAACACCATCAACACGATGGTGGACCAGCTCAACGGCTTCGCGTCGGAAGTGTCGCGCGTGGCCCGCGAGGTGGGCACCGAAGGCCGCCTCGGCGGCCAGGCGCAGGTGAAGGGCGTGTCGGGCGTGTGGAAGGACCTCACCGATAACGTCAACCAGATGGCCGGCAACCTCACTGCTCAGGTGCGCAACATCGCTGAAGTGACCATCGCCGTGGCCAACGGCGACCTCTCCAAGAAGATCACCGTGGACGTCCGCGGCGAGATCCTTCAGCTGAAGGAAACCATCAACACGATGGTGGACCAGCTGCGAAGCTTCGCCGCGGAAGTGACCCGTGTGGCCCGAGAAGTGGGCACCGAAGGCAAGCTCGGTGGTCAGGCCGAAGTGCCCGGCGTGGCCGGCACGTGGAAGGACCTCACCGACAACGTCAACTCGATGGCATCGAACCTCACGGGTCAGGTGCGCAACATCGCCGACGTGGCGACCGCTATTGCCCGCGGCGACCTCTCGCGCAAGATCACCGTGGACGTGAAGGGCGAAATCCTGGAGCTCAAGAACACCATCAACACGATGGTGGACCAGCTCAACTCCTTCGCGTCGGAAGTGTCCCGCGTGGCCCGCGAAGTGGGCACCGAGGGCAAGCTCGGTGGTCAGGCGCAGGTGCCAGGCGTGGCCGGCACCTGGAAGGACCTCACCGACAACGTCAACTCGATGGCCTCCAACCTCACCGGCCAGGTGCGCAACATCGCCGAGGTGACCATCGCCGTGGCCAACGGCGACCTTTCCAAGAAGATCACCGTGGACGTCCGCGGCGAGATTCTGCAGCTCAAGGAAACCATCAACACGATGGTGGACCAGCTCCGCTCGTTCGCCTCCGAAGTGACCCGCGTGGCCCGCGAAGTGGGCACCGAAGGCAAGCTCGGTGGCCAGGCCCTCGTGGCCGGCGTGGCCGGCACATGGAAGGACCTCACCGACTCCGTGAACGCCATGGCGTCCAACCTCACCGGTCAGGTGCGCAACATCGCCGAAGTGACCACCGCCGTGGCCCGTGGCGACCTCTCGCGCAAGATCACGGTGGACGTGAAGGGTGAAATTCTGGAGCTCAAGAACACCATCAACACCATGGTGGACCAGCTCAACTCCTTCGCCTCGGAAGTGTCCCGTGTGGCCCGCGAGGTGGGTACGGAAGGCAAGCTCGGTGGTCAGGCCCTCGTGCCCGGCGTGGCCGGCACCTGGAAGGACCTCACCGACAACGTGAACTCGATGGCGTCCAACCTCACCGGCCAGGTGCGCAACATCGCCGAGGTGACTATCGCCGTGGCCAACGGCGACCTTTCCAAGAAGATCACCGTGGACGTGCGCGGCGAAATCCTTCAGCTGAAGGAAGCCATCAACACCATGGTGGAGCAGCTCCGCTCGTTCGCGTCGGAAGTGACCCGCGTGGCCCGCGAAGTGGGCACCGAAGGCCGCCTGGGCGTGCAGGCGGTGGTGCTCGGCGTCGCCGGAACATGGAAGGACCTCACCGACTCCGTCAACGCCATGGGCGCCAACCTCACCGGCCAGGTCCGCAACATCGCCGAGGTGACCACCGCCGTGGCCCGAGGCGACCTCTCCCGAAAGATCACGGTGGACGTGAAGGGCGAGATCCTCGAGCTCAAGAACACCATCAACACCATGGTGGACCAGCTCCGCTCGTTCGCGGCCGAAGTGACCCGCGTGGCCCGCGAGGTGGGTACCGAAGGCAAGCTCGGCGGTCAGGCGGCGGTGCCCGGAGTCGCGGGCACCTGGAAGGACCTCACCGACTCGGTGAACGTCATGGCCGCCAACCTCACGGACCAGGTGCGCGGCATCGTGAAGGTGGTGACCGCCGTCGCCAACGGCAACCTCCGCCAGAAGCTGACGGTGGAAGCCAAGGGCGAGGTGGCCGCGCTGGCCGAGACCATCAACAACATGACCGACACGCTGGCGACCTTCGCCGAGCAGGTGACCAACGTGGCCCGCGACGTGGGCGTGGAAGGCCGCCTGGGTGGTCAGGCCAACGTGCCCGGCGCCGCCGGCACGTGGAAGGACCTCACCAGCAACGTGAACCTGCTCGCCGCCAACCTCACCAACCAGGTGCGCGCCATCGCCGAAGTGGCGACCGCCGTGACCAAGGGCGACCTTACCCGCTCAATCCAGGTGGAAGCCCGCGGCGAGGTGGCGGAGCTCAAGGACAACATCAACACGATGATCGACAACCTCCGTGGCACCACGGAGCGCAACCAGGAGCAGGACTGGCTCAAGACAAACCTCGCCAAGTTCACCCGCATGCTCCAGGGCCAGCGAGACCTCGTTACCGTGGGTCAGATCCTGCTGTCCGAGCTCACCCCGCTGGTCAACGCCCAGCAGGGCACCGTCTACCAGATGGAATCGGGCGACGCCACCGTTGAGAGCGACACCGGCCCCTGGCTGCGCCTGCTCGCCGGCTACGCCCAGCGCAAGGACCAGCCGCTCCGCATCGACATGGGCAAGGGCCTCGTGGGCCAGTGCGCCCAGGAGAAGCTGCGCATCCTCCTCACCGAGGTGCCGCCGGACTACACGATGATCCACTCGAGCCTGGGCGAGGCCGTGCCCGCCAACATCGTCGTGCTGCCCGTGCTCTTCGAGGGTGAGACCAAGGCGGTGATCGAGCTGGCCTCGCTGCGGCCCTTCACCCAGACGCACCTCACGTTCCTCGAGCAGCTGACGCAGTCGATCGGCGTGGTGCTCAACACCATCGAAGCGACGATGCGTACCGAGAACCTGCTGGAGCAGAGCCAGCAGCTCACCATGGAGCTCCAGACGCGCCAGGCCGAGCTCCAGCAGACAAACGAGGAGCTCGCCACCAAGGCCAAGCAGCTGGCCGAGCAGAACGTGGAAGTGGAACGCAAGAACAAGGAAGTGGAGCAGGCCCGCCGAGCCCTGGAAGAGAAGGCCGCGGAGCTCGCCCTCACCTCCAAGTACAAGTCCGAGTTCCTCGCCAACATGTCGCACGAGCTGCGCACGCCGCTCAACTCGATCCTCATCCTGGGCCAGCAGCTGGCCGAGAACGGGGGCGGCAACCTCAACACCAAGCAGGTCGAGTTCGCCCGCAACATCCACTCCGCCGGCACCGACCTCCTCACCCTCATCAACGACATCCTCGACCTCTCCAAGATCGAGTCGGGCACGGTCACCGTTGAGGCCGAGGAGCTCCCCTTCAGCACCGTGCGCGACAACGTCGAGCGCACCTTCCACCACATCGCCGAGCAGAAGAACCTCCGGTTCAACCTGGACTTCGACAACAACCTGCCCCGCACCTTCACCTCCGACTCCAAGCGCCTCCAGCAGATCCTCAAGAACCTGCTCTCCAACGCCTTCAAGTTCACGGCGCAGGGCCACGTCAACATGAGCGTCCGCCTCGTGCAGGACGGGTTCACGCCAGACCACCCGACCCTGCGATTCGCTCAGAACGTCGTGGCCTTCAGCGTCACCGATACCGGCATCGGCATCGCCCCTGAGAAGCAGAAGCTCATTTTCGAGGCGTTCCAGCAGGCCGACGCCGGCACCAGCCGCAAGTACGGCGGCACGGGTCTGGGCCTTGCCATCTCCCGCGAGCTGGCCACCCTGCTCGGCGGCGAGATCAAGCTCGTCAGCCAGCCCGGCCAGGGCTCCACCTTCACGCTCTTCCTGCCCGTCGCGTATACCGGCCCCGCCCGCGGGGCGTCCATGCCCTCACCGTCCAACACGACCTTCTCGCAGCGTCCCATGGCCAAGGCCCTCCCCGTCCTCCCCATCGCCGAGGAGATCATCCCCGACGACCGTGACTCGATCATGGACGGAGACAGCGTCCTGCTGATCGTTGATGACGACCCGCACTATGCCCGCGTGCTCCTTGGCCTGGCTCGTGACAAGGGATTCAAGGCGATTGTCGCCAACCGCGGCCAGACCGCCCTATCTCTGGCCCGCGACTACAAGCCCACCGCCATCACCCTCGACGTCTTCCTGCCCGACATGCTCGGCTGGACCGTTCTCAACAACCTCAAGCTGGACCCCACCACGCGCCACATCCCGGTGCAGATGCTTTCGGTGGAAGAGGAACGCCGTCACGGGCTCAGCCACGGCGCCCTCTCCTACCTCGTCAAGCCCGCAACCACCGAGGACCTCGAGCACGCCTTCGACCGGATCAAGACCTACGTCAAGCCGCACACCAAGCGCCTGCTTGTCGTCGAGGATAATGACATCGAGCGCAAGTCGATCGTCGAGCTGCTCAACCACGACGATATCGAGATCATGGCGGTGGGCACGGGCAAGGAGGCGATGGCCGCGCTCCTCGACCGCGTGTTCGACTGCTGCGTGATCGACCTCCGCCTGCCCGACATGACCGGTTTCGAGCTGCTCGAGCGCGTGCAGGCGGAGCCCACGCTCCGAGACGTGCCCGTGGTGGTCTTTACGGGCAAGCAGCTCAGCGAGGAGGAGGAGGGCCGCCTCCGCACCGTTGCCAAGAGCATCGTGCTCAAGGACGTCCAGAGCCCCGAGCGGCTGTTCGACGAGACCGCGCTGTTCCTGCACCGGGTCGTCACCGACCTTCCCGAGAGCAAGCGCAAGATGCTCGAGCGCCTGCACGGCTCGTCGGAGGTCCTCCGGGGCAAGAAGGTGCTGGTGGTCGACGACGACGCCCGCAACATCTTCGCCCTGACCACCGTCCTCGAGAACTACGAGATGGAGGTCATGAGCGCGACCAACGGGCGACAGGCGATCGAGCTCATCAAGGAAACCCCGGACTTGTCGGTCGTCCTGATGGACATCATGATGCCCGAGATGGACGGCTACCAGACCATGCGAGAGATCCGCAAGATCCCCGAGTTCCGCACCCTGCCCATCCTGGCGCTCACCGCGAAGGCCATGAAGGGGGACCGCGAGAAGTGCCTCCAGGCCGGGGCCAGCGACTACATCGCCAAGCCGGTTAACACGGACCAGCTACTGTCTCTGCTAAGGGTGTGGCTGTACCGCTAAAGCCCCCGAGGGCTAAGGGTTCCATTCTGTTCGGGTCTCTGCCGGAGATGTAAGGAGTAGCGACAGCGCGAGGTAAATGCAGAACAGCGTCTCCATCCTGCTCGTTGACGACCAGCCGCGCAACCTCGACGTCCTGGAGTCCATCCTTTCCTCGCCCGAGTACGAGCTGGTCCGTGCACAATCCGCCGAGCAGGCGCTGCTGGAACTCCTGCACCGCGAGTTCGCGGCCATCGTCCTCGACATCAAGATGCCCGGCATCTCCGGCCTCGAGCTCGCGCAGATCATCAAGAAGCGCAAGCGCACCGAGAACATCCCCATCCTGTTCCTCACCGCCCACCTCATCGAGGAGCAGGACGTCCTCCGCGGGTACGGCGCCGGCGCCGTCGACTACCTCAGTAAGCCCATCAACCCCGACATTCTGAAGACCAAGGTCGCGGTCTTCATCGACCTTTACCGGAAGAACCGCGCCCTCGCCGACGTCAACCGCCAGCTCCAGTCGGAAGTCGACAAACGCGAGAAGGCGCAGGAGGAGCTCCGCCAGGCCAACGAGCGGCTCGAGTCTCGTGTTCACGAGCGCACCGAGGACCTCACCCTTGCAAACTACGCCTTGCGAGACAGTGAGCAGCGCGTCCGCCTGCTCCTTGAATCCGTCGGCGAGGGCATCTTCGGCATCGACCACGGCGGCTTCGCCACGTTCGTGAACCCGGCGGCGGCGCAGCTGCTGGGCTACTCGCCCGAGGAGCTCATCGGGCAGCCGCTGGCCCAACTGCTCCCGGAACCCGCGCCGGAAGTGCCGCAGCTACCCGCGCTCGACGGCGCGCCCCTTGTCTCCACGCCCGGGCCCGACCACTTCTTCACCCGCAAGGACGGGACCAGGTTCCCTGTCGAGTTCGTCCGCACCCCCGTCCGCAACGAGCGCGGCGTTATCACCGGCGAGGTGGTCGTTTTCCGCGACCTCACGTCCCGCCATCGCGCCTCCCGCCGCCTTGCCGCCGAGCACGCAGTCACAAAGATCCTCGCGACTGCGGAGAGCCTCGATGGCGCCGCGGACGAGCTGCTCGCGCGACTCTGCGAGACGCTCGATGTGTCGGCCGCCAAGATGTGGGTCGTCGAAGACGCCCATGTCCGCTGCACCGCGTGCCACGTTGAAGCCGATGCTCCGCAGCTCCTGGGGTTCAAGAAGGAGGCCCTCGGAACGCGGCTCGCCATCGGGCGAGGCCTCTCCGGCAAAGTTGCGCAGACCAGGGAGCCTCAGTGGTACGGCACGCTGACAGGCCTCTCCGGCCTCCCCTGGGTGGACCGGGCCATCGCCGCGGGCCTGCACAGCGCGTTGGGGTTCCCAGTGGTCGAATCCGGCCGTTGCGAAGCCGTGATCACCATGTACTCGCGCGATGTGGCCCCGCCCGACGAGAGCCTCATCGCGATGGTGGGGTCCATCGGGCGCGAGATCGGCGCCTTCGTCCGTCGCACCCGCGCGGAGACCGAGCTTCGCGCTCACCGCGAGCAGCTCGAGGAGATCGTTCAGCAGCGCACGGGGGCGCTCGAGCGGTCGCATGAGCGGCTGCGCCAGGCCGAGCGACTCGCTGCCGTTGGTACGCTCGCAGCGGGCCTGGGGCACGACATGAGCAACCTGCTCCTGCCAATCCGCGCACGGCTGCACAGCCTTGCTGAGTCCGGCCTGGCCCAGCAGGCGATGGGTGATGTCGCCGCAATTGGCGAGGCGGTGGGCTACCTCCAGCGCCTGGCCTCGGGCCTGCGCCTGCTGGCGCTGGACCCAGATCGCATTACCGACCAGAATACTGGCACCAACCTCTCGGCATGGTGGCGCGACGTCGAGGGCGTCTTCCGCGCCGCCCTCCCGCGTGGCGTCCGCCTTGAAGGAAGTGCCGCGCCCGACCTTCCGGTGGTCTCTATTCCTGCGGCCCGTCTCACACAGGCCGTGTTCAACCTCGTGCAGAACGCTGGCGAGGCACTGGCTACCGCGCCTGGACGCGGGGCGGACAAGGGCGTGATCCGCATCTCCGCCCGCCCGATCGCGGGCGAGCAGGACGGCTCCGTCGAACTGATCGTTGAAGACGATGGGCCGGGCATGACCGCGGACGTCGCCGCCCGCTGCTTCGAGCCGTACTTCAGCACCAAGACCCGCGTGGTTTCCACCGGCATGGGTCTCGCCATGGTCCGCGCTTGGGTCGAGGGTGCCGGCGGTAGCGTCATCCTCAACACCGCGCCCGGAAGGGGAGCGAAGTTCACACTCGTCCTCCGCCCCCGGACCGGCGCGCCCACGGGCGACCAGGCCGGGCGTGCACCCGCGGCCCACGCCGCGATCACCATCGAGGATAAGCGAACGCTCTCCTTCGTCTCCGTGCTCATCGAGGCTTCCCACGCCCGTGCCCTCGCCTTCGACCAGGAGGGCGTGCCCGACGCCGAACTCTGGGTGGTCGGCGGCGCTGCCGCCACGCCGGAGCGTGTCGCCGCGTTCCTGGCTCAGGATGGGGCAAGGCGGGCCGTGGTGCTCGAAGACCTCGCCCCCGGGGCCCGCGCCCGCGACGGCCACCAGCCGCAGATCGCCGATCCCCGTGTCTGCTACCTGGGTAAGAAGCCCGGGACCTCGCATCTCCGAAAAGCACTGGTGGACGCCCTTGGCGTCACCCGCACCAGTGCCGGAACCCCGGCCCCCGAGCCGGCAGAGGCCACCTCATGACCACGACCACCAAGCGCATCAAGGTCCTGCTCGTTGACGACAACGCCATCCTCGCGGAGGCGATGTCGCGCGTGATCGGCAGAGACGCACGTTTCACCTGGGGGGGGTGGCTGGAGTCGACCGACACCCTCGTCGATCACGTGCATGAGACCTGCCCGGCCGTGGTCCTCATGGACGTAGACATGCCGGGCGTCGAGACCTTTGAACTCGTGAAGCTGCTTTCCGAGAAGTGCCCGCAGACCAAGGTCGTGATGTTCAGCGGGCACATCCGCGAGGACTTTGCGGACGCAGCCCTCGACTCCGGCGCCTTCGGCTACCTCCACAAGGATGACGAAATCGAGGTGCTGCTCCAGAACCTGCAGCGCGTGGATGCCGGCGAGGTTGTACTAAGCCCACTCGTGCGCAAGGTGATCTGGCGCACCTGAGTTCTGTGGAGGCTTCGTACCTCTAACGCACGTGGATGGGCGCACCGCTCACTGTGGTGCTGCCGCCGAGCCTGTGCCATCAGGCGCAAAGTCAAAGCTGATCAGGTACTCGGTGCTCCACACCGGGTACTCGAGCGCCACGCGGTAGGTCACGAACTCATCCGCGTCCCACCCCACCTCCGCGAACATGTGGCGTGTAAGCGCCCCGAGCTTGGGGTATCCAGGGTCAGCCAGCTGTTCCAGCCCTGGGGATAGCTGTTCCAACGCCACTGCCTCGGGCGCACGGTCGAACCACCGCTCCGTCGGGCGTCGGCTCGACACCTTCCCGTCAGGCCCGACCGCCGACGCTACGGTCCCCCGGGCGCCCAGCACGTAGCACCCGGCCGTGCCCACGCACTCACGGGCGAGCTCGCGGTGAAGCATCATGACGAGCGAGTAGTACCTGCATGGCGGGTCCACCAGCGTCGATACGTTCACCACCGGCGGGTCGCTCATCCGCGGATGCTGCCCTCCCCACGAGCGATCCGCCAGCACCACGTCGCCGGCGCCGCTCACCTCCACGACAAGCAGCAGACCGGAGCTGGCTCTTCGGATGGAGACGCGCGGGAGCGGCTCGGTGCAGAACTCCGGCACCAGCGCTCGCGCGGTTTCACCCTGCAGCGGCCGCCCCTCCACGAGGCTCCGCAGCGGCGACGACCCGGTGTCGCCCTCAAGCCCCGACGCCAGACGCGTGTGCTGGCACAGCGGCTGAGCGCGTGGACCGCCGTTGAGGCCCGCGTAGCCGGTCACCGCGGCGTGCTCGATGTACGCGCTGTCCTCGGGCATCGGCCGCAGGGCGATCACGCTGAACTTGCACTCCGCCCAACGGTCCATGATCGCCCGGGCAGCTTCGAACATTGCACGGCGTGCCGCGATCGTCCCGGTCTCCTCTGGCCCCGCTCCGCTCCGCACGCGTTCCGCCAGACGGATCAGCTCCGCCTGGCTCCCGCCGCACCGGTCGATCAGGGTGCCGTAGCGCTCGGCGGCGCGTGACGCGTTCGCCACGGCGGTTTCGTCGCACCCGAGCCGGCGTGCTCGCTCCACAACCTCCTGCAGCCCTTTCACGCCCGGCAGGGCCGCGACGACCTCCGCACCGTCCTGCACGCGCCGCACGGCCGCGACCAGCCGCTGGCAGACCGGGCGGCTCACGCCCAGCCACCGCGACATCTCGGATGCGCCCCGCGCGTGTGACGGGAATGCCCCGATCAGCGCATCGAAGTCTCCCTGAAGAGATTCCCCAACGCGGCGCAGCTCCGTGAGGGTGATCGCCGGCCCTGTGCGCGCTCCGGCCCTGCGGCGGGCGGCGGTGGGCGTACGGACCCGGGTTGTGGCTGCGCGACGCTTCAAAGGGCCCCCAGCATAAGCGAGAACAACCCAGAACACCAGTATTTCTGCTGTTCGAGCGGATTTCTCTTGACGCATCCCAGCGGTTTTGTCATGCTGTTCCCACTTGATCTGAATTCGACAGCGATCCGAGAACAAGAACCCCGCCCGAAACCCCTCTCATTTCCTTGGAGCCCTGCCATGCAACCCGCCGTCTGCGCCCTCGCCGCTCTTGCCATCCTGCCCGCCGCCGCCAGCGCCCAGTGCCAGCTCCAGAAGCACCTGCCGGACCCAGCTTACAACGGCTTCGGCATCTACACGGCCCTGTCCGACAACTATGGCGCTGTCGCCAGCGACTCCGAGGGCGACTCCCCCGCCACCGCCTTCGTCCTCTACCGGCGCGCCGGTAACACCCTCACCCACGTCGGCCCGCTGCTCCCCTCCGAGGGCGTCAACCCCAGCACCACCCGCTACGGGCACGGCATCGCCATGCACGGGAACACGATCGTGACCACCGACTACATGGCCAACAACTTCGCCGGGCGCGTGTACACCTTCGTGGACACCGGTACTGCATTCGCGCAGCAAGCCACCCTGAACCCCCCGGCCGGCGTGCAGGCCTTCGGCACCGCCGTGGCTACTGATGGCGCCCGCCTGGTCGTCACTACCTCATGGACGCACCCCAACGGCGGCCCCGGTGGCAATGCGTTTGTCTATACCCGCACGCCCACCGGCTGGGCGCACGTTCAGTCCAACCTCAACCCCTCCATGATGGACGGCCCTGAGTTCGGCATGTCCGTCTCCTTGCAGGGCGACACTCTCGCTATCGGCGCCCCCGACCAGTTCGACCCCGGCTTCTACGGTTCGGTTTTCGTCTATATCTGGAACGGCACTCAGTATGAGCTGCACTCGCAGGTGCTCCCGCCCGCGGAGATCTTCCCGCCAAACGGCTACGGCATGGGAGTTCTCGTCCACAACGATCTGCTCTTCGTCGGCGCGCCCGACCGCCCCTTCTCCGGGCAGGTCTACACCTACCGCCGCAACGGCAACAACTACGACTACGTCGAGACCATCAACCCCGGCACCTACAACAACGAGTTCGGCCGGCGCCTCGCCTTCCTCCCGGAGACCTCCACCCTCATTGTGAGCGCCGAGGGCGACATGACCAGCGGCGCCTCCGCCGGGGCCGTCTACCCCTACCAGATCAGCCCCCAGGGGAACGCGACCCCGCTCCCGCCTATTTACCCCAATGACGCGGCCGAGGGGCAGCGCTTCGGCGCCTGCGTTGCCGCCAGCAACGGCCTGCTCCTCATCGGCGCACGCTCCGACGGCGACGGCTCCGCCTACGTGTTCACCCCGACCGGCCCGTGCGCCCCCGCGTGCCCCGGCGATCAGTGCGGGCCCCAGGACTACAACGGCGACGGCGACTCCGGCACCGACCAGGACATCGAGGCGTTCTTCGCCTGCCTGGGCGGCACCTGCTGCGAAACGTGCTTCTGCCAGGGCTCCGACTTCAACGGGGACGGTGACATCGGCACCGACCAGGACATCGAGGCGTTCTTCCGCGTGCTCGGCGGCAACCCCTGCTGAGCCTCGTCCTTCCCGCTCTCCAGCCTCCAGAGACGATGACGACGAGGAGCACCTTGATCCACTCACTTCAACGCCCCGCGCCATTCCACGAAAAGCGCAACAGCTCCGGCTTCACCCTGATCGAGCTCCTCGTCGTCATCGCAATCATCGCCCTGCTCATCGGCATCCTGCTGCCTTCGCTCGCGCAGGCACGCGAGGCCGGGCGCGCCGTCAAGTGCATGTCCAACCTGAGCCAGATCAGCAAGGCCGCGAACAGCTACGCAACTGACTGGAAGGATCGCATCTGGCCCGGCTACGACTGGTCCAAGGCCGCGTACGAGCGCGACTCGACGCTCCTCCGCGGCAACGGCCTCATTTACCAGTACGTCGGAGACACCAACGAAATCGCCGAGTGCCCCAACCGCAAGCGTCAGGGCGCCACGCCGGAGCTCGGCCCACCGTGGCGGTCCTGGTGGGTCACGCCCGACGACAAGCTCGAGTTCGACTACACCATGGTTGGCCGCATGCAGGGACTGCGCATCGGCAACACCGTGAAGATAGGCGTGCTCGAGAACCCCGAGACCTACGCCCTCTCCGCCACGCCCCCCAACACACTCCCCGGCAACACCACAGCCCTCCGCCTGCTCTCCGGTGTGCCGCTCTTCGTCGAGGAGTCCATCTACTTCCACAACCAGTTCGTGCGCGACGGCTGGTTCGGCAGCAGCGACCAGGTCGCTGAGAACCACACCAAGCGCGGCTTCATCGGCTACGCCGAGGGCCACGTTGCTCTCTTCGACGTCTCGCGCGGCCCGCAGAAGAAAGTCCGGGAAGCAGCCGACACCGACTGCTGGGACCTCTACGCCCTCAACACCAGCACGTTCGTCCGTGTCGAGCCGGACAACACCAGCAACGCCACGAACTGGCGGCAACGCCCCTATGGCTGGATCAACTCGCCGGTCGTCACGCCACCCCTGTGAACGCCCGTCGAGCTCTGATGCCAAAACGGCCGCGAAAGCGGCCGTTTTTTTTTCATTCCGTCTTCGTGGTTCAGCCGCGCCGTCTCCGCTGTACCACAGCGAGGGGTGCCAGGAGGAGCAGTGTGCCTGGCGAGGGGAGCAGATTGATTGACGCCGTCACTACGGATGGCACCTCCAGCAGCGAGCCCACCGGCTCGGACATGCTCTGGAACCACGCGACGTACGGCTGCCCGTTGTTGCGTCCGTTGCTGATTCCGGCGGCAGGGATGTCCACGTGCAGAGTGCGGCCGACTTCCGTGCTCGAGAGCTGGACTTTGAACTTGAACAGCGTCACATTGACCAGCGCGGGACTGAATGCGGGCGTGGACGCCGTTCGACCCTGGTCGCTGAGCTGCCACGCGGTCACGCCGCTGCCGCCTGAGGTGTTCCCCGTGCCGCCGAACCATGATGTCACCTGCCGCTGTGCCACGCGCAGGTACGTGGTGCCCGACACTGTGTTGATGTGCCCGATTACCCGGTTGTTCTCGGGAATATTCGAGAACGCGTAGGGAATGATCCGTCCGTACTGCCCCGGTGCATCCTGCACGGCCCCGATGGGGGTGGTCTGCTGACCGCCCCAGCCGTTGTTGACGAGCGGCCCGAGTGTGTCAGTCGCATGCCAGTTGCTGAGGGTGGGCTGATAGCTTGTGAACGCAAATCCCAGCGGCGCCGCGCTCCCCTGGTAGGACACCAGCACCCGCACGTCCACCGACGCGCCTGGGAAGGCGTTGAGCGAGGTCTGCCAGTTCTCCTGGCCGGCCAATGAAACCTGCACCGCAAGCGTCGTAGCTGACTGGGCAGCACCCGCGGCCAGCAGCAAAACGCTCAACCCGGCCGCGACGCGGCCACGCCCAGGGAACTCGGTCATGTCTCTCTCCTCTCGCTGACGCCCGAGTCTACTGAGCGGGGTGCAGGCCGGTTGCTGCAAATCCGCGCAAGGAAAAACCGGGGCGAGGGCGCCCCGGTCGATGGTTCTGCAGGACAAGTACTTACGAAGCGCCGACGGCTTCGGCCCCCATCGCCACCTTTTCGTCCACCCGCTCGATGCACGCGCCCAGGGACCGCAGGCGGTCCTCCATGCGCTCGTAGCCGCGGTCAAGGTGGTACACGCGGTTAACGACCGTCGTTCCCTGCGCCGCCATGCCGGCGAGCACCAGCCCCGCGCTGGCACGCAGGTCGCTGGCCATGACGGGCGCGCCGACCAGGCCACGCACGCCGCTGATGACGATGGTCGAGCCCTGGCGGATCACCTTGGCGCCCATCCGGAGCAGTTCGGCCACGTGCAGGAAGCGGTCGGGGAAGATGCGCTCGGTGATCACCGAGTTGCCGTCGGCCAGGGTGAGCAAGGCCGCGAGCTGGGCCTGCAGGTCGGTCGGGAACCCGGGGTGCGGCTGCGTGGTCACTTCGACCGGCCGCAGCACGCGGTCGCAGGTTACTCGCACGCTGCGCCGCATGGGGTCGTTATCCGTATTCCTAAATGGATCGCTGCTGCCGCTCGTGATCGTCAGCGCCGGAGTGCGGTGGCGCACTCCGTTGCCGTTGGCGTAGCCGTTCCCATTCGCGTGCCCGTTATGCCCATTGCCGTGTCCGAACCCATTCGTGCTCGTCACCGGCAGGCTGGTCAGTGGCTGCACGTGCACGCCGCAAGCTGCAAGCGTGTACGTCACGCTCAGCAGCGCGTCCATCGGGCAGTTGTCGAGCGTGAGATCGCCGTTCGTGATGGCCGCAGCCATCATGAACGTGCCCGCCTCGATGCGGTCGGGGATGACGGTGTAGTCCGCGCCATGGAGCTCTTCCACGCCCTGGATGGTGATGCGCGGCGAGCCCGCGCCGGTGATCTTCGCGCCCATGGCGTTCAGCAGGTTCGCGAGGTCCACGATCTCCGGCTCGCACGCGGCGCTCTCGATGATGGTGGTGCCCTTGGCCAGGGTCGCGGCGGACATCACGTTCGCGGTACCCAGCACCGTCGAGCCGAACGAACCGCCCAGGAATACCGTCGCCCCCACCAGCCCGCCCGGGGGCGCCTTGACATAGATATCGCCCGCCGTGAGCGTCACCTGCGCACCGAGGGCCGCCAGCCCCCGCAGGTGCAGGTCCACGGGCCGATCGCCGATGGCGCACCCGCCGGGCATGGAGACCCGGGCGTACCCGCGCCGGGCCAGCATCGGACCGAGCGTGCAAATCGACGCCCGCATGGTCTTCACAATCTCGTACCGCGCGTGCGAGAGGCTCTCGTCGGTCGACTGAAGCCGCACGGCCCCGTCCACCAGCCCTGCCTCGCTGGTGCAGCCGAGCTCGCCCAGCAACTTGAGCATGTTGCGGATGTCCGCGAGGCTGGGGACGTCCCGCAGCGTGACGGGTTGGTCCGTCAGCAGGGCCGCCGCCAGCATGGGCAGGGCCGCGTTTTTGGAGCCATTGATCCGAACCCGCCCGAACAGGCGGTGACCGCCCTCAATCACGAACGTATCCATGGAATCCCTTCGCGCCCGCTGCTGGCCGCCACGCCCGTCCCGGCTCCGTTGGTCCCGATAACCGCGTTCCGTCCGCGGCCACAGGACCGCCCTTGGGCCGGCGGGCCGCACACTACATCGGCCCCCCGGGTGCTTTGGCTTGGAAGACAGCAACCGCGCGCTGATCCACACCGCTGACGCAGCTCGATGGACTCGGAAAGGCGATGGAGCGAGGGCCGAACGCGAGGGGGCCGCTACACCCCGCACAGGCCCACCTGCTCCGGCGCATCACCCCCAACTTTCCGCCCATGAGGCTGGCACGCCGCCGGCGCGAATCGGAACCTTGATCGTGTGCGGTTCCCGCGTGGGCCACAAGCCGACGCGACGTTTGCAGGGAGGTTCCTTATGCGTCTCAAGCTCTCCACCTTCGCTCAGTCAGCAGCCGTCCTGGCCGCGCTCGCCGGCGGGCTCGCCCTGGCCGTGCCCCCGCCTGGCAACGGCAACGGGAACGGCGGTAGCGGCGGAAGTGGGGGTACTACCGGCGGCACGACCGGCGGCACCACGCCATCCGACCCCTACGCTGCGCTCCCCGCGTTCGTCCGCATGGAGGGCGTGGTGCGCGACTTCCGCGCCCGCAACGTCGCGGGCGGCCACCCCGACTTCGAGATGACCCCCGCCCAGGGCTTCGGCCACTACGCCGGCATGGTGCAGGACACCCTCGACGCCGACGGCAAGCCGATCTTCCGCTCCACGGGCTACAAGGTCTCCACCCAGTGGAAGGACGCCTCGGGCCAGAACATCATGCCGGGTCCGGCGAAGGCTTATATCCAGGGCCGTGTGGGCGACGTCACGGGTCAGATGGATGTGAATCCCGGCGGCGCGGTTACCAGCGCCAACAGCTTCTCGCAATGGTTCCGCGATGTGCCGGGCGTCAACATGTCCGCCCTGATCCCGCTCACGCTGAACCGGATCCCGGGCACCAACCGCTACGTGTTCGACGACTCGCTCGACACGCACTACGCCCAGCTCGAGGGCTTCTTCATGGTCAACGGCCGCCTGCAGGGCGCCAATGGCGGCGCCCAGGGCGGCAACAAGAACTACCACTTCACCTACACGATCGACTCGACCTTCACCTACCGGCACGGGCAGGGCCAGTACTTCTCCTTCAAGGCCAACGACGACCTCTGGGTCTTCATCAACGGCCAGCTCGTGATCGACCTTGGCGGCGTCGCGGCCAACACCCTTCAGCGCATCGACCTCGACCGCTTGAGCTTCCTGAGCGACGGTCAGGACGCCCGCATCCAGGTGTTCTACGCCAACCGCAACCGCCCGCTGTGCAACTTCCGAATGGAGATGTCGATGGCGATGCGCCGCGTCGATCCGCCGCCGATCACCGAGCCTTTCGACTGATCGCGACCACAACTGAGCACCCCACGGCCGGCGCCACACGCCGGCCGTTTTCTTTTCATCATGCATGGACGAAGCCGGACTGAGCCGCTCTCCACGAGGCCGGGACTGAGCCGCTCGTGGCGAAGTCCCGGATCGGCGGCGACGCAGTTCGCTGCGACGCCCTCCCACCCCTCCCACATCCACCCTCCGCGCACGCCAATTCGTTGCCCCACCTGGCAGCGAATTTGAAACTAGAGGTGTCCGACGGGTATGCGACGGATCGCAAGGCTGCCCGGAGGAAGGAGAGACGGCGGGCTTCAAGCACCCGCCCTTTGCCCTCGGCCTGCGGGGCCCCGGCGGACTGGACGCTTCCGGGGCGGCAGGGACCGCCAATGGACCCGGCGGTGGGCGCGACGCCGAGGGGACTGAGTTCCACGCCCGGGTTGGCCTCGTGGCCGCCCGGGCGTTGACTTTTTTTGGCTCGATGACGCGGGCTTACTCCCAGGAGCGCCAGTAGAAGTACAGGTCGCCGCGCTGCGAGCCCCGCGGGTTGGCGGTGTTGAAGTAGATCAGCGTGCGTGCATCCCGCGGCAGGACCAGGTACCGGGCGTCATCCAGCGCCGGGACCGGTGCCGAGGGCCAGGAGTCGATGTCGAATGCGGTTGCCGGCTCGCGCACGTTCAGGGCCGCGTCGCGGCGCGACAACTCGTCGCCGGCAATTTCGTCCGCGACGGCGATCAGTACGCCGTGGAACACGACCTCCGACCCGGCTCCCTGCGACCCCGCGTAGACAGGGGCGGGGCTGCGGGTGTGCGGCACAGAAACGCGGCTGGAACCGCACGCCGCCAGAGGCAGCACCGTCGGCAAGGCCACCAGGATGACAGCCAATCTGCACATGCGCCAGACTCCCGGCACAAGTGTGACCCGGTTTTGACTCATCCACCAGCAATCCAGACCCGCCGCCAGCGGTCGTGGCTTGGCGCGCAGCTGCTGACGCCCGAGAACCTTGCGCGCGGATGCCGCCCCGCACGCAACCAGCGTCCTCAAACAGGTGATTGAGCCCCGTGCCCTCGTCTGCTCTAATCCGCCCTCCCTTCCGCAATGGAACGGGCGCAGGCAACATGACACTTTCAGCGGCCAGCTCAGGACCAGTGGCCGCCCCCAATCAAGTGCTCGGCGGCGGGTCGCAAGACCCGGTCACGCCCGCCGAGCGCCCCACGCCCCAGGGTCTCACGATCCCGGGGCGTTTTCGTTTGCACCTAAGTATTGCGTGGCGTGATAGATGCGCCGGTGGCGCCGGCCCCGCCATGTGCGATGATCACCTCTCAACCGTCCGCACTACCATGGCCCCGTGCCCACCCTCCACCGCATCGAAGTACGGACCCGTCCCAACCTGCCCGATCCGCGTGCTCACAGTGTGAAACGCCGGGCCGAGGCGCTGGGGTTCCATGGTCTGCGCGAGGTCAACACCGCGAAGGTGTACCTGGTGGAGGCGGACCTTGACGGGCCGATGCTGGACCGGGTGTTGGCGCGGCTGCTGAGCGACCCGGTGACCGAGCAGGCGACGGTCGGGGCCGCGGAAGTGAAAGGGGCGGTGCAAACAATTGAGGTGCACCCGTTGCCGGGCGTCATGGACCCCGCGGCCCAGTCGGTGATGGACGCGATCAAGGACCTCACCGGGTCGATGCCACTGGTTTCGACGGGGTCACGGTTTGATCTCGCAGGAGTATCGAAAGAGCAGGCAGAGACACTGGCGAAGCAGGTGCTGGCGAACCCGGTGATCCACCAGATCAGCGCAGGGCCGTGGCAGCCGAAGGCGCTGCCGCGGGGGCACGGGTACAAGCTGCAACTGCGGTCGGTGCCGATTCTCGGGTTGAGCGAAGAGGAACTGACGCGACTCTCGCGGGATGCCCACCTGTTCCTGAGCCTGGACGAGATGCGGGCAGTGCAGGCGGAGTTCCGGCGGATCGGGCGCGACCCGACCGACATCGAGCTGGAGACGCTGGCGCAGACGTGGTCCGAGCACTGCGTGCACAAGACACTCAAGAGCACGATCCGGTACACGCCGGGTTCTGGGCCGAAGGGTTGGAAAGACCCGATCCCGTGGGGCGAGCACCCGAACCACACGGTGAACGCGGATGGGTCGGTGACGATCGGGAACCTGCTGAAGTCGACGGTGGCGGCCGCGACGTTCGAGCTGATCGATGAGGGGATCGACTGGACACTGTCGGTGTTCAAGGACAACTCGGGGGTGATCGCGCTGGACGATCAGCACGGCGTGTGCATCAAGGTGGAGACGCACAACCACCCGTCGGCGCTGGAGCCTTACGGCGGCGCTGCCACGGGCGCGGGCGGGTGCATCCGCGACGTGATCGGCACAGGGCTGGGCGCGAAGCCGATCGCGAACACGGATGTGTTCTGCGTGGCGAACCCGGGGATGACGAGCACGCCGCCGGGGACGCTGCACCCGCGCAGGATTCTGAGCGATGTGGTGGCGGGGGTGCGCGACTATGGCAACCGGATGGGGATTCCTACGTTGAACGGGGCCGTGTACTTCGATGACCGGTACGTGGGTAATCCGCTGGTGTTCTGCGGGTGCATCGGGCTGATCCCGCGGCACCTGATCAAGGGCAAGGCGAAGAACGGCGACCGGATCATCGCGCTGGGCGGCGCGGTCGGGGCGGTG